>ERZ772807.31-NODE-31-length-96345-cov-12.411237_pt1 | contig 96345 bp, 88 predicted proteins | sample MGYA00511472_ERZ772807 | MGnify/ENA primary metagenome ERZ772807 (study PRJEB29015, sample SAMEA2737947) | human oral metagenome | biome: human oral; feature: human-associated habitat; material: dental | place: China | collected 2039 ... | reverse complement strand
TAGACGCTAAGCCCTTTCACCACCTCTACGTTGGCTTTGGCATAAACACTGTTTTCGGTCTTCTCAGCTTTGTTGCGATAGTATTCTTGTAGTGGGGAATAGGGCACGGCAGCATTGATGATGGCGAGAATTTTACCGAAATGCCGGCCGCTATACCGGTTGTTGGCGCCTCCCAAAGTGGCATTCCAACGCGCCTGTTGGTAGTTGAGTGCATACACCCATCCATAGAAATCGTTGCTTAAATGCTTGCGGCGAATGAGGTCGGCAATGGGCGAAGTGGGTGGAAATCCATATTTCTTCAGTTTCTGTTGCGCCTTATATTGTTCGTAAAAGCCATTACCCGCAGTGTAATGGAGCGCGATGTTGAAGTTGAAAGCAGGCGAGACGAGCTGATTCCAAATGAGCTGATAGTTCTGCTGATGATAGTTGTCAGTTTGGTTGGGATAATATTGTGTTTGCCCGTTAGCATCGGTATATTCGCCAGCGGGATTGTAACGCCGCCCATATTGCGCCATTTGTGCCAACGAAGCGTAGTCCCAAGCCATGTACGTGCGTTCGGTTCCGTTGAACGTAAGCCATTTTACCAAGGTACTACGACTGCTGTAAGCGCCTTGCAGAAAATAGGAATTGAGACTCGATGTTGCGCGGTCGATGTAGCCGTGGCTGCCGATATTCGACAGACGCACGTTGAAACTCCAGTGATTTTGCAGAAGTCCCGAACCGAAAAGGAGCGTCTCTTTGTGAGACGCATAACTACCTGCTGCGGTCGAGAGCGTCACAAACGGTTTCAGAGAAGGTGCATCGGTTTGCAGATTTACCGTAGCTCCGAAGGCCGCACTGCCATTGGTTGAAGTGCCGACGCCGCGTTGAATCTGCAAGTCTTTGACGTTGCTGATGAAGTCGCCCATGTTCACAAAGAACACTTGTGAGCTTTCGGCGTCGTTCAAGGGAATTCCGTTGGCGGTGAAGTTGATGCGCGACGGATCGGTTCCGCGCACCTTTAGGGCCGTGTAGCCTATGCCGTTGCCCGCATCCGACGTGAAGGTTACACTGGGCATAAAGCTCAACAGCGAAGGAATATCCTGTCCGTGGTTGTGTTTTGCAAGCTCTTGCTGGGTGAGATTGCTAAATGTCATGGGGGTGTTGTGTTGCGCACGTGTGGCCGTCACCTGCACATTTTGCAGTTCATAAGTTTTGAGCGTGTCGAGCTTCTCGGCCTTAGTTTCTGCCGCAGTTGCCAGCAAAGCAACACAGAGCCATGCGAAAGATGATGATTTCATACGATAATCGTTGTTAAAAGTGATACATTCTGTTCATCCAACGATGGATTTCATTGGAGTACCTTGCTTTTAACAACACAACGCAGTGTTGATGAAGAAAACACGTGGAAATTTTAATTTATCCCTTCGCCAGCATTACCTGTTTCAGGTTCCATGGGTCTAATCTCAGCATCCGCAACGACGGTAGCACCCCGAAGAAGTTCATCTGTGGAATGAATTTCGCCGCAAAGGTAGCTACTTCGTGCCAATGCTGCAAATTTTTAATAAGGTTTTTCCTCGAAATGGCTTGAAACACGCAGCAACGATGCGGTAGACGGTCAGCTCGTCCTTGTAGATGCCGATGGAGCGCAGTCCCGTGTACTTATATTCCTATCATCGTTTTAGAGAGCAGCAATGCGAAAAGGGAGGAAAGACACTCCACGTCTTTCCTCCCTTTCACAATCAGCCATACTTGAATAAATCAGCCATACTTGAATAAAACGATTCAAATCCTTTCCCTTTTTGGGGTCAGGAGTGAACGGCCGACTTTAACTTCCGTGAATCTCTACTTCTCCAACGCCTTTCTTCTTCGTCTTTTTCTCCTCGACTTTCCATTCCTCCCACTCAATCAGTGTGTCAGAGAGGCCACGGGTAGCGTGCTTGCCGGTACCCGATCCGTTCTTAGTGAAGCGCGTCTCGGGATTGAAGCGCACGCGCACACCCGCGATTTGATTGGCTGTTACGTCCTCTTTCCTCTCTGAACCGCCTTTCACTGCCACGGCTGTGAAATAAAACGAACCGATGCCGTCGAGCTTCACCGAGCGACCCTGCGACATGTAGTCGGCCATAATCGGAGCCAACGCAGTAAGCACAGCACGCACGTCGGCCGGACTGACGGTCGACTCGGCGCCGATGCGCTTACACAGTTGTTCGGTACTCACGGGGCTTCCCACCAACACAGATTTGGGATACCACTTCTTGTTAATCTTCATCTGAATTCTCTTCCAAAAAGCCATAATTAGAATTGTTTTGTGCTTACGTCTGAAATTGAGGCGCCGACGGAGGGATATAGCGTCAGCCGAGTGGCGAACTCCCTCGCTTGGGAAGGGTTGTGCGAGGCTTCTGTGACGAGGCGTTGTCTAAAGTAGGACTACATACCATCTAAAGTAAGACTACACATCATCTAAAGTAGGACTACATCTCGTCTAAAGTAGGAGTAGGAAAAACCTATCCTCAGAGTTGGCATCGCCAGCCTTACGATCGCCTGTCCATCTTTCTCTCTACACCCTCCGTCTTTACCTCTTTTTCGTTCATAAGCAGGTGAATAAATATGTTAACTAAAAATAATTCTTTCTTTATCTTATTCGGCCATCGCCCATAGGGCGATAGCCTTTGTTTTTCTTGTGTTATGGTTCTTCCTCAATCGTTTCTACTGATATTCGTTAAAATAGGGTACCTCTGTATGATAAAATTCTCCATTGATTCCTATTGTTGGAGATGGTTTCAGAACTACGAAAATAGTTGCCCCATAATATCCCAAAGATTCATACTTTGAAGCCGTCCAAAAGTCAAACCTATTATTCCCAACTGTAATACGACTATCATTACCAGTTGTGCAAAGCACCAAGGGTGCGAAAAAATAATCATCGATATTGGCAGGAACCCCCTGAGGAAGAGCGGTTGAGTAACTAAAATAATCCGGACCATAGTTTTTATTCGTTCCATCAGGAGCTGACCACGCGGCAAATCCGGGGATATTGACCCGCTTCTTAAACCATACTCCTCCAGAGCAGATGCTGGCAGGCAGGGTGGGTGTGGGTGTACGACGGGCTGCATAAACAGGAGTTAGATCTAAATGAGGGTCGCCTTTCTGAACATACCATAGCGCCTCATTTTTATAGGGACCCATAGTCGCAACCCACCAACTTCCCGGCACGTAATAAACCTTTATTTGCTTTAAATCGGTAGATATCTTTTTGTTTTTGCCAGCAGTAAGGGCAAGTGTAGGATACTCTCGTTTAAAGGTGAAGCTCTTGGTTGTGTATTGGTCGTATACAGAATATTCGATCGTGACGTTGTGATAGGTTCCGGGGGGCAGGACGATAACGGAGGCATTGTCCTCTTTCTTTGCAGCAATAGGGAGTTTGAAACCATTAGTTCCGCCACCGTTCAATGTGAGTGTGATGCTGCGGTTAGTAGGCGTAGGAGCAGGCCGGGAGCCGAGGTCGATGCCGCTGTCGTCAAAATTGAATTGTCCCGAAAGGGCCTCGTCGGCGGTTATCTTTATTTGCGTCAGCTTTACATAGGCAGAGAAGTTGATGGTTGAATAGGGCAGCAAGGTGAGATAAGAGGCCTTATGGTCGAGGGTGAAGCGATAATCTACTCCTTCTGCTGTATACGTCTTGTACGCCGTAGCGGTACCGCAATCACCGCTCTCACCGAGATGCGAGGCGTCATTGGGGGTAGTTTGGTTTTGTTGCGCTTTAATCGTCACCTTGTCGCCTGTAGTGCTATTCTTGCCCGTGTAGCGCACGGGATAGTTCGGAGCGGTGTAGTTGCCGGCAAATGAGAAGCTGGCCGTGGCTGCACGCTTCACGGCTGTGGGGGTTGTGGGGTTTGGCACGAGTTTCGAACTGATGTTGTTCTTGGTGTCTTGTATTAATGTGCCGTTGTTCACCCAGAGGCGGTCACCCTCGGTCCAATAGAAGTCGATCCCCGAGCCGTCGTATTCGCCGGTAGTGCGGGTAGCTCTGGTATTGGGCATAACGAACGTTGTCAGACCGTCCGTCTTGTTCTCTTGCTTTTGTTCTTGCTTGCCGGTCGTGTCTTCGCTGGCGCAGGCTGCGGTCAGGAGCAGTGTGCTCACGGCAAGCAGGGATAATGTGTTTGTTTTCATCTTCTGTTCTTTTTTAGTCATTGAAACGTTGTATTACTGTAAGCCCCACGGTTGCGGAGTTTCTTCCTCTTCTTCGAAATCATCGTAGTAGCCGCGCTTTGCATCACTGATGTCGTTTCCGTCATCACCGGCTTTGTTGTGCCCGCCGCTGTAGGAGACTGCAGTCAGCAGCGACTGACCATCGAACTGGGTAGCGACAACCTCGATTGAAGGACTCACATACCGCTTTTTCTCGAATTCTTCTTTCTTCATAATCTCTAATTTATAGGGTGAATATATTTATCGTCTGTATGTAGGGACACACGGATTGTTCGTTCCTATATTTTGCAGCGTTATTTCGTTCATTTTTTGCTCATAAAGGGACATGAAAAAGCGAACAAAGGGAACTCCTGTGAGCCCTTTGTTTATAGGGGTTACGCGCTCCTCGCGCGCGCGTACGCGAAGACGTTTAGACGTCAGGTGCGTTAAGTGTGTGTGTGTGTGTGTGTTAGCAAATTATTTGGATTGACCAAATAATCGACGCAAAAAGATGCAAAGAATCGCAAAATTCTTTGCATGTTATGCTGCTGCTGATATGTCGTTGCTAACTTATTCACGGCGGCAAAGTTATAACAAAGTTTTGAAACTGACAAATAATTGGAAAGGAAATGTTCATTTCATCGCTCGCCCGAAACAAAACTTGCCCCAACGCCGTGTTTCATTCGGCGCGATAAGTGAAAGCCGTTGTCCCCGTGTTGCGCTTAAAGAATTTGCAGAAAGTGCTGAGTGAGGGGAAGGAAAAGTCATGAGAGATTTGCTCCAACGTTTTCTCGCTGTATTTTAATTCCACTTGAATGGCGGTTACCGTGGCACGATCAATCCACTCTTTGGCCGTGCTGCCTGTTTCTTTTCTCACCACCATACTGAGATGGTGCGCCGAAACACAGAGCTGCTTGGCGTAGAAACCGATGGAATGTTGCGTTTTGGCATGAACATTCACGAGTTGTGTGAAGGCTTCGGTGAGTTTTTTGTTGCGCGACCATTGTACACTGGGCAACAGGATATCGCTTTCATACAGTTTTTGTGTAAAGAGATTTATCGCCACAAACAAAGCGTTTGTCGTGGTGGATTCGGTGTGCGGACCGAGCAATTTCACCGTGAGCAACGTTTGCAAGATCTTGCAAAACGTATTGTTCTCTTCCGCTGTGAGGGTTGCTTTAAAACAGAGTGTGGTGCTTTTGAATATAGATGGTAAATTACCGCCGAACATCAAGTTGACATATTCTTCGGTGAGCATATATCCATCCATGGCGAGGTCGTCGCTAAACTGGTCGTCTTCGATCACGGCCCCCCAGTTTACGAACAATAATTCGCCGGCCTTGCAGTGATAAGTGTGACCGTTGATGGTAGGCGAAAACCATCCCTCTCGCACGACCGCGACACGTGCACAATCGGCTCTTACCGGCATTCGGTTGCCGAGAAAATGCTTAAAGAAGGCGGGACTATGGGTAAAAACACTATAGTTCTGTGTTACTGAATAGTCGTTAGGAGCTGTTTCTTGCAGCTCAAGCAGCATATCAGCCACCTCCTTGAACGAGGCGTAAGACGTATGCGCTTTTCTTTTCTTTGTCATGCAATCTGTTCTTTTGCGTTACAATGATGGGGTTGCGACAACTTATATTTTGCATTCAAGTGGTTTGTTCTCTACAAGTTATTTCTTTTCGAGTATAGTGAAGGTGTTGTCTGCACCCCGAATTTTCTTAAAAAAGTCTACCTATTGAGATGAAATGTTGCGCATGGTGTTGCGCGTGGCTCTGCGAGCCGTTTATTGTTGCGTTATAAGCGCAAGGAGCGTGGGTTTAGTCGTGCCCACAGCTCCTTCTTGTCTGCTTTATTTCGTGCAGGCACAAGCCGTCCAAGGTTTTAACTCCTTGAAGAAGTCGTGACCTTTATCATCGACCAAAATAAACGCGGGGAAGTCCTCAACGCGTATTTTCCACACGGCTTCCATGCCCAATTCCGGGTATTCCACGCATTCAATGCTCTTGATACTGCTCTGCGAAAGCACGGCAGCCACACCACCGATGGTGCCCAAATAGAAACCACCGTGTTTCTGACAAGCATCCGTCACCACTTGGGTTCGATTGCCTTTCGCAATCATCACCAACGAACCGCCATGCTCCTGGAACTCGTCAACATACGGATCCATGCGGTTGGCAGTGGTTGGTCCCATCGAACCACACGCATATCCTTCGGGGGTTTTGGCAGGACCGGCGTAAAGCACCGGATAATCCTTGATGTACTGTGGCAAATCCTCGCCGGCATCCAAACGTGCTTTGAGTTTTGCGTGCGCAATGTCGCGTGCCACAATGATGGTGCCTTTGAGACTGACGCGTGTGCTCACGGGATACTTTGTAAGCTCAGCGCGCACAGCATCCATCCCCTTGTCTAAGTCAATCTCCACTCCTTTAGCGCCCTCACCCGGCTTCCGATACTCCTCAGGAATAAGCTCAGAGGGGTTCATATCCATTTTTTCAATCCATATACCATCGGCATTGATCTTGGCTTTGATGTTTCTATCGGCCGAACAGCTTACGCCCATCCCGATGGGACAGCTTGCACCGTGACGCGGCAGGCGAATGACACGCACGTCGTGAGCGAATGCTTTACCACCGAATTGCGCACCAAGTCCAATCTTGTGAGCCTCTTCAAGCAGCTTGTTTTCCAAATCGATATCGCGGAAAGCACGTCCCGTCTCGTCACCTGTTGTGGGCAGATCGTCGTAGTACTTGATTGAACCCAGCTTGACGGTGAGCAGATTCTTTTCTGCCGAAGTACCACCGATAACGAAGCAAATGTGATAGGGCGGGCAGGCAGCCGTACCGAGACTCTTCATTTTCTCTACCAAGAAGGGCAGCAACGTGCCCTCATTCTGTATGGTTGCCTTGGTCATAGGATAAAAATAGGTTTTATTGGCCGAGCCACCGCCTTTTGCAACCATCACAAATCGGTATTCGGCTCCTTCGGTAGCTTCGATGTCAATCTGCGCGGGGAGATTGCATTTCGTGTTCACTTCATCATACATATTGAGCGGAGCGTTTTGCGAATAGCGCAGATTGTCCTCTGTAAACGTGTTGTAAACGCCTCGCGAGAGTGCCTCTTCGTCTTCAAAGCCCGTCCACACCTGCTGTCCCTTCTCGCCGTGGATGATGGCCGTACCGGTATCTTGACAGAAAGGTAGCACACCTTTCACTGCCGTCTCGGCATTGCGCAAGAACTGTAATGCCACATACTTGTCGTTCTCTGATGCTTCAGGATCGCGCAGAATGCTTGCCACTTGCTCGTTGTGTGCACGCCGCAACGCAAATTCCACGTCGTGAAACGCCTGTTGTGCGAGCAACGTCAACGCCTCTTTTAAAACTTTCACGATGGTTTTTCCCTCAAATTCGCTGGTCGATACGCCCTCTTTCGTGAGCAGACGATATTCAGTATGGTCTTCACCCAGTTGAAACATGGGAGCATACTTGAAATCAACTTTCTTTGCCATAATGTTTTTTGTTATGCTATATGTTCTTATTGCAGGCAAAGTTACAAAAAAAAGACGATATAGCTTTCGTCTTGTCGGTTAATTTCGAGCAAAAGGTGGGACTTGTTTTGCCCCGATTACGGCGTGAAACATGTCCTGCAGAAGTAGTCTTACACGCGGTTTCTTCTTGTCATTGGACCTTTTTCTTGCTGCCATCATTGCTTTTGGCCTTTGCAACCATTTCTATTTGCGGAATCGTAACGTATTGATAGCGTCATTCTTCTTTGCCTTATATCCCCCGAACTTGACCGTTAATGAAACACCAAGCTCACGATAGCAACCAAAGTGCATATTCACGTATTGCCCTTTGAAATCAATTCGAGGGTTGATAGAAGAAGTCTCTAATAGATCATTGCAGAAAACATGCAAAACAGCTTGCTTCTTCCAGAATTGCCAACGAAACCCAATATCTATATTCCCAGAGCCGGGTAAATCGTAGATGGCTTGATGCGCTCTACTGCGTAGCATCCCATCAACAGTCAGTGACAAATCAGGTTTGGTACTAAGTGTAATCACATTACTCATTTGAGCCATTCCAAACAGGATAGCCCTATCAAACGGTATATCATAAAAGTCATTGCACTTCTCATGCATCCAAACCCCAGTTAATGTTAATCGGGCGTCTAACCACGAGCCGAAGCGATGAGGAATGACTGCCTGCATGAAAGCTTGTTGCTGATAATGAAGGTTCACATACTTAAATGTTTTAGCCAAACGGTCCGAACGTTGATAAGGAGTCTGTATAAAATAGTCGTCAACATAGTTGAACCCTGCCACAAAATGATATTTATTTTTCAGTATCCATACCAAATTTGTTTGGTATGATTTGGCCGGCTTTAGATAGGGGTTTCCTGTAATCTCATCATACCCACCATCACTATACACCGTAAAATTATTCATTGCCCAATATTCAGGATAGGTTCGATTTGTAGAGAAACCCATAACCCATATATTGCTTGGGGTGTGAACGTATGTCATGTTCAGTGTGGGATATATGTTCCATTGATGCCATTGTGGTGAATGATAGTATTCCGCTGCTAATGAAGCATCCAAGATAAACTTATTATTCCAGCTTTTCCCTAATCCCATATAAACATTGATGATGTCTTCTCTTTGACGCAAATAGCCCACTCCTACCTGGTTACGATAAGATTGTAGACTGTGGTTAAGAGACTGTTTGTACCAAACACCGTAATTCAAGTTCCAGCTATTCCTTAATTGATGCTCCTCAGATAAGTAATAACGCCATACATTTACACGTTGATCGTTGTCTGCAAAGAAGTTAAAATTACCAGCAGGCGTAACACTTTGCAGATCTTGTTGCTCGGGATCATGATAATAGGTGGTTTCAAAACCAGCTTTTAAGCCAAAGGGTGTTTGATAGTCTAACCTAATGTTATGTAGCCATATACGACGTGTAGAAAAGGTTCTGCCAATGATATTGCCCACATAGTCACTATAGATGTCACGATGATTGTAATTTGCCTGATAGGCCAATGATAAGCGATGTTCTTTTGCAAAGTCATATTCTGCACTGACACGGTAGTCGTATCCAAACTGTTTGACAAGCTGTTCTTGATGATTTTCTATCTCATATATTGAGCCATCGTTGAGCTTATGCCGAGACTTTTCATCTGTAACCTGAAAGGCACTACCATGACTATGGAGATACATGGCATCCAAGGTAAGTTTTCCTTTATGGTAAAGAACTGCTGCACGCTCACCGAACATGGCATGATGTTTCTGATTATAGGCTGCATTCAATTCACCTTGCAAAGGCACTTCTGATTGTGTTCCATCTTTCAATCGAAGATTAATCAGTGCCCCACGGACTTGTGATTTTGCCGGAGCAGCATACATCACATCAGCCTTTTCGAGTCGATCAGCGGGCACACTCTTTAGTAGCTGCGCCATCTGTTCCGGCGTCAACGACATCACTTTCCCATTTAGAGCAATCGTTACACTTCGATTGGCCAGTTGATACTCGCCATTTTTCTCAGTCACTCCAGGCAGTTCTTTGATTGCATCAAATACGTTGTCCACGCCTTTCTTCTCAATAATGCGAGGCAAATCATAGGTTATAGCACTGCCATGAACAACAGCCAACGGTCTTTCACCTTTAACCATCACTTCAGGAAGGCTTCTTATAACACTGTCAACGCTGATAGAGTCTGTTGGATTTTGAGCCGATGCCTGCTGAAAATACAGAAATGTTATCAGCATTGCAAGCAAAAACACATTTCTTCTCATTAGCTATCTTCTTTATATTCTAAAATATCTCCGGGAGTACAGTCCAAAGCTCTGCAAATAGCATCAAGCGTAACCAGCCTAATAGCCTTTGCTTTCCCTGTTTTTAAGATAGAGAGGTTGGCCGTTGTAATGCCAACGATATGAGATAATTCGTTTAATGAAATTTTTCGTTTAGCCATCATGACATCTAAATTTACTACAATCATACAGACACAACTTATATCGTTAGTTCATTTTCTTCCGTAACACTGACCGCCACTTCATACATGAGTGTCATTACAAGAAATAATAATGGAGAAATAATCATTCCACTGCTAAATTGAATCTCCCGCAGACCAAAAAGTATTTCAATATTTAAAGAGAAAAATTCAAAGAAGAAATCAGCAATCGTGATGCCCCATAAAAGTTTAGTATGCTGCCGGTTGAATATCTTTTTTATATCCAATTTGCCAAGGCAGCTAATCATAAACTTCGAAGAAAGCGATATTAAGATGATTGTAGAAAGCGAATAGCATATTAATTCCACCCATTGTATGGTAAGCACCTTTGGAACAGACGACCATGCTATGGGACGAATTTGTGTACCTAAACCAACATTGATATGAATGGCATTCGTCCAACGTAAGAGTTGAAAAAGGAAAAGTAAAAACCATCCTGCCAAAAATATAAGTACCATACGGCAAACAATACTGATCACCTTCTCTCTTGAATTACGACACATTTTCATTGCTCAAAACGACACATTTGTTAATTAATAGGATGCCACAAAGATAAAGAAAACATATTAAATCGCATAATATTTTTATCGTAAAACGATATATTTAATATGATTTAGCTAAAAACTGGCTGCTTATCGCAACACAGCGCTATGCCTTTAACCCCCAATCGGCCATTCGAACCTGTCCGGATTTTGCTTGATGGTTGGGCAGATTGGCTGCCACATTCCTAAAGGCGTAGCGGGCTACGCCAAAAGAAAACGGCAAACAAGATACCGACCAGCAAATAAAAGACGAATAAAGTGCACCATTTTGCTCTGCAATATGGTACACTTTAGTGTGTAATCTGCGCTATATTGTAACATAATATAGCACACTTTCTTCCTCAAAGCACGCTCGGGGCAGAAACGGGTTATTGTTGTTGAAGCAGAATGCCCACATCGCTGATGCCCGGAAGCATCTCGCGTTTCATGTAATGGCGCACGTAAACCACCAAACTATCACCCGCCTTCACCTGCACATCACGCAACCGTTGCTGATACTGAAAATAGCTAATGCCACCCGTTCCTTGTCGTCTGCCACGCCGATCAACCAAACTACACGTCACCGTGTCGCGGCTAATGGCCATGGAAGGATAGAGCATGCGGTCGACAACAAGGGTCAACGTCGTGAAAGGATAGTTGGCCGTGACCCGCAAACCCAAATCAAGGGTGTAACAACCAGCCTGCTGAAAACGCGGAATGTCATTGAATTTCAATGAGTCATTGCGTTCCCATCCACTCAACACGGTGTGCTGATAGCGGTCATACACACGCCTTTCAGAACAAGCCACACACAGCATCGCGACACAGAGTGCCCAACCTATCCACCACCTTTGCATCACGATTCGGTAGGTTTTTGAGGACTATCGGCTGCGTCGACTGCATTTTCGCCACGCTGAAAAGAGCGATTACGCCCCGCATGGGCACCATTATCGGTCATTTTTTCGCGTCGCTCAGCATGCAATTCGCCATCAACAGAAGCCACAACGGCAGATGTTTCTCCCTTTTGCGTAGCACCTTTTCCGGGTCGTCCCTCACCATTGCGCTGTCCTCTGCGTTTATTTTTCTTGCGCTTTGCCTTGTCAAAACGATTAATATCGCCTTCCAACAAGTCCTTTGATTTCTTGGTTTCAACCACAGATCCATCACCTGTCAGCGACAAAGGTTTCTCGCCTTGCTTATTCAATTCGATGATAGCCAACGCGCGTTCGGCACTAATGGTCTCTAAGTTGACCGCCATCTTCTTATCCGTTGAATAGGTAATCTCGCCCGCTAAAATATCGGTTTTAAACTGATAGTAGTCGTTATCGGCCGTTTGCAACACAGCATCTTTCGGCGGCATGCGCTTGCTGGCCTCCACATAGTCATCCACTTCATAGTTCAAACAACACTTCAACTTGGCACACATGCCTGCCAATTTCTGTGGATTGAGCGAAATATCTTGAAAGCGAGCCGCATTGGTGCTCACGCTTACAAAGTTCTTCATCCACGTTGCACAGCACAGTTCACGACCACAAGGACCTGTACCTCCAATGCGTCCGGCCTCTTGTCGCGCACCAATCTGCCTCATTTCAATGCGCACATGGAATGCCGATGCAAGATCTTTAATGAGCTGTCGAAAGTCAACGCGCTCATCAGCAATATAATAAAAGATGGCTTTGTTGCCATCACCTTGGTACTCCACGTCGCCGATTTTCATTTGCAAGCCCAACTTTTTAGCAATCTGCCGGCTTTCAATCATAGTGGCATGTTCGCGCGCTTTTGCCTCTTTATATTTCTCAATGTCCACGGGTTTAGCCAACCGATAGATGCGCTTGATCTCGTCAGACGATTTTAAATTGGCCTTTTTCAGTTGCAATTTCACCAACGACCCCGTCAGGGTTACGGTGCCAATATCGTGTCCGGGGCTGGCTTCAACGGCCACAACATCGCCCTTTTTCAGGTCAAGTTTGCTCACATTGTGATAGTAACCCTTCCGCGTATTCTTAAACTGCACCTCCACTAAATCGGTGCTTTCATCATTGCCTGGCACATCAGCCAACCAGTCATAGCTATTGAGTTGATGGTCTTGTCGGCCGCAACCACGATGGCATAAACCACGATCACAGCCCGAGGCAACCTTGAATTTCATATTTTTAAAGTCCATTATCTTCTATTTCTTAATCAATAACACAATCATTTGAAGAGCCAACTCAAAGAAAACAATCTTTGCATTGGCATTCTGTCCTATATCTTGTCGAGCCGTTTGCAGCAGCTCGCTAATGGGAATAACATTTGCTTCGTTGATAAATCGGGCAAACTTTTGCGAGAATTCTTCCTCCTCACGCGTCATATAACACAATGAGGGCTCGCCAAAGTTATACATAAAGTTCTCGCGCACCATGCGCAAACAATAGCCCAGCAAGCGGCGTTGCTTCTCGCGTCCATAGGTAGCTACGATCTCGCTCCAACGCTTTAGCTCTTTCACATTGCGCTGATAGGCCAAGCGCATGAGCATTTTAAACATGTCAAGGAACTGCGTATTCTCGCTGTTGACATCTAAACTCTCAAGGGCTTTAAGCCAATTACCATTGGCTATGCGCGCAATGCGTTGTGCATCCTCGGCCAAAAGCGCACGCCGTTCCACCAAGGCTGCGGCCATATCGGCATCGTCAATGCGCTTCATATCAATGCGCTGTGCACGACTTTTGATGGTGTCGAGCAACAATTCGGGCTCTTCGCACACCAAAATAAAGACGGTCTGATGGGGTGGTTCCTCCAACAATTTCAGCAATTTATTGGCGCATTCCACATTCATGCGTTCGGGAAGCCAAATGATACTCACCTTATATCCCCCTTGACTTGATTTCAACAAGAGCTTTTTAGCCAGCACATCGCTCTCGCCTGCGCCAATAAGTGCCTGCTGATTAGCGGCTCCCATGGCCGTTAACCAGGTCTCAAGTGTAAAATAAGGTGAGGCAGAAAGCATTGTTTTCCATTCGCCAATGAAATCATCACTCACGGCCTTATGGTCGGAAGATGCACCCGAAGGCTTGATGACTGGGAATGAAAAATGTAGGTCGGGATGGCTATATTGATGCAACATGGCTTCGGCATTGCGGATGGAAGCCTCATCGGTAAGCAGAGACTTGCCCTCGTTTCGCTCGCCCAACAGATAGGAAGCGAAAGCCAAAGCCACAGCCATTTTGCCACAACCCGCAGGACCACACAGCATCAATGTGTTGGGAATGCGCTGCTGTTGCGCCATGTTGCAAAGCCGATGGATGATGGCTTCTTGTCCGATGACTGCCGAAAATTGCATATTACACGAGTTGTTTTGCGATTTCGTAAACGCTCTCTACAGCCGAAACCGTGTAGAAATGAATATTGGGAACACCTGCTGCATAGAGTTCTTTGCATTGTTCTACCCCCCAGGCGATGCCCAACTGCTTGGCATCTTCATCGGTCTTGCATTTCAACACCTCATGTGCCAAGGCCTCAGGCAGGTCACAATGGAAGGTTTTCGGCACAACAGTGAATTGCGAAAGCCTTGCAAAGGGCTTAATACCAGGGATAATAGGGAGGGTAATTCCTTGTGCACGAGCCTGCTCTACGAACGTAAAGAACTTGCTGTTATCATAAAAAAGCTGCGTAACGGCATATTGAGCGCCGGCCTCTTGCTTGGCTTTCAAATACTGAAGATCGAGCGTTATGTTGGGCGCTTCGTCATGCTTTTCGGGATAAGCCGCCACACCATAAGTAAAAGGATGCCCCGGATACTTCATCGATGTGCCGTCAAGAAATTGGCCATTGTTGAAGCGATTGACTTGCGAAATAAGCTCGGTGGTGTGGCGATATCCACCGGGAACGGGGGTAAACACACGGTCGTCTTTAGCCTTATCGCCCCGAAGCAGCAAGAGATTTTCAATGCCTAAGAACTGCAAATCGAGCAATTCATACTCAATTTGCTCCGCTGTTGCCCCACTACAAATGACATGTGGAACAACAGGCAGTTGGTATTTATTTTGAATAGCAGCGGCAATGGCTATCGTTCCAGGGCGACGACGCACACGATTGCGCTCAAATTGCCCATTTTCTAACGCACGATAAACATATTCACTGTGATGGGTTGTGATGTTTACATAAAGCGGACGGAGCATATTTAGGCGGTCAATCGTGGCAAAAAGGTTTGCCGTTCCATAGCCTTTCAAGGGCGGAAGCACCTCAAAGGAAAAGTTATTGTGACCTTTATGCTGTTGAATGATGTCAATTACGTTCATACTTGCGATGCAATAGTGTTGCAAACTCCCATGCACAAGCCCACCCTTTTGCGCATAATCCCTAACAAAAAGCCTATTTATGGGTGAGAACTTTGCGCTACAAAGTTACGAAAAAAAAGGGAATATCCCGATATAATCCCGCATTTAGCATGAGAAAAGGCTATGCGTTTGCACAACACATAGCCTCTAATTACTTTACTTCGTCGCCTCAAAGGCTCACCCATGGGGCTACAACAGCCTCAAAATGTAACGGCTTCATAAGGCAGGTTGAAGACATCGGCCACCGCTTTAAACGTCACTTTGCCCTCAACGATATTCAAACCTTGATAGAGTGCCGCATCCGTCTGGCACGCTTTGCGCCATCCTTTATCGGCCAATGCCACCACATAACGCAAGGTAGCGTTGGTTAAAGCAATGGTAGATGTGTGAGGAACGGCGCCGGGAATGTTGGCCACACAATAGTGAAGGATGCCGTCAACCATATACGTTGGTTCGGAATGGCTTGTGGGATGCGAGGTTTCAAAGCAGCCTCCTTGATCAATAGCCACATCAACCAACACCGATCCGGGCTGCAACAGCTTCAGCATGTCATGCGAAATGAGCTTCGGAGCCTTATCGCCCGGCACCAAAACGGAGCCGATGACAACATCGGTGTGGGGCAACTCATGCTGAATATTGTAGGCCGAAGAATAGAGCGTATGCACATTCTTGGGCAACGTGATGCTCAAATCGTGCAACCGTTGCAAATTAATGTCGGTGATAACCACTTCGCATCCCATGCCCGAAGCCATGCGAGCGGCAGCCTCTCCCACGGTGCCTGCGCCTAAAACCAACACACGTGCAGGCGAAACGCCCGGCACACCGCTGATGAGTTTGCCATTGCCGCCTTTGGTCGTCTGCAAATAATAAGCCCCATTCAATGCGGCCATACGCCCCGCAACCTCACTCATCGGGATTAAAAGTGGCAGGGAATGGTCGGCCTTTTGCACCGTCTCATAGGCAATGCAAACCGAACTGCTGCGCAACATGGCTTCGGTGAGTTCACGTTCGCAGGCAAAATGAAAGTAAGTGAAGACCACTTGACCCTGCCGTATGAGCGGATATTCCGCAGCAACCGGCTCTTTCACCTTCACAATCATGTCGGCAATGGCATACACCTCTTCGATAGTTGGCAACACCTTCGCACCGGCTTTACGATAGCTTTCATCAGGGAATCCACTCTTCTCACCTGCTGATTGCTGCACAAACACTTCATGACCATGCGCCGTAAGCTCATAAACGCCGGCGGGAGTCATCCCCACTCTACTCTCGTTGTTCTTCAACTCTTTAGGAATTCCAATTTTCATAGGTCCTTCTTTTTTGGTTATTGTTAATGGATTTATGATAATGGCACAAAGATAGCAAATTATTTCGTTGCCTGTTATTCGCCAAACTATTTTTTTTTGCACTGCGCAAAATGATGCCAACACCCGTTCGTTGACACAGATTGGCAGGCTCTTTTGCTAAGGTTTCCAAAGGCGATGCATAAAAAACAGCATCAAAAGCCCCACAAAAAGGCCATTGATGCTGCATTTACAATAAATAGAATAGGATGTTCTAAAGCGGATTAAAAGACGTAAGCAATGCCTACATTAATCACGGCTCTATCATAATCGCTGGTAAATTTGTAATACGACTCTGCATTAAGATGAATGTTATCGGTGATATGGTATTGCAAACCGCCACCCAAATTGAAACCTGCTCGCGTCTTTGATGAAGAGTCTGGACCATCATAATCGAAAGCATAACCCACAACCGAGAGGCCACCGAGGGGATAAAGCTTAAACTTATCGGTGATATGGAAGATGTAATGCAGGTTAAGACTCATGTCCCAACCCGAAACATGATCGTCTGAAGGATAGAAATTCACGGCGGCTTCGGGGCGGAAGTGCCCGTCGATGTTGTAGCGTGCGAATGCGCCAATACCAAAATGTGGTGCGTCTGTCGCATAATCCAACTTGCCACCCACTTCCCATGTCTTACTCTGTGCCGAAGCACCAAGGCTCAAAAGAGCCAACACTGCTGTCAGAAATAAATGTTTCATTGTTCTTAAAAGTTTTTGAATGTTTGCACACTGCATCGCCTTTTGCCTGCCAGCCGCCGGCATTTGCAGCTTGCTTTTTAATTTATATAATCCTTGTTTTTATTGTTGTTATCACGTTCTGATGATGGCTACGCCAACAGTTCACCGCGCCTGTCATACACCTTCGCCATCTGACTTTTTACCGATTATCCTGCTCTGTCCTCATCTTCTGGGCGTGATTGTTGTGCAAAAGTAACGCTTTTCAAGCAAATGACGACACCATCCCCTTGATTTTTTATTTTTATTCCAGCCATGCCATCCCCTGTCGCGGTCTCCCTTTCATCAGTTTTCCACCTTTAATCCCAATCCATCGTCAGCACTTACGCCGCGTTTGTCTGCCGCTTGGCCGGATAATCTGCCCCCTTTTCAGAGGCGTAGCAAGATGCATTTACAGGAACGCGGCGCGGCAACGATAAAAGATAAAAAAAATCGAGGGCAGAATACTTTGCAGTTTGCCCGTCGAAAAGGCACATTTATCACTATCACAGCGCCGTCTCATGAGGCCGATTGGGGTTTAACAATCATTAAGTCCCTCCATGTCACAAATGTTACCCTTTCAATTTTAGTCGAAACCTTACCTTTGCACACAAATATTACAAAAACATTAAAGGATAATATGACAGAGAATCAAATGTTTTGTTTCCAATGTCAGGAAACAGCTAAGGGTACAGGATGCACCGTTCAGGGTGTTTGTGGCAAGAAAGCCGAAACCAATTTGTGGCAAGATTTGTTGCTCAGCGTCGTGCGTGGCGTAGGAACTATCGCCCATGAAATTGGGAAAGTGGATAACACCATATATAATAAGGTGGAGGATTTCATTCCCGACGCCTTGTTTTCAACCATCACCAACGCCAACTTTGACGATGCAGCCATCTTGCAACGTGTAGATACGGGGCTGTGGTTGAAGGCCGATTTGCTGAAAAAGGCCGAAGAACTCCACATCCGGTTACCGCAATGGAACGAAGTAACTTGGGGTGGCGAGAAAGCCGAATATGCCGAAGAAGGGAAGCGCGAGGGCGTGTTGCGCACCGAAAGCGAAGACATTCGTTCGTTGAAAGAGCTCACCGTGCTGGGCTTAAAGGGCATGGCTGCCTATTATGAGCATGCAGCTCACTTGGGCAAACATCAAATAGAGATTATCGCTTTCATGTGTAAAGCGTCGCATCTTGTGACCAACCCCGACGCATCGGCCGACGAACTGTTGGCTTGTGTGATGGAAACAGGTAAGTTTGGTGTTGATGCTATGGCACTGCTTGATGCCGCAAACACCGGCGCTTACGGCAATCCCGAGCTCACAAAGGTAAACATTGGCGTGGGAAAAAATCCCGGTATCTTAATCAGTGGCCACGACTTGAAGGACATTGAGCAACTGCTTGAGCAAACAGAAGGTACGGGAGTGGACGTCTATACCCACGGCGAAATGCTGCCCGCACACTATTATCCGCAGCTCAAAAAATACAAACACCTCGTGGGTAACTATGGCAACGCATGGTGGAAGCAAAAAGAAGAGTTCGAAACCTTCAACGGTCCCATCGTGTTTACCACCAACTGCATTGTGCCTCCCACACCGAAAGCCTCTTATAAAGACCGCGTGTTTACCACCAACTCGGCGGGGTTCCCGGGCTGGAAGCATATTCAGGCCGATGCCAACGGACGCAAAGATTTCTCTGAAGTCATTGCTTTGGCCAAACAATGCAAGGCACCAACAGCCATCGAGCAAGGCGAAATCGTGGGTGGTTTTGCCCATGCACAGGTGTTTGCTTTAGCCGATCAGGTGGTAGAAGCCGTGAAATCGGGTGCCATTCGCAAGTTTGTGGTGATGAGTGGCTGCGATGGTCGCATGAAGAGCCGCAACTATTACGAAGAGTTTGCCGCACAACTTCCGAAGGATACCGTTATCCTTACGAGCGGATGTGCAAAGTTTAAATACAACAAACTCCACCTCGGCGACATCAATGGCATCCCTCGTGTGCTCGACGCAGGGCAGTGCAACGACTCTTATTCATGGGCAGTTGTGGCTTTGAAGCTGAAAGAAATCTTCGGAGCCAACGACATTAACGACCTGCCTATCGCCTTCAACATTGCATGGTATGAGCAAAAAGCCGTCATCGTGTTGCTCGCTTTGCTCTATCTTGGCATCAAAAACATTCACATCGGGCCCACACTTCCTGCGTTTGTTTCGCCGGGTGTATTGAAAGTTTTGGTTGAGAACTTCGGCTTAGGTGGCATCACCACGGTTGAAGAAGATTTGAAAACCATGGTTGGATAATTTGAAAATTCCCTCATTAAAAAAATCGCATCGGGCATAATGCTCGATGCGATTTCGTTTTTGTATAATATGTAAAGGCTTGCCGTGCAGCGCCAACGCCGCGCCCTTTTATTTCAATAAATGCGCCTTTATCTGTTCTTCAAACTGCTGTTTGTTCATTGCTCCCACTTGCATCTGGGGCTTTCCGTCTTTCGGAATGAACAGCAACGAAGGAATACTGCGTATGCCAAACAAGGCAGCCAATTCTTCTTCTTGATCAACATCTACCTTGTAGAAATCAATCTTCCCGGCATATTCCTTAGCCAACTCCTCCACAATGGGCGCGGTAGCCTTACAAGGTCCACACCAAGTGGCAAAGAAATCAATCACTACAGGACGCTCTCCTTGAAACACCCAATCATTAGGATGCTTCTCATAGTCCATAATATGCTGCTTAAATAATGCGGCTGTTAAATTCTGTACACCCATGTTCTTCTCCTTTTCTTGTTTAATATTCTGTTCTTGTTGCGCGGCTTTCGCTGGCTGTGACTTATTTTGTGCGCAAGCCATAAGCCCAAAAGTGGCGATGGTGAAAGCCCAAATGTTTATTCTCTTCATGCTGTCTTATGTTTAATGTCGCTCCTTTCTTTGCGTACTTCTAAGTTTATGTTTGCAAAGATAGACCTTATTTCCATGCGCAACAAGTTTTTCATCGAAAAATAAATCTATGAAACCATAGACAGAACCCTATCAGCCCTTTGCCGAATCCCCGCCCCTCTTGCCCCTACACACCATGGACAGGCACCACATGCCACCGTCTCTCCCCCACTTTTTCTCAGCCATCCTGTCACCATGCCCTTTCCTTCGCAAACTAAAAGCAATACTTTTATAAAGCAATCTCGCCCATTTTATCCAACAATCTCTATCATTTTCCCTGCTAATTACGTTGCTTTTAGTATGCACCGGGAGACATCGTGCGTCACAACCGACCAACAAGTTCTTCCCACATCCCCTTTCCATATCCCGCACCCTGCTCAAAATCCTGACGCTACAAACTCCACTTTCTCCCTCATCTTTGAACAGATAGCCACCAACCCGACAAATTTTGATCACGAAAATTAAACTTTGATCTTTTTAAAATATTATCTTGTGTTTTTATGAACTTTGTATTAAGAATAAAATCAGACATGGAAGATATTAATAAAATAAAACCGTTTATTAAATGGGTCGGTGGGAAAGGACAGCTATTAAATCAATTAGACGTACTCCTTCCTACAGATTTCCTTTCTTGGAAAGATACAACTTACATAGAACCTTTTGTAGGAGGAGGTGCTATGCTGTTCTATATGCTAAAGAATTATTCTAATATAAAACGTGCAATCATTAATGATATTAATCCCGATCTTATTACCTGTTACAAGGTAGTGCGTGATAGTCCAAAAGAGCTAATTAATGCATTAGAAATACTGGAAGCGCAGTATTTGAGTATAAAAACAGAAACAGAGCAACGAGAGTTCTTCCTAAACATCCGGGCAGAATATAATTGTAAACAGCTCCGACCTATTGATAACTCTTCGAGATTTATCTTTTTAAATAGGACTTGTTTCAATGGGTTGTATCGTGTTAATAAATCGGGTTCTTTTAATGTTCCTTTCGGTAAATATAAAAATCCAAAAATTTGTGATACAGAAACAATTCTCAATGATAGCAAAATTTTACAGCACGTAGAAATTTTAAATGGTGATTTTGAGGAAACTTTCAGCTATGCGACGGGGAAGACTTTGTTCTATTTCGACCCACCTTACCGACCTTTAAGTAATACATCCAGCTTTAATGATTACACAAAAGAAACTTTTAACGATACCGCACAAGTACGATTAAAATTATTTTGTGATAGGATTAATAAGGCTGGCTATTCATTTATGCTTAGTAACTCTGATGGGAAAGGTAAGAATTATAACGATAACTTCTTTGACACGCTATATGAAGATTATAAAATCGAACGTGTTTGGGCCTCGCGAAGTATTAATGCTAATCCAAACAAACGTGGGAAGTTAACAGAGATTTTAGTTCATAACTATCCGACAAATAAGAAGTATTCTTTTTTTAATAACAATAATTTTAACCAAGCTTAATAACATAATAGAATACAAATATGGAGAGAAACTTTGAAATATTCATATCTCAATTACAAAAGACCAATCAAACGCTTGATTTCTTTTGTGATTTTGAGAAAATTGAAGCGAATGTAAATAACATCAAGTTAAGCCTTTGTATGCTTAACAGCCTTATTGGTTCAACAAATCTTCGAAGTAGTGTTGAGACCATTTGGAACAGGGATAAGACCGCATTTAATATAATGGATATTCTTGTTGCAGTAAGGGATGGAAAGAAAAAAGTCATCCTTGATAAAGCTGGAGAGCCACAGATTCTTGGGCATTACTTCAAGAGTATAGATGGTGTTATGACATATTTAACACAAACCGGACTCGCAAAAATAATGTGCGAACGCAAGATTAATGACCTTGTTGACTACGTATTTGGTATAGAAACTGGCTTAGATAGCAATGCACGTAAGAATAGAAGTGGGCATGTTATGGAAAATATGATTGGGCAAATCTTTAATAAACATAATATAAAGTACCGCACAGAAGTTTACTCTCGTGAATGGCCTACGATTGCAAAAGCATTAGGAGACGATGAGAAACGCTTTGATTTCGTGATAGAAACTCCAAATAAGATTTACCTGGTAGAGGTTAATTTTTATAGTGGTGGCGGTTCGAAGCTCAATGAAGTAGCACGTTCTTACTCAGATATAGCACCCAAAATAAACAGCGTGCAAGGCTTTGAATTCGTTTGGATTACCGATGGTATTGGGTGGAAATCGGCGAAGAATAAACTTCAAGAAGCGTATAGTATTATACCAAGCGTTTATAACCTGACAAATATTAATGAATTTATTGAGAATATAAAACTATAAATCCCATTATATTGCCACACTCAAGACGTCCAAACAAATATGATTGTTCCTTTCTACTCTTCTCCCACTTCAGACTTTCTCCTTGCGCATGGCGACTGTTTCCAGTTGCTCAAGGCATTCGATTTCAAGTTTGACATGATCTTTGCCGACCCACCTTACTTTCTATCGAATGGTGGAATATCGCTGCAAAATGGTAAGGTGGTGTGTGTAGATAAAGGAGAATGGGATAAGGGGAAGAGCCCGATGGAGCTTTTTTCGTTTAATTATGAATGGCTGAAACTATGCCGAGTAAAATTAAACGACCATGGAACAATTTGGATTAGTGGTACCTATCACAACATTTTTTCCGTGGCCAACGCCCTAACTGCCTTAGACTATAAGATTCTGAATGTGATTACTTGGCAGAAAACCAATCCACCAGCCAACATCTCTTGCCGTTTCTTTACCTACTCAACTGAATTTGTGATTTGGGCCAGGAAACAGAAAAAGGTGCCGCACATCTATAACTATAACTTGATGAAGCAACTCAATGGAGGCAAACAGATGACCGATGTGTGGCGCATGCCCGCTATCGGTGTCTGGGAAAAGACATGCGGAAAGCACCCCACACAAAAGCCTTTACGACTCTTAGTGCGCACCATCTTGGCCTCAACACGCGTCGGCGATTGGATTTTAGATCCCTTTTGTGGAAGCGCAACCACTGGGATTGCGGCAAACTTGTGTGGCAGACGCTTTGCAGGCATTGAGCAAGAGGAAGTGTTTTGTCGGTTAAGTAAGGCACGACGCGAGGCACTCTTGCTACACGAAGAAAGGGAAAAGTTGGTGCGCCACATTGAGGATTTGCAGGTTTTAAATGCACAAACGATGGTTAACGAAGCATTTCCGCCATATCGCAAATTGCCTTTTTAACCTAAATTGATGACCAACACCTGCACAAGGACGTGGAAGAGGGAAAGAAAGACGGAATGGAGTTGATGCGCGGTCGCAACAAACTCATTGGGATGTAGGTTGCAACGGTGCCTTAAGCCGTGAGGTGGGTGATCAAAACCTTGATGCCAATAGCAATGAGGATAACGCCTCCCAACAAGGCAGGCTTGAGCTTTCGCTCGATAGGTGCACCAAACCGTGTGCCCAATTTCATGCCCCAAAGGGTTAAAACGAAGGTCACTCCGCCAATGAGCAGCAAGGGTTGCGTGAGTGTTGTGACGTGGTGATAGCCCATACAAGCAAAAGAAATGCCAATGGCTAAGGCATCAATGCTGGTGGCTACGCCCAAAATGAGTTGATTTTTAAGTTCACAAGGGTTCATCTTCCGCTGTTCTTCGGGCAAATAGGCATCGCGAATCATGCGCCCACCTAAGAAAGCTAACAGCCCGAAAGCAATCCAATGGTCGAAGGCTTCGACATAATGGGCAAACGAGTTGATGGCAAACCAACCCAAAAGGGGCATCGCCATTTGGAACAATCCGAAAAAGAAAGCCATGGAAAGTGCGGTGCACCACTGAAATTTCTTAATGATAATGCCACTGGCTATGGCCATGGTGAAACAGTCCATCGCCACAGCAACGGCCAAAAGCAACATATCAATGAACGGCATCATAGTTTATTTTGAACAAAGTTTATCAGAAAATTCATCATACACGGACTACTTCTTTTGATAGGGTTCGACCACAATCGTTCTGAAATAGTCTTTCAAAACGCCCTTAGCCTGGTTTTGACTATCAGCACAAAGCACTATCACTCGGCGGCCATCGGGCAGTAAAGGGCCTTCACACATGCCTTCATAATCGGCAAAATCCATATCGCCCAACCGCAGCCATGTGCGCCATCCCACAACAAACTGCTTTTGGGCATTGCCTGGTTTGATGCGGAACAGCTTGTTCATCACCCAGCTATTGAGATACAAAGGACGAATATACACTTCGCGTTCTAACACCAACAAGGTGCCATCCGAGAGGGCTGTCAATTCGGAAATGCCATAAGCGTGACGCTGATCGGGCTTAGAAAGATCCTCCAAAGGCTCATCAATCAAATAGGGATATTGCTTCTCTTCACCAAGATGCAAATCGAATTGTTTCAGTCGCAACAGCAAACCATTATCAATGATGAGCGGTGATTCGTTGATGGTGAAGAGCTTTTGGCGCACGCCATCGTAGGTGAGACTTTCGATTCCGCGATTGACAGGCGCATGCTTGCGGTAGTCTTCGACCGTGGTCTTGCGCACCACCATTCGGCTTTCACAGTCATAATCGATAATTTCTGCAGAGGCTTCGTTACCAATATAAATATGATGGCGCGCAGAGTCATAAGCAATCGCCTCCTCGTCTTGATTGTTCCCAGGGAGTTCTGTAAAGCCCCGATTGTCAATCTGTATGATTTCGCCACGCGTATTGAGCGCAATATGAAAGATGTAGAAGCCTGCACGTCCACCTTTATCGCTCACAACGGCATATAAATCGTTACCCAAATAGGCCAAACCACTATAATTTCCAGGGGGAATAGTCTTAAAAGCATGCTGTGGCAACAGGGTTGCTTGTAAGGAATCGGTAAGCTGTGTGTCGGTCGTCCCACCACCTATTCCGTGTCCAATCACCGACATTGATAATTGAAACAGAATGATCGCTACCAAAAAAGGCCGTCTTAATTGAATCATTTGCATAAATGTTTTTGTAAAAGTAGCATGATGCCGTATGCCAAAGAAAGCTACTCCTGCGTTCAAAAAAGATTTCGTGCAAAGATAATAAAAATTATATTCGTGCGTTATAAAAAAAGGTTCAATAAAATTTAATCATACAAAAGGGTTGAAAGAAACAGGAAAACAACTTGCACACTATCGATTTTCTTCGAGCTTTAATAGATTTGTTTTTATGTTAAAAATACTCAATTTGCACACAAAATAATTGCACCTTATAATAATAATGTGTACCTTTGCAAGCATTTTGCAACATACCACAGGGGCAAAAGATTGTTTTTCAAGACTTAAGATATAGGAACAAGCATAATGAGACAGCTAAAAATTCAGAAAAGTATTACGAACCGTTCGAGTGAAGCGTTGGATAAATACCTTGTAGAGATTGGACGTGCGCCTTTGATTTCTATTGATGAAGAGATCGAATTAGCACAGAAAATTAAAAAAGGTGGACGCGAAGGTGAGCGGGCTAAGGAGAAATTGGTGACGGCTAATCTGCGTTTTGTGGTGTCAGTTGCAAAACAATATCAGCATCAGGGGCTGTCATTGACCGACCTTATCGACGAAGGTAACATTGGATTGGTGAAAGCTGCCGAGAAATTTGATGAGACACGCGGCTTTAAATTCATCTCGTATGCCGTTTGGTGGATACGCCAAAGCATCCTTCAAGCGATTGCTGAACAGAGCCGTATTGTGCGTTTACCTCTGAATCAGGTGGGTTCGCTGAATAAAATCAATCGCGAAATCAACCGGTTTGAACAAGAAAATCAGCGCAAGCCCTCATTGACAGAGCTATCAAATGCTACAAAAATTGACGAAGAGAAGATTGACCAAAGCCTCATGGCCGACAGTCATCATGTGAGTATTGATGCGCCTTTCCAAGAAGGTGAAGACAATAGCATGGTTGATGTGATGGCTGGTGGCGAAGATAGCCGCACGGATCGTCAGGTAGACCACGAGTCGATGGCTTTGGAATTGGACTCGGTCTTGCGCAAAGTGCTTAAAGATCGCGAGATAACCATTATCCGTGAATGCTTTGGTATCAGCTGTCATGAGAAAGGTTTGGAAGAGATTGGCGACCAACTGGGCCTCACTCGTGAGCGCGTTCGACAGATTAGAGAGAAGAGTATTGCAAAACTTCGCGACAGCGGTTATGCAAAAATCTTAATGAAATATTTGGGCTAAGCGTCACAAAAGGCACTGCATGGCGCAGAAAGCGAGGGGTGTCATCCCCTCGCTTTTTATGTATCATAGCATGCTCCTGTGGCAATGGAGGTAGAAAGGTTGCGACTTTTCCATCCTTTACCACAGTAAATTTGAACAACATTATACAATGACAGCAGAAGGAAAAAACACATTCCAAGTGGTAGACGAGGGATTTACCCTGAGAGAAGCAGTGGCTGAGGCTAAGAAATGCTTGCAATGTAAGGTGCCTTCATGCAGAAAAGGTTGCCCTATTGAGAATGATATTCCGCAATTTATCCATGCCTTGACCATGGGAAATGTGGGGGATGCCATGCGGATTATCAACGAAAAGAGCAATCTTCCGGCCATCTGTGGGCGTGTTTGTCCACACGAAAAGCAATGTCAAGGGCATTGTGTGCTCAACAAAAAGAATGAACCTATCCAAATAGGCAAGATAGAACAGTTTATAGCTGACTTCGATACGGAGATGAATCTCACGCGAGAACCACTGCCACAAAAGAGCCGTGGCAAGATAGCTGTGATTGGTTCGGGGCCAGCGGGGCTCACTGTGGCGGGCGATTTGGCACGAATTGGTTTTAATGTTACGATTTTTGAAGGGCAAAATGAGCCGGGAGGTGTGCTGATGTATGGCATTCCTGAATATCGTTTGCCCAAGAAAGTGGTACGAGCCGAGATAGAAAAGATTGCAGCTTTGGGCGTAAACTTCAAATGCAACACGCTCATGGGCGAGGGAGACAACACCATTGACAGCCTTTTTGAGCAGGGATTTGATGCCATCTTCATTGGAACCGGAACGGCTGTACCTCAAAATATGGACACAACACCCGGTGCAACGCTGCGTGGTGTGAGCCAAAGCACCTACTTTTTACACAATGTGAACAGCTTTAACGAGGGTGCTATCAGCCGCAATGCCGTACCCCTTAGGCAGGGAGAGCGCGTAGCTGTCATCGGAGGTGGTAATGTTGCGATGGACACTGCACGCACTGCTATCCGCTTAGGCGCAGAAGTTACGGTGCTTTATCGGCGCACGGAAGCCGAAATGCCGGCCATAAAGGCGGAGTATGAGCAAGCGGTTGCCGAAGGAGTGAAGTTTGAATGGCAAACAACGGTCACCGAATTCATTGCAGGTTCGAATGGCCGTTTGGCGGCATGCAAGCTCAAAACGCCGACAGGTGAACATGAGGCACCCTTCGACCGTGTGTTTTTAGCCATCGGAAGCAAGCCGGCCAACCGCATCGTTCGCTCCACAGCAGGCATAGAAGTGGACGAAAACGGTTATATAAAGGTGGTGGATCGTCCCATGGGAATGACCACTCGGCGTGGTGTTTTCGCTGGAGGGGATGTAGTACATCGCCCACAAACGGTGGTATTGGCCATGAAAGCGGCCAAAGATGTGGCACAAGGCATGGCACAATATGTGGATGCCATCAAGCTTCTTGAGGTTGCTAAAAAAGTTGAAGAAGACCGAGAAGCAGCTAAATAAAACACAATTTTTTAGTTTATTCCGAATGTCTGTCAGCTTATTTTAGTACCTTTGCGAGCAAATATGTGAACTTTTTTAAACAGAAATGTGAACTTTTTTGAACAGAAGAATGGCTGAAACAAGAAAAATAAAAACAGCATTGATATCGGTCTTTCATAAAGATGGCTTAGAAGAATTGTTGGCTAAATTGCATAAAGAGGGTGTAAAATTTCTCTCAACAGGCGGCACTCAGCAGTTTATTGAGTCGTTAGGCTATGCTTGTGAAACGGTAGAAAGCATCACAAGTTATCCATCTATCTTGGGAGGTCGCGTGAAAACGCTGCATCCAAAGATATTCGGTGGCATCTTAGGTCGCAGAGATTTGGCTGAAGATCAAGCACAAATGGCACAGTATGAGATACCAGCCATCGACTTAGTGGTGGTGGACTTGTACCCCTTTGAGCAGACAGTGGCATCAGGAGCAAGCGAAACAGACATCATTGAGAAGATTGATATTGGTGGTATTTCTTTAATTCGTGCAGCTGCAAAGAACTATAAAGATGTTGTTATCGTGCCCAGTAAGGCCGAATATTCGATGCTTTTACACTTGCTTCAGCAACAGGGTGCAGAGACAACTATCGAAGAACGTCGCGAATTTGCAGCACGTGCATTTGCCGTTAGCAGTCATTATGACACCGCTATTCATCAATGGTTTGTAAAATAATTAAGCATATTATATGGGATTTTTTTCTTTTATCCAAGAAATAGCAATGGATCTTGGCACCGCCAACACCATCATTACGAGTGATGATAAGATTGTGGTTGATGAGCCATCTGTCGTTGCTCTTGATCGTCGTACAGACAAAATGATTGCCGTAGGGTCTCAAGCTAAGATGATGTATGAGAAGACTCACGACAACATTCGCACCATAAGACCTTTGCGAAATGGTGTCATCGCCGACTTCACTGCATGTGAACAAATGATGCGAGGGCTCATTAGAATGGTACATTCTGGGCGTCGTTTATGGTCGCCTTCATTACGAATGGTAATCGGAGTACCATCGGGTTCTACCGAAGTTGAGTTGCGTGCGGTTCGCGATAGCGCTGAACATGCCAACGGACGTGACGTGTACTTAATCTTCGAACCCATGGCAGCTGCCATCGGTATCGGTATTGATGTCGAAGCACCCGAGGGCAATATGATTGTTGATATTGGTGGCGGTAGCACCGAGATTGCTGTGATTTCTTTAGGAGGTATCGTGAGTAATAACTCCATTCGCACAGCAGGCGATGACCTAACTGCCGACATTCAGGAGTATATGAGCCGTCAACACAATGTGAAAGTGAGCGAAAGAATGGCCGAACGTATTAAGATTCACGTTGGATCTGCTTTGACAGATTTAGGCGAAGAAGGGTCAGAAGACTTCGTTGTGCATGGCCCTAACCGCATAACGGCATTGCCAATGGAGGTTCCTGTGTGCTATCAAGAGATTGCACATTGCTTAGATAAGACCATTTCGAAGATTGAAAATGCTGTGCTTTCGGCATTAGAGAATACGCCACCCGAGCTCTATGCCGACATTGTTCGCAATGGAATCTATCTCACTGGTGGTGGAGCTTTGTTGCGAGGTTTAGACAAACGTTTGACAGACAAGATCAATATTCCATTCCACATCGCCGACGATCCCTTGCATAGTGTGGCAAGAGGTGCAGGAATTGCCTTAAAAAATGTGGAACGCTTCTCATTCTTGATGCGTTAACTGATAAGGCAGGTGTTGGCAGTTTCTTTCGATTTGACTGCTAACACTTGTTGCTTTATGAAGGATATACATGCACAACCTCTTAAACTTTCTTGCGAAATATAGCTATTGGTTTCTATTTTTGGTATTAGAAGCCATTAGTTTTGTGTTGCTATTTCAATTCAACAGCTACCAAGGCAGCGTTTGGTTTACCTCTGCAAACGCTGTTTCGGGGAAGGTTTATGAGCAAAGTGCCAAGGTAAAGTCCTATTTCCAATTAGAAACAATCAATGAAGAATTGACAAAAGAGAACCTCTATTTGGCACACAGACTGCAGCTGTTGAATGCACAAAAAGAGGATTCTATCGCCGATTCACTGGCACATGCAAGTGCATTGCTGCAACATTTATCCCCCTACAAGCTTATCCCTGCAAAGATTGTTCATGCCTCATTGAACAAACGGGACAACCTTTTAACCATCGATAAAGGTGCACGTGACGGTGTAAAACGCGACATGGGCGTCGTTTGTGGCACAGGAGTTGTGGGCATTGTTTACCTCACTTCCAATCACTATTCTGTGGTTATTCCCGTACTAAGTTCACAATCCAGCATCAGTTGTGTGATTGAAAACCGGGACTATTTTGGCTATCTGCATTGGACAGGTGGTGATATTTGTCGGGCTTTTGTCGATGATATTCCGCGCCATGCCCACTTCAGACTCTACGAAAACGTCGTTACCAGCGGCTATTCTTCTGTGTTCCCAGCTGGTATTCCCGTAGGGAAAATCTTGCATGTATATAATTCTCCCGACCAAATGTCCTATCGTTTGCAACTCCAACTATCGACAAACTTTGGCACCCTTCGTGATGTTTTCGTTGTAGATAACAGTGCTTTTGCCGAACAAATAGACATTCTCCGTGCGGCAGAAGACTCGATGCGGGTAAAAAATGGTGGAGAGAAACAATGACTATTGTTAGAAAATTTTGCGTATGAATCTACACGTTGTAAGAGAGATAGCCGTCTTTTTCATGCTGATGTTAGGCCAGGTGTTGGTGTTTAATCACATCCATCTGTTCAACTTCGCTACCCCTCTACTCTATATCTACGCAGTGTTGCGCTATCCACGTGGCCTTTCTCGCAGCTTAGCTTTGCTGTTTAGCTTCGTAATGGGCGCCTTCATCGACATCTTTTCTAACACACCTGGCGTCACCATGGCCTCACTAACGTTGCTCGGTCTCATTCAACCCAAGTTATTATTGCTGTTTGTTCAACGCGATAACACCGACGAATTTATCCCCTCAATAGAAGCCTTAGGCACCGCACGCTTCATTTATTATACCCTTTTCATGGTGCTCATTTACTGTCTATGCTTCTTCTCTCTCGAAAGTTTCAACTTCTTTAATTGGCAACAATGGCTGAAAAATGTGGGCGGAAGCATGGCACTCACATCGCTTTTCATCATCATCATCGAAGGATTTCGATCGCGATGACCACCGCATCTCACCCCCATAACACCCCAAAAAAGCATATTCAACTTTTAATTTCATTTAGGTTTAGCTCGCATTTGTGAAGGATTTCAATTTAGATAATCGTCGTTTCGTCATTGGTGGTATAGCCTTAACCATTGTGTTCATCTATATCATCCGCCTTTTCACGATTCAGTTGTTAAGTGATGACTTTAAGAAAAACGCCGATAGTAACGCCTTCTTGAAGAAAATAGACTATCCCGCACGTGGTGCCATCTACGACAGAAACGGGAAGTTGATGGTCTATAACCAACCTTCCTATGACATTATGGTGGTCATGAACGAAGCGAAGAACCGCCTTGACACCTTGGATTTTTGCAACACCTTAGGCATAACAAAAGCCTATTTCATCAAGCGTATGGATGATATTAAGGATAGAAACAAAAATCCCGGCTACAGTCGGTTCACCGAACAGCTCTTCATTCCCCAACTCTCCGATAAAGAATTTAGCGTCTTCCGCGAGAAGATGTTCCGCTTTCCAGGCTTCTACGTGCAACGAAGAAGTGTGCGACAATATACCTATCCCTATGCTGCTCACGTCTTAGGTGATGTGGGTGAGGTCTCGCCATCTAACATAGAAGAAGATAATTACTATCAGCCGGGCGATTATATCGGCAAACTTGGTGTCGAACGTTATTATGAGAAGGAGCTCAGAGGCGAAAAAGGTATTAAGATTATGCTGCGCGATGCACACGGAAGAGTGCAAGGAAGCTATCAAAATGGCAAGCTCGATCATCAGCCTGTTGCCGGAAAAAACCTCACACTAAGCCTTGATATTCCGTTGCAAGCCTTAGCCGAAAGGCTCTTAGAAGGAAAGATTGGCAGCATTGTTGCCATCGAACCTTCTACCGGAGAGGTATTGGCTATGGCTTCATCGCCCACCTATGACCCGAGAACATTAGTCGGAAGAAATCGCAGTAAAGCCCATCTTGCCCTCTCACGCAACGTGTGGAAGCCGCTGCTCAACCGCTCTATCATGGGACAATATCCGCCGGGGTCGACCTTCAAAACCACGCAGGCACTCACCTATCTCAGCGAAGGCATCATCCATCCCACCACGATGTTCACCTGTCACCATGGCTTTTATTATCGCGGTCTGCACGTAGGTTGCCACGGACATGCCTCACCTTTAAACTTAATCGAGGCCATCAGCACGTCGTGTAACGCCTATTTCTGCTGGGGACTCTACTACATGATGGGCAACCGGCGCAAATATCCCAATGTAGATGCAGCGATGAATCGTTGGCGCGACTACATGGTGAGCATGGGATTTGGCTACAAATTGGGCGTCGACCTGCCGGGAGAGAAGCGCGGTCTCATCCCCAATGCCTCGTTTTACGACCGTGCTTATCACAATTCTTGGAACGGATTGACCGTTATTAGCATCTCCATTGGCCAAGGAGAAGTCAACCTCACCCCCCTACAGATTGCCAACCTGGGCGCAACCATTGCCAATCGCGGCTATTTCTACGTGCCTCATGTGGTGAGAAAAGTGCAAGGTCTGCCTTTAGACACCCTCTACACGCGCCGTCATGTCACCATGGCTAAGCCACGAGCCTATCAAACTGTGGTGGCAGGCATGCGCTCTTCGGCACTCCGAGGCACCTGCAAAGCCTTGGGACATCTTCCCTTTGACATTTGCGGAAAGACGGGAACCGCACAGAACAGAGGACAAGACCACTCCGTTTTCATGGGTTTTGCTCCCATGAATCAGCCCAAGATAGCCATTGCCGTGTATGTGGAAAATGGTGGTTTCGGTGCCGATTTTGCCGTGCCCATTGCCGGAGTGCTTTTCGAACAATATCTAACCGGGAAATTATCTCCATCGGCTCAACGCATGGCCGATGCTTTACAACATCGCAGAATAGCTTATGGTTCGCACAACAGATAGACAAACCAGTGTGTTACGCGCCATCGATTGGTGGACAGTCGTCATCTATATTGCGCTACTCATCTTCGGATGGGTAAGCGTTTGTGGTGCCAGCTACACCTATGGCGACACCGATATTTTCAGCCTTTCCACCCGTTCGGGCATGCAGATTGTGTGGATAGGCACCTCTTTATTCTTAGGCTTGGTGCTGCTTTTGCTGGATGATCGCTTCTATGACACCTTTGCCTACGTCATCTATGCAGCGCTTCTGCTCCTCCTTTTCCTCACCATTTTCAATCCACACGAGATAAAAGGCTCACGTTCGTGGCTCGTTTTAGGTCCTTTGCGCTTGCAACCTGCCGAATTTGCAAAGTTTGCCACAGCCTTAGCCATAGCAAAACTCATGGGCGGATATAACTTTAACATCCAACGATGGAAAGATTTTGCGGCGGCCTGCGGAGTAGTTCTGCTCCCCATGCTCTTCATCATAGCCCAAAAAGAAACGGGGTCGGCCTTGGTCTATCTCTCGTTCTTCCTGATGTTCTACCGCGAAGGCATGCCAGGCAGTATCTTGTTCACCGGCGTGGCCATGGTGATTTATTTTGTGGTGGGCATCAAATTCGAACATGTGACGCTATTTCAAACACCAACTTCGATGGGGGTTTTCATTGTACTTTTATTGGTACAAATCTTCTCATCGATTATGGTGAGGGTGTATTGTCGGCAGAAAAAAGCGATGTGGATCATGTTAAGTGCGAGCTTAGGCATCACCTCACTGTTCCTTTTATGCTCGAATTATGTCATCCATTTCGATATTGTTTGGGTGCAGCTCAGCCTCGCACTGGTCATGGTGGGCTATTTGCTTTATGCCTGGTTGCGCACACGTCTCAACAACTATCTCTTCATTGCGGCCTTCGCTCTTGGCTCACTCACCTTTTTTTATTCGGCCGACTATGTGCTCAACCATGTGCTTGAACCCCACCAACGCGTGCGCATCAACGTGCTCTTAGGCTTAGACGAAGACCTGAATGGCGCCGGCTACAATGTACATCAGAGCGAGATTGCCATTGGGTCGGGCGGCCTTCAGGGTAAAGGCTTTTTGAATGGCACACAAACCAAGTTGAAGTTTGTGCCCGAACAAGACACCGATTTCATCTTTTGTACTGTGGGCGAAGAAGAAGGTTTCTTTGGTTCGGCGGGCGTGTTGATACTCTTTTTATTGCTCATTCTGCGGCTTATCCACTTAGCCGAGCGACAACCTTTTGGCTTTGGACGCATCTATGGCTACTGCGTGTTGAGCATTTTCCTTTTCCATGTGTTTATCAATGTGGGCATGGTGTTAGGCTTAACGCCCGTCATCGGCATTCCCCTTCCCTTCTTTAGCTATGGGGGTTCGTCGTTATGGGGCTTCACCTTCTTGCTTTTCATCTTCCTACGCATTGATGCCGGGCGCAACTTAGTGCACAACCACGCGCTTTAACAGCCTCGTTTAAATGGTGTTTTTCGTATGAACCATCAAGCTTTCACCGCGCTTTTAGCTGCCCACGACATTCGCCCGACAGCCAACCGGTTGCTCATTGCGGCCACGTTAGCGAACGCTGCGTCGCCCCTTTCGATGAAAGAGATAGAGCAACAAATTCAATCCATAGACAAATCGAGCATCTCGCGCACACTCAATCTTTTCTATGCACACCATCTTGTGCACGCATTAGACGATGGAACGGGCAGTGTGAAATATGAGCTTTGCCATGCAAAGCATGCCGACAACGACGAAGATGCACATGTTCATTTCTTTTGTGAGCAGTGTCACCGCACCTTTTGCCTGCGCGAAACACCCTTACCCACACTCACCTTGCCGGCCGATTATCTTGTTCAACAAGTGCAACTCATCGTGAAAGGCATTTGTCCTGCTTGTCGAACAAAAGGAAAAGCGCGCTTATAGCTTTACGTTTGAGATGTCGACCAAATGGTTGACAATCGCATAAATGGTGAGTCCGGCAGGCGAATGGATTTGCAATTTCCGTGCGATGTTGCGGCGGTGCGTAATCACCGTGTTCACCGAAATGCAGAGCTCGTCGGCAATTTCTTTATTGCTCAAGCCTTTCACGATACCAATAATGATTTCTCTTTCGCGGTCGCTCAGCTTCTCTTCGGCAGGCATTGTGGGGTTGAGCATATTGGCAATGTTCAACGAAACACCTTGTTGACTGAGGTTTTTCTCCAACTGGCGAATGGCAGGCATAAAGATTTTGTCTTCGACATCCGAGTGTTGATTGAGCCAGGCCTCACTGTTGTAAATGTCATAGAGCGTGGCGGTGAGCAGGTTGTTGTGCAATTCGTCCGACGGCAGATATTTGATAATGATGCTCTTCAGCTCGGAAAGACGCTGCTCCACCTGGCGATGGTGCTGCGAAAAGGTGTTGACATCGTAATTGTTCATCACTACCCCCTTCAACAACTGCTCCACATAGGGAAACACGGTCTTCTCTTCATAGCGCATGTGCTTAATGATTTCATGCGCATTCTCGTCGTAAAGCTTCAAAATAAACTGTGCCAAGCTGTCGTTTTCGTCCAACGCTTCGGCCAGCTCTTTGCGCATGAAGGGCAACTGAAACTCAATGTAATAGGCATGCGAGGCCTTGAGATATTTGAGCAAAGTGGGCACAGAGATGTTCTCGGCCTCATCCTTTCGATAATAACCATTAATGGCAAGATTGACAATAGCCAAGAACGTATAGGTGTCAACGTCCTCGCTTTCGCACACCTCTTGCACGGTTTTATCGCCGAAACCCAAACTAATGCCAAAGCCACCGAGACTTTGTAAGATGTCGCAATTATCACGGATGATATCAATCATCTTATCTTCGGGCTCATATATCTTCTGATTTTTCATAATGTATCTCCGCCATTTTTAGTGCTGCAAATATAGTAAAAAATCATAATTTCAGGTGCTTTTTGACGAAGATAATTGCATATAAGAGCACATTTTTGTGTCAATCCGCATACTTTTTGCAGCTTTCAAGCCCTCTGCAGCGCCCCTTTCCGCAACAATATTGCTTCACGCTTCTTAAAAGATATCCACCATAACGGCGTAAACAAGGCCATATTGGTGAAGAATGTAGTCCACTTTCTCACGCAAAATGATAGAGATTGCCGTGCAATAGGGCTGATTTTATTACATCCTTTCGCCGACATCAAAAAAGAGACGGAAAAACATCGACAATAACATTTATAAAAATAAAATGATGAAAGTTCAAATAAAGTAACTATATTTGCAGTTGTACTGTTTGGTTTGACAATGCACACGCTCTGCACCATTCATGGGAAAGAGGAAAAATTGACTGTCCTTGAAAGGGATTTATTCATGGGATAGCTCTATGAAGAGATTTGGGAAATATAATGTTTAATTAAAACAAAATGATGAGAAACTATATTTTACATGCGCTTTTAACTTGCTTCGTCCTGACTTCTTGTCAGATTGCGGGACTAACATCAGGTTATACGCATTTGTCAAAGAGAGAACAAGCAAAGGTTATCCATTACAAAGGCAACATCGATAGCATATCCGACTACGCAAATGTATATGCTGTAACCGTAGAACAGGTAAAGGAATATGTTCTAACACATAAGAAAGTGATTGTGTATGATTATACTCCGTTTTGTAAATCTCCTTTTTGTACTTCTCCAACAGCCTTAACCAAACGATATAAGGCTAAGGGAATTGACGTATTGGTCATATCGAATATTTATGATGACATATTTAAGTCCGTTAACAAAGAATTCCCTATGCTGATGATAGAAACAAAGGAATATAAGACAAAATGGAGGGGAAAATATATCGACTCCTTCTATTTTGCCTTAACAGGTTTGACCCTCAAAGAGGTAAATTATGCGCTTTACTATTATTTTCGCAACGGAACTTATGTAAAAAGTTTCAAAGACCCCAAAGAGATAGAAAAAGAGATAGAATAGACAAGCGGGCTTATTGCCAAAGAAGCAATAGGCCGTAAGAGCAGAACATAAGTTCATCGTAACGTTGTCTATCAGCGGTAGCGCGCGTTGGCATCGTTAGTTTTATTCTCTATGTGTTCGTTTATACACTCAATGATATGCCTTTTTCTTCGCATTCATAACCACCTTTTATAAGAATGTTCTTAAGCTGAACTTACGTAGTTTTAAAACTTCCATCAGAACTCACTGCTACTTAGTTTATAAGCAATAACGCTCTCCGAGATAGAAAAAATATCTTGTTATATAAAAATTTTAGAGGGAAGAAGCATTTAATAAGGATTTTTATCTATCTTTGTGGTTGAACTCCCAGTGCATCTGTGTGCAGGTGTGCGCTATAAAGGGTTCAACTTTTGAAAAAGAGCGTTTACTTAGTTATCTTTCCTCTGCAACGTAGAACATTTCAATACTGCAAGGATGATAATAGCAAGGCTCATGCAGGAAATTATTATACCTTTAACAAAAAGAATAATATACCTCAATGCCTGGGCCATTTTTGCTATCTGTAGCAGGTGATTTCCACAAGCACAGAGGGGATAGCGGTAATAGTTCCCACGCTTTTTCCATTTAATAACCGCTGACTTCTGGGAAACAGTGAGCATAAGATACAGAAGACATGAGCTGGTTGATTACAATTATTGCTGTAGCGATTATTGCTGGAATCATCGGTGCTCTAAGTTCCAAGGACGGGGAAAAGGAGAAGGATTCTTTGCTGGAGTACTTGCAGGAGGGTCTGGACTCTGGTTATCTTATTTTCCAAATATTTTGGATCGTCGGAGGATTGATACTTCCATTTAAAATCTTCAGTTTCTTATTTGGATAGAATAATTAAAACTCTCTGCTATGAGAAAAAGAATATTCCACATACTATTTATGAGCATATTATTCTTTACCAACCAAGGATACGCTCAATATACAAATACCTACCCAACCGTAAATACAGGTTTACAGGATTATGTCGGTTCTACTTTAAAAGAAAATATTAGAAAGATAGATGCTATAAACGGACAAGTAATCATAATGGACTGCAAGTCTGGAGAGATTAAGGCAATGGTGAACTTGACAAAAGATAAGTCTGTAATAAAGTCTACAACAAGACAGTTATCACAGGCAACAGGTTTAATGCGCCCCATTTCATTACTAACAGCATTGGAACAAGGTAAAGTAAAACTGAATGACAGCATTGATACCAAATCAGGAATAGTTGATATAAATGGCTATTCGTTGAAAGATTACAACTGGCGTAGAGGAGGAAATGGCAAGATAAGTGTACGGCAAGGCTACCTATTATCATCAAACATCGCTACATATTTAACAGTTAAGCAAGCTTTTGGTAAGGAGTATGACAGGTTCTATAAAACCATTATCAACATGGGCTATAGTTTACCGCAAGACAGCATAAAGGCAACCTTGCTTATACCCAACGATGATATTTCCCTTGCCAAGTTTACAACTGGGAAAAATCAGAAAGTAACCTCTTTACAGATACTTACATTTTATAATGCTATAGCAAATAATGGAAAGATGGTAAAACCAATGTTCCATAAAGGTGAATCCATTATTATAAAGGAACAGATTGCAAGCAAAGAAAACATTGCCATTGTCCAACAATTACTTATGCAGAAAATAAAGGATAGTCTTGCTCATCAAGCATACTCTGATAAAGTGAGCATTGCAGGTGAGCAAGGTACAGCCATTGTAAAGAAAGATGGGAACAACACCATTTATTGTTTACAATTCTGTGGCTACTATCCGTCAGATAATCCACAATACAGCATCATCATTTCTTTGAATAAGAAAGGACTGCCTGCAAGTGGCGGTATGGCTGGAAAAATTGCAAAAGAAATTGTAAGCAGCAACCAAATACAATAAACAAGCGTCCTATAGTGGATTCCCATTGATCAGCCTATATTTAAATTTAAAAGAAAGATATGAAACCCAAGCATCGTGTGTTCTGTATAAATATTCAACGTGCTAAGTTGCTATTTGAAACTGAAAAGAAAGCCGAAGCTTACATAAAATTTAATGCACAGGAAATTAGAGATCAGAGAGGTTATGCTCCTCTAAGATCCTATTTTTGTGACGCTTGTTACGGATGGCATGTCACAAGTAAAATGGAGAAGCCTAGGCAAACCCAATCTGTTATCGAGCATGTATTAGAATGGGAAGAGCAACAACGTAATGTAAAAAGAACACAACGGGTTGTTCAGAAACATCTAAGGAAAAAGTTAGATTTATTACTAAACGAAATAGAAACAGAAATGGATACTATTCGTGGTTTCTTTAAGGTTAACGATTTTGAGAAATGTCAGACTGCAGTTTTAGAACAATTAGAGAAACTAAAAAATGCAAGACAGATAGATGGGCGTAGGCAAAGAAAAAGAAGAATCCAACATTTTTTAGATTTCTATGTACAAGCATTAAAGAGCTCTATTTAGATCCTTTCAAAGGATTTTTATAATCTGAATAAAGAAATATTTGTACTATAATTATCCTTACACTACAAATAGCTACACGTGGCTTATCCTCTCGTTAATGATAATTCAAGTCCGATGAATCATATAAAGTATGTATTTTAAATACCGTTTTAAAAAGGATATTCATTTATAGGAGTTTAATAAATAAAATTAATGATATGAATAAAAAAGAAATTGCTATTCACTTTGCAGAAGACATGCGATATGAGCATCCAGAAGTGAGAATTACAAATTGTGAGTATGTAACCATTGATGGAAACAGTGAAACTGCTTTCTCTGATTATGCATACAATGTTGATAATGCTAAATATACTATTGTATGTTGTAAATACAATTATACAGTATTAACCCAAATGGACTCAAGTGCATTTGTTCTATTTATCGATGAAAACGGACATGCAGATAGTAAATTAAAAATAGGCAACTGGACGATAACAATTGATACTCCATATACTGGCAGTTGGCGGACTAATGATAGTAGAGTATTATATGCTTCATATAAAGAATTGAGGTTTGAACTATCTTTAAAGAATCATAAATTAGCAGAGGATATTGCTAACAAATGGCCTTATCTTATCAAAGCAATGGAATGCTCTACACAATTAGAGTTAGATTTCCTTTCTAAATTAGCATACAAAGAAGATAAATTAAAAGAGCTCAACCAAATTAGCCTCAGGAAAGAATTAGAATTATCCCAAAAGTCCATATTGCTTGACAGCTATAAAGAACTTTTAGATGAAATAAAGAATCTTGTCATCAAGGAGGATACCAATAATTGATATAATAAATTAGACGAATTCCGAATAATAATTAGTACGCAAATAGTTTTAATTTTCCAACATCACCAGGTAGTGCCTCTAGCGTATTCCTCAAAAGCAACATACCGTAAGGGCTGAACACAGCTCTACCATAAAGTTATGTATCAAGTGTGTTGCGAATATATAAGGTTAGCTTTGTTCTCCAGTAGTTCGTTTATACACTAACTAACCAATGTAATTATAGTTAGAAGAATAATTCAAACGAACGCAAGCACCATTTGAGCCATCATTTGGTGCTTTTTCTTTATTCTCTTGCAAATTTCAAAGCAAAGGACTATATTTGCAATCAGAACGAATTAAACAGGAGGATAGACTATGGATATCAATCATACAGCGACAGATACTTTTTCTTTGGAGATACCCAAAGCTGATAGTTCGTTATTGAAGTCTCTCGTCAAACGTATGGGATGGACGGTGCATAAGACCACAGTGAAGCGCACCACCTACGAACAAGCACTTGAAGACAAAGAGCAAGGGCGCATCAACGAATATGCCAATGCTGATGAGCTGTTTACTAAAATGGGTATCTGATGGCCTATAAATTACGAACTACACACCAGTTTGAAAAAGAACTCAAGCGACGTAAGAAACGTGGGTTACCAATGGATAAGTCCAAAGAAGTGATTACTAATGGTAAAGTCCTGCCAATTTTAAACCTTCTTGTATAAGGATGTTCCTAATCCGAATTGGCCAAAGTATATGAACATTGTAGGGAGGAATTAGTTAGCAAGCAGGAGAACGGAGTCGATTTCAAAGCATATAAACATTATAAAAGGAGCAAATCTGACCTGGATTTGCTCCTTTTATAAGGATGAGAAAGGCGCGAAGGCCTATCTTTGTTCAACAAAAAGTTTAAATGGGCGTGGTGATAAGGAAGGTGCGGATGACCCAATAACTCACGATTCCGGCCAAATAGCCCACGAAAGCAATCCAGGTGATGCGCTTCATATACCAACCAAAGGTGATTTTCTCCAAGCCCATGACAACCACTCCGGCTGCACTTCCGATGATTAAGATGCTGCCGCCCACACCGGCACAGTAGGCAAGAAGTTGCCAAAAGATGCCGTCAACAGCCATGTCGCCTGAAGGAGCGATGGGATACATGCCCATACATCCGGCTACTAAAGGCACGTTGTCGACGATGCTTGAGAGCACACCGATGATGCCCGTCACCATATAATGGTTGTTATCGAAAGCGGTGTTGAGTGTTCCGCCAAGCGAAGTGAGCACGCCAATCTCCTCTAAACAAGCCACAGCCATGAGAATTCCGAGGAAGAACAAGATGGTGCTCATGTCGATGCGGCTCAGCAAATTGGTCACTCTTTTTTGGAAAGTCATGCCCGCATGATAGCGATGCAACTGGCGATAGAACACTTCGGTGATGGTCCAAAGCATTCCTAAGACGAACAAAATGCCGACAAACGGTGGCAGATGGGTGATGGATTTAAACACGGGAACGAACATTAATCCGCCCACACCGATGGCAAAAATAACTTTTCTTTGCAAGCTGTTAAACTCGAGCATCTCACCGGCACGCACATCATAAACAGCCGCTTCCTCGCTCCCCAGCTCGCCCTTTAGCTGATATTGCAAGATGAGCGTGGGGACAATGAGCGAGATGAGCGATGGAACAAAAATCTCGCTGATAACCCCTAAGGCTGTGATGGAGCCTTTGTTCCACAGCATGATGGTGGTGACATCGCCGATGGGTGAAAAAGCACCGCCCGAATTGGCAGCGATAATCACCAACGAAGCATAGATGAGTCGGTCTTTTTTGTCGAACACCAACTTGCGCAAAATCATAACCATCACGATGGAAGTGGTGAGGTTGTCGAGGATGGCCGATAGGAAAAAGGTCATAAAGGCTATTTTCCACAACAACGAACGCTTGCTCTTGGTGCTGATACGCGATTGCACCCAGTTGAAACCTCCGTTCTGATCGACAATCTCGACAATCGTCATGGCTCCCATAAGGAAGAACAATGTGGTGCTGGTGCCGCCGAGATGGTGCTCGATGATGGTGCTCACTTGATTGGCCAAGTCGTGACCATTGAAGCCCGAAAGATAGCTCTCAGGGCTGCACATGAAGAGCGTCCAACAGCCCACAAACATCAATAAAGCAACGGCCGCCTTGTTTACTTTCGTGACACTCTCAAGAGCTATAAAAAGATAGCCCACGACAAAGACCACGATAATCGCAATAGTTAAAGATGTCATCTTTTATTAAAATCTTTTGTTTAACATTGTTTACTATTTGTAGCGGGGCAAAGGTAGTAAAAAAAATATTACCACCCATGATAATCTCAAATTAAAACACTAACTTTGTGGCATGAATTCACAGGAAAATGGCAACATCACTATGAGCGAAAACATCATTATCGCCGATGCTGATTATGTTGATTCTGTAGCTTTTAATCTCATTGTTAATTTTGAACGCATGCTCAACCGCGCCCTTCCCAAAGCCGACTTTGCACAATGGGCCGTTTGCGTGGCCTTGGATGGCGGCGTGCGCGAAGGGAAAAACGATGTGCAAGTGGTGCTGGTTCACGACAAGCAACGGGAGGAAATGGCGCATTTCGAACCGGGAAATTTCAGCCACACCCTCAACGCAAAGGCTTTCAACGACGCTCACTTGGGCGAATTCACGGTGACGAGCGTGGCCACGGACGACACCATCAGCAAAGAAACATATTTCGAAGAGGTGATGGAAACGCTGTTGCACCACAACGAGGTGAAGCGCGTGATGCTTATTCCTGACAGCGAAACGGGAACGGCTTATGACCGCTTGCGCCAGTTGTTGCGCCATACCGACGACGACACAAAGCGCATCACCCTGTTTGCCATGGAGCCCATGCCGGGCGGAAACTTTCGCCAAGAGCTGTTGGGCTATTCGCTGATGAGCGCATTGGGCATAAAATCGGAAGAAATAAACCAAAAGATATGAGCAGAATTTTGATGATTGGTGCTGGCGGAGTGGCTACCGTTGCAGCATTTAAAATGGCACAAAACACGGATGTGTTCTCGGAACTGATGATTGCCAGCCATCACAAAGAGAAATGCGACCGACTCGTGAAAGCCATTCACGACAAGGGATACACCCTGCCGATGAAAACGGCCGAGGTGGATGCCGACGACGTGGAACAGCTGAAAACCTTGTTCAGGAGCTACCTGCCCGACTTGGTTGTCAACCTGGCTTTGCCCTATCAAGACCTCACCATCATGGAGGCTTGCCTGGCATGCGGATGCAGCTACTTGGACACGGCCAACTATGAGCCCAAAGACGAAGCCCACTTTGAATATTCCTGGCAATGGGCCTACAAAGAAAAGTTCGAGCGGGCAGGCCTCACCGCCATCTTAGGATGCGGCTTCGACCCCGGCGTTTCGGGCATCTACACGGCCTATGCCGCAAAACACTACTTCGACGAAATCCACCAATTAGACATCGTCGATTGCAATGCGGGCAACCACCACAAGGCCTTCGCGACGAACTTCAATCCCGAAATCAACATCCGCGAAATCACACAAAAAGGACTTTATTACAAGGATGGACAATGGATTGAAACCGAGCCGCTGGCCGTCCACCGCGACATCACCTACCCCAACATCGGCCCACGCGACAGCTATCTCATGCACCACGAGGAGTTGGAGTCGTTGGTGAAAAACTATCCCACCATCAAACAGGCACGCTTCTGGATGACCTTCGGAAAGCAATATCTCAACTATTTGGACGTCATTCAGCAGATTGGCATGGCACGCATCGACGCCATCAGCTACGAAGCACCACTGACCGACGACCCCACGAAGACGGCCAAGGTGAACATCGTGCCGCTGCAATTCCTCAAAGCCGTGCTGCCCAACCCGCAAGACCTGGGCGAGAACTACGACGGCGAAACCTCCATCGGCTGTCGCATTCGCGGCGTGAAAGACGGCAAGGAGCGCACCTACTACGTCTACAACAACTGCAAGCACCAAGATGCCTACCAAGAAACGGGCATGCAGGGCGTCAGCTACACCACGGGGGTGCCCGCCATGATTGGCGCCATGATGTTTGTGCAAGGCATTTGGAAGCGCCCCGGCGTGTGGAACGTAGAGGAATTCGACCCCGACCCCTTCATGGAACAACTCAACATCCACGGCTTGCCCTGGAACGAGGAGTTCGACATCGACTTAGAAGTGTAGGCCGACAGCACCCCACGCCTACCCATTTTATCACCAATTAAATCAAACATTTTTATGGCAAAAGAAACAGAAAGCAACCCGCAGAACGACAAACTGAAAGCCTTGCAGGCAGCCATGTCGAAGATAGAAAAAGACTTTGGAAAAGGAGCCATCATGCGCATGGGCGACAAGCAGATTGAAGATGTCGAGGTGATTTCCACCGGAAGCATCGCGCTCAACATGGCCCTGGGCATCGGAGGCTATCCGCGCGGGCGAATTATAGAAATCTATGGTCCCGAGTCATCGGGTAAAACAACCCTCGCGCTCCACGCCATCGCAGAGGTGCAAAAGAAAGGTGGCATCGCCGCATTTATCGATGCCGAGCACGCTTTCGACAGCACCTATGCCGCAAAACTCGGCGTGGATGTCGACAACTTGTGGGTGAGCCAGCCCGACAACGGCGAGCAAGCCTTGCAGATTGTCGACGAACTGACACGCTCGAGCGCCGTCGACATCCTCGTCATCGACTCGGTGGCAGCCCTCACCCCCAAGAAAGAAATCGAGGGTGACATGGGCGAAAACGTGGTGGGATTGCAGGCAAGGCTCATGAGCCAGGCGCTGCGAAAGCTCACGTCGACGGTGAGCAAAACCAACACCTGCTGCATCTTCCTCAACCAACTGCGCGAGAAAATCGGACAGGGTTACGGCAATCCCGAGACCACAACGGGCGGTAACGCGCTGAAGTTCTACAGCAGCGTGCGCCTTGACATCCGAAAGGGCTCGGCCATCAAAGACGGCGACACCGTGACGGGCTACATCACGAAGGTGAAAGTGGCCAAAAACAAGCTGGCGCCCCCATTCCGCCGCGCCGAATTCGAGATGACTTTCGGCGAAGGCATCAGCAAAACGGGCGAAATTCTCGACCTCGGTGTCGAATACGATATCATCAAAAAGAGCGGAAGCTGGTACAGCTACAAAGACTCTAAATTGGCACAGGGGCGCGACGCAACGAAGACGTTGCTGCACGACAACCCCGAACTTTGCGAAGAATTAGAGGCGCTCATCACGCAAGCCATCGACGCCAAAAAAGAATAGCACGCCCGACGGCAACCCGCATGTAGGCTTTTTGCAAGCTCCACGCCACATTTCCATCTCAGCAAAAACGCTCGAAACAGATTTCGGCCCGCTGAGAACCATCCAGAAAAGGGCGAGAGAAGCAGAAAGCCTACATTGCGTCTTCCCCTTTCCCCCCCAGCTATCACCACCCGAAAAACATTAACCCCTATCAAAAACACGCCAGAATAAGACGGAATGAACCTGAAAGCAAACTGCATTGCATTTGCAGTTGAACTGCAAAGATTGCACAAAATGACATGAAATTTGCAGGCGAACCGCAAAGTTCTCGTAAAATTGAATTGTTTGTGCAGTTTAACCGCAAAGATGATGCAAAATTGATTTATTTTTGCAGTTAAACCGCAAACACTACGCAAACAAGAATAAATATTACGGTTGAACTGCTAATATAACGCAGAAATAAAAATTATTTGCAGTTGAACTGCAAAAAGAAAGTAAAATTATAACATATTTGCGGGCGAACTGCAAACGTCTTCCAAAAGAAAAAGATATCTTTGCAGAGAGCAAATGCCCAAAACAAAAATCCGACAAAGCAATCGTTTTACAAATACTTTAAATTCGAAATAAATATGAAGAAAATTATTGGGTTAGACCTCACAAAAGTGAACAACGGCGCACATCGAATGTTTATGGAGAGCGTGGCCAAGATTTTGGCCGAATATGAACAGGCCATAGCGGCGCATCCGAAAACAAAAATGCTCACGGCGGAGTTTGGAAAGCTGTTGCAACAAGAGAAAGCCTGCATGGGATTGAGCCGCACGAGCTTGCGCACAGCGCAGATAGCCGAAGCCGACCACGAACGCGACATGCTCTTCACGGGGTTTAAAGCCGTTGTGAGAGCTTTTACAAAAGGTGCAAACCCGGAGACCAAAGCGGCGGCAAAGACGATTTGGCTAGACATCGCCGGCTACAGAATAAACAACAGGATGCAGCTCGAACGGCAAACGGGAGTGCTCTACATTCTGACGAAAAAATGCCTGACACAGCACGCCGAAGAAATCGAGCTGCTGCACCTGACGCAGTATGTGAAGCAACTCGCTGCCTCTAACGACAAGGTGAGCCAACTGCTCAACCTGCGTTTGGATGAACAAACAGGGATTGTGAAAGGGGCATTGCGCGCCACGCGGCTCAAGATGGATGAGCAATTCCGCCTGGTGGTGAAGGCCATCAACGCGCGCATGTTTCTCAACGACGATGAAAGCCTGGTGCCCATCGCCGACTTTATCAACGAAATGGTGCGCCGCTACAAGCGCGAAGTCATTCTGCACCACAAGGCCAAGGCCACCGATGAAGAAAGCGATGCGGGCAACGAGGAAGGCAGCACGCTCGATGAAGAAAGCGATGCGGGCAATCAGGAAGGCAGCACGCCAGGGAAGTCTGACGATTGAGGCATAAAAAACCGTGAGATGCTTCGCGCACCCCACGGGACTCATTTAAAATTACACACACATCGTGTAAAAAATAATCACAAATTTTACAGTACCTCTTTACCTTTATTGTTGCTGCTCACTGGCAGCAGGAGTATCTAATCCGAGCGCAGCACGCGCATTTTTATCGTTGGGATCGAGCTTGATGAGCTGCTCGTAATAGGGCTTAGCCGTCTCGAGATCGTTCTTCGTCACCCAATAATAATAGCCCAAATTGGCCAAAGCCGATTTGAAAGTGGCGTCATCATCGGCCTGGCGATCGGTCTTGGCAGAGAGCAACTCGACTGCCTTTTTGAAGAATTCGGCGCCCCTTTCGTCGTCAGCCGCCTTGGAAGCCTGCATGCCAGCCATGTTATAAACCCACGCAGCAATGCTCGGCCATTTGGCAGCCATCTGCTCATAAATGCCGTAAGCCTTGTCTAAGCTGGCCTGCTTCGTGGCACCTCCCTTCTCAGCCTTCTGCGCATAGATGTTGGCCAAACGCGCATAGTCGGAAGGTGTGGAGTTCTGATTGTTGGCCATATACTTCTCGGTATATTCCAAAGCCTTGTCCTCCTGCCCCATTTCGGTGTAGGTGTCGGCAATATACTGATAGGGTTTGAAATCGGTTTTGTTCAGTTCAAACGCCTTCTCATACTGCGCGATAGCGGCTTCATATTGTTTTTGCCCCTTCAAAGCCAAACCATAATAAATGTAGTCGCGCGAACTCTTCTCCACAGAATCGGTGCTCAACACCACCTTGGCATAGCCATCAGCCTCGTCGAATTTCTGCAAATCAACGGCACTCCACAAGGCAACACGGTCGAAAGTGATGTCCTTGGGGAACTTCTGAACACCCAATTTCGATACCTCCAAGGCACTTTCCTTGTGGTTGCTCATATAGGCCGAAACGGCATAGCCCACGAGATAGAACTCGGCGAGATTGGCCTTGTCGGTCTTTGCAAAATATTCGTAAGCCTTTTCGTAATTGCCTGCCAAATAGAAATTGTTGCCGGCCTCTGCATCAATGGGGAAATCCGGACAGTTTTGCTTCAACATATTCAACGCACGCTCGCTCTCTTCGGGGCTGCGTTTGCGATAAACATTGGCGTAACGCATGTAACCTTGCGGATTCTTGGGATCCATCGTCATCGACTGCTCATACCACATGGCGGCATTTCCACCATCGTCTTTCATCGCAGCCACGTCACCTAAAAGGATGTAGGCATCGCCATAGTTCTTGTTCTTAGCCAACACGTCATTCGCAATATTGGTTGCTTCGTCAAACTGCTTGTTGAGCAATAACAACTCGCCCAAAGCAACCAATGCCTTTGGATCCTTCTTGAAAGTCTTCTGATAGTCTTTCGTTAAGTTCTTCAATGCCTTAGCATCCATGTTCGCATTGCTTTTCAACGCCTGCTCAATGGGCTGCAACATCACTGAATAACTACTCGTCTGTGCCATTGCGGGCATCGACAAACTCATTGATAATAAGCCCGCGGCCATATACCTTGTTATCTTCATAGTCATAATTCTTTTTTGTTCAACAAAACTCTCCAATCAAACGCTATATAGAAAAGTGGCTAAAAAGGGAGAGGCTCCTAACCGATTATTTCTTGATATTGACTGACTTTATTGTGATATCACCTCTGTAAGGCAACAAACCCGTTTTGAAAAGAATCAACTGCCCCTTGGGACTGGTGATGAATGTTGCAAAGGTCCACGGCAAAGCACGCATGGGGTCGACCACATTGGCATATAACGTGCGCACAAAGGGATAACGACCATCTAACAGATAAGCCTGATAGGGCTTCCAACTATTCTCTGGTGTAGCCTTATCCTTTATGGATACAGACATGACATGAATATTCTTTTTAAATGTGGTATTGGTGGTATCGCGTCGGTCGTTCAACCAGTTCGAACCAATAATACCGATTGCATTGACGTTCTTATCCACATAATCTATCACCGCCTTACTGTTCTTTGCCGCAACGATATTGCTGGCCGTGAGTGGCTTTCCACCCATAATCGAGTCAATAACATAATGCAAGGTGGCTGAAGCTTTATTGTCGAAAACAACTTCAATGTCCCCACGTTTCGAGTGAGGATAAACATCACTCCAATGCTTTGCCTGCCCGGATAGCACACGTTTCACATCGTTCACCGTAATACACGTGTCGGAATTATTGCGATTAACGATAAAAGCCAAACCGTCATATCCAATCATAAAGACTTCGGGAACAAGATTCTTCGTCTTGAAATAGGCTATTTCGCTTGGAGTAAGTCCTCGCGAAGTGAAAAACAAACAGGTCTTGAGGTCTTGCAACATCTTGAAGCCCGTAATATCATCCGCATAAATCGCTTTCAGATGTGCTTCAGGAAATTGAAACTCAAACTGCTGACGTTCTTCCTCAATGAAAGGACTAAAACTTTCGTCAGAGACGAATGTGATCGTCCCTGACGTTGGAGTATCCGTCCTATTGTTCTTTGTACCCTTGTTCCAACAGGAAGTTAAGAGCACAAAAGATGACAATAGTCCGAGTAGAATATAAGAATGTTTCTTATCCATTTAATTATTGTTGCAATTTGAACACCACGGGAACATTAAACTTCACGCGAACAGCAGAACCATTCTGCTTTCCCGGTGTCCAGCGAGGCATGCTGCTTACAACGCGAGCTGCTTCCTTATCCAAAGATGGATCGACAGAACGTGCTACCTTAACATCGGTGATAGAACCATCACGCTCTACAACGAATGAAATGGTTACACGACCTTGAATACCATTTTCTTGTGCTACAACAGGATACTTTACATGAGAATTCAAGTACTGAATCAATGCCCCTTGCCCACCAGGGAATGAAGGCATCACTTCTACAACGTCGAATACTTTCTGTGTAACCTCTTCTTTTGGTGCCGGAGGAGGCGTAGCAACAGCGATGTCATTACGCACAGCTTCAATCGTACGGTCCTTTGCACCCTCATGGGTTTCAGTACCTACTGCAATCTTCGCATCCAATTGGTCCATCTGCTTCATTTGGTTGGTCTCTTTTACGAGCTCATCCTTCTTGATGACAGGTGCAACGAATTTTTGCGTTTCACGCGCAACAGGAATCTCTTTCTTTGGCTCAACCTTTGGCTTCACCTGTTCCTGTTTCTTCTCTTGCTTCTTAGCCTCCTGCTGAAGTTGTGCCAACTGCATCGCTTCCATATAGGCTTGCTGCTGTTCGGCATTCTGCTGTTCAATCACTTTCCATGCAAGAAAACCACCAACGAGTGCTGCAGCAATAATCAAGATAACAAGTGCCTTGATGTTACGACCAGAAGTTCCCTTACGAAGCTTGTACGCACCGTAGCCTTGGTTCTTACCGGCAAACACCAAATCGACCCATTTGGGATCGTATAAATCTATTTTTGCCATTTGTTTCTTTCTTTTTAAATTGTTTCTTTACTTCATCGACTACTGCTTAACAGCACGCAGCTTCAACAAATGTAAGTCGTTGCTGTTGAGCTTGTCAATAACGTAAGTACCAATACTTAAAATCTGCATTTCGTCGAGTGCATCCACCATATTCTTATAAGAAGCGTTGTCTGTGGGCTTAATAATGATGGTCAAAGTTGGAATCTTTCCATCTTTCAGATCACCGGCCTTCAACTTACTTAACTCTTTCTGGTAGATTGAGTCGGGATACATCTGAGGGTTCTCAGCCTTCTTTGCATTCAACTCTTTCACTGCAAGTTCAATACGTGTCACAGGTTTAATACCCGTTGCTGTGGCATGATTTCTCAGCACCTTGCGAATACCATCATTACCCCATGTTGTTTCCTTCAACCATGCAGGATTATTATATTGAGGTTCACCCTCACCATAATAAATCTTGTTGTCGGCTGCAACATAGATTGTGATAGCTTCTGAAGCTTTTGCCTCTGTTTGTTGATCTTTTTGAACATTATCATTACTCGGCATGGTAAGCTCCATTGTCTGAGGTTTACTGAGAGATGTTGCCAACATGAAGAACGTAATCAACAACATGAGCATATCTACCATCGGCGTAAAGTCCACGCGAGCGTTAGACTTCTTCTGTTTGCTTCCGCCTTGTTCTACTATTTCTGCCATTGATTAGTCCTCCTGTTTTTTAAGCTGAGTGATCATATAGTAATGGCTTTCGTCCATATCCTGGAGCTCACTCATTACACGTTTCACTGTCTTATACGGTGTACTTGCATCTGCCTTCAAAGCAATCTTAATATCATCGTCTACTGTACGAGCAGCATTTACCCATTGCTGGAACTCGCTCATACCCCCTTTAATACTATCCAAAGGAATACCCTTCAATGGAAGTGTCTTCATACGAATATTAAGAGGTGCAGACAGATAGCTGCTTAAATCACTCATTGGAACACCAAATTGATCTTCTGCCTTAAATGCTTTGGTTTGTGCAGGATTCAAACTCACTCCGAAACTTTCAGTCATCTTGTCGAGAACCTGTACCATTTCTTCTGGATTATCCATACTCATGAATACCTGTCCCTCGCCAGTTGGCTTTCCTGATGCATCTTTTTCAGGATTGACAAAAATCGTCAGAACGCCCTTTTCCGGAACCTTAATCTCGGAAACCGACCCTGGCGTGTTTACTTTCACAGGCTCATTCTTTACAAAAGTAGAGGTGAGCATGAAGAAAGTGAGCAGCAAGGTCATCACGTCTGACATAGGCGTCATATCAATCCATACATCACTTTTCTTAATTTTTACTTTACCCATAGCGATAAAATTTTAAAGGGTTAGCAAAAAATTAAGCCTCGTCTGCGTGGTTAGCTTCGTATGTCTGAGCGATTGAGTAACCTACTTCGTCGAGTGCGTATGTCAACTTATCAACCTTATTGGTGAAATAGTTGTAAGAAATAACGGCGCACCATGATGTTAAAATACCGAATGCTGTATTGATCAAAGCCTCAGAAATACCTGCAGAAAGTGCAGTTGAGTCTACGTTACCCGAAGACAAAGCTGAGAACGACTTGATCATACCCGTTACAGTACCAAGAAGACCTGTCAATGTACCCAACGTTACGATGGTTGCAATAATAGGAAGGTTCATGGTCAATGTAGGCATTTCAAGCTGAGTAGCCTCTTCGTGTGCCTGCTGAATCTTTGAAACTTTTTGAGACTTCTTCAAGTTTGCGTTTGCACCAGACTCCATACTCTTATATGCATTCAAAGAAGCATATACTACGTTTGCTACAGAACCCTTCTGCTTGTCACACAACTGACGTGCCTTATCAAAGTCGTTTGCATTCAATGCAGCTTTGATGTTCAGAACGAACTTTGGCAAAGAACCCGTACCGAAAGCGGTCTTCATAGCCAAAACACGCTCAATAGTCATTGCCAACACAGTTAACAACAAAGAGTGGATCACAGGAACGATGAAACCACCTTTAAAGATAGTTCCCCAAACGTCTGCGGGATGACCATCAAGGTTACCGCCTTGGAAGTGCATGGGGTTAGCAAACCAAGTGTAGAACAATGTAAAAGCGATTGCAGCGCAAACGACGATAATCCAGAATGCGCCTCTAACTCCCTGAAAGCCTTGACCCTTCTTAGGGTTGGCTGCTTGTTGTGTAGTTGCCATAATTTGAAAAATTTAATCTTTTGTTAGTATAATAATATTAATAATTTTTCCACATTTAATTTTTTAGTTGTGTCTGACAAGGGAATATAACAGCCCCTTTTTACCTCGCAAAGATAGCAATTTATGCATAACTACTACGCTAATTAAGAAGTTTTAACGAGCATTCTATTCAAAAACGGCCCTTTCTGTAACAATTTCTTAGCAGCGTATCGTTCTTAATGCAATTTCATTAATGCAGCTGCTATCCTCCCAATCGCTTCTGTAATCTGCGTTTCACTCATAGCATAACTCAATCTGAAGCAAGCCGGATTGCCAAAAGCATCGCCCGAAACGGTCGCTACATGCGCCTGTTCCAACAAATATAATGCAAAATCTGTGGCATTCTTAATCACCCGTTTCCCATCACTTTTCCCAAAGAAAGCGCTGCACTTCGGGAACACATAAAAAGCTCCATCGGGCTTATTCACTTCCAATCCTGGAATTTTCCGCAGCAGATCAACGATTAAATCACGGCGCTTTTCAAAGGCCTTACGCATCTCTTCCACGCATTCCTGCCCCATAGTATAAGCCGCTTCGGCAGCCTTTTGGCTCACCGAACAAGCCCCACTGGTATATTGTCCTTGCAATTTATTACACCCTTTCACAATCCATTCGGGCGCTGCAATATAGCCAATGCGCCAACCGGTCATGGCATAGGCCTTCGAAACACCATTCACCACAATCGTGCGTTCACGCATACCTTTCACTGTAGCAATGCTGGCATGATGCCCTATATAATTAATGTGTTCATAGATTTCGTCAGAGACCACATACAAATCTTCGTGCCGAAGCACCACTTCCGCCAAGGCTTCCAACTCTTCCTGAGCATACACACTCCCCGTAGGATTGCAAGGTGAGCACAAAATCAACATGCGTGTTTTCGGCGTAATCGCAGCCTCCAACTGCTCAGGGGTCATCTTAAAACCATGTTCAAACTCGGTTTCAACCAACACAGGCACACCATCTGCGAGCTTCACTATTTGTGGATAGCTCACCCAATAAGGCGAAGGGATAATCACTTCATCGCCCGCATTCACCAAAGCCATCACCACATTGCACACACTCTGCTTTGCACCATTGCTCACCAGCACCTCCTCTACATGATAATCCAAGCCGTTTTCACGCTTCAACTTATCAACGATAGCCTGCCGAAGCGAAAGATAGCCCGGCACCGGAGAATACTTTGAATAATTTTCGGCAATAGCTTGTGCGGCAGCCGCCTTGATATGCTCGGGTGTATTAAAATCGGGTTCTCCCACACTCATATTGATAACATCAATCCCCTGCGCCTTCATTTCACTGCTTTTCTGCGACATCGCAAGCGTTGCTGAGGGTGCAAGACGATTTAAACGATCCGATAAATGTGCCATAGCTTTATCCGTTAGGTTATATATCTGCGCACAAAAGTAATGATTTTCTCCATGCCTGCGAAGAATATACATCACTTTTTTTCAATTCTTCAAGTTTTCAGATACAGACAACCTTCTAAAAACATTGAATGTGGAAATCTTTTAGCTTTCCACATTCAATTTCTACACGTCAATTCTTAATATGAAGCTCATGCCCCATGCGATCACGTTTGGTCTCTAAATACTTGCGATCATAAGGATTGGGCGTGATTTCAATCGGCACATTTTCTACAATTTCCAAGCCATAAGCCTCCAAACCCACACGTTTTGTGGGGTTATTGGTCATCAAGCGCATTTTGCTCACACCCAAATGCCGCAGCATCTGTGCCCCGCAACCATAGTCACGTTCATCGGGTTTAAAGCCTAAATGCACATTAGCATCCACCGTATCGTAGCCTTGTTCCTGCAACTTATAAGCTGCCATCTTATTCATGAGTCCTATTCCGCGCCCTTCTTGCTGCATGTAAATCACCACACCTTGCCCTTCTTGCTCAATCATTTCTAATGATTTGTGCAACTGTTCGCCGCAATCGCAACGTTTGCTGCCCAAGATGTCGCCCGTTGCACACGACGAATGCACACGCACCAACACGGCATCTCCAGGCTTCCATTCACCTTTAATAATGGCCATGTGCTCGGCACCATTGCTTTTCTGACGGAAAGGAACCAAACGGAAATGCCCGTAAATGGTGGGAAGATCCACCTCTTCGCCCACCTCAATCGTCGATTCTTTCCTTAAACGATAGGCAATAAGGTCCTTAATTGTGATGATTTTCAGCCCCCATGCCTTCGCCTTCTCTATCAACTGTGGCATGCGCGCCATCGTTCCGTCCTCATTCATAATCTCCATCAAGGCACCAACGGGATAAAGTCCCGCTAATTTACACAAGTCAACGGCGGCTTCTGTGTGGCCACTACGACGCAATACACCGTTATCCTGCGCATACAAAGGGTTGATATGCCCCGGCCGTCCAAAGGTTTGAGGGGTCGAAGTAGGGTCGGCTAAAGCACGAATCGTCGCCGCTCTGTCATGGGTCGACACCCCCGTTGTGCAACCTTCCAACTTATCTACCGTGATGGTGAAGGGCGTTCCCAACATCGAAGTGTTATCGGCCACCTGATGGGGCAAGTCCAACTCTTCAGCTCTTGAGAGCGTTACCGGCGCACAAAGCACACCTCTTGCATGCTTCAACATGAAGTTCACGTCGTCGGGCGTTATCTTTTCGGCCGCAATAATCAAATCTCCTTCGTTCTCACGATCTTCATCATCCACCACAATAACAAACTTTCCTTGGCGGAAATCGTCAAGTGCGGCTTCAATATTACTTAATTTAAAATCCTCCATATAATTTTTCTTTTGTTGCAATTTATCTATTCGCCACAGCCACACATTCTCCTTTTACACCTTATTATATATAGGAGCCTTGCACGCTATGCCGGAAAATTCTTTTTAATCAGCGTCACAATACCATGGTTGGTCTGCTCTATCGTTCGCAAATCTCGCCACAAGCGCATTCTAAACATCCACATTCTCAAATAAAAAAACACGCCTAAGGGCAAAACAATTCCCGAAACCATATTAAGCCATCTGCGCTCAAAAGGCCGCGTATGTGCCTTCGTTGCGAACACAGGATAGTTGTTCAACGCCTTGATGATATAGGTGTTACGCGTGTTCGACAAATCGGCAATCACCTCTTCCAACCGCTCACTTAGCTGCTCCACGGCATGGTCTGCACGATACTTAAAGAACACTTTCACCGGATTGGGCAAGTGCTGCAAATGGTGCACCGCCACATAAGTGCGGACATCTTCATTCATCGTTTGCAGCAACTTCACATCTTCTTCGTAATGCGGTTCATCAATAATCACTTCCTTGGCAAACACGTGTCGTTTCACACGCAAGCCTAAAAGCTTTTGGAAGAACTCCCGATAGGCGTCAAAATTAAACACCATTGAGTCGTTCGAAGCCTTGTAAGTCACAAAGACGGCCAACGGGGTGAGCACAGCAGGCGCTAAAGATTTACCAAACCACACGGTCCAAATGCCACCACGTGCCATGCGATAGCCCGTATTTTCGAGCACATAATACACGATAAACACCAACACCGAGACAATCACAGGAATGCCCAATCCGCCCTTTCTAATAATGGCTCCCAACGGTGCTCCGATGAAAAAGAAGATCAAACACGACAGCGCTACGGAGAATTTGCTTATCATTTCAATCTCATGTTGGCGTATCAACAAATCCCCATCACTCGTGAGCATGCTCTTAAAATCTAAGTCCGAGATGGCACTTTGCACCCTCGATTGCGCCATACTCACCACCTGTTGCTGCTGCGCCAACGGCAAATGCGCAAAGGTTGAGTCGATATTAAACCGCGCATTATAGGCCGCTTTCACCGCCCGCAGCGAGTCTTTCCTATCAATGGGCGGCGCATAGTACAGCGAGCGTTGCGCATCTTTGTAATATTGTTGCCCTATGCTGTCATACGTATGCTTCAGCGAATCCATGTCATGTGACAACTGTGCAAGCCCCTTTCCACGCGCATTATTGGCCAATCCTGCGGCATCGGTCATGTTGAAATCACCATCAAAATCCAACAGTATACGCTTGGCCGTAAACGTTTCACGCCGATAAGGCACCGCCGTATTATTGCCAAAGGCATCATTTTGCATGTTCTCAAACCATTCGCCACTCCACAAACTCAACTGCAAATGCTTCTTGTCGGCCGTTGATTGCAACATGCCCGAGTCGGCTAAGATAATCGCTTGATCTTCGTAACTGCCCGTCATGCGATAAATCATGATGCCATAAAGTTTACCCGTCTCCAAGTCCTTATGCTGCACATACAGATTACTGTTGGGAATACCATCATAGAAAACGCCTTCAGGAATTTCCAATTCAGGACTTTTTTGCTTCATCGAAATCAGTAATTGTGCCAGTTTGTTGTTGGCCTCCGGACCGATATTGTTTTGAAAAACAAACGATATGCCACTGATAACTATCGAGATAACGATGAGCGATCGAAACGACTGCATCAAGGAAATGCCGGCAGCTTTGATGGCTGTAAGCTCACTGCTCTCGCCCAAATTACCAAAGGTGATGAGCGACGAAAGCAAGATGGCCAACGGCAACGCTTGCGGAACCAACATCAAACCCATATACCAAAAGAACTGTGCCATAATCTCCATGGACAGCCCTTTGCCGATTAAATCATCGATATAACGCCAAAGGAATTGCATCATCAGCACAAACTGGCAGATGAAGAAAGTACCCAAAAAGAGCAAACCAAACTGCTTGGCTATGAATATATCTAATTTTTTAATCCGAATCATGAAAACATTCCTCTGCGAAAAGCAACGCAAGCGCCCTTTCCCGTGTTGCAAATTTAGCATAAAAAAGTGAAACAGCCTGTGTTTTTGGCTTTTTTATGAAACACAGAGCGCATGGTTCAAACGCACCTTCGTGATGCCACAAGCAGATAAAAGCAACTCGCTAGCCCATGATAGACTATTCATATTGTTTATAAGGAATGGCCTTGCTACGCACAATCCCACATAATGCGTTATCACATCCTGTGTTATGGTACGATGCCAAATGGGGATCACATGCACCATCATGATTTACACGGTCACAAAAAATGGGGATGATGGGGAATTTTGCGAAGGATTAAAAAAAAGTACAACCCCCAAGGGGGTAGGGTTTCGTGTGGGTTTCATCCAGACAGGGTAGCTTTCGCTGCGCTCATCAACCCTGCCCTATCGAAAGTATAACCCCTTCGGGGTAACCTCTCTCGCGCCTTTCCACGCGCATGCCTATCCATTTGTGAGGCAATCCCTGTGGTAGCGTTGCCTATACATCATTTTGCCGTGCGCCATTCCTATGCTATGATTTGGTAATTAATGGGCATGTGGCACACGACAAAACGTTGTGGCATGGTCGCACCCCATATTGTGGAATTATAATAAATGCCCATGTCGCGCACCATCCCTATGCCGTGGCGTGATAATAAATGGACAATGATGGGCGAATTCCACCGCAATGTTATCCTCATCCCCGTGGTTGTGGTTGTGATAAATAGGCAATGATATGTGCAACCCCATCGGGTGGTATGATGATGTCCCGTGTGATGGTGTGGTGATGAATGGATAGTGATACGGCAATCCCATCGAGTGGTATGATAATGTCCCGTGTGATGGTGTGGTGATGAAGGGATAGTGATACGGCAACCCCATCGGGCGGTGTGATAATATCCCATGTGATGGCGTGGTGATGAATGACAATGTGGCGTGCAATCCCACGTGGTGATGTAATCACACCCCATGTTGTGGAAATATAATAAATGTCCATGTCGCTCATCATCCCTATGTCATGGCATGATAATCAATGGATAATAATACGGCAACCCCATCGGGTGGTGTGATGATGTCACACGTGGTGGCATGATAATCAATGGATAATAATACGGCAACCCCACCGGGGTTGTACTTTCGATAGCCCAGGGTTGCCGACGATAGGAGGCTACCCTGGGTAACGAGGTGCGTGAAATGCTACCCCCTTGGGGGTTGTACTCTTTCATTATTCTTTCTCCCAATATAATGTTTCTTCATAATTTTTCACTTGTGCTGATTGTAATAGCGCTGCCAATTCAACACGCATATCCATCCGTTTATGGTGTTCTTGTTGATGGGCGATGTAATCAAACACAACCTCTCTCAACTTTACTGAAACCCCAAATGCGCCATATCCCGCTTGCCAATTAAAATGTTTATAATATTCTTTGTCATGATATTTTAAATAATGTGTTGACATCCGTTTTACTTCTTTAATCACTTCAGATACCGTTCGCTGTGGGGATAAAGCGAACAACAAATGTTCATGATCGCGAATACCATTTGCAATGAGACACGGACATTGTAGGTTGTGACAAATATTTACAATACATTTGTTGAGAAGTGGTTGGTCATTAGGGCGAATAGTTGCCGCATGCGTGCGTTTATGGAACACCGCATGAATAAGTATTTGATGTAGGTTTTGTGCCATTATTTATCGTGTTAGTATGTTGCAAATATAATCAAAATAGTTATTGAATGGTATTATTTCACCATTTTTTCATGTCATTTTTATTCCATTTCTCATTTATCCATTTGGAGTGATGGCGCCATTTACAAAAAGTACAACCCCCAAGGGGGTAGCATCCCTCACACCTTGCTCCCCAGGGTAGCCTCCTATCGTCGGCAACCCTGGGCTATCGAAAGTACAACCCCGGTGGGGTTGCCATATCACCAACCATTGATTACCGCGTCACAACGTGGGATATCATCACGCCACCCGACGGGGTTGCCACATCACCAACCATTGATTACCGCGTCACAACGTGGGATATCATCACGCCACCCGATGGGTTGCCACATCATTGTCCATTTATTATAATTCCACAACATGGGGCGTGACCACATCACCATATGGGGTTGCGCGTCACATCACCATTCATCACCACGCCACGCCATAGGGATGATGCGCGACAACACGATTATAGGCAATACCACCACGAGGAATCGCCCCACAAATAGCTGGGCATGCACGTGGAAAGGTGCGGGAGAGGTTACCCCGAAGGGGTTATACTTTCGAAAGGGCAGAGTTGATGAGCGCAGCGAAAGCTACCCTGTCTGGATGAAACCCACACGCCCCCCTACCCCCTTGGGGGTTGTGCTTCTCTTTTTTTGCGCTATTGCATATGCCACACGCACCCCTTTCGGAACGCATACACCAAATAAAAATCACATGAAAATTTTGCATATCCAAAACTTTATACTACCTTTGCACCCGCAATTAGGCAAAACCTAAATGTGATGGCGGGATAGCTCAGCTGGTTAGAGCGTCGGATTCATAATCCGGAGGTCGTGGGTTCGGGTCCCACCCCCGCTACATTCAACGTCAAGGAGTTACGGTTTCACCGCAACTCCTTTTTCTTTTATCGGGGAAAGCAATGAAAAATGAAGAGGATTTGTAAAGTCCTTCATCCACTATTTTGGGGCGTATTCATCTGCATACCATACAAATCCAAACCAAGATTAAATAGCATCGCAAAGGCTTACGCCGTTCGGAAATTCTTGTTTTCTCGTTCTTTCCCTACAACAACTTCTCTATGATATCCCAATAGCGCAATACGAGATTGTAGTTATAAACTTTAGGGTGGAACGAATCGCGCACCTGTTTCCAAAGGATTGATGCAACTTTCAGTTTATTAGTGAAGACTGCATTCCGTGAATCTGCACAAAAATCCTTCAAAAACTGATTCCATTGACAAGAACTATGATCATAATGAGCATAAGAAGAACATCCATTATAGATATCCAACATATCTTGAAGCGTAAATGAATGGTCATGCTCACGTTTTACTTTCCGCCATGCAGTTGCCATATCCGCTGTGAACTTGAAATGGGCTTTGCCGGTATAATCAGAGAATAGCTTTCGGAAAGAAGCATTAAATGCAAAACCACAATCCAGTAAAGGAGTTGCTAAAGAGATTTGATGGAGAGGAACTTTTATGGCATTCGGTTCACGTTCTTTGCCTGTTCGATGTGCTATCAAATTTCCATTGAAGTATTCTTTTATATAAGAATTCAGTTCTTGTTTCGTTCCCACATATTCTATCCCCAACTGCTTGCATATATCCGACAAATCTTTCCGATACCAATAATATCGACTAAACACCTCAAAAGAGCGGATAGACTTCAATTCTATATGATTTTTCTTTACCATATTTCTAAACTTTAATGGACACAACCCAGTGCATCTTCACAGTTCACGCAAATTCAAGAATCAAGAAAACGAGATTTAAAAAGCGCATACAAGGTGGATTCTTTAAGTTCGTCGGCGGTAATATGGAAATAATATTTTCCATAGAGATGGGCAAAACGGTCATAAATCGTCGAACGGTCATGATGAATGCAGACATAGACGCGCTCATTGAAATCGAGCACATTGGAATGTAGAAAAAGCCATTGTGCTACTGTTTTTAATAGTTTCCCATACTTTCGACAGAGTGAATCAGTGTCTGTTTCCGGCTGAAAAAATTGAAAGTTGAAACCATTGTAATGTGTGGATAATATCACAGAAGGCATGTTGCGCTCATCTTGTTCTGCGGTTTCAATCGCCCAACTTTCTTCCAATTCATAAGATTTAAAATGTTTCGTAAGTGAGTCTATCTGCGGAAAGAGCCGCCTGATGGTTTCAGGATTATTCTTTCGTACCGCTATACATACTTGCTCAAGGACATCTATTAAGCTACCGGCAGCGACATCGTCATTCCTTATGGAGCATTGTGCGCCATCTTGCATATCGAAGAGGAAGCAGGTTTTTAAAAAGCCCAGCCGCTTACGAACAAGATATGTGGACGAAAATACGGCGAAACGCAATAAAGATGAAACCTTTATTTGACAAAGACTGTCATCATCAATGGTGTACACCTGCTTGAAATCTTTGAGAGCCAGCGTCTTTTTCCTTTGTCCCAAATGGCTCCCCTTGATAACTTGTAAGGCATATAATTCTTTTTGCCCATCCACCACAATATATTGTTGCGAAGCGTCGGGATTAAAAAGTGCTTTCAAGCGTGAGGCATACAGCTCATAATCCTGTTTATCACATGGAGAGAGGCGCACTTGTGCCAATACCGGAGTCGCCACAAGAAGGAGGATATATAGCCAATATTTCATTCGTTTTTATGATTTATTTTTACGATGCTACCATGCTGACGTGCTTGTTTAACACGCGTTCGGGAAACAGAGTGCCGATTTATTCCAACCAAATTCAGATATGCTTGCACCCGCTTTGCAGCACAAAGATAAAGAAAAGGTGCATAACAGCCAAAAAAACAAAAGGATTATACTCCCTACTGCATTAGAATTAGCCAAGAAAGATGCAATGCGGTTAGGCCCGTCCACACATTGATTTACAGCAATATGCTTCAAGACTTTTGGAAGCATACAGCCTTACAGGCTCGTCATTGCAACAACAGAAGAAAGAAAATGCAGCTTCGTTGACCTACAGCTATGGGGAAAGATAAGAATATACTCTTGGCAGGAATGCGCTCAACTACCACTAAAATCACTTCATCAAGCTATAATATTCCTTAAAATATGGCATTCGAGAGAACATAAAGCCAACTATTATTTGTAATTTTGCGTTATCAAGACCAAGAGTTTTATAGAAGTTTTCAGAAATAAGATTGTTGATAACGATATTCAACTGAATAAAAAAGTAACAGTTTTTCAAAGGAAATAATATAGCATAAGATAGGTATGAAGATTAAAAATTATTTGTATGTAGCCACACTTGCAGTAGCGCTTACCGCTTGTGGTGGCGGTGGTGGAATGCCCAACTTTGGCAATAACGAATTCCCTGTAGAGACGATTGGTTCGAATAGCGCTTCGCTTCAATCAACCTATCCCGCAACAATTCGCGGTATTCAAGACGTAGAGGTGCGGCCAAAGGTATCGGGCTTCATCACCAACGTCTATGTTCATGAAGGACAAGCGGTATCGGCTGGTCAGTTGTTGTTTACCATTGACAGCGAAACCTATCGTGCAGCGGTGCGTCAGGCGCAAGCCGGTGTGAACACGGCTACGGCACAATTGAACACAGCACGCTTGACTTACGAGAACAATAAAAAATTGTTCGACAAGAAAGTGATTGGACAATATGAGCTTTCTACGGCGCAAAACGCGTTCACAACCGCACAAGCTGCCTTAGCACAAGCACAAGCTGCGCTGGCATCGGCTAAGGAAACGTTGAGCTGGTGCCAAGTAAAAAGTCCGTCAGCAGGTGTGGTTGGAAGCCTACCTTATAAGAAAGGAGCTTTGGTAAGCGCCTCTTCTGTAGATGCCTTGACAACCGTTTCAGACATCAAAACGGTTGAAGTGTTCTTCTCTATGGCTGAAAGTGACATCTTAGATATGACAAAAGCGGCAGGCAACGTAGCTGCTGCACTGAAGGATTTACCCGCTGTGAAGTTGCAGTTGGCCGACGGAACGATTTACAATCACCCCGGAAAGGTGGTGAAGATGAGTGGCGTTATCAATGCATCTACCGGCGCTTATTCGCTTATAGCACACTTCGATAACCCCGAAAAGTTGCTGAAGAGTGGCGGTTCGGGTACGATTATCATTCCACGTACCAGCCAACATGCGATTGTTATTCCGCAAGAAGCTGCTACATCGGTGCAAGATAAATTGTTTGTTTACAAAGTGGGTGCAGACAATAAAGTGAAATACACTGAGATAAAAGTTAATCCACAAAACGATGGGAACACCTATATTGTAACCGATGGCTTAGCTGTTGGCGACCGCATCGTGCTGAAAGGCTTGACCAAACTGAGCGACAACATGCAGATTAAGCCCATCAGCTTGGCACAATACAATAAGAGTATCAACGACGCTGCGAAGTTAGGTGAGAAGCAAAGCTCCGCAGGTGGCTTTGTAAAAACGATGCAAGGTAAATAAAAAAGGAAAGGTTTATGACTTTTACAAACTTCATTAAGCGCCCCGTACTCTCGACGGTTATCTCGGTATTCTTCGTGCTATTGGGTGCTATCGGCTTGGTTTCGCTGCCTATTGAGCAGTATCCAAACATTGCACCGCCTACTATTTCGGTGATGACTTCGTACACCGGAGCCGATGCTCAGACGGTATTAAACTCTGTTGTCACACCTTTGGAGGAGAGTATCAATGGTGTTGAGAACATGACTTATATGACATCGACGGCAACAAACTCGGGTATGGCGTTAATAACGGTCTATTTTAAGCAAGGAACGAATGCCGACATGGCGGCTGTCAACGTGCAGAACCGTGTGCAACAGGCACAGGCTTTGCTCCCAGCCGAGGTTACACGTGTGGGTGTTACGGTGTCGAAACGCCAGTCGTCCAACGTGATTATGTATTCGCTGACGACGGAAGATGGGCGCTATAACGGTCAGTTTCTGACAAACTATAACAACATTAACATCGTTCCTCTGCTGAAACGTATCAAAGGTGTGGGCGATGTTCAGACTCCAGGTATGGAAACCTATTCGATGAGAATATGGCTACAACCTGACAAGATGAAGCAATATGGCCTCATTCCTTCAGATATTTCGGGGGTATTGGCTGAGCAAAATATCGAAGCGGCACCGGGTTCTTTGGGCGAAAATGGTTCGGTTGCCTATGAATATGCACTGCGCTATAAGGGTCGTTTGAAGCAAGCTTCTGAGTTTGAGAATATCCTTATCACCAGTTCTACCACTGGACAGACCCTGCGTTTGAGGGATGTTGCCAAGATAGAGCTCGGCTCATTGATGTACAATGTGAGCCTGATTAACAACGGACATCCCGCTGTTATGGGTATGGTGAACCAGATTGCAGGCTCGAATGCTACCGACATTGCACGCGATGTGAAGGCAGCTTTGAAAGAGGCCAGCGAGAGTTTCCCACCGGGAATGGAATATACGATTGAGCAGGATACCACGGAATTCCTCTTTGCTTCTATCGAAGAGGTGGTTACAACCTTGTTCATTACGTTGGCATTGGTATTCATTGTGGTATATATCTTCCTGCAAGATATGCGCTCAACGCTCATTCCTTTGATTGCCGTTCCTGTGGCTTTGATTGGAACTTTCTTCTTCCTTTGGGTGTTTGGCTTCTCGATTAACTTGCTGGTACTGTCGGCTTTGCTTTTGGCTATTGCCATTGTGGTCGACGATGCCATTGTGGTTGTGGAGGCCGTTCATGCCAAATTAGACCAAGGTTATGACAATGCTTTGACAGCATCTATCGATGCCATGAACGAAATTTCAGGTGCAATCATCTCCATTACACTTGTGATGGCTGCCGTATTCGTGCCCGTTTCGTTCTTAGGGGGTACTTCAGGAACCTTCTATCGCGAGTTTGGTGTGACGATGGCACTATCAATTGTCATCTCAGCTTTGAATGCATTGACACTTTCTCCCGCCTTATGTGCCATTTTATTGAAGCCGCATGACCAAGAGAAAAATGCGCATAACAATACCTTTGTGAGCCGGTTCCACAGCAATTTCAACCGCGTTTTCGACAAAACCACCAACAAATATAAAAACATTGTAACCAAGATTATTGGCAAAAAATGGTTGGTTGCGACTGCAGTAGCGATAGGATTTGTCGTGTTAGGCATAACAATGGCCACCACAAAGACCGGTCTTGTGCCCAACGAAGACACGGGAACTTTGTTTGTGATGATATCGGCTAACCCAGGAACTAGCCAGGAACGGACACGCGAAATCGTGAAAGAAGTTGACCAAATGCTGGCTACTAACCCCGCTATTCAGCGTCGTGAAGGTATCGTTGGCTACAACTTCATCGCCGGACAAGGCTCCGATCAAGCCACCTTTATCATCAAACTCAAACCCTTTGAAGAGCGTTCGGGTGGTTTCTTTGCACGCATCAAGCATGCCATCACGCAGGGAGATCCCATGGCTTTAATCGTAAATCCCTTGGAAGCTAATTCGGTTTTGGGCATGATCTACAAGCAAACGGCAAGCATTAAGGATGCTCAAATCTTGGCTTTTGGTCCACCTATGGTACCAGGTTTCTCCATGCAGAATGGTATTACCATGACGATGGAAGACAAAACGGGTGGTGATTTGAATAAATTCTTCAACATAACACAAGACTTTTTGAAAGAATTAAATACCCGACCCGAGATACAAACGGCGATGACTACCTACAACCCTAACTATCCACAGTATATGGTTGATGTCGATGTTGCCAAGACAAAGCAGGCCGGAATATCGCCCACCGTGGTGCTTTCTACGCTGCAAGGCTACTTAGGAGGTATGTATGCATCCAACTTTAACGCCTATGGTAAGCTCTTCCGCGTGATGATTCAGGCACCGGCCAGCGACCGTTTGCGCCCCGATCAGTTGAGCAATATCTACGTTCGCACAGCAAATGGGCAGATGTCTCCTGTGTCAGAGTTCTGCACACTGAAGCGCGTTTATGGGCCATCAAACATTGCTCGTTTCAATTTGTTCACCGCTATCAACGTGAGTGTGACGCCCAATACGAAATATTCTTCAGGACAAGCTATGCAAGCGATTGCTGAAGTGGCAAAGAATACGCTGCCCCAAGGCTATGGTTATGAATATTCTGGCCTGACACGTTCTGAGGCAGAGAGCAGCAATACCACCGCGATTGTGTTCGTTTTGTGTCTGCTTTTCGTTTATTTGATCTTGAGTGCACAGTATGAAAGCTACATTCTTCCGTTAGCTGTAGTACTGTCTATCCCCTTCGGATTGGCGGGTGCATTCCTCTTTACACAGCTCTTCGGTCACTCCAACGACATCTATATGCAGATTTCGCTCATCATGTTGATTGGTCTTTTGGCTAAGAATGCCATCCTGATTGTAGAGTTTGCATTGGAAAGACGCCGCACAGGCATGGCCATTCGCTATAGTGCCATCCTCGGAGCAGCAGCCCGTTTGCGTCCAATCCTCATGACCTCATTGGCCATGGTCATTGGTTTGCTGCCCTTAATGTTTGCCAGTGGTGTCGGAAAGAATGGTAACCAGACCCTCGGTGCAGCAGCAGTTGGAGGTATGTTGATTGGTACACTCTGCCAAGTATTCATCGTTCCGGCACTCTTTGTCATCTTCCAATGGTTGCAAGAAAAGCTCAGTCCGCTGAAGTTCGACGATGATCATAACGCAGAAGCCGAGGCCGAACTCAAGCAATATGCACGCACATTTGGAGTGAAGATTACGGATAAAAACAAATAAGCATCGTATGAAAAAGATATATAGTCACATGATACTTCTGGCGCTTGCAACCGTCTCGTTGACGGGTTGCAAAGCCCTTTATGGGAAATATGAGCGTCCGGAACTCAAAACAAGCGGCTTAATTCGCGATATTACATCTGATCGCGACACCTTAGCCGCAACAGATACATCCAGCTTTGCCAACATACCTTGGCGCAGTGTGTTCACCGATCCGCAACTACAAAAGCTCATTGAGCAAGGTTTAAACCACAATCCCAACTTGCTTAACGCTGCGCTGAATGTGAAAATGGCTGAAGCTCAGCTTCAAGCGGCAAAGCTTTCGTTTCTTCCTTCGGTAGCATTTACCCCACAAGGAACCCTCTCTTCATGGGACGGAAACAAAGCAAATAAGATTTATAGCCTGCCGATTCAAGCCAGCTGGAACGTTGATTTGTTTGGCAATTTGCTTTCATCAAAACGCTCTGCACAAGTAGCTTTGCTGCAAAGCAAAGACTATCAAGTGTCAGTGCAAACGAAACTCATCGCCAATATCGCCAACATGTACTACACACTCCTCATGCTCGACAAGCAATTAAACATTGTAACCGACATGGAGAAACTCACGAAAGATACATGGGACATCATGGTGTTGCAGAAAGATGCAGTAGCAGGTGTGCGGTCAACAGCTGTGCAACGTGCCGAATCGAGCTATTATTCGGTGCTCACACAGAAGACAGATATCAAGCGACAGATACGCGAAACGGAGAACGCCCTATCGCTACTCTTAGGCCAACAGGCGCAAACTATTGCACGAGGTTCGCTCGATCAACAGACACTCCCTGCGAAATTCTCCACCGGCATAGGCCTACAGCTGCTCAAGAATCGCGCAGATGTGCATGCCGCAGAAATGAATTTGGCACAATGTTTCTACAACATCCAGACGGCACGCAGCCGCTTCTACCCTGCACTCAATATCAGTGCATCGGGCGCTTTCACCAACAGTGGCGGCATGGGCATCGTCAATCCGGGCAAATGGTTGCTCACAGCGGTCGGCTCTTTGACGCAACCTATTTTCCAAAATGGCAAGCTCGTTGCCGGATTAAAGGTGGCTAAGGCACAATATGAGCAAGCTTATAACAACTGGCAGAATAGCGTTTTGGCAGCAGGAAATGAGGTAAGCAACGCCCTTATTCAATATAATTCGGCCGAAGAGAAATCAAAAATCGAGGCAAAACAAATTGAAGTGCTCAAGCAAAACGTCAACGACACACGCGAATTAATGGCCAGTGCCGGCAGCACCTATCTCGAAGTCATCACCGCAGAGAGCAGTTTACTCAACGTGCAACTCACAAAGATTGCCGATGATTTCAGCAAAATGCAAGCCGTTGTCAACCTGTATAGTGCCTTAGGTGGTGGCGCAAAATAGGTCATACGACAGCTTCTATCACACAATATTTCACATTAAACAATTAAAATATGGCAAGTGAAATCAGTCCCAAAGCAGAAATTGCCGCTAATGTAAAGATTGGTAACAACTGCAAAATATATCCCTTCGCCTACATCGAAGACGATGTTGTCATTGGCGACAACTGCATTATCTATCCCTTTACCAGTGTTCTCACTGGCACTCGAATGGGAAACAACAACCAAGTCTTTCAAGGTTCGGTGCTCGGAGCCGTTCCACAAGACTTTAATTACAATGGCGCCAAGACCGAACTCATCATTGGCGACGACAACATCATTCGCGAAAATGTGGTCATCAACCGCGCTACTTACGAAGGTGGACAAACCGTTATTGGCAACAACAACTTCCTGATGGAGGGCAGTCACATCTCTCACGACACCAAAGTGGGCAACTATTGCATCTTCGGATATGGCAGTAAGATTGCCGGCGACTGCGTCATTGGCGACTATGTAGTGCTCAGTAGCAGCGTGATTGAGAATGCAAAAACCCGCGTAGGAAGCTATGCGATGGTGCAAGCCGGCACAACTTTCTCAAAAGATGTACCACCTTATATTATAGCAGGAGGCAATCCTGTGCAATATACGGGTACGAACAAGGTCACCATGGAGCAGGTAAATTTCGACCCCAAGGTGCAGAGACACATCGCAAATGCCTATCGTTTGCTCTTTCATGGGCAGACAAGTGTCTTCGATGCAGTGCGACAAATTGAAGAACAGGTGCCCGATAGCCCCGAAATTCGCGCACTCATAGCCTTCGTAAAGGCAACAAAAATAGGAATTATCAGTAAACTATAATCATACCTATACGAGTGATATCCTATCATTCATGGGAGGAATTTCCGGGAGGAAGTTCCTCCATTTTCGTCTTAACAGATGTAAGAACGCCCCACCCTTTTCGCTAAACGCCACCAGAGGAACAGAAAACACATGCCACACACAACCTTATCCCGACGCGGCTCATCACACCATTCCTGGTTTATCGGGGGTAGATTTACCACCATGAGAGTGCAAAAACAGGGTTTTCAAGGCCGAAATGCGACAAAAAATAACAAAATCTGCCAAAATGCTAAAAAGAAACGACTTTTTGATAAGTGTAGTCTTAACTTTTATCTATATCTTTGCATCGAAAAGAAAAAGATTAGTTTTTTTTAGTGGTTAATTTAGTTTTAGTAAGTATCGATAAGACTTGTCGTGATGACAAGCCTTATTTTTTTATATCTTTGCAGACAAAAAGAAACGCAAAATGAAACAATTCCTGATTGCATGCCTACTCATTTTAGGCTTCACCTCGTCCACCGCAGAGACTTATATGGCACGAAACAGCGTGCGCTACGTGCGCCATCATGCCGTATACACCAATGAGAAAGGCGAAATGAACGTGGTGGATATTAACTTAGAGTGGCCAGAATGGCTCGATTTCAATCTGCAAAGCCCCTTGAAACAAAGGCTCAATCAATTGCTATGGTATAGTTCTCCCGAAGACCTGACAAGCAACATGCAGGCCGAACTTCAAAACTATGGACACCGTCTCACACAGCAACTCGACAGCCTTCCCGACGACAGCAAGTTCTGTTATGCTACCTATCGCCTCACGAAGTTGGGCTTTTCAGAAGGCCGTTACGTCTCTTTTCTCGTTGAGAAGCACATTGTTCCTGCGGCTTTATCTTCGCAAAAGGCCTGCCATCATTTAGCCATACTCACCTACGACCTGCAACAGCAACACCTATTCAATGGCGAAGAATTATTCAAAAGTGCGGCTATTCTCAACAACGATTACAACGCCTATGTCTTTGGAAACGCTCTGACTGCCGGACTCCAGCAACCCCTTGATGGCGAGATTGCAGCACAAGTGATACTCGGGCCGGCTCCCATCAACGACGAAGTGATGCAGTTTTTCATCGGTCAAGATAGCACCCATCTCGTTGCATCCGTGCTTCCTACCATGCCATGGAAACACTTTCTCACCAAACCTTTCAAAGCATTATTGAAAGAAAAAGCACTCCCTGTGAGCTATGACTCGCCTATTCCCATGCTCATTCCATGGGCAAACGACACCACCATCTGCCAAAATCCCGACACACCCGCAACCTTTTCCGCTCAAGGCCAATCGCTATCAGACTATATTACGGCGCATCTTTCACTTCCAAAGGCCACAGAATACGAGGGACTTTCAAAGCAAGGCGTGGTGTGCTTCATCGTGGAAAACGACGGCACATTAAGCCAATGCGTGATGCAACAAACCCTATCTCCCTCGGCCGATCGTGCCCTTGTCGATGTATTGTTTGCGATGCCGCACTGGAAACCCGCAACACAATCTGGCAGAAAGGTGCGCAGCGTGGTGCAACTTCCCATCAAACTCAAATAATTTGTTGCAATCTATAAGCGATTGATATGGTTTTTAACGAAATTGATATAAATCAATTCTATTAACATTCAAATACGCAATTTTACACCCTAAACAGCTTTCAATTTAAAAGTAATGGCCATAAAAAGAGGCTTCTCTATCGCAATAGGATACCGCAAGGAGCAACTCGAGTGCGACCCTCTCCTTTCCCGCCCCCATTAGTCTATCATGCTTTTTAAAATCATAAGTAAAAAGCACAAAAATGATACACTTTTAAATTGAAAGTGCACAACCTATTTCAACTCATTTTCAGGGTAAAATTATTTGCAAAATAGTGTTAATAATTAGAACAACTATTATGCTTTTTCTCTATATTTACAACAGAAAAAATACTCTAACCTAAAAGAATTACAATTATGAAGCAAGGACTATTGATAACAGTAATGGCACTTTTCTCTGTTGTTAGCTATGCACGCAAACACGTTTCAGAAAATGCTACCGTAGTGGCCGATACGATTTATTATGCAGCCGATATGTCGCGTGTGCAAAATAGCGAGCAAGCCGAGTACTATCGCCTTTTGATGCAGCAGAACAAAGGCATTGGAAAGGTTGACGTTTTCCAGGATTTCTATATGAATGGTCAACTGAAAGCCGAAGGCGAATATAGTTTTATCGACTTAGGAAACGATGCAAACACCATTCTCAATGGCGAGGTTACAACCTATTATCAGAATGGAAAAGAGAAATGGCATGGCAAATATGTCAACGGAAAGCGCAATGGCTATTTCACACTTCATTTGCGTGAGGGAGGCATTGCCGTGGTGCAATTTAAAGAAGGAAAGTCAATGCACGACCATTTTATGGTAACATTACCTGATGGTGCAATGGAGAAACGCCCCATAAAGGAATTAAAAGCATTGATGTAGAAAGCTATTTTTCTCTCATGATAAGATTGTTTGGGTCTTAATTGAAACATCTTTAGTATTCAAGTGCTCGCTTCGTGAGAAGTGAGCATTTTTGCTTTTAATGCCGTTACCTTATGCCGTTTCTGGGGCTTTCAACACGGCATTGCCCGCAAAAGCATCTGAATTAAAGACTAATTTGCATGGTATTACACGGCAATATAGTGCATTTTACACCGTAATCTCTACCCTTTTCTATCGCAGCTCCATAGGTTCTCAACGCACAAAAAAAAGACTTGCAGAAAAAATTCTGCAAGTCTTGATCCCCAATCGCTTATTAACCCCCGTACAGATTTTGTTTAAGAGCTGGTCAGATGGTTGCCCTTCTTAGCGAAAGCATAGCCGGTTAGGTTGAGAGATGACGACAGACTGGCTACCGACCAGCGAATGAAAGATGAGTGGAGAGCGATGGTGCTACCTAAAATAATCCCCAAGTGGTCTAACGACCGCTTGGGGATTAGGTTGTTTATTCTAAAATTTCGTTTAACGGCATCATCACAAATTCGCGCTCATACATGTGCGGATGGGGAATCACCAAGCCCGGTTCGTTGATATGTGCATCGTCATACAGCAAAATATCAATATCGATCAAACGGTCGGCATAGTGACCATGCACGCTCTTTTGTGTTCGTCCCAACTGTCTTTCAATCTGTTTTGTTGTCGCTAACAGCTGCAAAGGCGATAGTGAAGTTGCCATACAGACGCAGAGATTGAGAAACATGTGGGACGATTCAAAGCCCCATGGTGTGGTTTCATGCACGGAAGAGCGACGCAAAAGCGCGCCCACTTGCTCCTGAAGCAAGTGCAAGGCGCGTTCAAGGTTGTATTCGCGCGAACCTAAATTGGTGCCTAAGCTCAAATAAATGGTATGCACGAACGACTTCTTTAATCGTTCAAAATGAGCAAGGCATCGCCGTAACAGCCAAACTTATAGCCATGTTCCACGGCCAAACGATAACACTCCATCACAGCATCATACCCGCCAAATGCCGCAGTTTCCATCAACAATGTGGACAAAGGATGATAGAAATTGGCCACCATCGCATTGGATAGTCCGAAATCATAAGGGGGGAAGATGAACTTATTCGTCCAACCATCATACTCTTTCAGCATGCCATCGGTACCAACTGCTGTCTCTGTAGCCTTCACAACGCTGGTACCAACAGAGAGAATGCGCTTCCCTTCACGCTTGGCTTCGTTCACAATCCGACAGGCTTCAGCGTGAATCAGCATTTGCTCTGAGTCCATTTTATGCTTGGTTAAGTCTTCAACTTCAATGGGATTGAATGTGCCTAACCCACAATGCAACGTGATAAAAGCATGACGAATGCCCCTGATTTCCATACGTTTCATCAGTTCACGGCTGAAATGAAGGCCTGTAGCAGGCGCCGTTACAGCACCTTCTGCCTGGGCAAAAACGGTTTGAAATTGCTCCAAATCCTCAGCAGTGGCATGATGATCCTCGCGATAATCAATGACATAGCGTGGTAAAGGTGCCTCGCCTAACGAATAGAGTTCGCGTTTAAACTCCTCGTGATCGCAATCGTAAAGGAAACGCAATGTGCGCCCACGGCTGGTGGTATTGTCGATAACTTCGGCTACCATAGAACCCGTATCATCGAAAAAGAGTTTGTTGCCAATGCGGATTTTGCGGGCAGGCTCAACCAAAACATCCCACAAACGCATTTCGGCATTGAGCTCACGCAGCAAAAACACTTCTATTTTTGCATCGGTCTTCTCCTTTGTTCCATAGAGACGCGCCGGAAAAACCTTTGTATCATTGAAGATAAAGGTGTCGCCTTCATCAAAATAATCTAAAAGATTGCGGAAGTCTAAATAGTCTCCTTCGATAGGTTTTCCATCGGCATCTTTGTGAAAGAGTTCGATTTCACCCGATTTAGTATGCAAAACCATCAAACGACATTCATCGCGTCGCGTTACATGGAAACGCTCAACGCTGCCATCTTCGTGTTTAAACTCCCGTGTGAAGCTATGGGGATAGAGCGCAATGAGCTCTTGGGGTAAATTGAATTTGAATTGCGATAACTTCATATATCTCGTTTCTTTAAATTTCTTTTTCGTCTAACCAAGCCTGAATGTTTTCATAATCAAGGCAGGTATCAACCGTAAATGCGCCCACACGGGTGCGCCTCAACTCGGTTAAATAGGCACCACTTTGCAAAGCTCTGCCCAAATCGCGCGCCAAAGCACGAATATAAGTGCCCTTTCCACACACGACACGAAGCTGCAATCGCATGCGCTCCGCATCGAAATGCAGCACTTCTATCTGCTCAATATGCACTTGCTTGGGCTTCAACTGCACGGATTCGCCTGAACGACGCAGGTCATAAGCGCGCTCACCTTTCACCTTTACGGCGCTATAACTGGGTGGGGTTTGGAGAATATCGCCCACAAACTGGGCTAACTTTTCATCAATCAGGGCACGTGTAATATGAGCCGTTGCAAACGTTTCGCTTACTTCATGCTCCATATCATAGCTTGCTGTGGTCGCTCCTAACTGCAAGGTAGCCACATATTCTTTCGTCTGTCCCTGAAATTCTTCTATGCGTTTGGTGGCCTTTCCGGTGCAAAGAATGAGCACACCTGTAGCCAATGGGTCCAAAGTTCCGGCGTGACCAATCTTAACTTTATAGCCCAATGCGCGGGAAAGCACATAGCGTACATGGGCTAAAGCCCCAAAACTCGATACACGATAGGGTTTATCTATTGCAAAAATTTCGCCTGCTTTGAAATCCATCAGTCAACCATTGTCAAAGAATGTCCTGTTGCTAAAAGCACAAGGATCACCAAACCGACGATAATTCGATACCAACCAAAGGCTTTAAAACCATATTTTGTCAAGAAAGCAACAAACCATTTCATGGCAAAGATGGCAACGACAAATGCCACGATGCAGCCCAAAAGCAACAGCTCTATATTGGTGGTTGTAGCCCAATCAGTACCTTCTTTAAACATTTCTAATAGATCTAATAGTGTTGCACCTGCCATCGTTGGAACCGCTAAGAAGAATGAAAACTCAGCCGCTCGCTTACGCGTTAGTCCCTGTTGCATGCCACCTACGATGGTAGACATGCTGCGACTCATGCCCGGAATGACCGACAAACACTGGAAACAACCAATCTTAAAGGCGCGTTTCCAATTCACTTCCTTCATTTTATCCGCTGCGTTGAACAGCCTATCGCAGAACAACATGAACACACCTCCTAATACTAAGGTGATGGCAACGACGGTAACACTGTCCAAAAGCCAATCTAAAAGACCACTTTTTTTAGCCAACAACCCCACCACAACAGCAGGAAAGACGCCAACAATCAGTAGCCCGTAGAACCTTAACTTAGCTTGAAACTCTTCCTTTGTGCGCATTTGAAAGAAATGTTTCCAATACAAACACACCACAGACAGGATGGCTCCAAACTGAATAATAAAGGTGAAAGCATGCACAAAGGGGTCACCTTTAGGCACACCTAAGAGATTTTGCGTGATAATCATGTGCCCTGTTGACGAGACAGGAAGGAATTCTGTCAGCCCTTCTACAATGGCAATGATAATGGTTTGAATGAAATCCATAAGTCTTATTCGTCCTGTTTCGTCTTAGGTTTATGCATAATAGCATAAATAATGGAAATAAATCCGACAAAACACACTACAGGAGCCACCTTAATGCGCAGGGGACTAAAGATATTTTCATCGAAAGTTGTCTCGGTAGAACCACCGCCACTCATCAAAATAAAGCCTAATATCACTACACACATGCCCACAGCCAACAATATGAAATTGACTTTATCAAAGGCAAAATTCTTCTTATCCATTTTATTTAATCTTGCATTTGCCGTTACAATGCAGCGTCAAAAGCCCGACATTGAAACAGCGTTTTCGTATTTACTATATCTTATAAAGCTCGCTGGCCTTCATCTTTAAGAACTTTGTCACCGATAGATTGGCACAAATCCCTGTAATGACTATGCCAAAAAAGAACACCGAGACAACCGTGATGCCTATCACATCGGGGGTAACAACCAACAATACGTCGGGCTCAGAACAATACAATGCATACAAACATGCGCCCAAAACGCCCACAGCTATCAATGCCGCTACCACACCAACCGCTATTGCCCGACACACAAAGGGGCGACGAATAAAACCCCATGATGCGCCGACCAACTTCATAATATGAATGGAAAAACGACGCGAATAAATGTCTAACCGCGTAGAACTGTTGATGAGTGAGAAAGAAACGAACGTCAGTAAGGCGGCCAACACCAAAAGTATGACGCTAAACTTTTGTAGCGTTTGGTTGACACTCTCCACCAAACCACGCTCATAACTCACCTTCCCCACCTTAGGATAGCGCTGCAAATCCTTCGTTATCCATGCTAAAGAATCGTTGTTAGCGTAATCACCTTTCAAGCGAATCTCTATGGAACTCAAGAACGGATTCATGCCAATAAACTCTGAAGGATCAGTGCCCATGGCACGCTTTTGCTCGGCTAAAGCCTGCTCTTTGCTAATAAAATTTACGCTTGTGATATAAGGATGCTGGCGCAACTTTGCACAAACTTGCTGCGCTTCAGAATGGGTTACGTCATCTTGGAATGTCATTGTAACCAACAAATGCTCTTTTACATAAGTCGACATATTATGTGCTGCGAGCACTGAAAATACGACCATTCCTAACAAAATCAGCACCATTGCCGTACTAATACAGAGGGTCACGCCTTGCAATCCATAATGATTTCCCGACCTTTTATAACGTTGTCTCATCTAAGAAAAGTATATACCACACCTAATATCTTGCAAAGGTAATGCAAAAAACAGCGGAGAGCAATTGTTTAACGTCCATTAACGTTAATATCATTCTAAATCTTTTAAAACAGAAAGTGGCCGGAATAGATTCCGTAACTTTGCTGTCCTTATGAGTACAATAATATATCCTGCCCCTATTTTCGGTCCTGTTCACAGCCGAAGATTAGGCATTTCATTAGGCATTAACCTCATGCCTGCCGATGGAAAGGTTTGCACTTTCGATTGCATTTATTGTGAATGTGGATTTAATCAGAGCCATATTCCATCGCAACGCCGTCCCACACGAGAGGAAGTGAGGCTGAAACTTGAGGTTAAACTCCAAGAAATGGCCGCCCAAAAGCAACTGCCCGACGTACTCACTTTTGCCGGAAATGGCGAGCCTACCGCACATCCGGCCTTCAAAGAGATTATTGTTGACACCCGAATGTTGCGCGACAAATACTGTCCCAACGCAAAGATCAGCGTGCTCAGCAATAGCACATTCATCCATCATCCCAACGTGTTCGAGGCACTGATGCTCGTAGACAACAACATACTTAAATTAGACACTATCGACGCAAACTATATCCAACGCGTTGACCGACCTACAGGATTACATTACAAGGTGGAAGAAATTATCGAGAACATGAAGCGCTTTCAAGGGCATATCATCATTCAAACCATGTTTCTAAAAGGGCAAGACATGCATGGAAACGATGTAAGCAACGTCTCAGATCACTACGTCTTACCCTGGTTAGCTGCCGTTAAAGCCATACAACCTCAATCGGTAATGGTCTACACCATTGACAGAGAGACACCCGATCAAACCCTCTTTAAGGCTACTCCACAAGAACTTGATGCCATCAAAGCACAGGTTATTGCAGCCGGGATACCCTGTTCTGCCTCCTATTAAGGTGCCATTTGGCTTATGCTAAAGAACTAAAAAGGCGAAAGTCTCAACAACTTCCGCCTTTTATTAATATCAAAAAATACGATTATTCAATCTTAAATTACCCTTATTCGGCTAATTTATTCTCTGAACCCAATACGTCAGTGATCTTATGTTTGTACATATCGATCATGTAGTTGCGGGCAACCTTGCCATATTGACGTGGGTCAAAGTAGTCGGGATGCTCTGCCAATGTCTCACGAACACCTGCCGTATAAGCCAAACGAGAGTCTGAATCGATATTAATTTTGCATACAGCACTCTTCGAAGCCTTACGGAGTTGCTCTTCAGGGATACCCACTGCGTTAGGCAACTTGCCACCAAACTTATTGATGATATCCACATATTCCTGAGGAACAGAAGATGAACCATGCAATACAATGGGGAATCCAGGAAGCTGTTTCTCAATCTCTGCCAGCACATCGAATGCCAATGGAGGAGGAACTAAGCGACCGGTTTTCGGGTCACGTGTGCACTGTTCGGGCGTGAACTTGTAGGCACCATGAGACGTACCAATAGAAATTGCCAACGAATCGCAACCTGTACGTGTAGCGAAATCAACAACTTCTTCGGGCTTGGTGTAGTGAGAAACTTCAGAAGCCACTTCGTCTTCAACACCTGCTAACACACCTAATTCAGCCTCAACCGTAACATCAAACTGATGTGCATATTCCACAACCTTCTTCGTTAAAGCGATGTTTTCCTCGTAAGGAAGTGCAGAACCATCAATCATCACTGAAGAGAAGCCCATGTCTACACAGTTTTTGCACAACTCAAAGCTATCGCCATGATCCAAATGGAGCACGATTTCGGGATGTACACAACCCAATTCTTTTGCATACGCAACGGCACCTTCAGCCATATAACGAAGGAGAGTTGGGTTTGCATAGTTACGAGCTCCTTTAGAAACCTGAAGAATAACGGGCGACTTCAATTCTGAAGAAGCGGTGATAATTGCCTGGAGCTGTTCCAAGTTGTTGAAATTAAATGCAGGAATTGCATAACCACCTTTGATTGCTCTTTTGAACATTTCACGCGTGTTCACAAGACCTAAATCTTTATAACTAACTGCCATAATTATGATTTTTATTTAAATGAATGAATGTTCCAAATGAATTGTTATCACTTTTTATGAGTACTGCAAATTTAACATATTCTTTTGAGAACGCAAAATGTTATTCTTGTTTTTTACTGGATGAAAGTTTAAAAAGTCTAAAGCCTGCAAAATTATTACCTTTACGCTTTATAATTGCCACATAGATATAACAAAGTAGGCCTTTTCAGGATGCCGCTTCATGGGCCTTACGCAACAATTCTGACGCAAAAAGCAACACCACAAAATAACCAAAGAAGGGGATAACAAATGGTGCTATCAGGTTAGAAGCATCGGCAATAATCCCCATCAGCAAGAAACCACATCCGCCAATAGGGGTCATCATCAGCAGAGATGCCGCACTCTTTTTAAGGTTTCCCAGTCCGTTCAGCGCCAAAGAAAAGATGGTTGGAAACATGATGGCCTCAAATAAATAGTTGGCTATGAGTGCCACCATGCTGATTTTACCTAAGTTCAGCAACACCACTACCATAGAACTGACACTGCCTGCAGCACAAAGGAGCAACAATTTCTCGGCACGGACATACTGCATCAGCCAACTACCCACAAAGCGTCCCACCATAAAGAAGCCTAAAGCAATGGTCAAAATGACGCTGGCTGTGCGGTCGGTCATATACCCTTCGCCTGTCATAAAGTTGATGAAATAACTATTAATCGATATTTCGGACACCTCATAAGCCAGCAAAGCGAAAAGCCCAAACACAAACATCGGATGATAACGAAACAGCTTCATGATGCGTGTTCCTTTCACTTCATCATCGCTTGACGCAGCATGTTTGATTTCAGGAAGCTGCACCCGTGAGAAAACCAATGCGATAAGAAGCACCAAAATGCCTAAGATGGTATAAGGCACCACTATCTCTTTCTCGCCAACAGAGCCGCTAAAAAGGAATTGTCCCACGATAAATGTTGCAAACAAACTGCCTAAGCCATTGAATGATTGCGAAAAATTCAATCGGCTTGTGGCTGTCTCTCTTGCACCAAGTTCCGTAACATAAGGGTTAGCCGAGGTCTCTAAAAACACCAAACCACACCCTATTATAAATAAAGCAATCAAGAAAGTGTAGAAGGAATGGAGCGCCGAAAGCGGGATAAACAAGAGCGCTCCGAAGCCAAACAGCAGCAGTCCCATCACCACACCCAACCGATAGCCATGACGATTGATAAACCATCCGGCAGGGATGGCCGTGATGAAATAACCCAAATAGGTTGTCACTTGAATCAACGACGATTGCGTTATGCTAATGTCTAATGCGTTTTGGAAATGCTTATTGAGCAAATCTAATATCGCACGTGCAAAGCCCCACAAGAAAAACAATGAGGTGATGAGCACAAACGGCACGAAATACTGCCGATTGGTTAATGTGGCTTTCTTCATATCGAATGGCTGATGCTGCTTAAAAAACAGATTTATTTCGTTGCAAATTTAAGACAATCATAAGAAAAACGCAAACTTATGATGAAGTTTTATTTCATACATCGCCATTCCTCCACACGCATACTCTGACATAAACTCCTCTCCAAAGCGCCTTCTACCACAAAGAAGAGTGCGCTTTCAAAGTGCTTTCGTGCGAACCTTTTACGGCAAAAAACAACGACAATTATTCAGAGTGGTGCGCATTTTTCTCGCGTTGCCGACGCTTTTCTTTCTTATCTTGCAACCGAAAATAAAGTGCCCATCCCAAAAACATCAATAAAATCGCTGTTAAAAAAAAGTTTATTCCTGCCATAAGATGCCTCCTTTATTGTTTCTTATTCTCGTTTTCTTTTCCATCTATAAGAAAGAGACTTACCCAAATCATCACTCCAACAACGATAACAGGATAGATAAAATCATACCATTTCCATTCATCTGACCCACTAAAGCATGCATTTTTCTGCGCCATCCTATCGGGAAATGGCCGCAGACTATTTAGAATGACGCGCATTTTTCTCGCGTTGCCGACGCTCTTCTTTCCGATCTGCATAATCAAAGTAGAGCTTCCAGCCGAACAACATTAAAACAATTCCCGTTAAAAAGAAATCTACCCCTGTCATAATCCTCATCCTTTATGTTGTTTATCATCACCTTTCTTGCTATCAATGAGAAGAAGACCAATCCAAATGGTCAATGCTACGGCGATTATCGGATAGATAAAGTTATACCATTTCCATTCATCCGACCGATTAAACAAAGCCGAAATCAACACTGCAGTAATGATATATTTGGCAATATCCGACATTAAATCGCCCAACTTCTCCCTTTTCTTAGTGTTCCTGGCGCAAATATAAACAATTAAAATGAGACCTGCAAGTTTTTCATTCGCAAATGAAATGCAACAAAAAAGCTATGCTTTTGTCACACAAAGTGATGGCGATTACCGTACAATCTGCACCACTTTGCCACGCAAAAGTATAGCTTTTTCTTCGCAATTTATAGCATCCTTATAACCAACCGGTTACAAAGGCTATCAAATAACCCTATTGCAAAGGCTCCACATCAAACTGGATGGCACTGCCAGTAGCCGCATCATAGCGAATATGTGTGGTAAATTTCTTACCAAAAAGTTCGCTACTGATGGCTTCTGTCCGCCCAAACTGCCCAGCAGGGGTTTCGAGTTGCGACAGCAAAATGTTGCCATCATAGAGCAAGAGCTTTATTTTCCCGGGCAAATTCACATACACCCCAATGTCTTCTTTGCTCTTCTTTGCATCCACAGGTTGCTGGAATGTTGCCACTTGATGCAGGTCTTGCACATGCACTATGAGCGGCCGCCCTTCCACATTATTGGCATCTAAGATGCCCGCATGGTCGGAAAAGCGGCACAAGGTGTGGCGCATGACATTGGGTTGCGGCACAAAAGAGAGCACCACTTCGGCTGTATCGCACACCGTTGTCCCCTTAAACTCCTGCAACAAGGCCTGCTCCTGACGATTCAGATTATCCATCATCAGGCGTAACTGTTCGCCATCTTTAGGCATAAAATCGGCCTCACCGCGCGTGAGTTGATTGCGACTGTCGCGGATTTCATAAATATCAGACGCGATAAGTGCAGCCATTTTGCCTTTTGAACCGGCAGAGAGAATGTCGGCATTCATAAAATCGCGTGGATTTAAAGGGGTGGCTTTCGGTGCAGAAACGAAGGGCTTGGGGGGCGTAGGTTCCTTTCCTGTGGCATTAATAGCCAACAAAATGCCCGCAGGGTTGCGGTCAACTTTGATGATGCTATGCTTTTTATCCAGCAAAACCGTGTGTTGTTTTGCCGTGTCTGCGATGCCTACGGGCAACATCTTTGCCTGCACGACGCGATAAGTGGTTGTGGGTTCGAAAGCCACCTGTTGCAATTTGAGATACTTTTCGCCATACGCTGCCAAATCACCCGGTGTATAAACCGTCTTTTCTACCAGCAAACGCACCTGTATAGCTGTCTTAGGCAGACAATAAGTAACACCTTCTGCCACATTTTGTGCATGGCCAACAACCCATAGAAGGCACAGCCATAAACTCCATATTTTTTTCATATTACCATAATTTCTATTCATGAATACGTAGGAATGCCTTGGGCAAATAGGCAATCATATCCGAAGCTAAAAGACTTTCTTCGCCCAAATCGCGCACGGCTAAATCGCCCGCTAAGCCATGAAGATACATCCCTACGAGACAAGCATCCTTTGAATGATAGCCCTGTGCCAACAATCCTGTGATAATACCCAGCAGTACATCCCCACTACCTGCTGTGGCCATGCCCGCATTTCCCGTAGGATTGAAGAACACTTTCCCATCAGGTGTGCACAAAGCGGAATAGTGACCTTTGAGCAAGATATAGCCATGTATGCGCTCAGCTAACCGAATGGCTTTCAAAAGGCGGTCGTAACAGCCATTTGAAACACCCCCTTCTAAGCGATCAAACTCTGCCGGATGAGGCGTAAAGATAAGTCCTTCGGGCAACTGTTGCATCCAAGCACGATGATTTCCCAAGATATTTAGGGCATCAGCATCTAACACCATGGGGCACTGTGTGCGCCGAATTTGGGCAATGAGAGCAATAGCGGTTGTCTCATTCTTACCCAATCCCGGTCCCATTCCAACGGCCTCATAATCGTCGGTTTCTACAGGTTCTGAGAAAATCGTTTCTTCTTTATCCATCTGCAATACCGCTTCGGGAACGCTGGTTTGCATAATTCCATAGTTACGTTTAGGCGTATGCACAATGACTTTGCCGGCTCCCGCCCGCAAACAAGCACGCGTTGCCAACACAGCCGCACCCGCCATGCCATAACATCCCGCCACCAAAAAGGCTGTACCCATGTCACCTTTATGCGCAAAAGGGGAACGTCGGTGCAACCGATTACGAATATCTTGCTCTTCAAGTAGCTGATATTGCGCAACGGTTTCTTGGATATAGGTGGGGGAAAGTCGGATATCCAACACGCGCACTTCACCTAAATAGGGCTGATTATCAGCCAAAAGCATACTGAGTTTTAATTGTTGCAGCGTAAAAGTGTAATCGGCGCGTATAATGTTCTGCCGCACATTATACGTATTATCTTCGGCCATCAGTCCCGAAGGCAAATCAATGCTGACTACTTTGGATGGACTTTGATTGATATATTTCACCAAAGAAGCGAAACCTCCCGCTAAAGGTTTGTTTAAACCGCTCCCAAACAAACCATCAACGACCACCATATCAGCTGTTAATTTAGGGGGTTCAAAGTCAACAACGACCTCATGAAAGTCCTTTAAATTTTTGCCATCAAGTGCCCGTTGCTTATTTTTTGCACAATCTTCTGAAAGATGGTCATGGATATTAAACAAATAAACGCTCACTTCATAATCATGCGAAGCCAGCATTCTTGCTACGGCAAGCGCATCACCACCATTGTTTCCGGAACCGGCAAACACCACAAATGGGGTTTTGTTAGTCCATGTTTGCATGATGTTATAGGTGATAGCCTTGGCGGCTCGCTCCATTAATTCAATCGATTCAATAGGCTCATGGGCGATGGTATAGCTGTCGAGCTCACGAATTTGAGCACTGTTGAATATCTTCATACTAATCGTTATAGTTGCTGCAAAAATACAAAATTAATGCTAATTGGTGGGGAGCGTTTCCTATATTTTTAGTAAATTTGCAACAAATTAATCCTATTCGCACCGATGAATATTATCAAAATCAAGGACTTAACGTTCAAAACGTTTATTCCCGAAAAAGAGATTTTACAGCACGTAAAAGCAGTTGCCGAGGAAATCAATCGCGACTTAGCAGACAAGAACCCACTGTTCTTGGCCGTGCTCAATGGCTCTTTTGTCTTTGCAGCCGACTTATTGCGTTATATTACCATCCCTTGTGAGATCTCTTTTGTGAAGTTAGCGTCCTATCAAGGCACCATTTCAACAGGAGAAGTGAAAGAAGTTATCGGTCTGAATGAAGATATATCGGGGCGCACTGTGGTGATTGTTGAGGACATTGTTGACACGGGACAGACCATGAAACGGATGTTAGAAACCTTAGGAACACGCAATCCTGGGTCGCTACATATCTGCACATTACTTTTAAAACCAGAAAAGTTGCAAGTGCCACTCAACATCGAATATGTCGCAATGGAAATCCCAAATGATTTCATTGTGGGCTATGGTTTGGACTATGACCAGCAAGGTCGTCAGCTTCGCGATATCTATACCGTGGTTGAACCCTAAAGAACGAAGATTCAGTTAGTATTATTTTATAAAATCATAATGAAGAATATTGTTATTTTTGGCGCTCCAGGTGCAGGAAAAGGTACACAAAGCGACAAGATGATTGAGAAGTATGGCTTCGGCCATATCTCTACAGGTGACGTACTACGCAATGAGATTAAGAATGGAACAGCGCTTGGAAAGACCGCAAAGGGCTATATTGACAACGGCCAATTAATTCCGGATGAGCTGATGGTTGACATCTTAGCACATGTTTATGACAGCTTCGGCAGCCACCATAAAGGTGTAATTTTCGACGGTTTCCCACGTACAACGCCTCAGGCTGAGGCGCTGAAAAAGATGCTTCATGAGCGGGGTCACAAGATAGCTGCAATGATTGAACTCGCCGTTCCAGAAGAAGAATTGATGGCACGCTTAATTAATCGTGGCAAAGAGAGCGGCAGAAGTGATGACAATGAGGAGACGATTAAAAAACGTTTGAATGTGTACCACACCCAAACAGCTCCTTTGATTGATTGGTATAAAAAGGAAGGTGTGCACCATCATGTTGAGGGTTTAGGCACAGTCGAAGAGATTTTCGCGCGCATTGCCAGCGAGATAGACCAACTTTCCGAATAAAATCAATCTGCAAAGCATAGCATGGCTGACTCCAATTTTGTAGACTACGTCAAGATTTATTGTCGCTCTGGCAAGGGCGGACGAGGCTCTATGCACCTCCGTCACGTGAAATATCAGCCCAATGGTGGGCCTGATGGCGGGGATGGAGGTAATGGAGGCAGCATCTATCTGCGGGGCAATCACAATTATTGGACGCTGCTCCATCTGAAATACCAGCGCCATATCTATGCGGAACATGGCGGGAATGGTGGACGAGACAAGTGCCATGGCACCAACGGAAAAGATGTTTACATCGATGTTCCATGCGGTACGGTGGTCTACAATGCTGAAACAGGCAAATATATTTGTGATGTAACCTACGACAAGCAAGAAGTGCTTTTGCTCAAAGGTGGACGCGGAGGCTTGGGAAACTTTCAGTTTCGCACATCAACTAACCAAGCTCCTCGCTACGCACAACCGGGAGAACCCATGGAAGAGATGACGATTATCATGGAGCTTAAGCTGCTGGCTGACGTCGGATTGGTGGGCTTTCCCAACGCAGGGAAATCAACATTGCTCTCAACTTTGTCGAGCGCTCGTCCCAAAATCGCCAACTATCCTTTCACCACCTTAGAGCCTTCATTAGGCATTGTGGCCTATCATGACCACAAATCATTCGTGATGGCCGACATTCCTGGCATCATAGAAGGTGCAAGTTCGGGTAAAGGTTTGGGGCTTCGCTTTCTGCGTCACATCGAACGTAATTCGCTTTTGCTGTTCATGGTGCCGGGCGATACCGACGACATCAAGCACGAATACGAGGTACTGCTCAACGAATTGCAGCAGTTTAACCCCGAAATGCTCGACAAACATCGTGTGCTGGCCGTCACAAAAAGTGATCTTTTGGACGATGAACTCATCGAAATGCTTCGCGAAACGCTACCCGAAGACCTCCCCGTGATATTCATTTCATCGGTGACGGGCTTAGGATTAAACGAACTAAAAGACGTGTTGTGGCGCGAACTCAATAGCGAAAGCAACAAGTTACAAGAGATTACTGCTGAAGACACCTTGGTGCATCGCGATAAAGACATGCGCATTTTTGCAGAAGAAATGCAAGCCGAAGATGCCGACTTCGACGACATAGAATTTGTTGATGAGGATGAAATCGAGGACTTAGACGACTATGAATACGAAGTAGAGGAAGGAGAATGAGGCCACAGTTACACATATACGACATAGCAAAAGGTGTCTTTGCTTTTAGCTCTTTGCGTAAGGGCGGTGTAAGCAAAGGCACCTTTTGTGCGTTTAATATTAACGAATATTGTGGCGATTCGTTAGAACATGTAACACGAAACAAACAGCTTTTGGCAGCCACCTTGGGCATTCCCTCGCAAAATATTCTCGTTCCACACCAGGTACATGGTACAAAAGTGGCCTGCATTGATCAAGAGATGCTGAACCAACCCGCTGAGAAACGGCAAAAATATTTAGATGGTGTCGATGCGATGATTACGCAAGAACGTGGACTCTGCATCGGTGTTTCGACAGCCGATTGCATCCCTATCCTGCTTTATGATGCGCAACAGCAAGCCATTGCAGCCGTTCATGCAGGATGGAGGGGCACCGTTGCACGCATTGTTGAGAAGACAATCCACACCATGGCACAGGCCTTTGGCACCCAGCCTCAACACCTCTATGCCGCCATTGGCCCTGGAATATCGCTCGAAGCGTTTGAAGTGGGCGACGAAGTGTATGAGGCTTTTCAGCAAGCTGCATTCGATATGTCGGCCATTGCATGCCAAAAAACGAAATGGCATATTGACCTTCCGCGATGCAATCAACTGCAACTCATTGAGAAAGGTGTGCCTCCCCAGCACATCATCATGAGCCATATCTGCACCTATCAGCAGTCAGAAGACTATTTCTCTGCACGGAAATTGGGCATACATTCAGGGCGTATCTACTCGGGAATCATGTTACAACCCGCTCATTTTTAAGCAACCCACCATTCTAAACACTTTAGACTTATGAAGAAAAAAATCCAAGTACTATTATTTTTGAGTTTCTTTTGCATGCTGTGCTCAGCTTTTATGCCTGCGAAAGACAAATTTACAGCCGCCGAACAGCAACAGATAAGTATCGCGACACCTGGGCTCTTTGCCCGTTCAAACGCCTTTCAAATCAACCTAAGCGATATTGGAAAAGACGATTTTTCATTTCCATTGCCCGTTGGAAAAGCTACCCTTGCAGACGATCATCAAACCCTTGAGATTGCAACGAAAGAAGGAGACGTGGTGAAAGCCATGCTGAACGGTACAGTGCGCCTTGCAAAAACGATGGGAACGAATGGGAACACGATCGTCATTCGCCACGATAATGGCCTTGAAACCGTTTATGCAAACAATGCACAAAACCTCGTAAAAGTGGGAGATAAAGTGCAGGCTGGGCAAAGCATTGCGATTGTTGGAACAGACAATACATCGACAAAGTCGAAAAAGAAAGGACTTTGCCGCTTCTTCATCATGATTAATGGTGGAAAAATTAATCCCGATGTGGTCTTGGAAATCCGTGGACACCGGCTAAGAAAAAAGACGCTTGTCTGCACCAAGAATGGGAAATATGTAGATGTAGCCCTCGCCGAAACAAAGAATAAACCTGAAAAAGAAGACAAGATTGACGAAGAAAATCCATTCAGCAACCGAGAATCTTTCAAATGGAACCTCTCCTATTTAGAAAAAGAAGAGTGGGCTTATCCGCTCCCGGGAAGTCATGTCATCAGCCCTTATGGCGGGGCTCGCCACCATTCGGGTGTTGATATCAAGACCATTCCCAATGATAAAATCTTGGCAGCCTTTGATGGTGTCGTCGTTAGGAGCAGTCCTTTTTCGGGCTATGGTAATTGCATTCGCATCAAACATAAATATGGTTTTGAAACCCTTTACAGCCATCAGTCTAAGAATTTAGTGAAAGTGGGCGACAAAGTAAAGGCAGGACAAGTGATTGGTTTAACGGGAAGAACTGGCAGAGCCACGACAGAACATCTGCATTTTGAACTCTTCTTCCAAGGACATAGGCTCAACCCTGCCGTTATTTTCGACCATACTAACAAATCGTTACAGCAAGTAACGCTCACATTGAGTAAGAATGGCAATGTGAAATCAACCAAGAACTATTACGCAAACAAATAGCGTTTGCAAGCGATGGTGCTTTGCATGTGCGCGCCATCGCATGAGATTGCTCACAAAGAGTGGACATCGAGGATAACGATGCGCGCCAACCAATAGCATCATAACTATTGGTTGGCGCGCTAAATGTATATGTCATCAAGCGCCACGAGGTAGCCCTTATATAATAAGGTGTCATTACCGGTGCGCTCCTGAAGTAACAAAAGCACGCACTACCCCACTTTTCATCTTCATGATGCACACGGCCCCACCGTCAGAAACGATGGAAGGTGCAGGACTTACCCTTTAAAACAAGAAAGAAAAACCGTCGGAAAGTTGCACAAAACAACACTCTTGTGCATGAAACAGGCGCTTGAATGTTAAGGCTATTTAAATAATATCGCGAAATAGTAGCATTTTAGAGCAATAGAAATACCTTTGCGGAGATTTTTATTAGTAATTTTAAAGATGAATAAATTAAAATTCGTTTTCATAAGCACTGCAATGGTGTTGTCGCAACAAACCTTTGCAGGCGGGTTATTAACCAACACCAATCAAAATGCAACCTTTGACCGCATGCTGAGCAGAGACGCAGCCATTGGCATCGATGGTGTTTATGCTAACCCCGCAGGTGTGGCTTTCTTGTCACCGGGTTGGCACTTGTCGTTCAACTGGCAGCTGGCCTTTCAAAGCCGAACGATTAAGAATTCTTATCCCCTTTTCGCACGCAACCAGCAGAATCCTTCTACGGAAAGAACGTTCGAGGGCAAGGCTTTTGCCCCCGTTATTCCTTCGATTCAAGCGGCATACAACTGGAACAAGTTTTCTTTCCAGGCGATGTTTGGCGTAACAGGAGGCGGTGGAAAATGCACTTTCGATAATGGTTTAGGTTCATTCGAGAAGGTTGTTGGCGAAACTGCACAAGGAGTTAATCTGTTGGCACAAGCTTTAGACCATGCGACAAGCAATGCATTGGGGCTGTCTTCGGCCAATAAGTTTGGTAACCAAGGGACCTATGCTTTTGAAAGCTACATGCGTGGCCGCCAATATTACTACAGTTTGTCGCTCGGTGCAGCCTATCGCATCACCCCGGAGCTTAGTGCTTTTGCAGGCGTTCGCGGCATTTATGCCATGAGCAACTACTATGGTTACGTGCGAAACATCAAGGTTGGAAAGGTGCCACTTTACACCATGCTCGACAAAACCAAGCCTTCTTCGGCCGACATTCAATTGAACTGCGACCAAACGGGAATTGGTTTCACTCCCATCATCGGCGTTGATTACAAAGTAGGCAAATGGAATTTTGCTGCGAAATATGAGTTTAAGACGCGCATACGTTTAAAGAACGAGTCGGTAAATCAATTACCCAGCATTGGAAACCTGCCCACCACCTTGGGCGCTATGCTCATTACGGAGGCACATTACACGCCCGCTCAAGCACAAGCGCTTCTCACTAATCCTGCAATTTCAGGTGGTATGCAATTACTCAAACAGCAGTTCGACCACAAAATGGATGAAGCTATCGGCGAGTTTTCCGACGGAAAGACCATTGCAAATGACATTCCTGCCTATTTAGCATTGGGCGTTGGCTACACGCCTACCGACCGTTTAAAGCTCAATGTGGGTTTCCATTTCTTCGACGATAAGCACGCTACGAGCTACGGACACCGCGAAAAGAAATTGAAACGCGGCACACTTGAGTACAATGCGGGTGCGGAATATCAAGTCAATCAGTGTTTAACCGTGAGTGCAGGTTGGCAAAACACGAGCTATGGCCTGACGAAAGAATACATGGATGACAAGTCGTTTGTGGCCAATTCTAACTCGGTTGGTGCGGGCGTTTGCTTGCATTTGAGCGAGAAGATGAACCTCAACTTGGCTTATTTCCACACCTTCTACGGCCATGTGAATGGTGATGCCGGCAACTATAAGGCCGACTTCACGCGCAATAACAACGTGTTTGCGGCGGGATTAGATATTAATTTCTAAGTAATTCGATAGGAATTATCGCGCAATATGATAGCAATTACCGCGTAATTCGATATTGATTGCTCACTAAAATGGCCGCTTTTTACAGCGGGTCAACGTCATAATAAATGTGCAGGGCAGCGTAATGCTTGTCCTGCATCATTTGTTTTTGCACCCACCGCAGTGCTTCACGCACCTTTTTGGGGTCGAGGCTTCGTTCCAATTTAATCACAATTTTGCGGATGTGCATTGTCTTCACGCGCGCCACAGCGGGCTTATCGGGGCCTAAAATGCGCGTGCCGAAGAGCTGTTTCAGTCGGCTTCCCATCTCCACCGCAGCCGTTTCGACCACTTCGTTCTTGTTGTGTTTCAAAAAGACATACACCAACTGGTAGAACGGTGGATAATGAAACAACGCACGTTCTTCCAACAGGTTGTGGCTAAAATGGTTGAAATCATGGGCCACCACTTGCCTAATCAGCGGCAAATCGGGCATCTTCGTTTGCAAAATCACACGTCCCTGCCGCCCCTTCCGCCCCGCACGTCCGCTCACTTGTGCCATCATCGTGAAAGCATGCTCATAGGCACGGAAGTCGGGATAGTTCAACATCGTGTCGGCATCCAAGATGCCCACCACCTGCACATGGTCGAAATCAAGCCCTTTACTAATCATCTGCGTGCCGATGAGGATATTCGTTTTGCCCTGCGAAAAATCGCTAATCAATCGCTCATAGGCGTTCTTCGTGCGCGTGGTGTCTAAATCCATCCGCGCGATTTTAGCCTGTGGGAACAGCTTTTGAATGGCGTCTTCAATCTTTTCGGTGCCATAACCTTGCGTGGTAAGCTGCTCACTGCCACATTCAGGGCAGTGGGTTGGCACCGTATAGGTGAAGCCACAATAATGACAAGTGAGCTGATTGAGCTGTTTATGATAGGTGAGCGAGACATCACAGTTGGCACATTTGGGCACCCATCCGCAATCCTTACACGAGAGCATCGGCGCAAATCCGCGGCGATTTTGAAACAAAATCACCTGATTTCCCCCAGCCAACGTCTCATCAATGGCTTGCAACAGTTGCGGCGAGAAAAGCCCTTTCATGATTTTTCGGCGCCGCAAATCCTTCACATCCACCACCTCAATCTGCGGCAGTTGAATGTCTTGGTAGCGCGTTGCTAACCTGACGAGCCCATATTTCCCACTGATGGCGTTGTTATAGCTCTCCATCGACGGCGTAGCTGTGCCCAAAAGCGTCTTCGCCCCATACTGATTGGCCAAGATAATGGCCGCACTCCGCGCATGATAGCGTGGCGAAGGCTCTTGCTGTTTAAAACTCGTCTCGTGTTCTTCGTCGACAATCACCAAGCCCAACCGCTGAAAAGGCAGGAACACTGCGCTGCGTGCACCAATCACAATGTCATAGGGCGCGGCGGAAAGCTGTTTGTTCCATATCTCAACCCGTTCGGCATCGCTATATTTCGAATGATAAATGCCGAGACGTTGACCAAAAACAGCTTTCAAACGGTTGGTGATTTGCACGGTCAAGGCAATTTCGGGCAAGAGATAAAGCACCTGCTTTCCCTCCTTAATCGCTTGCTCGATGAGATGGATATACAGCTCCGTTTTGCCGCTCGAGGTCACACCATGCAGCAACGTTACGTTCCGCGTTTGAAACGTTTCCTTGATTTCGTCGTAGGCTTTTTGCTGCGCCGCGTTGAGCGAATGCAGCGGAGCCGTCGCCGTTGTAGCGCTGTTCAGTCGCCCCACCTCCTGCTTATAAAGGGTGAGAAAGCCGCGATCAACCAGCGCTTTGAGCGTGGCCATGCTGCAATGCGTCACGTTCAGCAGCTCATCGCGCGTGATGGGCGTGACGGAAGGCTGCGGCATGGCGGCTGAAAGCCTATCCCAATGCGACAGCGAAAGATAGGCCATCATCACCCTTTGTTGCTGCGTGGCGTGTACCAATGCATTCAGTGCAAAGTGCAATGCCTGCTCGTTTTGAAACGCAGGAGCCAGCGCAACATAGGTCTCCATTTTGGGTTTGTAGCCCTCTTCCATCTTCATGCCCGAGGGAAGCGCGGCCTTATAGATGTCGCCCAAAGGCGAGAGATAGTAGTCGGCCATCCAATTCCACAACCGAATTTGCTGGCTCAAGAGCACCGGCTGCGCGTCGAGCACCTCGAGAATGGGCTTCAATTCATAGTCGGGCTTCACATCCGTGAGGTGCCACACGATGCCAATGTGGTGCTTCGTCTTACCGAAAGGCACCAACACGCGCATACCGCAAGCCACCTGCTGCGCCCATTCTTCGGGCAACGAATAGGTGAAAAGGCCATCCAAAGGCAGGGGAAGAACAACTTCTACATATTTCATTGCCGAGCAAAGGTAGTAAAAAATATAAGAAGGTGGCACCATGTCGCAAACGAAAATTTGGCGATGCCACAACCCTAAAATCGTTGTTTGCTGCCGCCGCAACTAAGTTTAGCACACCGTTTAGCACATCGAAAACGCCGCAAAAGGAAATTCTTTTCGAAAATATTTCGCCATTTCGCTAAAAACATTTAACTTTGCGGCCAACAAAATAAAACGTTAAGTGATGAGTAGTTTACACCATAAGGCAACCTTCGCAGCGCAAAAGAATTTTTCTTCTGCCTGTTTTTTTATGCCTTTTTATTTGGTCAATCCAAATAATTGTGTAACACACACACACACACACACACACACACACACACACACACACACACACATTCTAACGTCCGCTCATTAATAAAGAACGCGCGCGCGTTAATATACAACATAATCACTTATAAACAAAGGGTGTGCAAGAAGTTTTTCATAAACTTTTTGCATGCCCTTTTTGCGTGCAAAAATGAACGTATTTTGTATGCAAAACAAGGATAAAATAACTCATAATATAAAATGGTTTTAAGAATATGAAGAAAAAGTATGTAAAGCCCACGTCGCAGGTTTTCACGATAGCGACGAATTATGGCCTTTTAGACAGCACTTCGTTTGAAAGTCAGCACGAGAAGCCCCATCATGGCAGCGGACCTGCTCCATCGGGTGGCGCCAAAAAGTGGGGACTCGGTTGGGATGACGAATCATTCAATGATAATGAAAGTGACGATTTAACCGAAGACGAAGATTTTTAAAGAAAGGATTTCGACAATGAAAAAATTACGATTCAATATCACCGCAGTAGTGCTGTCAGCCATTGCGTTGACGTTCTCGGCTTGTGCAGAGAAAGATGCAGCCGAAGAAAACAAAACGGACAAGAACAATGGTATCACCACCATTTTCGTTTCGGGCAACGACGAAACGGCCAGTGCCAAAACACGCACCTCGCTCGACTATGCCGCCGAGAAATGGTTTTGGGAGGCCGGCGATAAAATCTATGTAAAAGACCGCGACGGCAACTGGCAAGTGAGCAATGCAGTGAATGCGCACACCGAAAACTTCACCTTCAAACTACCTGGCATGTATTCGCCCACGGGCACCATGGTTTATTATTTGGGCAAGAATGGGACAAACGACCAAATCACCATCCCCACCACGCAAAATCAAACCAAGCCCAACGCTCCCGAAGAGTTGGCAAACAATGGCGAGTGTGGTGTGGCTGAAGCCGTGCCACAATGGAAAGAAGATGGCTTAGCTTTCAAGTTCAAGTTGAAACACCCGGAAACAGTATTGGTTTTCCAGCCTTATACAATAAACACTGTACTGCAAAACAAGTGTAAACTCAGTAAAATAGAGGTCATTTCGGATAATGATATTGCTGGTACCTTTACATTGTCTGCACTTGGACTAATAGGGACGGGTAGTAAAACAATTACTATGAATACCAAAGGCGGCAACTACGGCAGCAGTTATTACTATGGATTTCCACTGACTAATACGACGGCCAGTCTCGCAACCAATGGTGTCTATGTGGCTATCAAACCAGGGACGCATGCTTTAAAGGTACGCTATTGGGTGTATGATGTAGAAACAGGTCTTGAAGCCTATATTGCCGTAAATTACCCTTCATTCAATTACGATGCGAATGGTTTTTATGATATGACTGCTAACTTAACTATGCCCAATTATTCACCACCAAAATATTACTTCTGGGACGCACAGGCAGACAGTTGGGCTGGTTATGAGAATGAGCAAGTCTTTTTGTATGATAGTCCGGAGTTTGACCATTTTCCTATAAAAAACGATGCCAATGGGCGTTGGTATCATGCTGGATTTGGAGTAGTTGCCAACAAATCGTGTAAAGATGCTCCTACAAGCAATGCAATGTATTGGTATGCCTCCCATGGTGATGCACATTGGGATGTCCCGGCATGGTCCCTTGGAGGCAATATGTTTGGAGGCGGATTTTGGATTAAGAAAAAGAATAAAATTATTCAAGACGAACAGATTACTCCCTGGATTTTTGAAAACAGATACCCCGACACGGGGGCAGCCCACACACTCATTGATACCCGCACAACCCAATTTACAAACGGATGGCCTCTAGCAATTCGACCCAATAAAGCTCCTGTTCCCAATACAACAGACTATTTTTTCTTACCTGCATTCGGAAACTATTATTCACCCTCTAATAATGACAAAGGTCGTCTATTCGGTATGATAGGTCGCTATGCTGCCTATTGGTCATCAAATGCTTCACCCATGTCGATTATAGGGGATGAGACTGCTATGATTTTCATTGCAGAAGACATGCATGTTTATGTGACACATTATCAAAAAAATTATGCTTGTCCTGTTAGCACATTCGAATAAGATGTTGCAACTACATATTCGATAAAGAATATAAGCATACCATTGATTAATCTATATTGGTTAAATCTCAAAATGATTATATCGAAAAGTTATCGCTCGTTCCCAACTTTGGGACACACTGGATTTCACAAAAACAGGCGTTCCCAACTTTGGGAACGAGGAAAAACGGAGAAAATGGGCGTTCCCAATGTTGGGAACAGCCAAAAACCACAAAAATAAACGTTCCCAAAGTTGGGAACAACCAAAAATAGCAAAAACGAGGCTTCCCAAAGTTGGGAACAGCATTTTCTTGCTGCGGGGAGCCTTTTTTTTATTTAACAATCAACTTAATTTTTAAAAACTATGATTTTAAAAAAGATTTACTACCATCAGCTCCAGCACTTGGAGCATTACCAGTTTACGAGCCACTTACTCACCATGGCCAAGGAGGCGAACGTGGCAAAATTAACCGCTGTGTTGAAACCGTTGGAAGATGCCTTCAAGGACGAGGACGAGGCGGTGTTCCCGCAACGGGGAAACGCGATGAATGCGCAGCTGCGCGAGTTGGACGACCGACGCGACAAGGCCTACTATTCGCTGCAACATGCCGTGGACGCGGGCCTCTACAGCGAGGAGGCGGAAGAGTTGGAGGCGGCGAAACGCGTCAGCGAAATCATGAAACGCTATGCCGGTGTGGCCACAATGAACTATGACAAGGAAACGGGCGGACTGAAAAATCTGCTGGCCGATTTGGCCGAAACCGAGGCTGCAAAAGCCCTGAAAGTGCTGCATGCCGAGGGGGCCGTGAAGCGCATCAGCGACCACAATCAGGCGTTCGACGAGGCCTTCCGCGGACGGTTTGCCGGCGACAAAAAGCTGTTCGACATGAAGGCCCTGCGCCGCGTCACCGACAAAGCCATCGACGCTGTGGTGCGCCGCATCGATTCGTTGGACGATCTCGAGCCGTCGGCAGCCATCACCGCGCTCATCAACCGCTACAACCAGTTGGTGGACAACCGTCACACGCTGCTCAAACAGCGCGAAACGTCGAATGCGAAGGCCAATGCGGCGAAAATCGAAGACCAACGCAAGATGCTCACGCCGTTGTTCGATGCGCTGGCCAAAACTTTAGGCGTGGCTCCCGAATCCCTGCATTATTCGGGTGAGAGCCGCGGCTCGGGCGCTTCAAAGTGCTATCGCCTGACCATCGACGGCCGTTCGTCCAGCATTTGGGTGAAGGTGAGTAAGAAGAAGCTGGTGCAGGTGGCCGAGTCGGAAGTGCCCAAGGCGAAGAACGGCGGGAAGAAGAACGGCAGCTCTGATAGCGGCAGTTCCGGCAACGGCTCTGGTAATGGTGGAGCTGGTAATGGCGGAAACGGTGGCGGATCCGGTAATGGCGGTTCGGGTAACGGTGGTTCCGGTAACGGCAGCGGCTCGGGTAATCCCGGAGGAAACAAACCCGGCGGCGGTGGCCAAGGCTCGGCCACGGTGAAACCGAAAGAATAACTTGCTTTAAAACAAAAGGGCATCATCTCGATGCCAATTTGCATACACACAATTTGTTTTAAAGAATGGGGGCGGGAGTGCGCGATGCATTTCCGCCCCCGATGTGTGTGTGAAGACATTAAAAAGCAATGTGGTGGAAAGAGTACAACCCCCAAGGGGGTAGTCTCCTCGCTTACATTGTTACCCAGGGTAGGCTGCGTTGCACTTGCCAACCCTGCGCTTTCGAAAGTATAACCGCTACGCGGTAGGGGCACACACCGTGCGGTTGGTGTGGGCTATCGAATGTACAATGGGTAATGGCACACCGCATGGTTTGGTGGAGATTGGTAGGGGCGGTGCCTGTGTGCCCGCCCGTGTCGCCCTGCAAGGGCGCATCCA
>ERZ772807.23-NODE-23-length-110573-cov-34.246901_pt1 | contig 110573 bp, 105 predicted proteins | sample MGYA00511472_ERZ772807 | MGnify/ENA primary metagenome ERZ772807 (study PRJEB29015, sample SAMEA2737947) | human oral metagenome | biome: human oral; feature: human-associated habitat; material: dental | place: China | collected 2039 ... | reverse complement strand
GCGTTCGGCTCTCTACTGCAGTAGAGAGGAGTACCTGCGGTACTCCTCTGTTCGACGTCACCGTGGAGTGGGAGTACACCACCGTACCCAGCAGTGCCACCCGCCGCTTCGCGTGCGTGTCTGACCAGGATGAGTACAACGAGTTACGCCAGGACGTGCCTGCCACTTCCACTTGGTTCATAGCACCACGCCCTGGCATGGACGCCCGTAGCCGGGAGGCATACGAGTTACTGGAGCTAACCGTCGATGGCCGACCACAGCCCATCCGCCGCAGTACCCGTGCTACCGGCCAGACCTACAGCGTGGACCTGGACGAAGAAGCCAGGAGCGGCAAGCCGGTTCGCATCCGCCAGGTCTTCCGCACCATCACCCCGCAGTGGAGCCACCGGCTGTACTTCGCTGTCGCGCAGCCGACACGGGGCTGGTCACTACGGCTGGACTACACAGACACCGCCATTGCCGAAGTTCAGGTCAGTGACACCATCTCGCCGACACCACCTGCTCGTATTACTCGTTCACCTGAGGTAGTACCGGGCAAGGTCATCGCAGTCGAGGCCTCTAGCTGGCTCCTCCCCCGGTCTGGTGTGGCCTTCACGTGGGCGACCAACGACGAGCTGCCCCAGACCAAGCAGCCTGAGGCAGTCGCCTCCTCGAGAGAGGGCTAGTTCCTAGAGATAGTCAGCTTCCACCGTCCATCAGGCTCACCTCCTCACCTACTCGACCGCTATGGACAACCACAGGATACATAGTCCTGAGATACATAGCCTCTGGATTGGGAGTCTTCGGCCGGTTGAGATGGAGCCGTGCCCACCGACCGCAAGCCGCCGCTCTCACCAGCCACCGGTGAGTTTGGTCGGCGTGTGCGCGCCCGCCGCGAGCAGCTGGATCTGTCGCAGGAGAAACTGGCCGAGCGCTCCACTCTGCACTGGTCGTACATCGGCCAGGTGGAACGCGGCCAACGCAACCTCAGCCTCCACAACATCCTCCGCATCGCCCACGCCCTCGACACCGACGCTGGTGGGTTGGTGAGCGGGTTGGAGGTGTAGAAGAAGAGCTCGATCCCTTCGAGGGTTTGCCAGCGATGGCAGGGATACGCAACCCCGTTACCAGACTGCGATCTGCGAGTACAGCAAAGGCGCAGGGTAGAAGCAAGCCTGATGGTGTTCTAACAAAAAAGATGAACGGAAAGACCTTTGTAACCGAGATATATTTTGATAAAAAGAGCAAAGACACCTTTCAAGATAAGCTGTTAAAGATAGTGCAAGCCCAGCGGAAAGAATAAAGAAAACAGACGCTCTGAAAATGGTATAATATCCTAAAATATTTAGAAAGAAAAATTAGAAGTTGAGGTTAAGATATGAGAAAAGTAAAACTGTTTATAGCTATGAGTGTAGATGGCTATATTGCTGATAAAAATGGGGGTGTCGCTTTTCTGCAAGGTCATGAAGATTGTTTAGAAAACGAAAGTACCTATTCTGAGTTTATAAAAAATATAGACACAGTTCTGATGGGTTGGAATACTTACAATCAGATAATAACTGAGTTATCCCCTGATAATTGGGTTTATGACAATTTATTGACTTATGTTTTCACTCACCGAGAACAGCAAGATTCCGATAAGATCATTTTTACAAGTGATAATTTGGAGGAATTGATCAAGAAATTAAAAGGGGTTGAAGGAAAAGATATTTGGATATGTGGAGGAGCAGACTTAGTTCAACAAGCCATTTCTTCAGATGTGATTGATGAGTATCTTATATCCATTGTTCCGACAATTTTAGGGAATGGTATAAAATTATTTAGCCAAAATGATGCGGAACATAAATTGAAATTAATCAACACGATAACAAATAATGGAATTGTCGAGTTGAATTATATTCGTAGATAAAAATTAAATTGTAGATGACGATAATATCTACAGGTAAGCTGCCGACGTACGATGAAGAAGTCGCGGTACGAAACCAGACGGATGCGATGACGCCGGGCTGGCTAGCGACGGCGATTTTCCCCATGCAGGCCACCAGTGCCATCGCTGGCCTGCGCTCTCCCAAGCGGACAGGATGGTCATGCTGAATGCAGTTGCCAGTTCGGCCACGGTTGTCAGTGCGATCCCTGTTGTGGTCGCCGCCATTGTCTTCCTCGTCAGAACTATCCCCGACGCCATCAGTAAACCCAGGGGACTCCGGCTTAGCCTTGAGCCTGCCATCGGCAATCCCGGCTGCTGCGTCCACGTCACCAACTACGGCCCTATCGAACATCACATCAGTCGGGTCGGGGTTATGCCCGCACACCTGCGGCCACGCTGGTCTGTTTGCACCAAACGTATCAACCCCAAAGGCGATCTCCGAGGATCCCTCCTCGTTGAGACAGCATCTGCCAGCATCAACACAACCATCGAGCCGGGCCGCCACCTGTCGTTCCTCGTGCCACAACAATTTCCTCCAGGAAAGAAGTTGCGTGACTATGAACTCGATAGCCAGCAAGTTGTCATCGAGCGTTACTACGGCTGGCTCAAGAATGATCGGCCAGGCGGACCACTACCGCTGGTGCCGTACGTCCTCCTTGGCGACGGGTGCGTCGTGCTCGGCAAGAAGACGCGGATCAGCGGCAAACGGCCTGCAGCGATAGTACCACTCTGTAAATGCGGTCATCACATAACGCAACACGTCGCATATCAACGCAAACGTCTCGCACCGACGATGACGGCCTATCGGCGCTGCGAAAAGTGCTGGTGTCTCTGGTTCAGACATTCGGACAAATAGTCGGACGCGAACAAGATCCTTTCCAGCACAATATCCCTGAAGACCGCTACATTTCCTCACGAATCTCATATGATAGAAGAATCAGTGATTGGCGAAACAGTTGAAGATATTGCAAAGACGGACAGTCCTCTCGCAGACAACACGCCATCCGGGCAAAGCGCAACTGATTTAAAGGAATCACGATGACAAAGCACAGCGAACTGGACGACGACGAACGTGAGCAGATACGGGATCGGCTCAAGCAAGAGCGGATGATCGAATCCGCTTTCATCAACGGCGATGGCCCGTGGACAGTCGTGTACGACGACTGGCACCTCGATAATGATAACAACGGCGGTCGCTACATGGCGTTTGCTCAGCCAAGGATGCGCAACAAAATTCTTTCAGACGCTGGCTGGGACTTCACGAGGGGCGACGGATTTCCTGGATTTTCAACTAGCGGAGATGAAATCTCGTATACGAGAAGCAATAAACTGCCAGACTTCGAACCATTGATTATCTTTCACCAGTTTCACGGCGTTGTACCAGACGCTTGGATAGTGTCCGAAGAATTCAGACTCCTGATGAACCTGTGGCAGGATCCAAAGTCCGGCAACTACTACGAAGTCAAAAATGACGGATCAAAAAATCTTGCTATCAGATTTCAGGATGATAGAATAGAAGTACGGACACCCATACTAAAGCGCTACATGGCTGCGCGACAACTCGACGCAGTTCTATTCGTCGACTCCGTTACTTTCATACCATGCAACGAAAACTCAACTAAGTTCTCCGATCTCGAGTTTGAGGGCAACAGTAACATCGACCTACTTTTTGCCTCGTTGAATGTTGGTCAGATATCAGGAGAAGAGAGACGAGTCTTCTCTCGAGTGTTAGCAAAACGAATTATTCCCGCTCCACCCCAAGACACCTGCGGAATCTGGCCCTGGGACGAGACCGATCCGTCGGACTACCCAGAGTTCATCATTGGCGAAGACGAGTACGGCAAACCAGTCAAGTATGCATGCGATCCAGATCGTCTTGCCAACTACTTCGGTAAGAATCCGGACGCGCCACATTATCTCACGCCAGTATTCTTCAAGCCAGAGGTGCTCCAGAAGTACTATGATGATTCCGAGCTGTACACGGTGAGTGACGGGTACCTATCGTGTTCCCACCTGTGGGGCGTTAAAATAGACAACGAGTTCTTCGACGTCATATCGGTGTTTCTTGGAGACATTGGTCGAGATATCCCATCAGAGCACTGGACTCATTGGCTTGCCTATAATGTTCCTCCGACACAGAAAATGAGTGACGTAGCTTTTCGTCGGGCATTCCTTAACCAGCCAACCAACAGCAAGAACCCAGAACACTGCTTTAAACTAGCGTACAACCAACTACAGAGTTCTTGGGACAAGCACTGGGGATGGCGGCTCCATCGCACGGCAGAAGGGCCGGACGCTGGCGTGCTTCAGCGCCTGCGTATCCCCGTCAATGACACCGATGCAGAACTTCGCACGCAGTCGATAAACCTCGCACTTGTCTTAGTAGATTATCTCAACGAGAAAAAGTTGGCGTCGTACCTGTCGGACGTCAAGGGCGACAAAGGCATCGCCAAGCTCAAGAAGTTCCTCACGGCCCAGTCATACCAACATACCGAACGCGACGTCCGTCTGCTGCAAAGAATCCAGAGGATGCGTTCACGCATTGCGGCACACTCATCAGGCAGCAGTGGACAAGCCTATCTAGAGGACGAGCTCGGGAATGATACGCCACAGGAGTACATCGCACGCCTCATGACCGAAGCAACGCAAATGCTGGATGACCTCAGGGCGTTTGCGGAGGAGCAGTCGAGGCAAGACTCGGACTCGTAACCATCGAAGTTGTCTTCTTTGAAAAATTGCGGCGTTGATGGCCTTCTCATGGGCATGTAATCATTGTATACTGATTGGAGTAATGAATGTCTATACATCAAAATATCCGCGGTTGCCTGGATCATCCTATAACGAATCACTGAACCACGCTCGCCGGGAATACAACGTCATCGCGCACTCAACCAAACGACAGCCGTACGTCAAATCGAAGTATTTCAATGGCAACAAAGTATTTTTGAAAGTGTTTTGGGATCACGTAATGCAGAAGCGATTGAAGGAACGCACAAGACGGCTCCGATTCTACCGCGCTGCACTCGACGTCTTGCGTCACTCGCAGATCACACCGGAAACAACCTTCAATGCCGACGACCGCAACATCTTGCTCCACCGCTTTTACGGAGTTACCAAAGATGGTGTACACTTCTGCGTGCAGGTCAAGGAGGACAAGCGCACTGGCCGCAAGGACTTCATGTCAGTTTTTGATAGGAAACCGCGCTAAAGCGCACAAAATAAAAATCTCCCGCGGGGTAGCCTGAAAACTACATGCCGGAGATTTCGGGTGACACGGCGATCAACTGTGTCTGGTTATGATTATATGCTTTTCGGTTGAGTTGTCAATAGTTTTACTCGATTTTGACATGACTCACCTTTTTCTCGAACACGTAAAGACGTATTAGATGAATCAAAGATACACTGCCATCAGGCCAATCTTTTTCCAATCGCCACGATATCGTGGTTTACACCCGCGCACCAACATGCTTAAATAGAAGTATGACCGATAACGATTTTCAACGCATACAAGAACTACTAACCACTAACCTCAGTGCTGTCGAGGAGCGGATCAATGGTCGCCTCGACAAAGTTGATGAACGACTCGATAAGATAGATGGCCGTTTGGGCAGTTTAGAAGGTCGCATGAACGGCGTAGAGAGTCGACTCGACACGCTTGAACATGAGATGAAGGAAATGCGTACAAGCATGGAAGCACGCTTTGACGCCATTGGCGCTCATTTCAATGAGATTGACAACCGGTTTGCAGCACTAGACGAAAAGATCGATCGCAACCATCAGGAAGTGAACAAGCGGATCGACACACTCAGTAAAGATATCGAAACCCAGCATGAAGACGCTCTCCAGGCTCAAGGCGCACTACGGCTACTCACCACCCAGCACGAACAGCTTGCTGGCCGGGTGGCGATTATCGAGAGCCGATTACAGGCGGCGTAGCAACATCATCGTTTTCACAGAGCGATTTTGTGCCCCAATGAGTTGATTGAAATTGACGAGCACACAGCTTCAGCGCGCTTTCGCTCCGACCAGACAGCCTACTGCCAGAGACGATACGCCCAGACCGATAAACAGCTTGAAGGCCCGCACGTCTAGCCGCTGTTACCAAACCGCAACGGTGCAGCTCCACTCACCACCCTCACGACAAGCTATCGTGAAAGCGGCCCGCTCGGGCACGATGTCGCAATGGCTGCGACAGGCACACCATGAGGAACCCATCATGTATTTCAAATCCCTAACTATCACCAACTTCAAGTCTTTCGAGGACGAACAGAAGATCACATTTTCCAAAGGGATCAACTATATTGTTGGTGACAATAACTGCGGAAAGTCTACAATAGTTCACGCACTGCGCTACCTCATTGAGAACGTTGGTGAGCAGTCAAGTTTACAAAACAAGTCGGCCTCTGAAGACTTGTCGGTGGAAGCAATTTTTGCCGGCCAAGACTTAATCAACATCGTTCAGTCAGATAAGTACGAAAAACTCGCGAAGTACTTAAACGATGTTCACGAAGAGCCCTACTTTAGAGTGCGTCGATCACCAAAAGTAGAGACAATCACACAGGGCCGCAAAACAGTGACACTTGACGAAAAGAAGATTACTTTCTGGAATCCTGAGACGCAGCAGTTCGAGAACCCGACCGGTATCGACGCTCTATTCAGGTCGTTAGTCGACCTCGTGCCGGTGCTTGCCGACACGACCACCTCAGAAATCGTCGATTTCGGCTCTACCAAGACTCTTGGAAAACTCATCTCGGTAATCTCGCAAAGTTTTCAAAAGAGCCCCAAGTGGAAGGCATTTCAGGATGCCCATGCGACGGCATTCTCCGATGGCGAGGAATCGCTCTCATCTCTGACTGAAGAGGTCACCAGCCAAGTTGAAAGCCTTGTACAGGCGCAGTACGGCGCGGCCAAAGTCCGGCTCGACTTCGATCTTCCTGATACTACGACCTTCATCAAGGGCGGCCAGCTACTCGTCACGGATGGCAACTACGAGACCCCGCTGTGCGACAAAGGTACCGGGATGCAGCGCGCCGTCACGTTGGCACTGATTCAGGTGTACTCGAATATGCAGCACAAAACGAAGGAGCTTGCGCCCCTTACGCTCCTCCTGGACGAGCCCGAAACCTGGCTCCACCCTCGTGCACAAATTCAGCTCGGCGAAGCACTGGCAAAAATCTCAGAAGACGAGCAACTATTCCTCATCACGCACTCGCCGTACATGCTGCGCTCATACTGCCCAGCACAGCACAAGCTACTCATTTTCTCGCGCGAAAATAACGTGCCATCGATTCAATACTCAGACGAACTTGGGCTCCTTGCCAACCAAGAGCCTTCTCTGGGCGAGATCACCTACTTTGCGTTTGGAATTCCGTCTGCTGAGTTCCATGATGAGTTGTGGGGTGAGATACACTGCCGTATCGACCCAGGCAGCGAGTCTGGACTCAATAAGGCCTTGAACGAAAAATACGGATTTGATTACAAGAAAACATGGATTAGAGAGGGAAAGAACGGGCTGAGATCTGAATCAGCAACAATTTCTTACTACATCAGAAGTTCTAGCCATCATCCAGAGAATAGGCACAACAAGCCATACACAGACGACGAGTTGGAAGAGTCAACCGAGAGCCTCATCGCAGTGCTGAAGGAGCTACAGAGCACGCAGACTAACATCCCGTAGAGGATCAGCCACTCGCATTAAGCGCCGTTGCCCACCTGAAGGCTGTCGGTCGTGCACCTGTGGAACGTGACGTGGACTTTCCGCACGTTCCACAGGTGGCATGTCTGCACCATCAGTTCGCAACGGTTCGCATCCGTGTTGATACTGAAAAAGCTGGGCACCATGTTCTCGACGCACAGCCACCGCTCAGCTGGCCGCACGACATAACATTCCGGGTGTCGTGGCTGAGCGGCACAACGCCGCCGACAGAACGTATTAACTGCTCAATATGTTGCGTAAGCTCACTACACGCAGAAGCCCGGCCTGCTGACCTCACCAGCTTGCAACGCAATCCCACTCTGAGAGTTAGGCACGATATTCATCTGCGTGTCACTGGCGCCCTTCGCTACCCGGCGCTACCACTGCTACTCGATATTTCCCCTCCTCCCTTGGCATCAAATAGCACGCTGTATTCCAAACGAGTTCTATCACTCTAGATTGCTGGCACGGTGATTCAAGATTGCCGACGTCGCATCTCGTGATCCCAAATCTATGATTGTGAAGTATGAGTATACGCTCGAGATTGAAAACATAGCCAAGAACACGACAACATACTGTGAGTTGATGACGCCACCAGAAGCGACCCATACACCGATCAACGAGAATGCGCCTATAATAGCAAAGGCACCTCTGAGCCTGAGATCTTGACTTGCCTTGATCGACGCAGAGATTGCAAGCATTCTTTCTGATTCATCACAAATCTCTGGGTATCCATAATCTTTCAGCACTTTGTTTGTTTTGCGAATTATGCGTGGGACGTCCGAGTTCGACATATCCCCACTGTAGGGCAATGACAACGATAGCGTCGCCTTTTGTGCGTGACTCACATCTCATACGACAAGCGCAAAATAGTTCACTGTTCTACATTTGAAGATGATGCTCACGGCTCTCAGAATCATCACACGACGAAGTTCTAAGGCATGATCTTTAGGAATATAACGTAATCGTGCGCTCGCCAAAGTGGTAACCGCACGTCAAGTATTAGCTCGATTCAGATACGATCGCAAGCGGCAAAGATATGTGGATGCTGCCCCATCGATTCTATTGCGTAACGAAGGGTGACAGCTACTTCTGCATGCAGGTCAAGGAAGACGCGCGCACCGGCCACAAGGCCTCATGTCAGTCTTTGATAGGAAACCGCATTAAAGCTCACCAAATAAAAATCTCCCGCTGTGTGGCTTAGAAACCACCCGCCGGAGATCCTGACGACACGGTGTTGGCCTGTGTCTACTTATAATTATATGCTTTTCTTTGGCGATGTCAATAGTAATTTCCGGAATCGCGTTGCATACTGATCACCGCTGGCAGCGGTACGCAGACGGATCTTGTGGTGTATTCGTGCTCGTTCCGGCTTCACCTTCTACGAGAATCAGAACTGCTAGCAACGCTAAGTACTTGCCGGGCCCAACCTGCGGCGGCAACGAGAGAAGACAAGTAGTGGCGTACTGACTCTGTCTGTCTCCACTCCCCCAGCCATCAGTCAGGCCTGTGCCGCCGCCAGATGCTTGCTCACCGTATCCCGGCCGAAGCCAAGCTCCAGCCCGATCTCGATGTAGGTGCGGCCCTGGGCGTAGAGCTGCTGAGCACGCCGGAGGTCGTCGTCCGTGAAGCGTCGCTTGCGGCGGGGTGGTTGCTTGGCTTGGCGGCAGACAGCCTTCACCGTGGAAGTGGATGTGCCGATCTGCCGAGCGATCGCTCGGGCGGACATGCCGGTGGGCTCAAGGCTCAGAATCTGCTGCTTCTTCGCCGCGCTGATCGGACGGCAGGCCGTCTTGCGGATGCCGCGGGCCGTCGTGGTCTCGCTCACTTCTGTCATAGACGCTACGCTAGACGTGCTCGACTCCGGAGCAACCTCACCCTCGATGAGACGCTTGCGGAAGGCGAGCAGGGGTAGCCAGTTGTTCGGATTGATGCTGCCCAGGTGTACCAACAAGCTCTTACCCGAACCCACCCCAGTCGAAACAGGCTGGGATGCGGTTCCAGATGTTGAACAACGCTCACCCACCAGGGTGGGCGTTGTTCGTGTTGTGGGGCTCGTGGCTGTGAGCTGGTCACCAGCACATCGATCACGCATCTTCACGACACGCCCCACACAACCTTCAATAAAGTCATTGTCACTACCGCTCCGGTAAAATAGTTTAGCCATAAGAATCGTCGCCAGCCGGTTCGCGCCTCCGCCGAACATTCATCACAAATGTGCACAAAGGGTAGCAGGTTGATGATATATAAGCCGCCCGCAGCCAACACTGGCCATGCCGCCACGCCCAGGCACGCCACCAACCCGACCGCTGCCGCGTACAGCACTATCGCCAGCCACACCGTCGCCCGCGCACCAAACACCGTGGCAATAGAGCAAATATTAGCTTCACGATCTGGGATAATATCCTGCACGGCGCCAAACGCCTGACTAGCCATACCCCAGCAGAAAAATGCGACAGCCACCAACCACCCCGCCTGCGTCGTGCCGACCAACGAATAGGCATACAGTAGCGGACCGACAAAATGCAGACTCGAGGTCACCGAATCCAGCAGTGGCACTTCCTTAAATCGCAGCCCCTTCGCACTATATGCCACCACAAAAAACAGCACGGCCGCTAGCACCAACACACTTTGCCAATTACCCAGAAGCACCAGCGCCACCACGAATGGCAAACACGATAGTATGGCCGACCACACAATCAGCCGATGATACTTCCGTGGTGTCACTGCTCCCTCCACGCCGCCCTTGCGAGGATCACGCATATCTGATTCGCAATCGCACACATCATTGATGCCATACATCAGTAGATTGTACGGAATGAGAAAAAACAATGTACCAATAATAAGCTGCGCATCGATCGCCCCACCCATTACCAAATAGCCAGCTGCAAACGGATAGGCCGTGTTTACCCACGACAGCGGTCGCGAAGTCATAAATAATACCTTACACTTTTCTTTCACGATTCAACCCCTTCCAAATCGCTGGCACGGCTAGGCCAGCCAGTAGTGCATAAAATAAATCTTCAATCGGTGCTAGCCCTACATGTATGCCCAAAATTTTATCCGCAGGATACGTAAACATCCCGAAGTAAATCAGCAGTGAATCAAACACAATCGTCGTCATCATGAGTACCGCCAGTGTCGCCCACATTGCACGGCCACGTGTTAGTACTTTGCGCCATGCCAGCACACCTAGTACTGTCGTCAAAAACAGCAGATTGAGTACTATATATGTCGCCATCGCTTTACTCCCGCCCGGTAGACTACCAGGCTAAAATAACTCAAAAACAGCAAGAAGAACAATTCTTCCAGCGGAAATTCTGGAAATAAATACACGCCCGACATATACGGCGAATGTCCACTGAGAAAGATACCGAGCGAGATACCACACATATCCCACACGATGAACGCGCTGGTCATAATGAGCACGGTCAGTACTGTACGGCGAGCATCATACCAGTAGGCTAGCCTATACCGCCAGTCCAGCACTACCATCCCCGCCCAACTAACAATAATTCCCACTAAATACAGCCAACTCATATATCCTCCTTGGTGAGCGGTCCACGACGGCGGTTTCCCGTGATGCGCTTGTAGGTCAGCTGGGCGCTAATAAGACACATCGGCAGACCGATTCCTGGCAATGTTCCCGCACCAACATAATACAAATTTGGCACTTTTTTACTGCGATTACGCGTACGGAACATCACGCTCTGGCGGAGTAAATGCGATTCACCACCAAAGGCGTTGTACTGCCAGGCGTTGAACTGCTCGCCAAACTGCTCTGGGCCGTAGATGAGCCGAGAAACAATTCGCTTTGGTAAATCTGATTCGCCGCTCATCTCGGTAAGAATCTTGACGATCTTCTTCACACACGCCGCTTCTTGCTGTGGCGTCAGCGTCACGCCTGCTGGTAGTGGTAATAGCACAAACAGATTTTCATGCTCTGGCGGCGCCAAGCTAGGATCAGTCTTGGATGGATTGCAGATATAGAGTGAAGCATGCTCTGGCACAGTGCCAGTTTCATAAATTGCTGCAAAGTTTTCACGCCAGTTTCTCACAAAGTAGAGATTATGATGTTGTAAATTCGACAACCCCCCTTTGACACCCAGCGAAACCAGCAACGCTCCTGGCCCCGGCTGGCGTTTTTGCCAATACTTTTCGGGGTAGCTTCGAGCAGCTGGCGGTAATAATTTGGTTTCAGTATGATGGATATCGGCTGCTGAAATTACCACGTCAGCCGCAATGTGTTCGCCATTCATCAGTTCAATACCCGTGGCCTGATGACCATCCAGCACAATCTGCTTTACCGGCGAGTTGTAGTGGTATGCCACACCCAAGCTTCTCCCCAGCCGCTCCATGCTATCCGCCAATTCCATCATGCCACGCCGCGGATAATACACACCGCTACGAAAATCGAGATGACTCATCAGACTGTAGACAGCCGGTGCTTGAAACGGGCTGGAACCCAAAAATACCATGTGATATTCTAGCAATTGTTTAAGCCGAAGATCCCGAAACCAGCGGCTCACATGAGCGTCCAGTGTCCGCCACACTAGCGGCAACATGGTCGGTAACTGGCGCAGAAGCGGCCACTGTAACATATCACCAACCCGCGTGAAATTGTTATACAGCGCGTGCTTCACCGCCACCTCATACACCTGGCTGCTACGCGTGACATAGCGCTGTAGTTTTTCACCTGCACCGGATTCAATTGCCTCAAAGGTTGCCATGTCTTTATCAACATCACCCTGAATAATCAGTGGCTCATGACCTTCGCTCCAGACTTTGTAGCCAGGCGAAAATCGCACCAAGTCGAGTTCTGTCTCGGCCAATTGGCCAAACAATTGATAATACTGCTCAAAAATTTCTGGCATCAAATACCACGACGGGCCAAGATCAAAGGTAAAGCCATCTTGCTTGACCACTTGAATCCGCCCACCGGCTGACGGGTTCTTCTCGTACACCGCCACCTCGTACCCTGCTTTCGCCAGCAAATTTGCCAGCGCCAGCCCGCCATACCCCGCACCGATGATCACTGCTTTCTTTTTCATGATCCGACCAATCCTCGTGCGAACAGTAAAGATTTTACACTGTTCGGCACTCGAATGCGCCGCGCTTTGAGGTCGGCGGCTGATGCATTCTGCAACCGTTGGAACAGTGCTTCATAATATATTACACTGGTATGCACTGCTCGACGCGCAGTTGATGGGAGTTGCTGCACACTCGCTTTGGCTATGGCAAAATCCGCCGCGATATCCGCTTCGATGGCCCGCTTGCTGGCCTCACTAAACGATGGGTAATCAACGCCCGGGAAATACACTCGCCCCAACAGCTCATAATCTGCCTTCATGTCACGCAAAAATTCACTTTTTGGTAGGCCGCGCCCAAACGACTAGCGCCATCACGCAACTGCCCATATTGAGCCTCATCGCCTTCAACAAACACCTTGAGGCACATCAACCCCACCACCTCCGCCGAGCCGTAAATATAGCGTCGGTATGCTGCTTCATCGTATGCCATGACCGTCATATCCATCCGCATGCTTGCAAAAAAGGGGGAAATTAATTCCCGTTCGATGCCGTACTTGCGGGCCGTAAGGGCAAAGGCGTGGACTATTGGATTGGTTGAATAGCCTTGATCACACGCCTGGTAAACCGCCGATTCAAAGTTGTCTAGCTGAGCCAGCGCATCATCGCCGCGGTACGTGTCGACAATTTCATCCGCTAGCCGCACCATGCCATAGACTGCGTAAATATGCGGCCGAATTCGTGATGCAAACAGCCGGCTGCTCATCGAAAACGAGGTCGAATACCGCCGCGTTAATCGCCCTGCCAGCTCGTAGCTCACTTGCCGATATAGTTCCATCAGTAACGCCTTCCTTGCAGGTGATCGACAAATTGCTCTAACTCGTTGCGCCGAAAACCATGTTGTAGTTTTGCGAGTGTAGCCCGCGCCTGAGCAAAATACTGCTGTGCGGTAGCTTCGGTTTTTTGGCGCGCACCGGATGCTTCAATGCGAAGCACTTGTCCCGGCGCATCACGCATGCCGAACCACTGAGCAAAGCGAGCCGCTTGTTCGTCATTCATCATCGTTTGATGTTCGGCGATCAGCACTGTTCGCTTACCTTCGCGCACATCCGTGTCGGCCGATTTGCCTGTCGTCGCTTCATCACCAAACATACCAATCAAATCGTCCTGCAGTTGAAAAGCAATGCCGCATTGCGTGCCAAATTCTTGTAGAATTCCCCGCGTCGTTTCATCAACCTCTGCGCACAATGCACCAGATACAAGCGGACCCACAAGGCTGTAGCTAGCTGTTTTGTAGCGGTAAATAGTCATCGGATCAAACTGCTCGGTCATGATAAAACCCGCTTCAACGTCAATCAATTCGCCACCAATTACCTCAAACACCGACTGCGATAATCGCTCCGATAACTGGCGAATTACCGATGATGAAAATGGAGCTGACTGCACCAAATGGTATGCCTCGGACAGCAGCGCATCACCCGCCAGCAGCGCCACGCTATTGGCATAATGGGTGGTCTGCTGCGGTGGTAGTAGCGGCGCGTAATCAGCTTCGTATGCACCATTAACCGTCGGCTGACTATGCCGCACGACATCCCTATCGATAATATCATCGTGCACCAACATGGCCACATGCAATAATTCTTGCACCGCCGCAACTGGTATAATTGCTGCGTCCAGCGCTCCGTACCCCACCACTGTCAAATACGGGCGCATTCGCTTGCCGCCTGCTTGGTAAATGCGCGCGATCTCCCGCCACAACCGCTCGTAGCGTGGATACACCACTGTGGCTTGCGCCACCCGGTCGTGAATACGATCCACGATATACGCATCAACTGCCTGTTTCGTCGCCGACAGTAGCGAGTTGACTTCCATAAGACTCATTATACTACAGAATTAATCAGAAGTTCTGTTGTAGGGGGTACGTGACGCAGCGCGTTGATATCACCTACGACTCAGGCAATACAATGCATTATTTAAGCCTTCATGCTGACCCCGATGGGACAGTAATTGGGCGCATCCGCCCCACATCTGGCCAAGGAACAATATCCTTGCCAGAGCGGGTGTTTCGAGACTGTCCACGTGGCTGCAGCCGTTGGGAATCACCAGAAGACCAGTCTGCTCATGCTGGTCTGACGCGTGCTGACGATGTAGACAATGCCGTTGGTGGTATCTATCTTCATCTCCCAACGTTTGGGCAGCCAACTGCTCGCGACCTTTTTCTGCAAGCTATTGCGCCTGATGCCCGCTGTATAACGCGCTCTCGCGGGAGTGATGCGGAGCTTGATGTAGTCTGTATTAATCAGAAGACTGGTGCTTCTTTGTATCGGTTATCCGAAATATGAGGGCGTATTTTTCCATTAGTAATGGACATTGAGGCTCACAGCTTACTCAGCATGTCATTTGTTTCAGGTCACGCACTTGTAGTATCTTTTGCACCATATCCTTGCTGATGCCCATTCGTTGAGCAGTGTGCCTGTACCGTGCCGAGCTCGGCGTAGGCCTGTCGCACCTGCTTCTGGAAGACAGGGTAGACTGAGATTGCTCATTCTATGCTGTGCTGGCTCGGTGATTCAAGATTGCAGACGCCGCATCACGTGAGCCCATATCTACGTATGTGAAGAACGAGTAAATGCTCGATATTAAAGTTAAACCTACAAATGCGATAAGATACTGACGATTAAAGCCTCCTCCAGAGGTGATCCATGCGCCGATTAAAGAGGTTGCACTTACGATTGCAAAGACAATCCTGAGTCTGAGGTCTTGTCTTGCTTTGACTGACGCAGAGACTGAAAGCATTTCTTCAGCGTTACCCCTAACTTCTGAGTAACCCCACTTTTCCAGTACTTTGTTTGTTTTTCAACTAATTGTGCCACGTCTGTGTTCGCCATGCTTGTACGGTATCTCAGCACGTTGTCACCAGTCAAGGCTTCACCCTCTTCGACAACGCCCGTCCCCACTAGAAAGACATAACGGAAAGCAACGAATCACCTTAGATAAATACCCTGGTGACGCCGAGTAGCAACTAAATATTAGTAACATGAGCTGATCTATTTGCGAACCGCTTTGTATCCCAAAAAAATACCCAGACTCAACACACAAACACCCACAACTGCCCACGGTAGTGAGCCTCCGGTAATCTCCTGGCAATTTACAACGCACGCTATCGGCTTGATTCGCACAACGTCAATGCCTTGTAAAAACCACAGACCACCCAGTAGTATACAGAGTAGGCTACCGACGGCTAATGAAATAGTTTTTGCTTTCATGATTCTCATTATACAACATTTATTTCTCAGAGCCAACGCCGCACCGTACGTTGGTAGGATTGATAGGTAGTGCCGAATTGCTTCAATAACATAGCCTCCTCCAGAGGAATGATCACCGTCTGTAATACCCCAAAGCACAGTACAGGAAAGATAAGCGCCAGATACGATGCTGAGCCGAGAGCACATCCCAGTGGTGCACATAGCACAAGAGCAGCAATAAACCAAAATGAATTCGCCATAAATATCGTAGAGCCATACACACCAATAAGATAGCCAACACCGTAATGGAGTAGCAGCGTGAGTTCTGCAATAGCAGCGCCACTGATCGCCGCTTTTACCAAGCTTTGAGATCTCCATCCTGCCAAGAATGGCAACGCAGCCCAGACAACACCTGCATTAAATAACTTACTAAATATCTTGCGGATACAAGAGTATAACTGCCACTGCCCTTCCATTTCTTGAGGAAAGTAGATATTACTAACAAGCGATAGTATCGCTAACGCAAGGGATAGAAGAATGACAGTCAGGTATTTATGGCGAATTGTTTGCATGGTCTGATCATAGGGAATTATTGAGTTGCCGTCAATCTGCATTATCAACATGACGTCTAACAATACTGACGCCGTATTCCTCAAGGAGAGTTATCATCCTTTGAAACGCTGTATCTAACATAACGCCAATTTTTGCTTGGTTGTTTCCAGACGCCGTTAGTGTCACACCAATCTTTCCACCTTCTTGACGAATCGGACGAGTTTTCACATACACATCCACGAATTCACGCGTCAGTACAGCAGATGCTTCTGCAAGGACCGACTCATCATTTGTACTCGTCATGATCGTCATCGTTCTTAAAAATCCGCTACCGAGGCGGCGTTCCAAAATACCGGATGCATGCCTACCGACTATCGCGCGAACCTCTGCAGGAACACCTGGAAGACACAGAACAGACATTGTATCATCTATATCAATAACGACCGCTGGTGCAGCGCCAACCGGATTATAGATTGGTACTGCCCCGGTGGGCAGTAAAGCCATCTTTTTGCGAGCATTCCTTGCTGATGCAGACACATCCCGATCAACTATTCCTTGTGACTCCAAGTCAGAATATCGTTTCTGGACATATTCAATTGCTGTTTGATTAATCTCGAGCGGCAACTCAAGGGCGCGAGCAACTGACTCGACAGTTCGGTCATCAATTGTCGGACCAAGACCTCCAATGGTAAAGATCAAGTCTGGATCCGTACGTATGCAATATGCCAACGCGTCTTGTATTGCAATTGGGTCATCATGTACCGTAACTACCGTCGTAACCAGCGCACCACGACCAGCAATTTGTGTGCAAAGCCAGTGAGAATTAGTATCGAGTGTGCTTCCATTGAGCACCTCGTCGCCTATTGTGATGATAGCTCCTCGCCTGCGAGGCATATATACACCCCCTCTTTTTATTATATTAAATGGCTAATTGCTGTGTCGTATTTTTGAGTATCACTAAATCAGAAATACTCTAATCATTCATTGAACTCTGATGGCATGCACAGGTAACCCTATCACTCAAATTATTGATTATCTGTCGATCTGCAACACCCATCACCTCTTTCATTCAACGCCACCCATCATTATCGGGAGCATAATCACCCATTGTTAATTCATCAATCAGGCTGCACATCATGCATTACACCATCTTCATTCGAAGCTGTGGGAGGTACTTGAGCTTGTTCCTCCGCTTTTGCTGTTTGCTGTTCGGCAGCAATTTGTGCTCGCACTTGGCGTTCAATCTCGTACCGAAGCTGCTGCTCATTCTGTACTAGTGTATTTGGTTGTGCAGGTTGGAGGTAGCGCTGTACCTTCTCTAGATGTACCAAAATAGGCGTTACTATTAAGCCAAATACAGTGAGTATACCAAAAACTACCAAAAAACGTAGCGTACTTGATGTATCTCGCACATTAAACCATACCATACTCAAGCATGCCATACTTAAAAGACTGGCGCAAGTAACCGTCATCATTTTCATTCCTATGATGAAAGAGTTTTTGTTGGCGTATGACAAGGTCTTTACGCTAAGTGTAATGAGCAGTGCAATAATTAATGCTGTGAGCGTAAGCTTCGTCGTAATCGAGATGAAGTCGCTGCATATTTGTGTCTGAACATGACCTTCGTAGTCATAGTTGCTATAGTCGCTATAATGTCTATTATATCGACTCCCTGTACTGACAGAGGGACGACAAAAACTAAGAAACCGATAGAGATTCCACTGGATAACAAACATACCAGTAAACCACTGAGCATTGAGGATGATCGACATAATGGATAGAATTTTTATAACTATTCGGTTGTCGGCAAGTCGTGATATGTTGCTCATAGCAATTAATGATGCGATTGCGGCGCAAAACGTCGTGAAAAGGATTCGCCAATCAATTTCTTGCGATAATACTGCAAGAATCCCGAGAAGTGCGCACAATGTTAGCAAGCCAATTGACAGATAGAGCAGGACACTTCGCAATTGCGCTACAGAGTAGGATTGTTTCATGGCACTATCATACACCATTTACTATCTATGTCAACTCGCTTTAGTCATTTAATACACCACCCCAGCCGGCAACGTTGTTGGGACTGCTGGTGACGCATCCTCAATTGACGCGCATGGGTATGAGCAGTAATCAACCGACAGGAAGCCAGCCGATCGGTAATTGCCACTAGCCTTCGCTCCACCAAATGGTGCCGCAGTCGTTGCGCCAGTCAGTGGCTGGTTCCAGTTGATGATGCCTGCCTTTGTTTGCTGATAAAACGCTTCGTATTGTGCACGCTCGCGAGTGACAATGCCAGCAGCAAGACCAAACTGTGTTGCGTTTGCTTGGGTAATTGCTTCAGCCAGAGTCTGCGCTATTGACACCTGAAGGAGTGGTCCAAAGATCTCTTCATCTGGCAAGAGCACACCAGTGACATCGATCAACCCAGGACTGACAAAGTTATCGCCAAGCGTCGGGATTGGTTCAGCCGGAACGAGAACATGCGCGCCAGCTGAGACGGCAGCATGGTACTTATCAAAGAAATGACGAACCGCCCCATAGTCACCCAACGGACCCATGAAAGGCGTTGGATTGGTATCAAACTGATCGCCAACGACGATACTCTCAACCGCTTGCCGAAGTGCAGGAATAAACTCGTCTGCAATCGCGCTATTGACGATAAGCCGCCGTGCCGATGAGCAGCGTTGGCCGCTTGAAATATAGCCAGACTGCACCGCAATGTGCACTGCGAGGCGTACATCATCATAGTCCCAGATGACAAGTGGGCTATTGCCACCCATCTCGAGGGCGCAAATCTTATCTGGTGCACCGGCAAGCTGCTTTTCGATCGACACGCCAGCCGCTCGACTACCGATGAAAAGGACGCCGTTCACTTGAGGGTGTGCAATGAGTTTTTGCGCTACCTCTCCATCACCATGAATTACCTGAAGCACCCCATCTGGCAGTCCAGCCTGTTGCCAGAGTTGCGCGTAGTACTCACCAGCATATGGCACTTTCTCACTTGGTTTGAAAATCACAGTATTGCCAGCAAGAAGAGCAGGCATGACATGGCTATTTGGCATGCTCATTGGGAAGTTGTACGGCCCTAGCACCGCCATAACACCATGAGGCCGATAACGCGTCACCGACTGGCGTCCATTGACCTGCTTCGTAACTGTCTGAGCCCGTTGATCATAGGCATCGAAGACTGCCTGTACTTTATTACCAAGTGATTTGACTTCGGTGCGCGCTTCCCAGAGTGGCTTGCCATTATCCTGCGAAATAATGCGTGCAGCATCTTCGCTATGTGTTGTCACTTGATCGGCAAAGGCGCGGATAATGTCTTTGCGCACATCAAGCGGTGTCGCCTCCCATGTCCGCTGTGCACGCGTTGCGGTAGAAACAGCCCGTGCGATTGCAGCGTCATCCGCAAGACTTCCAGACCAGATTGGTTCGTTGGTGGCGGGGTTACGGGATATTATGCGTTGATCGACACTCATGTTCATTGACCTCTTTCTTCCTCCATTTTATTGAGGCATGACAAAAAAATCAATTACTGCAGATAGTAGGTGTATTTCTCCCGCAAAGTTTTATTGCCAATCCACCGTATATTCATTGCGCAACATTGCAGTAATGGTACGAGCTTGCAAAGTGGTTTTTGTCCCAGGATTAAGAATGCCGTGAGGGTCGAAGAGCTGCTTGATTTGCTGATAGAGAGCTGTAAGGTCTGGGTTTTGCGTAGCACGGACGAAGCGCGTTTTGAGCCGGCCCTCACCACCGCTCATCACCAAATGGCCGTCATATAGCGCAAGCAGCTTGGTGAGCTCGTCGTAGAGCTTAAAAATCTTTTGCTTATCGCTCACTTTGCGGAGCGAGAGGCGCGGATAGACGCCGTAGAGATTCAAGCTAGGATAGCCAGCAAGAGGTAGTGGTAGCTGCAGCGCCCGAGCAAGCGGCATGAGCGCCCGAGCAAATTCTTCGAAGCGCTGCGGCGGCACATAAAACCCCTCAAACAAGCGCGGTGCCCCAATATGCGCGGTATCGGGCCAGCGGTACTGATCAAGCGCAGCAAACCCTGCCGCTACATCTTCATCATCGTCATCTTCAACAATAGTGACGATCGTCTCGCCCGCAGATTGCAGTTGCTCAAGCTTGGCCTGCTTGCGAGCACGTGTTCGGTTATTAAAATCATCAAGCGTCACGAGCAAAACTGCCTGTGGCGTAAATTGCTGAGCAGCCGCTTCATAAAAAGCATATTTTTTGCCATCACGACGGAGTTGCTCAAAAATCGCTGCATCGAGATAGCTGAGCTGTGCTGGCTGAAGCGCGTCAATATCATCAATCGCCGCCTGAGCATCGCTGCTGCTCCGAAATACCAAGGCTGCCCTTGTCTTGCGAAAGCTAAAGAATTCTGTCTTGAGAATCAGCTCGTCAATAATCCCCAGCGTTCCCTCACTCCCTACAAAGAGTGGCCCGAGGTCAAACGTCCCATCGGGCTGCTTAACCCGTGCAATACCACTATAACCAGATGTGTCATTGGGGTTAATCTGCTCAATTAGCGCTGCATTATCAGTAATAATCGCATCGACACCACGATAAATATCCCCTTCAAACCCAGGCAAACCCTTGCGCCGGCTGAGCTCACGCCGCGAGAGACGCTCTGTCTGCATAACGTCACCGTTGGCGAGTACAACCTCGATCTGATCAATCGCTTCGGCTGGATCGGTCGCTCGGCTGAGGAGCGTCCCGCGTGCACCAGCCGCAACAACTCCACCAACTGTACCTCGCTGGCCAGTCAGCGGCCCAACACCAGCACCATGCATGCTCAGTGCTGCCGCTACACTGCGTGCTGGTACACCTGGCTGGACGCGAACCCGCTGCGATTTACCATCATATTCAAAAATCGTGTCGAGGGCTGTCGTATCGAGCAGTATCCCCTGCCCCACGGCACCACCCAGCGCACCACAACCAGCGCCGCGTGTGACAACTGGTATCGTGTGGCCCTTCTCGGCCATTTGCCAGGCAAAACGGGTGATCTTGCGAATATCACTCACAACGCGCGGCACTACCACGAGTTCTGGCGTTGCCGCTAGAATACCGGCATCTGCACTGACTGACGCACGCCAATCGGCCCGAGTCGAAACAGACCCGGCAATATGACTGCGTAAATAATTTGCAATTTTACTCACACTTCCCCCGTTAGCTTACTGCTTATACTATAGCACAGGGCAGCGCATTTACACCAGGTGCGGTACAATAAAAATGTGAACCTATCGACACAACTCTCTCAAATCAAAGGCGTTGGGCCAAAAACAGCTGAGCAACTGGCTCAGGCTGGGCTCTTGACCGTCAATGATCTCATCATGTTTTTGCCACGCAAGCACGATGATTTTACTGCGGCGAGTTCAATCGCAACGCTGACACCAGGCAATGTGACGATCACGGCGCGCTGCGAATCAATCAGCACGCGCACGGTGCGGCGTGGTCTCCGCATTACCACAGCAGTACTGGCAGATAGCTCGGGCAAGCTCAACGCCGTGTGGTTTAACCAGCCATATCGAGTGCAGCAGCTTGCGAGTGGGGATGAATGTTACTTTCGAGGACAATTTGAGTATAAGAATGGCCGCTACCAACTCACCAATCCAAGTGCCGAGCGTGTCAAAGAGCTTGCCCATCATGGCGCTAGCCTGCTGCCCATCTACCACGCAGTACACGGCCTCAAAAGCCAACTGGTGCGCAAACTACTCACTGAGCTACGACCACTGATAACAATGCTGCCCGAGACACTCCCCTCGCACATTGTTGCACGCGAAGGCTTAATGAGCCGGAGCGAGGCGCTGCTTGCGATGCATTTCCCTACCACATCAGAGGGTATCGCAAGAGCACGCCAGCGCTTTGCCTTTGAGGAGCTCTTTAGCTTGCTGCTTGCTAGTCAGCTCAATCGCCAGGCGCATGCTCAGCTCCAAGGCTATGTCATACCGTTTGAGCAAGCTATCGTGAAGTCATTTGTGAATGCTCTACCCTTTACTCTCACAGACGATCAACGCCGAGCAGCCTGGGATATCCTGCAAGACTTCCAGCGCAGTACACCAATGAATCGCCTCCTCCAAGGTGACGTGGGGAGTGGCAAAACAGTGGTCGCTGGCCTGGCCGCTCGCCAGGCTGCCAGTGCTGGCTACCAAACCGCCTTGATGGCACCGACAGAGATTCTTGCCCGTCAGCACGCCGCCACGCTCGATGCATTACTTACGCCCTTTGGTATCAAAGTTGGGCTACTGACTGGCAGCGTGACCGGTGCTGTGCGCAGTGAGCTTGTGCAGCGAATTGCACGCGGCGAGGTAGATGTCGTAGTAGGAACTCACGCACTCATCCAAGACTCGGTGAATTTTGCACGGCTTGGCTTTGTGGTAATCGACGAGCAGCATCGTTTTGGCGTGACGCAGCGCCAGAAGCTACTTGATAAATCCGGCCATATGCCACACCTACTTGCTATGACAGCGACACCGATCCCCCGCAGCCTTGCCCTGACCGTCTATGGCGAGCTTGATATTAGCATTATTAGCCAGCGCCCGGCGGGTCGCCAGCCGATCATCACCAAAATTATTTCTCCCGCCTCGCGCCCAGCCCTGTACCAACGCGTCACGAAGGAGCTCGAGGCCGGCAGCCAAGCCTATGTCGTCTGCAGCCTCATCGATGACAACCCGGACAATGACGCGCGCAGTGTTGAGACAACTGTGCGCCATCTCAAGAGTAGCATCTTAGGCCGGTGGCGAATTGGCTTGCTTCATGGCAAGATGAAGCCTGCCGACAAAGAACGGGTGATGCAAGAATTTCACCAGCATGTATATGATATTCTTGTGAGCACCACAGTAGTAGAAGTTGGTGTTGATGTGCCAAATGCGACAGTGATGATGATCGAGGATGCCGAGCGATTTGGTCTTGCCCAGCTCCACCAGCTGCGTGGCCGAGTGGGGCGTGGCGCGCGCCAGAGCTACTGCTATCTTTTGCTTAATAACCACAGCAGGCCGAGCCAGCGTTTGCGCGAGGTGGAGGCTTCTAGCGACGGCTTTCACTTAGCGGAAGTCGACATGCAGCTCCGCGGCCCGGGCGAAATTTACGGCAAAGCTCAACACGGTGCGCTCAATCTGCGCATTGCGAGCCTGGCCGACAGCAAGGCAATCGCTCGAGCCCAAAAAGCAGCGCAAACCTTTATCGCGAGAGGTGATTCACTCGAACACTATCCAGAGCTCCAGGCAGCGGTGCAACGCAATCAACGACTCACGACACTCAATTAAGTTGAGGTAATCTTACCTATTTTTAATTCTACCTTTTTCATTCTCTCCGTTCTCGCCCATTTAGGGTTGGGAATGTCATTTTAGAGTATTTCGCCCACATTCCAAACCTTCTCCTCATAGTAAATTTTCATCATTTCATCTAATGAAGTACAGCTACTGTTTGTTACATAAAGTCATCAAATCTATATAGTGTGAGGAATACTAGGTATACGTAGTATTTTCAGAGAAGAAACGTAAGGGTGAGTGGACAAGCAAAATCAATCAGACCCCTCCTGCTCGCATAGCATCAGCTCGCTACACCCCACTGAGTAGTATGGAATACCATCAAAATAGTGAAAAGCGGATAATCTCAACAAAACACATCCATAGTAAAGATTCAGCCACGCCAAAATCTGCTATACTATATGAGATATGTACAGTGGAACAACCTTTCGAGACCAGTCAGGGCACTTGGTTGGTGTTCATCAGCGAATCGACCAGCTCGCACGGCGCGACCTTGGCCAGATGTGTAGCCACCATGTCGCCATTCTCCACTTCCCGAGCTCGCGCGACATTCTCCATTTCGAGGGCAATAATGGCCCCGACGGTATCAAACGCAAAAGCCCTAGCGTCGATGAACCCTGGCACTACATCGACCCTACCAAGCCAGACGACCGCGACCTCGTCGTTATGATTCTCGATCATCATTACAATCTTGTCCAAGCACTACGCCAAAATAACACAGTGCGTGCCGCCTTTGAGGCAGCGTGGATGTCGCACGCTATCGTCGATGGCCTCACGCCGGCCCATCACTATCCGCTGAGTGACAAAATCGAGGAACTCTGGGGTCGCCCCAAAGAGGAACGCCTGACTGTTTTAGATAAGAACTTCATTCACGGGACGACGGGGCTCGATACCATCAACAAAAACTGGGAATACTGGGGAGCGAAAGGCGTCTTTGCAACGCATATTCTCTTCGAGCTTGGCGTGGCTGCCTCGATGCGCACCGCCCGTTTTGCCGACACCTGCCCATCGCCCGAGTGGGTAGCTGAGGCAGAGCATCTTGGCCTGGAGGCGGTCTTTTTGCGAGCAGTGCAGCGGGTGTACGCACTTGATATGTATCACACGTTTTGGCGGAATGGCTGGACAACGGGCTTAGCCTTGCAGACGCGCAACGAGCTCATCCCAGAGATCATCCGCACTGTTGCCTACGCATGGTACAGCGCACTATGCGAGGCTTACCCATCATGAAAGTCCGAGTGATCGCTGGGCGCTATGGCGGGCGCTGGCTCGACGCACCAGACAACCGCCGTACCCATCCCATGGGCGAGCGAGTGCGCAATGCGCTGTTTAATTCGCTTGGCGATGCAGTGCAGGATACCCGCGTCCTCGATGTCTTTGCTGGTACTGGTGCCGTTGGTCTAGAGGCGTTGAGTCGTGGAGCTCGCCAGGCAGTGTTTGTCGAGCGTGACCGCCTCGCCTTCACCATCCTCTGTAAGAATATCGCAGCGCTTGGTGCTGATTTATCTGCCACTGCAATCAAAGCTGGCGTCGGCCCATGGCTTGGCACCTACCGTGGCGAAACGTTTGATATCATCTTTGCCGACCCGCCCTACCACGATCTCCAGCTTACAACAGTTAGCCGACTTTTTACCCTTCTCAAACCAGGCGGATTTATGGTATTATCACATACAGGAATAGGTGAGGGGCCAAAATTAGCAAACGACATTGTTGTGGTGGACAATCGTAGTTATGGAAACGCACACCTCACCTTTTTCCGCCGAGCTGATAGACGCAGCTAAGGTTGCAGATACACCAGCTCATTTGGTATAATAACCTTGCTATGCGGATGTGGTGGAATTGGTAGACACGCATGCCTTAGGAGCATGTGCCCTCGTGGCGTGAAGGTTCAAATCCTTTCATCCGCACCAACCATCATGGGTTTGTTTTGTTGCCGTTTCTTGCGGCACTTTTTTATAATTTGCGGCATGGCGCTTTCTTTTTTTGCATCCTTCCTCAAGAATTCTATAGAAGTGTTCTATTTCTCAAATATAATTTTACACCAAGAATAAAATCTATTGAGCGCAATGAATGCTGGATAACCTCAACAGACGAAACAAGCAAGATAATAACCTAAACTTATTGATATAGTAAAGGAGAAGCAATGAGCCAACAGTTAGAACGAGAGCGCACATTCCTCGCAAAAGAGCTGCCGCAAGAAATCAAAGCAACCAAGCCAACTCGCATTGTTGATATTTATATCCCAGACACGCCAGCGCATTCTCACCTTCGGCTCAGACAAAACGGCAAAACATATGAAATCACCAAGAAGACCTCCGTTGCAGCAGGTGATGCGTCCGAGCACATTGAGCAAACCATCCCTTTGACAGAGGAAGAATTCGCAGCGCTCTCGCATTGCAGTGCAAAGCGCGTCGCAAAGGACCGCTACCGCGTCGTGATCGATGGCACACTCGCTGAAATTGATATATTTATCGAGGATCTGGCTGGGCTTGTGCTGATAGATTTTGAGTTTAGTACAGAAGCCGAAAAAGACAACTTTATCCCACCGAGTATTGCCCTTGCCGACGTCACACAGGAGGATTTCATCGCTGGAGGTCTGCTCGCCGGCAAGACATACGACACCATTGCACCAGAACTTGCGCGGTTTTGTTATAAAAAGCTCAGTAAAGAGTAACTTTAGTTTATTCGTTATTCACTATAAAAATACTCACTCCTACTGGGTGAGTATTTTTTATATACCGCAAGTTTTCGCTCTTTTGGTCAGTGTATGAAAGTAAAGGTTTTTACTCCGTTACGCCCAAGACCCCATCTAGAGCATAGGCGGTTGTTTCCCAGCCATTGACAGCAATGCTGTCGATGCCCATCGCGCGGACTGGGTAGTCGTTGCCTCCTTCTTCGATCTTATCACCAAAGAAGAGGACTTCGCTTTTTTCTAGTCCATTAGCTTCAAGCAGCTTCTTCATGCCATAGGCTTTGTCGATGCCAGGACGGGTAATGTCGGTGCTGGTAGTGCCGCCAATCCGCACTTCGAGGCCAGGCAACTGTGCCGCTACTTTGTCGCGGTAAATTGGCCGGATATCCTTGTATTTCTCTGCCCATGCGTATTTTTCCTCCGGAGTGGCCTGCTGACCCAATGCAGATATAGTGATCTGACTCTGACGATCCTCGATAATCTCACCTGCTGGGTGCTCACACCAGATCCCCATCTCCCGTGCAGTCGACTCAAGCACACTCACGATTTGCGCCTTTTGCTCATCCGTCAGATCCTCAGCATACTGCAACTGCCACTCGCCTGCGTGCGGGTCGAAACGATAATAGCGCGTACCACACGTCGGCATAGCGTGAAACTTAGCCAGTAATTCGGGTGACACATCAAGGCGGCTGGTCACCTGTTTTTGGATCTGCTTGAAGTCTCCACCAGTGATGACACATACATCATACTTCTCCAGTAAGCGCCCTAGCAGAGTCGCCATCCGGTCGCTCACGGGCGACTTCGTTACTGCCAACGTATCGTCTAGATCAAATGCAATCAATTTTTTCATGACAAATTCTCCTCTTGTAGCTAATTAATGTGCCATTATCATACCATAAAATATGACAAATACATAATAGAATGATCGGTTGCTACCATTCTGCCGAGCACAAGCCATCCGCACCATCCATCTATTGTACAAGCACGAAGCTATTTTTGCCTTTTTTGATCAAGCTTGGACTCGTCGCTGGTTGATCACTGGTGATTTTTGCACCATCAAGGCTAATGGCATTGTTTTTGATGAGGCGGCGTGCTTCGCCATTACTGGCGCAGACCTCAGCCTCCACCAGAGCGGTCACCACTGATTGAGGTGAGACGGTTGGGATCTCGTCAGCCAGCGCATCAAGATCTTCCTCGCGCAGTGTCGATAGGTCATTGCCACCAAAGAGCACACTGGTTACTCGCTCCACGCTCTCGCGGCGCTCATGACCGTGGACGATATCGGTTACCTCTCGTGCGAGAGCCTTTTGTAGGGTGCGCGCGCCAGGGTTAGCGCGGTGGGTGTCGATCAATGTTTCGATAGTTGCTTGGTCAAGCAAAGTGTAGATTTTAATCAAATCTTCGCTCGTCTCGTCATCGCAGTTGAGCCAGAATTGGTAAAATTTATAAGGACTCGTCAGCGCTGGGTCAAGCCAAACTGCACCACCTTCCGATTTGCCGAATTTCACTCCTGTCTGCTTATTAATCACGAGCGGTGCCGTCAAGACATGAGCTTCACCGCCCTCGAGCTTACGAATGAGCGACACGCCTGTCACGCTATTACCCCATTGGTCGGCACCAGCCAATTGCAGCGTCGCACCCTTCTCGCGGTACAGATGCAAGAAATCATAGCCTTGAATTAATGCATAACTAAATTCACCATAGCTAATACCTGCCCCGCCTTCGCCGATCCGTTGCTGTACAAAATCGCGGTCGAGTAGCTGCGTCATACTCACGTGCTTACCGATCTGGTGCAAAAAATCGACATAATTAACGTGAGCGAACCAATCGGCGTTATTAACTACCGCAAAATCCTGGCCGCGAAATATCTGTCGAAATTGCGCCGTCAGCCCCTTAACACTACGCGCCACCGTTTCAGCATTGCGAAGATCGCGCTCTTGCTTTTTGCCGTCTGGGTCGCCAATCATGCCGGTTGCGCCTCCCACAAGCAACAGTGGTGTGTGTCCATGGTCGATGAAGTGCCGGCATAGCATCATGACAGCCAAGTTACCAATCGTCATACTCGGTGCACTGGGGTCGACCCCAAAGTAGAAGGTGCGTGGCTCATTAATGTCAGTAATATCGGCAAATGTTGTTTGGTTGATAAATCCACGCCAGGTTAATTCTTCTGCTAAGGTCATGTGTCCTCCACTCTTGCTCTTTCTTATGCTCATGTATTGCTATTTATTTTAGCACGAAATAGGAGCCACGCGGCGGGAAAGACTAGCCCTACCCACCCACATAATGCTATAATGCAGAGGAATATCGTGTGTTAGAGGAATAAGAGATCGTGGTCAAAAATAATTTATCACATCGAGTTAGCGTCTACTCCAATCTTGCAGCCAAGCGCCGCACCAAAAAAGACGCCGAAGCCCGCCGCAAAGCGGAGTACTTGGCAAGCCTACCCAAGCAACCCCTCAAGCGACTACTCTATCGGATGCATCCACGCCGAGTAGCTCAGTTTTTATTTAGCAAACGTGGAGCTTTTGCCATCCTCAAGGTGATTGGTGGGTTTTTCCTCGTGCTTGCCCTCATTATTGCTGGGCTCTTTACCTACTACCGCAAAGACCTCGATGCAATTCGCCCAGGCGAGATAGACAAGCGCGTCCAGACCACTGTTACCAAATATCTCGATCGCAGCGGCCAGCTCCTCTGGGAGGATAAAGGTAACGGCGATTACAAGCTGGTGGTTGACGGCAACCAGATTAGCGACTACGTGAAGAAAGCGACAATCGCTGTGGAGGACCGCGATTTTTACAACCACCACGGTATCAGTCTGGCTGGTATTTCTCGCGCATTCTTGAGTAACTCGCAGGGTAATGCTGTGCAGGGTGGCTCGACGCTCACACAACAGCTCGTTAAGCAAGCCTTTTTTGAGAAAAGTGAGATCGAAAAACGCGGCCTCGATGGTGTACCACGTAAGATTAAGGAGGTGATTCTCTCGATTGAAGTTGAGCGTATGTACAACAAAGATCAAATCCTTAACCTCTACCTCAACGAAGCATCGTATGGTGGCCGCCGCAATGGTGTTGAATCGGCCGCACGCACCTACTTCCAGAAGCCAGCCAAGGATCTCACTCTAGCCGAATCGGCCCTACTGGCTGGTATTCCGAATAGCCCAGGACTCTACGACCCGTATTATGTGCCAGGCAATAGTGCTCTCATTGCACGCCAGCACAAGGTGCTTGATAGTATGGTTGAGATGAATTACATTACTAAAGAGCAGGCCAACGAAGCAAAGCAAGTTGCCATTCTTGACACTGTGAGACCAAAGGCTGAGCAGTATGCCGACATAAAAGCGCCGCACTTCGTCCTGATGGTACGCGACCAGCTCGAAAAAGAGCTGGGCAAATCGACCGTTGGCAAAGGCGGCCTCACTGTCACGACTACGCTTGACTCTACACTCCAAGGCAAGCTTGAGACTCGTATGCAAAGTATGTTTAATGGCAAGCTTACTAATTCTCACTGTGGTAATACTAACTGTGCGACCTATGCTGGCTTTACCAATGGCGCAGCTGCTATTGAGGATAATAAAACAGGTCAAGTGGTAGCGCTAGTTGGGAGTCGAGACTTTAACTATGACGTCTTTGGTCAAAACAATGCCGCTACCGCCTTTATCCAGCCTGGCTCATCCATCAAGCCACTGGTCTATGCCCAGCTTTTCCAAAACAAGGGTAATGGCAGGACTAACTACGGGAGTGGTTCTGTCCTCTCCGACTCAAAGATCAGCTTTGGCAGTTGGACGCCGCAAAACGCCGATGGCAAGTTCCAAAACAACATTAATCTCCGCCAAGCTCTGGCTCGCTCACGTAACATCCCCGCCATCAAAGCTATGCAAGAAAATGAGCGCAATAGGCGCGGCAGCACCTGGCAGACTATTCGCGAGATGGGAGACAGCGCCTACTGTACCCAAGGTGCAGACGCCCAAGCTGGCCTATCAAGTGCCATCGGGAGCTGTGGTACACGCCTTGTCGACCATGTCAACGCTATTGCATCTTTGGCACGGATGGGCACCTACACCCCGCAATCAACAGTTCTCAAAGTAACCAATAGCACCGGCCAAGTCCTTAAGCAATACACAGCCTCTACGAAACAGGTAATCGACCAGCAAGCTGCCTACATCGTCAACGACATCCTTGGCGACTCCAGCGCGCGAGCTAATCTTGGTGGTGGGCAAGACTATATGCCACAGATGAACCGCCTCAAGGCGAAGACCGCTGTCAAGACTGGTACATCAAACTCCGAGATTAATGGCAAAGTAGTAGCAAAGGATATTTGGACGGTTGGCTACACGCCGGCACTGTCGATGGCTGTTTGGCTAGGCAACTCCGATACATCACCACTCCGTAATGGTAACTCGCTCATCCCCGCTATGCTGCTCGACTACACCATGGCCGATGCGACGCAATATTACGTCAGCCAACACAAAGCATCATACAGCGACTGGTTCTCCGCACCCAGCGGCATCCAGCGGATCAACAATGAAGTCTACCCATCGTATTACAATAAGAACTCTAACCGTAGTAGCAACACAATGTCATTCGACCGAGTATCTAAGAAAAAGGCCACAAGCTGTACGCCAGAGTCGGCCCGCGTTGACATCCCCGTCACTCGGTCAAAGGACTCCTCAGGCAAAGAGACTGTTTCAGCTCAAGATGGCTATGATGCAACCAGTAATGACGACACTCATCGCTGTACCGACTCCAAGCCAAGTGTTTCCGTCGCCGTAAGCTCGAGTGGGCAATCGGCGACGGTATACTACCGGCAGGGTAGTCACCCACTCCAGCAGCTTGAGGTAAAGGTAGGTGACCAGCTCGTTGGCACACGTCAGGTCAACAGCGATGGCGACACCAACGTCTCTATACCCTCCTCTGCTGGCAAAAACTTCACCGTGACTGCCACATTGACAGACAGCGTATACTACAGTGACAAAAACACCGCTCACGGTCAACGGACGAGCTAGTGCATCTTTAACAGAGAATAGTTATAATACCCTGCATCTACAGCTGCAGGATTTTTCATAATGGAGGATTTGTTGCTATGCTCAGAATTGCACTGCCTTTGTTCGAGTAGCATGTAGCCACTTATGACATAAGACTTATTTTGCAATGAGGATACAGCGACTTGAGGTCTAAGATGAGAGTATGACGTGTCTAATATTGTAAGTCCAGATATAACTCTAGTCTATTTGAGATACAGTCAAATTAGGATTCACAACCACATAAGAAAGTGAGGGCTATGCGGCAACTAATAAAGGCTTCACCACCCTCACCAACTGCCGATGCAGCTCCGGCGCTCCCGCCAGCCAAGTGAAGTTCTCGTGAGAGCGATTCAGGGCATTGTGGTAATCCATGGGGTTACCAGCAATATCGGTATAGACGCCGCCTGCTTCCTCAATGATGATCTGCTGAGCGACGTTGTCCCAGATCTTGCTTGTTTGGTTGGCGCAGGCACCATAGGCACCCTTCGCAACCATTGCTTGGTCGACAACACTATTAGACGAGCGGAGATTACGGATCGAGAGGATGATGGCACCAAGTAGCTCAGCCTCGCGCTTTGTCCGGGCTGGGTCCTCAGGGTGGCCGTCAATACCATACGCGACGAGACTATTGGCAAGGTCGGTTTCTCGTGAGACATGGATTTTCTGATCATTACACCAGGCACCCGCGCCCTTGGTCGCAACGTAGAGCTCGCCAAAGGCAGGCAGGGCTATTCCACCAGCCACTGGTGTGTCGTGATCGAGCAGCCCAAGCATAATGCCATACTGTGGCAGCCCCGCCGCGAAGTTGCTCGTCCCATCGATCGGGTCAACCACCCAGGTGTAGCGCGACCTGTTATCGACACAGCCCAGTTCCTCGTCGATAATATTATGATCAGGGTATGCTGTGCGGATTGCGTCCGTCAGGAAATGGCCGATCTCCAGGTCTGTCTCTGTCAGGACTTGATTGCGATCTCCCTCTTTAACCGAGTGAGAGAGGTTGCCAAAGTTCGCGGCTGCAATCTTCGCGGTGGCGGTGAGGGTGGTAGTGAGAAAATCTCGATAGGTATGCATAATTGCTTCCCCTTTCATGGCATTACTACCATCAGTATAGCACCCTGAGAATCACGTATCAAAAATTAAACAATATCTCTTTACTATCTGCTAGCTTCGCAACAACGCTAATCCGTCTGCTTTTTTACCAAATCAAGCAGTGCTGCTTCGTGGTCAACACGGCGACGTGATGATGAGCGAGTGGTTCGTTTCTTGGAGGGAGCTTGCGTGGCTACCTGTGGGGTGCGGCTCGTTGTTGATTGCTTGGTATGCCTAGATTGAGGGGATGAAGCAGCCTGTGGAGACTTCGGAGCCGTAGCGGCTCGCGCGCGAGAGGTACGCTTGGCTAGTTGCTTTGATTGTGGTTGCTCTGCTGGCTTTGTTTTCTCATGAGTCACACGCGCCGTTCGCTGAGGCTGACTTGAGGCTGGCTGGTCATTTTTCTTATCTGTTTTTTCTGCTGGAGCTGTGGTAGTGCGGGTCCGCGCTGGTTGGCGAGAACGCGAGGTCTTTGCTGGTTTGGGCTGAATAGATGGTTGAGTAGCCGACTCTTCTTGCGCTACTACTTTTCCTGATGATGCCTCAGCTGAGCGCGCTTTGGCTGGCTGAACTACTGGCTTTTTGACGAGCTTGGCAAAGATCATCTTACCTGCAGCGGTCTGAAGGTTGCGAATAATCTCTACTTCACAGGTGCGACCCAGCTGGCTGCTGGCTTGCTCCACAACCACCATCGTGCCATCTGGCAAATGCCCAACCGCCTGATGAGCATCCTGCCCCTTCTGAAGGAGCGCCAGTGTCAAGTGCTCACCAGGTAAATGTGCCATCCGGATGCTCTGCGCCAGCTCATTCATGTTGAGCACGCCAATCCCTTCCACGGCGGCGACTTTGTTGAGGTTATAATCGATCGTGAGCAGCCATGCGCTATGCTGCTTGGCTAGGCTTAGCAATCGCTCATCAACTCCCTCACGTGCTTTGCTACCATCCTGCAAGAGCTCTACCTCAACTTCGTCCATCGCCTGCAGCTCCGTCACGACGTCAAGGCCATAACGAGCGCGAGCTCGCTTGTCGCTGTCAGCGTGATCTGCCAAAAATTGCAGCTCGCCCACCACACTACGGGGGATCACCAGCGTGTCACCAATGAATCCTGTTTTGGCAACGGCTGTAATACGACCATCCATCAGTACCGACGTATCGACTAACAGTGCTCGCCCTTTCGTCTTGAGTGTGTTACGCGGTAGCCTAGCCAGAAGATAACTGACTTCGCCAAGGATAATAAGTGTGATGATAAGCAACACAATAGTAGATAATTGCATGTTGTTCCTTTTGTTATGTTTTTAGATAGGTAATGAGTGCGCTGCGGATATCGCGCACATCATGAACAAAGGGCGTCTTAAGACCAGAATGCGGAGCAATTGCTTTGGTGAAGCCGAGCTTTTGCGCCTCAGCAATGCGCCGCTCAGCCGCTTGGGCACTGCGCACTTCACCGCCAAGGCCCACTTCGCCAAACACTACTACGCCATCATCAAGGCGTCGGCCAGCAGCAGCACTGGCAATTGCCATGACGACGGCTAAGTCGGCCGCCCGATCAGCCAGTTTGAGTCCACCGACAACGTTGATGTAGATATCTTTATCGGATAATTGCAATTTGGTGCGCCGCTCGAGGACAGCGATCAAAAGGTTGAGTCGGTTGAGATCAAATCCGCTGGCTGTCCTCTTAGGATACCCGAAATGGGTTGGATTGACAAGTGCTTGGATCTCAACAAGAATGGGGCGGTTACCCTCGAGGGTAGCCAGTACCACTGAGCCATCAGCATTTTGGCGTTCGGCAAGCAGCGCAGCTGAAGGGTTCTCTACCACTGTCAGGCCACGCTCACCCATAGCAAAAATTGCCGCTTCATTCGTGCTACCATAGCGGTTCTTAATGGCCCGCACCACCTTAAAGCCGCCGTAGCGATCGCCCTCAAACTGCAGCACCACATCCACGAGATGCTCAAGTACCTTAGGCCCCGCGATCGACCCTTCCTTTGTCACATGGCCCACCAACACTACCGCCGTCCCTGATTGCTTGGCCGCTTGAATGATAACGTTGCTGGCGTTAGTAATCTGGCTTACGGTGCCTGGTGCACTAGTGATCTCAGCCAGGCTCAGCGTCTGAATCGAATCGACAATTACCAGCTGGTATTGGCTGGTACGGATGGTAGCCGCAATATCATCAGCACTCGTGCTCGCCGCAAACGACAATGCCTCGTGCTGGTCGGCACCCAGTCGCGTCGCCCGCAGCGCCACCTGCCCAGCCGACTCCTCACCACTGATATAGAGTACTGCTTGCTGCCGAGCAACCGCATGCGCGACCTGGAGCAAGAGAGTGCTCTTTCCCATGCCTGGTTGCCCCGCCAGAAGAAGCACGCCACCAGGCAAAATACCACCACCTAGCACTACATCAAGATCAGCAATACCCGTTGCAAGTCGTGCCGCTGGCTCATCCTGGCTTGCAGCGGCGGTAATTGGCCGCGGCTGCAGCAACGTACCCTGGCCAGCGCTGCGTGCCACGGCCGATTTACCCATTGGAGCTGGCACTTGCTCGACGAGGCTATTCCACTGGCCGCATTGTTCACACTTACCGGTCCATTTTGGTGAGCGCGCACCACACTGCTGGCAAACAAACACCGTGCGAGCTCGTGCCATTACACTTGCTCCTTAGGTTGCTCAATGCCATTAATGCTTTGGTTCAGCTCATTAGCGCGTACCGACAAGGCATTGAGCCGAGTGATCTTCGCATTATATATCTCAACGCGCTGATTAATCGCTAGCCGCTGCGCCTCAAGCGCTCGCTGACGTGCCAAGAGCTTCTTACGTGCTGCCTGGAATGATGCATCATCGCGAAAGCCGCCATTTTGGGCTCTCGCATTAAACACCTTAATATCAGCCGACAGCTGCTCAGCCATCTCTTTGTACTGTGCTTGATCAGTAGGAAGCTGGGTAGCTTCTTGGTTGATTGCCTTGCTAAGCGCTTTGGCTTCTTGATCGACTTTGTCAAAGACAGCTTGGTAAGCATCACTGCGTGCGACAATCGCCGCACGGTTACGAAAATACCGACTATAGTGCTGCTCTAATTCGCTGTTGATTGTACCAATCTGCGTGCCAATAATAGAATGAAGCTCATTATTACGCTCGCCTGGCTCAGCCTGATCGTAATACTTCACCATTGAGGCAATGACCGGATTGGTCTTGATCTTGGCGTACTCTGCTTCGATAAGCTTGTCGATCCGCTGTCGCTCGCTTGGGCCAAGCCGCTCATATGCGGCATGTAATAACTCGTGTGCTGTCGTGACGGGTTCGGCGTTAGTCAGTTCTTGATTCTGCACATTGTAGACGTAAATCCGGCGCAAGTGGTAGCAACCAAGGATAGCGGCTGTGCGCTCAGTCGATTTGCAGCTTTTGTTAAACTCAGCCTTGTCCTGTAATTGTGGCTGACTCGCATAGAGCAGCTGCCGACCTTTATCGGTCAGCTCAAGCTGATCAATCACCGCTTGCATCGCACTATCGGGCTGGTACCGGCTCGCCACTGCAGCATCGTAGAGCTCCGGGCCATAGGTCAGCCCAGCCCAGGCCATGCCACCGATCATCACCAGACCGACCAGTGTCGAGAGGAAACGCTTAGGCCTTTTCGCTACGTGCGTCAATCGTCAGCTCCCCTTTTCGTACTCCAACTGTCAAGACCGACCCTTTGGCGTAGTGACGGGCCAAAATTCCCTCTGCAAGGCGATGTTCCAGCTCGTCCTCAATCGTACGCCGCAGCGGCCGCGCCCCAAAGGTGCGGCTGTAGCCCTGAGCGATCAACCGTCGCTTTGCCGCTGGCAACACCTTAACGGCAAGGCTCTGACGAGCCAAACGCCGATTAAGCTCGGCAATCTGCAAGTCGAATATCTTCCCAACCTCTGGCTTAGTAAGTGGGCGGAAGGTGATGATTGCATCAAACCGATTGATTAGCTCCGGCCGCATGAATCGCTCCAGTGCCTCACGAGTATATGACTCATTGCGTCGCTGCTGCTGCGCTGTATCGTCCTCGTCGGCCAGTTTGGCCTGAAAGCCAAGGCTGCGATTGTGCTGCATCTTATCTGCACCGAGATTGCTAGTAAGGATGATGATCGTGTTACGGAAGCTCACAACACGGCCAGTCGAGTCAGTCAGTGTGCCATCTTCAAGGAGCTGCAGCAACATCTGGAAGATATCGGGGTGAGCCTTTTCAATTTCATCAAACAACACCACACTATAGGGTTGACGCCGCACCTTATCTGTCAATTTGCCGCCATCGTCGTAGCCTACATAGCCAGCAGGCGCACCAACAAGTCGGCTCGCGGTATGCTTCTCGCCGAACTCACTCATATCGATCTTAATCAGTGCGTCATCCGAGCCAAACACCTCACGAGCAAGCACGCGCGCCAGCTCGGTCTTGCCGACACCAGTTGGCCCCATAAAGACAAAGCTACCGATCGGCCGCTGGCTGCTCGCCACCCCACTACGACTGCGCCGGATAGCACGAGCAACTTTGCCAACCGCTTCTTCCTGGCCAATCAGATATTTGCCAAGGTGTTTCTCAAGATTACGCAGGAGCTTCGCCTCACTTGTGCGGACTTTCTCAACCGGGATGTGTGTCATCACAGCAATGGCATGAGCAATATTATCCTCGGTGAGCACCAGTGGAGTTTTGCGACTTTGCTCGCGACGTGCTTGCTCAAGCTGGTCGGTCAATTGGCTAATACGCTGCTTATAGAGAGCAGCGCGCTCATAGTCTTCTGCCGCTACGGCATCTTCCATTTTCTCATTGAGTGCTTTGAGCTCACGGACATACTCGCGCTGCTTGCTTGGCTTGTGCCCCTTCTTGACGCGCACTAGAGCTGCTGCTTCATCAATCACATCAATCGCCTTGTCGGGCATAAAGCGATCGGCCACATAGCGATCACTCATATACACCGCTGACTCGATCACGTCATCACTGATCTTCACCCCGTGATGTTTCTCATAGTAGCTACGCAGCCCCTTAAGAATTGCCACCGTATCCTTCACATTTGGCTCCTTAACGAGTACTGTCTGAAAGCGACGCTCGAGCGCGCTGTCTTTCTCGATATGCTTGCGATATTCCTCCAGCGTCGTCGCACCGATGAGGTGCAACTCACCTCTAGCTAGCGCTGGCTTGAGGATATTAGCTGCGTCCATTGCCCCGCCCTCTGCTGAGCCAGCCCCTACAAGCATGTGCAATTCATCAATAAAGGCAATGATGTTGCCCTGCTTGGTAATCTCGCGAATCAATGCCGTTAGCCGCTCCTCGAACTGCCCACGGTACTTAGTGCCAGCGACAATCGCCGTCATATCGAGCATAACCACTCGCTTGTCGAGCAAATTATCTGGCACATCCTCGCGGACAATCCGCTGCGCGAGGCCTTCAACGATGGCCGTCTTACCTACCCCTGGCTCACCTAGCAAAACAGGGTTATTCTTGGTGCGACGGCTGAGAATTGTTACAAGGCGTTCGGTCTCGCGTGCTCGCCCCACCACAGTGTCAAGCTCACCATCGGCTGCCTTGGCGGTTAGGTCAATGCTATATTTGCTCAGCGCATTGCTACCCCGCGGCGCTGGCCGATACTTCGTATCGGTGCGAGTACTTGTGCCACCGCGACTCTCTTCTTCACGCATATCATCAAAGTGGGCTTCGAGGTTGCGGACGATCGCCTCGGTATCTGCCCCCATCTCGCGTAGCAATACAGTTGCGCGGGCGTTGTTTTGCTTGAGCAAGCTATAGAGAATATGCTCTGTGCCGAGCTCATCATGCTCATATTCCTTCGCAATTTCCCACCCCATCCGAAGTGTCAATAGAGCCGTCTCGGACAGACCAGTTGCCCCACCAGTCCGTACCGTAATATTCTTGAGCGGCTGCAGGTGAAGTGAATCCTCTGCCCGGCGCAGCGTAATACCAGCATCAGCGAGTACCTTGGTACCGAGGCTGGCACTTTGGCTCAGAATACCAAGCAGTAAGTGCTCGGTACCGATATAGGGGTTGCCATACCCACGGGCAATTGCATCAGCATACTGGACGCTCAGGCGAGCATCATCACTCAAATGGCTAATAAAATCTGCAAAATCATCTTCCATGTCGTCCTCCAAAATCTGTGGCCAAAAAGCCACCCTACTCAGTATACGCTGCTTATTAGCACTCGTCAAGGTGGAGTGCTAATAACACGCAAAACCCTACTCTATTATGAGTAGGGTTTTGCGTGTCACAGCGCTTTGCAATTTTACGCTTGGTTTTCAATGGCGCTAAAGAGATCATCCTCGATATTCTTGCGTGGCTTGCGCTCAGCTGGCTGGCTTGCTGCTGTCTCGATATCAAGCTCAAAGCCCGTGAGGCGGCTTGCCAGGCGAACATTTTGCCCGCTGCGGCCAATCGCGATCGATTGCTGGTCTTCCGTCACATATACCTTGGCGTGCTTGTGCTCGCGGTCAATCTCGACCCGCACTACCTCGGCAGGGCTGAGAGCATTGCGAATGTACGTATCGGTGTTTTCGTCGTACATAATGATGTCGATCTTTTCTTGGTCACCAATCTCGTTAACAACAGCATTGACCCGCGTGCCATGCCCACCCACGAAGGTACCAACCGGGTCGATCCCTGGCACGGTGCTCAGAACAGCCAGCTTGGTACGGCGACCTGCTTCGCGGGCGATCCCCTTAATCTCAACTGCCCCTGTCTCGAGCTCTGGTACCTCTTGGCGGAAGAGATACTCAATGAAGGCTTCGTTGCCACGGCTCAGGATAAGCTGTGGACCACGATTGTCGCGCTCGATGTCCTTGATAAATACTTTAATGCGACTGCCTGGCACATAGCGCTCACCTTGGATCTGTTCGCTTTGCGGCAAGATGCCAGTTGCCTTGCCCAGTTCAACGCGCACGACGCGTGGCTCAACCCGCTGGACAATACCCGTCACAACAGTGCCAATCTTGTCCTCAAACTCTGCCAGCACCACCTCGCGCTCAGCTTCGCGCAAGCGCTGCAACACCACCTGCTTGGCAGTCTGGGCTGCCACACGGCCAAAGCTCGTCACATTATGCACTTCCTCAATGGTACCACCTAGCTCGGCATCAGGGTCTGCCACCCGTGCTTCTTCTAGGCTGATCTCTGTCGATGGGAAGTTAACTTCCTCAACGATCTCACGAATGACAAACACCTTGGCGGTGCCGTCGTTGAGGTTGAGCTCTGCCCGAACGTTTTGGTCGCGCTCGCCATTGTCGCGGCGCCAGGCGGCAGCAATTGCTTGCTCGATCACACCCAGGACAGTTTCCTCAGGCAAATTCTTTTCGTCAGCGATCGTGCGCAAGGCTAACGTAAGCTGCTTAATATTAAGGTCTTCCATATTATATACTCCTTTCTATGAAAAACTCCGACCTGCCGGCCGGATATCTGGGTATCAGTGTAGCGGATCATACGAGGGATGTCAAATGATTCTTAATAATATAACTCGCAAAACCTTCACTCTGCCTACATTATCCCCTTCTACCCCTCACTCATCCGATGAAGTAGTGAATTCTTGTTCAACAATCGTCAACACATCACGGAGGTCAGCAATAACCCATCGTGCGTGCCTGGCGGCGGGTGAGCCAGCAAAGGTTACCCCATTGCCTGTTGCGGCAAAGAGCGGTTGGTCGTTCGCTCCATCACCCACCACCAGGCAGTCGCTCAGCGAAGCCTGCTGCTCGGCAGCTAGCTCGTGGAGCTGCTGTAGCTTGGCCGCCGCATCGTTATCTGGTGCATCAATCTGGCATAGCATGTCGTGGTCATCAAAGATAAAATGATTGCTCGCGCGCCAAAGTGCGACGCCAAGCTGCTCTGCTACCATGTCTACCAAGATATCCATCGCACCAGAGTTAATAGCCACACGGTAACCTCGCGCTTGAAGCGCTGCAACGACCATCTGGGCGTGCGGCATGTAGGTATATTGGCTGAGGATGCGCCGCACCACCACGCGGCGACAGTCGCCCCGTTGCCGATACCGCTGCAATAGCCAGGCTTGACCTTCGACAGCACTTATCTCGCCTTGAGCAGCACGCGCCATCAAGGCAGCATCTTCTTCTGGTGTGATACCCATGGCGAGATTGAGATTACGCCAAGAGTTGTCGCAAATCAAGGTGTGATTGAGGTCGAATACAATAAGCTTCGGCTGCATTAGCCAGGCACTCCCTGCCCGGGGCACGTGGCGAGGACGCGCTGCATGGCGGCTTTTTCGCCCGTGGTGACCCAGAGGTGATATTTGCGCTTAACGGCAATTTGCCGGGCAATATACTGGCAGCGAAACGGCTTATGGCTAGGCAGCCACGTGGCAGCATCACCATCACCCTTTTGCTGGTTGGCCGGGCCATCGACTGCTAGGAGCTCGAGCGGGTCATTGGCAAGCTGCTGCCGCTGCTCGCTACTGAGCTGCTGTGCACCAGTTTGCCAAGCATTACTCAGAGCGACAACATGGTCAATCTGCACCGCAGTGCTCGTGCCGCTCCCACGCTGGAAGGTGATGCGCTTGCCTGTGTATGGGTCGTCGAGCTGACCATTCGCTACTTTGCAATTGCCGCTCACCACCGCCTGCTTGAGGTCACGCGCGAGGATAATATTGCGCGTATCGCAGCCATCCGTCGTTGCCCAGCCCGCACCAAATTGGCTACGCGCATATCCAGTCTTGGGCGCACGGCCCTTAACGGGTAATGCCTCCAGCGCTGCTAGTGCCTCGCCGTTACCTTGTGGCGAGTGACTTGACTGCGCCAACTGCCACGCTGCATATATCGCGAGCGCAATAATGACAATACCAGCGAGCAAAAACATCGTGATGACGCGGCGACGGCGATATTCCATAGTTATATCATAGCATAGGGTCAATTTTGATAAGCTTGTACGCCCCATAATGACGGAGCTAGAAGAGGGGCGACACTGAGAAACGAGGTTGAAAATTGAGATCCACCACCAGGTATCTCCAGTAGCAGTATAGCGAGCAGTGCCTAATTCCGGTATACTAGCCTTATGCAACAGGTTACTCATCTCATCGACTTTTTTATACCAACTCACTATCAGCTGGCACTGGATATCGATCGCCAGCAGCGGCACTTCACAGGGCAAGTGACAATCACTGGCGAGACAACGCAGGCCGATACGCCAATTAAATTACACGCCAAAGACCTCACGATCACCAGCGCAACAATCGACGGCCAGTCAGCCTCTGTGGAGCATAATAAGGACGAGATCTCGCTACACCTGCCAACGCTAAGTGTCAGCACTCATACCATTACTCTCGCGTACGAAGCAGCAATTACTGACTCACTCCATGGTCTCTACCCCTGTTATTATCAGCACGACAGTGCGAAGAAAGAATTGCTTATGACGCAGTTCGAGAGCCATCATGCGCGCGAGGTATTCCCTTGTATTGATGAGCCTGCCGCCAAAGCGACCTTCGACATAACCGTCACAACTGAGCCGGGCATCACGGTGCTTGGCAATATGCCCGTCCAGTCGCAGCAAGAAGCAGATGGCCGACTCACCACTACCTTTGCCCAGACACCGCGCATGAGTACCTACCTGGTGGCACTCGTGATGGGTGAGTTGCAGCACATCACTGGTCAGACGAAAGACGGTGTAGAGGTGTCCGTCTGGGCTACGCCAGCGCAAGCTCCTGCGAGCCTCAATTTCGCCCTTGAGCATGCCATCCGCTCGATTGAGTTCTTTAATGAGTACTTCGACACGCCCTACCCCTTGCCTAAGTCCGACCACGTTGCAGTACCAGATTTTAGCAGCGGTGCAATGGAGAACTGGGGGCTCATTACCTACCGCGAGTCTGCCCTGCTAGCCAATCCAACCACGACGACCATCGCCGATAAGCAATACATTGCCACCGTCATTAGCCACGAGCTCAGCCACCAGTGGTTTGGCAATCTCGTCACGATGAAGTGGTGGGACAACCTCTGGCTCAATGAGAGCTTTGCCAACATGATGGAATACCTGGCGGTCGACGCCATCCATCCCGAGTGGCACGTGTGGACAGACTTTTGCAACCACGAGGGTGCGCTGGCCTTTGGCCGTGATGCGATTGATGGCGTGCAACCGGTCCAAACAGCTGTCCATCATCCAGATGAAATTAGTACGCTCTTTGACGGGGCAATTGTTTATGCCAAGGGTGGACGCCTCCTCTACATGCTCATGCATTGGCTAGGCGAAGCCGCCTTTCGTGCTGGCCTGCAGGCGTACTTCGCTACCCATGCCTATAGCAATGCCGAGGGCGATGACCTATGGCACGCGCTGAGTCAAGCCAGCGGGCGCGATGTTGCTGCACTTATGAACCACTGGATCCGCACTCCTGGCTACCCAGTTGTCACAGCTTCGCTCAGCGGCTCGCAGCTAGTACTCGAGCAGCAGCGCTTCTTTATTGGCCCACACGCGGCCGACGACACTACCTGGCAGATCCCCCTCCATAGCTCATCACCAGCTATTCCAGCACTGCTCACCACGCAGCGCACGGTAGTGGAGCACAGTCTAGATGAGCCAGTCCTTCTCAATCATGGCAACGTCTCGCACTTCATTACACAGTATGATGACGCACTGTTAGAGCGTTTGCTTGGCCAAGTGCGGCGCGGTGAGCTATCTGTCGTCGATCGTTCACTCTTACTGACTCAACAGCTGTTACTGGCTCGGAGTGGTCGCGTATCGAGCGCCAGCTTACTTATCCTCCTTGACGCTTACCGCAATGAGACAGACGAGCATGTCTGGAGCGTAATGTCGTCAGTGGTTGCCCACCTCAAGCTCTTCGTTGAGCCACGTAGTGCTGCCGAGCAGGCACTGCGGCAGTTTGTGGGCCAGCTCGCTCAGCAAAGTTATGATCGCCTTGGCTGGAGTGCGCGCCCTAGCGAGCCTGAGAACGACACCAAGCTGCGATCGACGATCATCGCGCACATGCTCTACAGCGAGCGACCTGCGGTGATTGCTGAGGCGCAGCAGCGCTATGCAGCGGGCGGCCTATTGGCTCTCGATAGCGAGCTACGTAGCCTGATTGCCAGTAGTGTTGTCCGCCACAGTCAGCAGCCCCAGCAGCTGATTGATGAGCTTCTGGCACACTATCGGGCAACTGCCAGTAGCGACCTGCGCCAAGACATCGCCAGTGCCGTGACGAGTACGCGCAACGCCGCAAGTATTCGCAAGCTCCTTGCTCTCATGATGGATACCGAGACAGTTCGCACCCAGGATACCGTCTTTTGGTTTGTTTACTTGCTGCGCAACCGCGACGCACGCGACGCTACGTGGCAATGGTTGCAAGATAATTGGCCATGGGTCGAAGAGCACTTCGGCAGTGACAAGAGCTTCGACTACTTCCCGCGCTATGCTGGCAACATCCTCGCTTCGCGCCAGCAGCTGGGCGAATACCAGCGTTTCTTTACACCACTGCGCAAGGAGCCAGCCCTTACCCGCGTGATAGATATGGGCATTACAGACATCACTGCCCGCGTCGAACTCATTGAGCGCGATGGCCCAGCAGTTGTAGCAGCGCTCACGAAGGTGTAGCGAGGCGCAAACCGCGCACTTGCATTTCCCAGTACCATTCGCTTTTTACCAATGCAAGCTAATCTGTCAGAAAATAGAGAATTCTTGCACTCTACCAAGTGAAGCAGTAAGAAGGTGTAATCGCACAGAAAAAGCTATAGATCTATGTAGCTTAAGTCACAATACCGTCACTACTCAACAGCTTCAATCCGCACTACCCGCGGTGGGCTGCCACTGGTAGCAATCGCAATAAGCTGGAGGTTCATAGTGGTGATATGCTCGTGGTGCGCATAAAACCGCGCGGCATAGTGCATTTGGTTGCGCTTCTTGCGCGTAATTGCCGCGAGGCCATCACCCGCATAGTCATCTGTGCGATGCTTTACCTCAGCAAAATACAACGTATCGCCACGCTTCGAGATGATATCGATCTCGCAATATTTCGTCCGCCAGTTGCGCGCCACAATCTGATGGCCGCGCTGCTGCAAAGCGGCGGCTGCAGCTGATTCGCCAGCATGGCCACGTGTAGTCGTTGTGTCAGGTTGCTGAGTAGTATGCGCCTCGTCTGCCGGGCGAGGACTATCATTACGATAGTGCTGGAGTGGTTTGAAGCTCAGCCGATGCAGTGGCGTCACTCCATGGGCGGCAATTGCTGCTCGGTGCTGCGCCGTGCCATAGCCAGCATGCGCCGCAAAGCCATAGCCAGGGTAGAGTGCATCTTGCGTGGCCATATACTGGTCGCGCGCTACCTTCGCAATGATTGACGCCGCCGAGACACTCGGTACCAACGCATCTGCCTTAGGTAGCATCGTGACGTATTGCTCTAGTGCCGTCCCAGCCAAGAAGTTTACCTTGCCGTCGATCACAATTTCCGTGAGAGTAATACCTTTCTCACGGCATTGTTGCTGCACTGCTTCTACCGCTCGCCGCGTTGCCAGGCGCAGAGCTTCGCTCATCCCTACATCATCCAGCTCCGCCGCACTTACCCAGCCAAGCGCATACGCCGCTGCCTGCTCTCGGATGACTTGAGCAAGGGCTTCGCGGCGCTTTTTCGTCAATTTCTTACTATCGTCCAGGCCATCTATTGTCGCACCACCCAGCACCACTGCGCCAACCACCAGCGGCCCAGCCCATGGCCCACGCCCGACTTCGTCAATCCCGAGTATCATACTACGATTGTCTCATATTTCATAGCACTATGTATACTGCCGAGCTGCGGGCTAGTTCAGTGCCGCGCTATACCAGCAACCATGCCAAACTATTGAGCACCGCTCTGCAGTATGTGATGTATAATATACAACCTTTATCTCTGTTTTTATTCGTATTGCTTGCTGATTTGCCTACTTTCTGTTGCGAGAGCATAACTAATCCATTACAATCAAGGCGTACCCTCGGTTAGCAACTATTACTTCATCATAAGGAGGAATATGACAAAAATGCTTTGGCACACGCTTTTTGCTACCGGAGTGATTGCATGTGCCATTCCTGGGTGTGCTGGCATCCCCACCGGGCCAGTTGCAGCAGTGCCAGTGTATACCATACAGCCACACGAGGTGTGTACGCATCAGCACCATACAGGTGCGTATACGCTTGATAAGAGCAATCCATACGGGTGGTCGTGCTACAATCTCGCCTACTCGATATCACTCTTCTCGGGCTTCACATTCACACCCAAGGGCAGCCTCAATATGCAGGCATATTGTACAGCTCGCCATCACGGCACACGTGCTATCGTCGACCGTCAGCAAGCTCAACCAACCTGGCAATGCGTGCCATAGCATTCACCACACAAAAGATAGAACAAATAAACTGTATAGCGTCATAGTAATAACACGAAAGGATCATTCATACCCACCATGGAAATTACCGGGCCAGCACCACTCCTCATACTAGCAGTCGCACTTAACGTCGTGTATTTTATCTTGTTTATCTGTGGCATCTGTTGGGTTGTCCGGCAGGGCCGACGCACCAAGCAGATCAGACGGCACGTGGCTGCGATCGACGAGAATCTCAAGGCAATTCGCACTATTCTCACTGAGCAAGCAGAATCTCGCAAGACAAAGTAATAGCATCTCGTATACGGCAGTATAAAAGCCACCCTCAAGCGGTGGCTTTATTCTTGCGCCAAGTTATTTAGCTGTCTATGTATCGCGGCGAACAATCCGCTGCCACCCCGCCGCGCCCAGCGACACCAGCCAAACAAGCAGTGCCCCAGCAGTATTGGCCGCGATATCCCAGTTGGTGTCATCCAGCGGCAAGCGAGCCACACCAGTCTTCGCCACTAGTAGCTCAAACAGCTCATTCATACAGCCAAGTGCCGACACCAGCGCAAACAGCGAGAATACCTCCACCAGCCAGTAGCAGTGCCACCCCAGCCCATACTTAAGGTAAAGCCACAGGCAGCCAGTAAATATCCCACCACCGATGAAGTGCGTATTAAATGCCGTGTCTTGCCCATCGATCAACGGTGATGGCACATACCACGAGACAAAGAACAACCCACACGCCAAATACAGGAGCCAACGGTAGCGCCGCTCGTGCGTATAGCCATAATGCTGCAAGATAGGTGGTATACTACTCGCCAAGACAATTGGTATAACAATCGAAACAATGGTAAAGATACTCATATTTCTAGTATAACATCTGCTGCAAGCTAGCCACCACAGGCCTATCGCGTATCATGGTATAGCTATTGCAGCAAATATGCTGTGCGTATTATCTCCGCGTCTCATCCATATATCACACCCTCCCTTTCGGTGCTTAGAGGTTGCTTACCAAAACCTTATGAGCCGAGCGTTCAAGGCAAAATAGACTAATAGCGTAGCTCTCCTCATACAAATCCGCCCCTGATATAGAGGCGGATACGAAAGCTTTCTTATAGAGGCTATTCTACGCGGCTTCGTGGCGAGCGGCAACCTCAGCAGCCTTAGCGTCAAGCTCAGCTTGCTTGGCGTCTTCTGCAGCCTTTTTCTCGGCAGCTTCTTTGGCCTTTTCTTCTTTGAGGCGAGCAGCCTCGGCCTCGGCATGAGCATCGTGCACGTTGTTAACCGCCTCACGGTCGAACTGTACGGCAGTCAGGCGAGCCGACTTACCACTACGGCCACGCAGGTAGCTCAGGAAGTTGCGGCGCACCTTAGCGCGGCGCATCACCTCGACCTTCTCAACGAGTGGACTGTGCAGTAAGAACGACTTCTCTACCCCCACACCACTGGTAATCTTACGCACGGTAATGCGGCTGGTGTGCTGACCTTTGTTGTCGGTGCGGATCACCACACCTTCAAACATCTGGATGCGCTCTTTGTTGCCTTCTTTGATTTTTTGGTGGACGCGGACTGTGTCGCCGCTCCGCACATCAACGACAGCAGGCTTCTTCTGCTGGTCATTGACTTTTTGGATCAGTGCAAAACTCATGACTTTCTCTCTATTTAATTATTAGATGACAATTCAGTTATTGATTGTACCATATTTTGTGCGCAGGGAGAAGAGGTGTGAAGTGCATTTTTACCAGTGTATTTATATACCAGCTCTCCTTCTACTCAAACACCTCTCCTTAAAAATACGAGGAGAGGTGTTTGTTTTTCGCTCACCCTATCAAGAACGATGATGTGTCGTTGACTCAACTGCAGCATCAGCCGCCTTTTTTCTGGTCGAGCTAGAGTAGTTGTCACTCTTAGCAATATCTTCCGTCACACCCGTCTGATAGCTACCTTCTGTTGGGGTCATTAGACCGTCTGTGCCAGTACTGACAACATCTCGTAAGTCACTCCCCTTTTTCTCTGTCCAAAAGTGTGTTCGCTGAAGTTGCAGCCCTGGTTGCTCATTACCGTCTCTGTCCACCGCAAAAGAGTTTGGAATCTTCTCTTTGTCAAGTTGCAACCAATGCTCTGTCTTCGCATCGTAAACATAGTACACTTTCGGCGCGTTAGGTGATACAGGATCAGTTACTTTTTTGCCCACATCAGCAACCAGAGGATTAGAGACTGCAGTGTAGCGTGATACGCCCTTCTGGTCTGGCGCGTCACCCCTCTCAATAATAAAGATACCGCGCCCAACGTTAATTTCACTTCCATCCCTCAAAGCTTGGTCTAATTCCTTCCGGAAAGCTTGGTTTTCTTCATCACTCAGCTTCTCTTCGCCAGGTAAAAGCTCTTCTGCTGATTGCTGTTCGGGTGATTGGGTTGGAGACGCTGGGAAAGATGGTATCTCCGTTGCTTTGTCGGTAGAGCGAGATCGCTCAGGCTGTGAAGTCTTGTTGCGTGCTGGCGCTTCGATGGATGGATTTGCGGTTGGTGTTGCTGACGACGCTGCTTCGGAAGTGGCAGCAGGTTGAGTTGGTTGTGCTTCATTTCGTGGTGTTTCTGCAGAGCACGCCACTGCACCAAATGTCAAAGCTAGGCCAGCACCTGCCCCAATAAGCTCTTTTGTCTTACGAGCTAATCGTTCGCCCATTTTTCTTTCCTCCTCTTTCTCTGTATCATCACTGGTAGATGATGCCTATTTTGGATTTATAATCTAAACTATACCGCACTTTGGTATATATAGCAACTAGTTTAGCTGGTGGTGTTTTCTTGGGCTGCGTATGCTCCACCTTCGCGGCCATTCACTACCTGTGCAGCTCTGTTCTCGTACGCTTGCTGGAATTTATGCTGGAGCACACGCTTGGCAGCATCATTGCGTACTAGGTCATACATTGTATGCGGGTCGTACGCATAAAGGATAAGTACAAGCGCCTCGCCAGCAGACGGCAGCGCACGATTGCGCAGCTGTTTTTTGTTAATGACCCCAGCCTGCCGAGCTTTGTTGAGGAATATCTCTAGGTTGTACTCTGAGGCATATTGGCTCTCCATCCCTGGCAAATCTTGAATGCGAAATACCTGCTCGTCTGCATTATCGTCGGCACTATTTTCTCGCAAGGAATCGATCAGTGGCTGCGCAAGCTCTACAAGCTGCTCAATCTGGGCGCGTACTTCTGCACTGAGGGCAGCCTCTGCAGCGCGGAGCGCTTCTTGCTGCTCTTCGGCTTCTGCTGCTTGACGGTTAGCGGCAGCACGGGCAGCCCCGAGTGCTCGCTTTGCCAGTGCATCATCGATGTCTGGCACGCTACTGGCCGAAGATTCATTTTCTGCGCTACCAGCAGCTGGTAACGCCTCACCGCGAGTAATGTTGGCTGCTTCATGCGCTGCAGCTGCAGTATCATATAGCGTCCACCGAATCTGTTGTTTGGCGCGGCCACCTACTGACATCTCTTCTGTTAATCCTTGCATAGCAATGTCTGCCGACACCGCTCGGTAGACATTGGTTGAATAGCCTCGCTGGCCATGCTCATTTATGAGGTATCGCTGGCCGCGCTGGAGTACAAGACCACTACGCTCCAGCTCTTCTATAATGATCATAGTGGGGCTATCTGATTTTTGTGCGCTATACAGCAAGGCATTTGCTCGTCTATACCGCTCGAGCTTTGTTTGTACTTTGCTTGGATCATAAATTGCATCACCTAGCTCTTGCACTGTCCACGCTTCGCCAGCAGACCCCACAAGCACCTCCGCTAGCCGCTGACTGGCATCTTTTTTGATAAACTCTGGTGGCATACGGTTACCATATCCCAGCTTGTTGCCTGAGCGTGGTGTTCGGTCATCATAAGGAAAGACATCAATATACCCGGGCTCGCCTCCCTCACCAGCCGATTGCGCCTTCTCGACCGCCTCTTTGCCCCAGATACGAATTGCTGTTTCCTCAGATATAACCGCCAAGGGTGGCTCTGTGAGGCCCATATAATATGCCAGCTCGGCGTTGATCTCACCAATCCTATCTTTGACGATTTGGCGCCGCTGCTGTACGTCTTTGCCAAGCGGGGTTGCCTCATACATTTCATCAACCCGCTTTGCTGCTTTATTGGGCGTCAATGCCGCATGACCAAGATCGGCCAGAATCTTCGCTATCTTACCTTCTGTTTTGTAGCCGCCCTTCTCCATTGGCTGTTCTTCTTTTTCGGCTATTTCGGTAAGAGTAGCCTCGCAGCTCGCTCGCTCCTCTTGGTAGCGTTGGAGAACGCCTGCTGGTACTACGCTTTTGTCGCCAGTCCGCACAAACTCCTCGAGCGCTTCTTGCTGATCGGCTTTGATCGTCGGCAGAGCCTCCTGATTATAGATATCCTCCTCGTACTCTAAGATATTTGCGTCGTGAAGGGCCAGCATGACTTCTCTGTGATGCTCATTATCTTTGGCAATCGCTGTCGTTACTTTTTCAAGCGGACTCTTAGCACTAGTCTCATGTGGTGATGGCTGTTGGTCTATAAATTTTTTCATTATCACTCCGTATGGTGAGCCGCTGCGGCTATGCAGGGCTCCTTGCTCGGTTTGTATCATGCATCATATAATAGCATTTGGCGCGAAAGTATTGCAATAACGGCTATTTATCTTTGCTCTACTCCTTTCTCTTTCTCGCCTGTGTGCGGTATACTAGAGTTTATGGATTATAACAAACTCGCACTCGACCTACACAAAAAATATAAGGGCAAAATCACCACCAGCCTACGCGATAGTGATGAGCTAGACCGTGATAAACTTAGCAGCTACTACAGCCCTGGTGTGGGCGCAGTCAGCAAGGCAATTGCAGATGACCCCACTACTCTACCCACCTACACGTGGACGAATAACCTTGTGGCAGTGATTAGCGACGGCTCGGCCATCCTAGGCCTGGGCAACCTCGGCCCCAAGGCAGCCATGCCGGTTATGGAAGGTAAGGCGCTGCTGTTTAAGCACTTTGCTGGTGTCGATGCCGTACCAATCGTGCTCGACGTGCACCAACCAGAGGAGATTATTGCTACGGTTAAGGCGATTGCACCAAGCTTTGGCGCCATTAACCTCGAGGATATCGCCGCGCCTCAGTGCTTCGAGATTGAGGAGCGCCTTAAGGCCGAGCTGGACATCCCCGTCTTCCACGACGACCAGCACGGTACTGCCGTAGTGGTACTAGCTGGGCTGATCAACGCCGCCAAGCTGACGGGCCGGAGCCTGGCTGATAGCAAATTCGTCGTGGTCGGTGCTGGCGCTGCTGGTACTGCTATTATTAAGCTGCTACATACTTACGGCGCTCGGCACATTGTGGCGGTTGATAGCAAAGGTATCGTGGGTAGCCACCGTACCGACCTCAACGCCGAGAAGACTGCCCTGCTTGCGTACGTTGATGCCTCGCAGCAGGGGTCGCTTGAAGATGCCATGGCAGATGCTGATGTATTCATTGGTGTATCGCGTGCAGGATTGCTGACCCCAGAACTCGTTGGGATGATGGCCACAGACCCGATTATCTTTGCCCTGGCCAACCCAGTGCCAGAAATCATGCCAGATAGCGCCAAAGCAGCCGGCGCGGCTGTCATCGCCACTGGCCGCAGTGATTTCCCCAACCAAGTCAATAATGCTCTGGCCTTCCCGGGCATCTTCCGTGGTGCGCTCGATAACGGCGTGCAAAAAATCACCGATGAGCACAAGCTCGCCGCCGCCCAGGCGTTGGCAGCGCTGGTCGATGAGCCCACAGCCGACTACGTCATTCCCTCACCATTTGATGAGCGCGTGGTTGAGGCTGTAGCGAAGGTTATTCGGTAGGCTATCTATCATATAAAAACTACAAAAGGCCGATACTGACATGTACCGGCCTTTTGTATTGGGTGCTATTTACTTTGGTAGTACATTAGACTGACCCAGCGCCATTACCTCTGATGCGTTTGCGATCTTGCTGGGTAATGTGTTGCAGCATATCAAGCTGGTGCTGCTTATCACACGCACCGACAAAGAGCAGGGTATGCTTGATTCCGTGCTTTTTTAGCTGAGATCGCAGACGCCGATTCGGTATTTTGCCAACATTGACGTCCGCAACGTAGACACGAATCACATTTCGGCTGACTGTTTTGTTATACCAGATTGTATGTGCTTTATATGGTGAGCTATGGCGTATATCACTGAGCCTGCTCATTGCGTGCGTCTGCTTAAGACCATGCTCATTAAGCGCTGCATCAGCATAATGCGTCAGTCTACCGAGCACTTCACTCACGATGCCCTGCTGCTTTTCTTCTGTCTCGTAGCCGGCCATTTGATGCTCGATATCTTTGGCTGCTTTTGTCCGGCAGTCGAGCACAAGCACTCCAGACCCATTATCGACAAGCACATCAACTGGCAGCAAGCGCTCGCCATCTCTCCCAAGCCACGGAGCAATTATCGCATCCAGCTGCACCTCTGTTATTGCTTGTTTTTGCTCATGTGGTTTGCTATGGCTCATTGCTTTGTGAGCTGGCTCAGCCGCTTGCGAAGTTGTCTCACCTGATGGCTCATCAAGCTGCATAACGGCCGCGTGGTTGGCCTGGCAGCGCTCTGATTGGTAGCCATCAAGCTGTTGCTCGAGCCAGCACAATGCATTGATAACCGCATTATCCGACTCGGTAGCAAGCTGCTGATGAATCGCCTGCTTCAGATCGTCACTCCAGAGCCGCTCAGCACACTCAAGGGCAAGATCATCAACGATTTCTTGGTCTGGCCGGTCATACCATTGATATATTTGTCTTTGCAATTGCTTGATGACTGGTGCTTCGGCAATAATATGCTGGCTGAGCCTATATAGCCTTTTGCTATAGACAAGCTGAAAGTACTGATGAGCGTTGGCGACTGGTTTTGCCTGCGTATATAGTGCCTCGTATGCGCTCGCAAAGGCTGTGAGGTACGGGGTCTGCACATTGCATACATCATCAACCTCTGCCTGGCTCAGCTCGTATTGCTCGAGCATGTGACGACCTGCGTCTATCGTTGAGCGTAATTGCTGAGTTACTCTTTCGACAGCCTGCTGGGCAAACTGCTGATATACCTCTGTTGCGGCATGCGGATCAAGCTGCTTTTTGCGTCGCCAGCTCTTGACAGTCGGTACTGATACATCGTACTGGCCACTCCAATCAACCCCTCGACTGTCACCAAGAAAGATCGCTTCTATCGTTGCTAAATGCTCCAGCACAACTTCTTCATACTGGTGCACTACCAAGTCTTTTGACCGTTCTTTTGCCTCTGGGTATAGTCGCTGATTTGTATAATTCCACGCGTCTTTATCGTGTGAGTTATTATTATAAATACGCGACATGAGATCAGTCAGATTGATCGGATCGATTCGATACTTACCAATGCTTGTCACCGCATCATCGAGAGATATAGCAAGACCATTCTTAAAAGATCCGGTGTGTGCTGCCTTGCCGCCCATCTTTTCTAGGACGCTATTCATAACATCAAACGCTGCATAAATACACGCCCCTTTTTCGGTTAGCTCTTGTTCGCTACACTCCCCCACGGGCTGCTCTTGCGAAGGGTACTGTTCGCTCGATAATGGCTTCGGCTTCAACATGTGATATTATCGTAGCAGAATATATGATAGGCGTCAAAGTTATGAGCCAGCACACCTTGCTTGGTATGCAGGCATAATCAATGAGATAATATACAGCAAGCGTACACCGCGGTGTTATATCACCCGCCCGACTTCCTCAAGCGTTGTCTCGCCGCGCAGGGCAGCAAGGACGCCAATTTGCTCGAGGGTGAGCATACCTTCGCGCTGGGCGGCTTTTTCGATGACGTCTGGGTGGACATCAGTAAAGTCACCGCGGATGAACTTCTGAATACCTGGGGTCACGATAAGCTGCTCCATAATTACCATGCGGCCCTTGTAGCCAAATGGTGCATCATCGCTTGGTACTGGCCGCCAGAGTTTGAAGGTGTCGAGATCAGGATGCTCTACCTCTTCAGGAATATCAGCCAGAACTCGCTTGACATAGCTGCGCGTGGCGTCGTCTGGTTCATAGGCCTCTTTGGTCTCGTCCACGAGACGCCGTACCAAACGCTGCGCCACCACGAGGCGAATAGCACTGGCAAAAATCGGGTTCACACCAATCAGGTCGATCATTCGGCTAAAGGCCGCACTGCTACTATTGGCGTGAAAGCTTGACATCACCAAGTGGCCGGTAATCGATGCTTGAATGGCCGTGCGCGCCGTATCGACATCACGGATCTCACCCACCATCACAACATCTGGATCGAGACGAAGCACGCTGCGCAAACCCTCACCAAAGCTCCCACCGGCATTGGTATTAATTGGAATCTGCGAGATGCCAGCCAGGCCATATTCGATTGGATCCTCCAGGGTAATAATCTTACGATCAGTCGTGTTAAGGGCATTGAGCATACTGTAAAGTGTGGTAGACTTACCTGAGCCCGTTGGCCCGACCATCAGCACAAGGCCGCGCGGATGGCTGATGATTTCATCAATCTGCTGGCGCTGCTTGGGCGGAATACCCAGCAAATCAAGATTAAGCAAGCTTTCATCGAAATTAAAAAGACGCAGCACAGCATCCTGCCCATACATGGTTGGCACAGTCTCAACACGGATGTTGAGCAAGTGCGTTGCGTTGCCATGTGTTACGTCCTTTTGGATGTGACCTGACTGCGGCTCCATCGAAGCACTCGATACGCCAGCTCGGCTGGCAAGCTCACCCATGATCACGCGGTAGCGACTCCGGCTGATCGTCGCTACGGGGTGGAGTGCACCATCGACACGGAGGCGAATCCGGATATCATGGCGTTCATTCTCGATGTGGATGTCGCTCGCACCAAGCATATCCGCCTGGTTGATCAAGAAGTCAAAAACCTCCTCGCTGCTCACTCGCCCAAGCGTCTGACTCACCTCGGCGATGGTCTCACTATCACCCGCTTTGGCAATCTTGATATCATCGTAGACGATCTTCTTCGGTGGGTCGAAGCGGTTCATCAGTACGCGGTAGGCGCTGAGACTAATCAGATAGAAATCGACAGGCAACCCCCGGTCCTGATACGTGCGCCGCGTCCGCTGGATAACCGACTGGGGTGTTTGTGTCGTAACAGCAAACTGATATGATTCCTGCTCATTGCCATCAGTCAGCGGCAGCATATAGAGGTTGTGCATCTCCTCAATCGTCATTAGGTCGCGTGCTAGTGGCAGTGTCTCCTCGATAGGGCGCATATCGAGGTATTTGAGACCAAGAATGCGCGAACGTTGCTCGGTCGACGCCTCATCTTGCTGGCGACGACGTTGTTGGACTTCATCTTCATTCATCTTTCTTAGTGTAACAAAAAGCTCGTGGTAAATATAGGGGGTACATCTAAAGCACTTCAGGTATAATACAACTATGCCAGAGATTATTGTTATCGCGCACAACATCCGCTCAACACACAATGTCGGGGCGATTTTTCGTACCTGCGAAGGATTTGGTGTGCAGCGGCTTATTCTCAGTGGTTACACGCCCTACCCCGATCTTGCCCTTCAGCCAACTCCACCGCACTGTGCCTACCAGCCTGAAGAGACAGTGCGAGCTGACCCACGGTTGCCGCACATCCGCGAAAAGATCACCCAGCAGATCCACAAGACGGCGCTTGGTGCCGAAGCTCTCGTGCCGTTCGATTACCAGCCAGAGCTTGACCTTGAGCAGTTTGCTGGCTATCGCATTGTTGCGCTTGAGCAAGCCTCTACCTCTGTTTCTCTCCAGCAGTATCAGCCACCAAGCAAACTCGTCCTTTTGCTTGGCGAAGAAGTCCATGGCATTCCGGCCGAAACGCTCTCGCTTGTGGATGATATCATCGAGATTCCGATGTATGGACATAAGGAGTCGTTTAATGTGTCGGTCGCAACCGGTATTGCGCTCTATGCGCTCACGACTGCTGGATAATTGCAGTACGATATGTACCCATTTTGTTTGCGTTGTGGCAAATATCGGGTTATACTAGCAGGAGGTGGCACAACCAAGCTACCGCATGCAACTTGCTTGTGCTTGAGCTTATTTCGCTCGCCTCGCAAGTATCTGGCCTCGTGCCACCCTGGTCGTAGACGCAATTGTTCGAAGTTTCTTTATAACACGCACAATCTGCAGACTCCCAGGGTGGCGCGAGTCACCCCCCTTGCGGGCACGGCATTATTTGACAACGACGCAGTCACTACCAAGGATTTGCGCAAGCTCGTCTTGCAGCCGCTGCTGCGCGTCGACCCGGAATGGCAGGCGAATCGCCGATGTTTTGTCATCACCGAGCATCATAATAATATCGTGCTGGCCCGGGTTTTGCGTACACAGCTGCTTAAACTTCGTGAGAGCAGCCATATCATCGGGGTTCTTGACCCGCACATAGACCGTTGGGAGCGTATCAAGCGGTTTGGGCGGCGGCCCTACTGGCACTGATGCGGCTGCACGTGCCGATGCTTGTGCTGAGCGCTGGGTATTTTTTTGCGATGATGACCGGCGGCGTGGCGTAGCTGCTGGGCCGGTTGGTGCAGACATCGTGCGACCAGTTGCTTGATATTCGGCTAAGTCGGTATCAGTCACGATGGTGATTTCATTGGCAATTAGCTTCGCTTCATCACCAAGGTTGCCATCACGATCGCGCGCGCTCACCTTGCCGCTGGCAGTGATTACCACATCTTGCTCCAGCTGGCCAGCAAGCTTCTCATATAGGTTCGGGAAGATGATAATCTCACTCTCACCCGATTTGTCCTCAATTCCTACAAAAGCCATCTTACTGCCCGACTTCGTCACAATCGTCCGCAGGCGCGTCACGAGGCCACCGATCGTCACTGTCTGGCCGTCGATCTGTGGTGAGACAGTGCGCAGTGGCACAGTCTGCTCAGCAAAGAACGTGTCGTAGTGGTCGAGCGGGTGCGCGCTAATGTAGAGGCCAATCAGCTCGCGCTCCCACATCAGGCGCTCTTTGTCAGTGTGTTTGACGGGTGCTGGCTTAAGCTCAATCGACGGCATGACTTCTGTAGAGCTATCGGCTAAGCTACCGAAGAGATCGGTTTGGCCGCTCAGCGCTTCCTTCTGTAATTTACTCGCAAAAGCAAGGACATTCTCAAGATTAAAGAGAAGATCAGAGCGATCACCCAGCGCATCAAAGCCACCCGATTTAATGAGCGACTCCCAAACTCGCTTATTGCACTTACTCGTCGAGACACGCTTGGCAAAGTCCTCCACCGTAGCAAACTTCCCATCGCGGTCACGCATCTTGACAATCTCTTCCACTGCCCCTACGCCAACACCCTTCACTGCTGCCATACCAAAGCGGATCTGCTTCTTGCCCGGTACCACCGCAAATTCCTCGTACGATTCATTGACATCAGGGTTGAGGACCGTTAGGCCCATATGCTTACACTCGGTGATCTCGATCGCTAGTCGGTCGACGTCATCATGGTCACTTGTCATCAAGGCTGCCATAAAGGCATCGGGGTAGTGCGCCTTGAGATATGCCGTCCAGTAAGCGATGAGCCCATAACACGCTGCATGGCTCTTGTTGAAGCAGTAATTGGCAAACTCTTCCAGCTGTGTCCAAAATGTCTCAGCCATCTCACGCGTCGCTCCACCGACCTTCACTGCTCCTTCGACAAACTCCGGCTTAACCTTCTTCATCAAGTCGATCTTTTTCTTACCAACGGCCTTGCGCAGGGTATCGGCCTGTCCACCAGTAAAGCCGCACCACTCCTTGGAGATCTGCATAAACTGCTCTTGATAGACCAAAATACCATACGTGTTCTCAAGTGAGCTCTTCATCCCCGGGTGAAGGTAGGTGATCTCCTCTTCACCATGCTTGCGCCGAATAAAACTATCGATAAACTGCATTGGCCCTGGCCGGTACAGCGCCACCATTGCGATGATATCCTCAAAGTGCGATGGCTTGAGAGCGCGCAAATAACGTTTCATCCCAGCCGACTCAAGCTGGAATACTCCTGTTGTATCACCCCGCTGAAACAGTTTGTACGTTGCTTCGTCATCAAGTGGTAACGTGGAGAGGTCGATCGTATCACCATAGACTTTGCGGATGATCCGCATTGCATTATTAATAATCGATAAGTTCGATAGGCCAAGGAAGTCCATCTTGAGCAGACCAAGATCCTCAACCTCACCCATTGGAAATTGCGTCGCCACCACACCTTTCTGCGCCTGCTCAAGCGGGATATATTTAACGAGCTCGTCGGGCGCAATCACCACACCACACGCGTGCACCCCATGGCTGCGAATCGTTCCCTCTAGCTGGATAGCATAATCAAAGACCTGCTTGGCAGTTGGGTTCGTCTCGTATTCGTGCTTAAGGTCAGGATCTTCTTTAGTGCTGACGGCCAGCGGAATGTGCCGCCCCTGGGCAGGTGGTGGCACCATCTTGGCCAGACGGTCACTTTCAGCATACGGCACCTCCAACACACGTGCGACATCACGCACCGCCGCCCGGGCCGCCATCTTACCAAAGGTGACGATATTACTGACGTGGTCGTGACCGTATTTATTTGCACAGTAGTCGATCACTTCATCGCGCCGCGTATCCTGGATGTCGACATCGATATCAGGCATGCTAATGCGGTCGGGGTTCAGAAACCGCTCAAAGAGTAGACCGTACTTGAGCGGGTCAAGATCGGTGATATTAAGCGCATACGCAATGATCGACCCTGCGGCACTACCCCGGCCTGGCCCAAAGACAATCCCCTGACTCTTACCCCAGTTAATAAAATCCTGCACAATCAAGAAGTACCCTTCATACCCCATGCTTGCCATCACACCCAGCTCCATCTTAGCCCGCTCACGCACACTATCAGCCAAAGTGGGGATGATCTGTTCGGGAAGCTGATCAGCAGTATCTTCGGGTTTTGCACCATTGTAACGCTGGGCTAAGCCACGATACACCAGCTTGTGCAGGTAGCTATGCTCACTCGTCTCACCCTCAGGCAATGGGTACTTTGGGATGAGGATTTTACCCAGCTCGATATCGACAGTGCAGCGGTCGGCAATCTGCTTGGTGTTGGTAATAGCCTCGGGTAGCTCTCTTCCCCAGCGAGCAATGATATCGCGCGGGTCAGTCAGGTGGAGTTCAAAATCTTTCAGGCTCATCCGCTTTTCGTCACTCAAGAATGAGCCCGTCCCCACGCAGAGCAATATCTCATGTGCGTCTTGAAAGTCGTGCGTCAGATAGTGACCATCGCACGTCACAACCAGAGGGATATCCAGCTCCTCAGCCATACGGCGCAGGCCCTCGTTAATCTTCGCTTGCACATCCCAGTGCGTATTAGACTCGGGGTGGCCATGGTCTTGCAATTCCAGATAGTAGCGGTCGCCAAAGACACGCTTATACCACTGAGCAATCTCGACTGCCTTGGCGTAGTCGTCATAACGCAGCGCCTCACCAATCTCACCACTTGCACAGCCGCTTAGGACAATCAGCCCTTCGTTGAGCTCCTCGAGGAGGTCATGGTCGATCCGCGGCTTATAGTACATCCCCTCTAGGTTTGCCTTCGTACTGAGCCGCATCAGGTTATGGTACCCCTGATTATTCATTGCAATGATCGTTAGGTGGTAGCGCATTTTATCCTTGGCAGGATCACGGTCGAAGCGCGAGCGAGCGGCAACGTACGCTTCAATGCCAAGGATCGGCTTGACGCCCGCCGCCTTGGCTGTCTTGTAATAGTCAAGCACCCCACTCATCGTCCCGTGGTCAGTAATGGCCGCTGCCGTCATGCCATAATCCTTAACAGTACTGACAAGGTCGCCAATTTTCGTCAAGCCATCAAGTAGCGAATGATGAGTGTGGTTGTGCAGGTGAACAAAATCTGACGGTTGCAAAGCTGATGAGTGAGAAGTCATACCTCCTTAGTATAGCAAATGAACGAGCGATAAGGCCAACACTCCATCATTATGATTAGCAAAAATAAACTCAACTACTCTCGCGTTGTGTGCGCCAGTTGTTCATCACTCCATCTAGTGGAGTGCGATGATCTACTGCAGAATAAATGGGAGCCTTGCCCCCGTATAGCATATCAGTGCCGTGCGTTCATCACCTTAATAACACTATCAATGAAGTCTGCTAAGCCTGGCACCAAGAGACCAATAGCATTGAGCAGCCAGACAAACAGCGCCACAAGAATTGTTCCGCCAAGCACACTCCCTAGGCCAAAAAATATCCCGCGGATGAAGTTCATTTTGTAGACTTCTGCGCGGCTACGATGAAAATCATAAAATAAATCCTCGAGGATAGCCTTGCGTGCATCGGTCTCGTTGGCTTGCTTAATCTGCCGTGCAAGCTCGGCAACTAGCCCAGGGTGGTCACGCTGCTCACGAGTTACCGACTCATCTGATGAGCGCTGCGGTGGGGATGATTGCTCTGTCATAATAATGATAATTGCGAAAATGCGGTAAGCATTCTGCCTATAAGGAGAATACTCACCGCACCCTTTGTCGCCTACTGGCTACTTCTTGTCCTTTGCAAACTCATCGCGAGCACTGCGCAAAGCGCGGCCACTGCGGTCATGCAGGTCACGAGCGGCATCACGTGCATCGTAGTATGCCTTCTCACCCTTGGCACGCAATTCGTCGCCCTTTGCGGTCGCGTCTTGCTTGAGCTCACGTGCCTTTTTCTTGAGGTCAGCTCGCGTCTCTTTGCCTGACTTTGGCGCCGTCAAGAGCCCAGCCACCACGCCAGCGGCAGCACCGATTGCTGCACCAAGCACAAATTTACCTTTCGACATATATCCCTCCTTTATCGATTATGTTTGGTGGTAAACAATTTTTTGATCGAAGACACAGCGGTCTTGGCTAGCCAAAATGGCGAGGTAGCCCGGGCGATATTATCAGTCGTTGCCTCAAGGTTTGCTGCTACGCGTTCAGCCGACTCGACCACAGCACTAATCCGCTGCGTGATGCGAATCAATATGATCGTCAAGACGATCGCAAGCACCAGCAGCAGCGCTAGCAATACCGATAACATGATAACTAATATCTGTGCCCACTCCATGCGGTATCTCCTTTATGTTAGTAGCATATGATCTATGCCTGGGTATCAGTATAGTGAGTCCGTAGGTATTTTGCAAACTCTGGGCCAAGCACTGGGTCTTTGAGGCCAAAATCAACGACGGTCTTAAGATACTCGAGCTTATCGCCGGTGTCATAATATGTACCGTTGGTAATCTCCACACCAAAGAACGCGTGATTATCATCAATCATCCGCTGCATAATAGGCTGGACAGTAAACTCGCCATGCCCATCAAAATGCTCCTTCGCATGCTCAAGATAGCTAAAGAATTCGCCAGGCAAAATATAGCTACTGACACTAGCGAGGTCAGATGGCGCATTAGCCTTGCCTGGCTTTTCAACGATGTTGCTCATCTTAATAACACTGTCCGATAGCTGCTGGCCAGCCACAACGCCGTAGCGATCAAACTCAGCATCATCGACGATCTTTTTGCACGATAGTACCGCACCATCGAGCTCTTGCGACGCAGCGATCATCTGCTGGAAGCGGCTTGGACTGGCAGCAATGAAGTCATCGGCAAAGGTATAAATGACGGGCTCGTCGCGGTTGATAAGATGCGCTGCGCAGGCTAGTGGCGTCGCGTTGCCGTATGGACCCTTTTGGCGGATGTAGATAAAGTTTGCCATCTCCGAGAGCTGCTTGACGGTATCGATCAATGGCTGTTTCTTCGGCCCGCCAGCTCGGAGGTTAGCTAGCAGATCCTCATTTGGCACATCAAAGTGGTCTTCGATCGCACGCTTATTGGCACTCCCCACGATGATAATGTCGCGAATCCCCGCCTGGACGAGCTCTTCCACCACATACTGAATGATCGGCTTATCGATCAGTGGCATCATCTCCTTAGGCATCGCCTTGGTCTGAGGCAAGAACCGCGTACCAAAACCCGCGGCGGCGATGATTGCTTTTGTTGGTCGTTTCATTATGATTCTCCTTGTATATCCTTTAGTTGCTCACTTCAGCCTCTCACGAATCAGTTTCTGCGCCAGGGCTGGATTGGCTTTGCCGCGGGATCGCTTCATGACTTGCCCGACGAGGTAGCCAATTGCCTTATCCTTGCCAGCCTTGATATCAGCAATGGACGCCGCACTGGCTGGGTCATTCATCACCTCATCGACAATTGCGCCAATCGCCCCCTCGTCCGATACCTGGAGCAGATTCTTCGCCTCAGCAATCGCCTCAGGCATCTTGCCAGTATATTGCTCGTCAAAGAGGTCGAGAAAGAGCTCCTTCGCGCCAGTTGAGCTGACTTTGTTGTCCTCCACCAATTGCGAGAGCAGCAAGAGTCGCCGCGGCCCAACAAAACCCGATTCAACCTTACTCATATCCATCAACTCTTCTGGCGTGGAGGCAAACCAGTTAAAGATCCGCTTGACAAGCCGCTGATACACTGACTCATCGACGCCAAGCCATTGCAAAATCGACGCAGCATTATGCTCAAGCGGGTAGATATCACTGAGCAAAATAGCCAGCGGCTGATGACTTAGCACAGTATTAACCACCGAGTTATCCAGCGCAAGGCTCTGCCACTGCGCACGGTATTCGCCTGGCATCGTCGGCACATCCTGCTGGACACGGGCAATCTCTTCGTCCGTTAGGACAATTGGCGGAATGTCTGGGTCGGGCATGTAGCGATAGTCCTGGGCATCCTCTTTGCTGCGCTGGCTCGTAGTGATGCCTTTATCGTCACTCCAGCCACGGGTTTCTTGCACGACACGCTCACCGCGCTCGAGCAAAGCTGCCTGACGCGCAAATTCATACTCCACTGCCTTTTCTACACTACGGAAGCTGTTGAGATTCTTCACTTCAGCACGTGTACCAAGCTGATCTGAACCCTTTGGCGCGATTGAGATATTGACATCAAAGCGCATATTACCATGGTAGAGATCACCGTGTGTGACGCCAGCATAGGTCATGAGCTTCTGAAGCTCTGCTGCGTAGGCACGGGCCTCGGCTGCTGAGTGAATATCAGGCTGTGAGACGATCTCGATCAGTGGTGTACCTGCTCGGTTGAGGTCTACCAACGAGTAACCATCGTGGTGTGTTAGCTTGCCAGCATCTTCCTCCATGTGAGCATGGTCGATCCGGACGCGCGTGGTACTGCCATCATCAAGCGGCACATCCACATAGCCTGCTAAGATGATTGGCTGGTACATTTGGCTCGTCTGGTAGCCTTTCGGTAGGTCTGGATAAAAATAATGTTTACGATCGAAACGCGAAACACGAGCGATGGGCGCGTTGAGTGCCTTACCGGCCCGAATCGCAAGATCAACCGCGTGGCGATTCAGCACTGGCAGCATGCCTGGCAAACCAAAGTCGATCGGGTGGACTTTGCTATTAGGCTCGGCATCGCGGGCGTCATTGTCTGCTGGGCTGAAAAGCTTTGTGTCTGTCGCCAACTGGACGTGGCATTCGATGCCAATCGTCACCTCATATTTTTGCAAAACATCGTGAGAAACTGCCATAATTATATCGCTCCCAAATCCTTTAACCCCTGTTTATACGCGGCTAATGCCCGCAAGGCAATCTCGCGCGAGAGCCGCACATTAGCCTCATGCGCCAGCTTGTTGCGCACCTTGTGAGCACCCCATACGTGGTTACTATTGCTCCATTGTTCGCGAGCCGACTTCATGCGCTCACCCATTGTGTCGCCAGCAAAGCCACGTTCGCGGAGGGCAAGATCGAGCAACTTATCTGCCTCAAAGATAGCTAGCTGATACGTGCCAATGTTAGATTTATCGAGGCTATTCTCGATGGCAAGCCAACGTGCTTGGTATTTCTCGACATTGAGCACCTTGCCGCCCTGGCGCGTCAGTGCAACAACAGCAGCCAAGATTGCAGCAATGATAATAATACCCACCAGAAGGATCGTCACACCACCAGACATTAGGCGCTCCTTTCTGTAGCCGCTTGGGTTGCCACAGCAAGTAGCGTTGCATCACTCTGCATGGGGCCAATCAACTGGGCACCGATTGGCAGGCCCGCCTGGCTCACTCCAGCTGGCACATTCAGTGCAGGTAAGCCTGCCAGACTGGCTGGCACTGTCATGATATCCGCGAGATACATCTTAAGCGGGTCGTCGCTGTTTTCACCAAGACCAAAGGCAGGAGTTGGTGCTGTCGGCAAAAGAAGCATGTCGTATTGCTCAAACAGGGCGTTAAATTCGTTGATGAGCAATGTCCGCGCTTTTTGCGCCTGGAGATAGTACGCATCGAAATACCCACTACTGAGTACGTAACTACCGATCATAATGCGCCGTTTGTTCTCTGGCATAAAGCCTTCGTCGCGGCTCCGACCATAAAGTTCGGCCAGTGTCTTAACTCCCTCAGCGCGATGGCCATAGCGTACACCATCGTAGCGCGCCAGGTTGCTTGAGATCTCAGCCGGCACAACAATGTAGTAGATAGCAAGAGCGTGCTGGAGCATTGGCATACTCACTGTCTCAACAGTATGGCCATGCGATCGCAGGGCGTCGGCATACTGGCTAACCGCCTGCCGTACCTCCGCATCAACACCATCACCCATTGCTTCATTGATGATACCAATCTTCAGTTGTTGCGGCGTCTCTGTCGCAGGCACGAAGAAGTCGGGCAGCGTCGTCATATCCTTCGGGTCTTGGCCAGCCATGACGTTCATCACCACAGCAATATCCTCAGCACTGCGCGCAAAGCAGCCCATCGTATCAGTGCTCGAGGCCATTGCCACGACACCATAGCGGCTCGCTGTGCCATAGGTTGGCTTGATACCATACACACCGTTGAAGCTAGCGGGCTGGCGAATTGAGCCTCCCGTATCTGTTCCGAGGGCAAATGGCACAATGTCGAGCGCCGTCACCACAGCCGAGCCGCCACTACTACCGCCAGCGACTTTTGTTTTGTCGACAGCGTTGTGCGTGGCACCAAAGTATGAGTTCTCTGTGCTCCCACCATGCGCAAAGGCATCGAGGTTGCTCTTGCCAATGCAGATTGCCCCAGCCGCCTCGAGCTTATCTACCACTGTTGCTTGGAGAGGCGTATCAAAATTCTCAAGCATCTTGCTGGCCGCCGTACTCGGCGCACCATACGCAAGATAATTATCTTTAACGACGAACGGCACGCCAGCCAGCACCCCAACGTCCTTGCCCCGAGCCAGCGCCTCATCAATTTCTTGTGCCCGCTGCAATGCCCGCTCTTCTGTCAGGCTCAGCAGAGCATGGTATTCCTTAGCATCTCGCGCCCGCTGCAACGCCGCCTGCACCTGAGCGGTGGCCGATGTCTGACCTTGTTTGATCTGAGCAACTCTCTCGGTAATATTCATATCACAACACCTTCGGTACTTTTACACAATTATCTGCCTGCTCAGCTGCTAGCCCCAATAGCTGCTCGCGCGATACGTCGCTAGCATCTATTGTGTCGGGCCGCCATACATTAGTCAGGCCAGTTACTTGGTAGGTTGGCTCGACACCAGTCGTGTCGAGGGTGGATAACTGCTCGATGTAGTGCAGAATATCCTCAAGGTTTTGGCGGAGCGCGGCAACGTCGGCTGAATCGCCAAGACTAATCGAACTTAATTGCGCAAGGTGCTGCACATCTTCAGTGGTAATACTACTCATTATGGATATATTGTACCACATTCGGTGCGTGGAATCGCTATATATCACAATGAGCAACGAGTAATGCGTCAGTAAGAAGTATAGACAGCACAGGGTACAATGCTAATGCTAATCTACTTCCAACTTATCACCCTTAGCCCGATTGCAGCGCCAACAGAGTGCTCGCAAATTTTGCTCGGTCGTGATACCACCTTTCGACACTGGCACAATATGGTCAACTTCGAGCAAAAGGTGTTTTTCATCCCGGCGCGAGACATGGCACTTCTGGCATTCGTAGTTGTCTCTGCGCAAGATAAACCGTCTGAGCTTTGGCGTCATAAGCTGACGCTGAAACCGCGCAGATTTGCGATATGTTATCTGTTGGCTGAGATATTCTGCCAATTTTTGGAGCTTTTTCTCTGTAAGAGTGACATCAAACGAGTAGTTATTGCGCTTGGCGGGCGAACTGTACTTAAATGAATATACGAGAAAATAATTCTTTTCAAACTTAGGTAATGTATTCGATCCAAGCTGCTTCATCGTCATTTTCTTGAAAATATAGGCTCCAACGTACATTTTGGCATCAATGAAGTCCATAATCTCGTTGTATTCGCTCCGCAGTATTTCCTCAGTCTTTTTGATTGTGTCGTATTTCTGGAGGATTTGCTCGAGTATCTGCACTGTCTCCTCGTTTATTGTGCGCTGCGCAAAAAAATATTTGACAATATAGCGGTATGGGTCAAGCTGCGCATTTTTATACACCGTAAGTGTGCTATTTTTCACATGTGCATGCGAGAGCCTCGACTGCTGCTGACGGATAAAACGCTTGGTTTCGGGTAAAAAGGCATTGAAGTCGTTATATTCTTGTATTTGCTTGGCAAGCCTCTGTTTGACACTTTGAAACTCAACTGTTTTGTAATAACCACGCGTCCTCCAAAACACGATGCAATAACAAACGACAAAGAATATCACTGGCAGGCAGAGCAGTATAACGTTGCAGACAGCAAGTCCAATAAGGATTGACCACCGGATAAACTTCGGTCGACGATCGATCGTCGCCAAGAAATATATCACATACTCTGGCAGGGCGTGAGTATCACGTATAGGCATACTACATCATATTATACACTCTGTGCGCATGACGATTGTGGGTTTACTCAGCTACTGCTCTACAACTTACTCTTCACCTCGGCGATCAGATCTCGCAATTCGGCTGCTCGCTCAAACTCAAGATTGGCACTGGCGAGATTCATTTGGCCAGTCAGGTCTTTTATAAGGCTCTTATATTCGTCCTTGGGGATTTTACGCAGGTCAAGTTTGGGCGCGTCATCCTCTTTCTGCGGGATGATGGAGCGCAGACCTTCGTCGATCGCTTTATTAATACCACGCGGTGTAATGCCATGTTCGCGATTGTATGCCTGCTGAATTTCGCGTCGGCGTTTGGTTTCGTCAATTGCTCGGCGCATACTATCGGTGATACTATCGCCATACATAATGACCCTGCCCTCAACGTGGCGAGCTGCCCGGCCAATTGTCTGGATGAGGCTACGCTCGCTACGGAGGAAGCCTTCTTTGTCGGCATCCATAATCGCTACCAAGCTCACTTCTGGCAAATCGATCCCCTCACGCAAGAGGTTGATCCCCACCAGGACATCATACAGACCCATACGCAGATCACGCAGAATGTCGCCGCGCTCGAGCGTGTCGATCTCGCTGTGGATATAGGCCGTCTTGATGCCGAGGTCGGTCAGATAGGTAGAGAGATCCTCAGCCATCCGCTTGGTAAGCGTTGTCACGAGCACGCGCTGCTGCTGGCTGGTGCGCTCGCGAATTTCTGCAATGAGGTCATCTACCTGTCCTTCAGTTGGACGAACTATAATTTCTGGGTCGAGCAAACCAGTGGGGCGAATCACCTGCTGAACAGGAGCGGGGCTGCGCTCTAGCTCATAATCGCCAGGGGTAGCAGAGACGTAAATCACTTGGTTAATATGTTTATCAAATTCATCAAAGCGCAGTGGGCGATTGTCCAGCGCACTCGGTAGGCGAAAGCCATGCTCTACCAGCACTTCTTTGCGAGCGCGGTCACCATTATACATCGCGCGCACTTGGGGGACGGTTACGTGACTCTCGTCGATTAGCATCAAGAAATCGTCAGGAAAGTAATCGAGCAAGGTAGCTGGCTGCTCACCCGCTTCGCGGTTGGTGAGATAGCGACTATAGTTCTCGATCCCCTTCACGAAGCCAGTCTGCTCGAGCATTTCCAGGTCGTACTTAGTACGCTGGCTCAAGCGCTGCGCCTCAAGCAGCTTGCCGTGCGTCTCAAACCACTGTTCACGCTCCTCGTACTCCTGTCGAATCCGGTCAATCGCCTGCTTAATTTTCTCCTTAGGCGTTGCATAGTGGCTACTCGGAAAGATGGTAAACTCCGCTGGCTCATCGAGGATCTCGCCAGTGAGCGGGTTGATGTGCGTAATCCGATCTACCTCATCTCCAAAAAATTCCACCCGATAGGCTGTCTCTTGCCCTGCCGGAAAGACATCGACCACATCGCCCTTGACGCGAAAGGCACCGCGTGCAAAATCGATATCATTGCGATGATATTGGATATCCATCAGCTGGCGCAAAAATTTATCCTGAACGCGCCGCTCACCCTGACGCACTGTGACGGATAGCTCATAATAATCGGCTGGCGAACCCAGGCCATAGATACAGCTCACACTGGCGATAATAATCACATCGCGGCGCGTGAGTAATGCATCAGTCGCTGCATGGCGGAGGCGGTCGATTTCCTCATTGATGGCTGAATCCTTCTCGATATACGTATCACTGCTGGCAATATATGCTTCTGGCTGATAATAATCAAAATAACTAACGAAGTAGTGTACTTCATTGTCTGGAAAAAACTGTTTGAACTCACTAAAGAGCTGCGCCGCGAGCGTCTTGTTGTGTGCCAAAACCAGCGTCGGTACACCACGCTGAGCGATAATATTTGCCATCGTAAAGGTCTTGCCACTACCGGTTGCACCGAGCAATGTCTGCTCGCGCTGGCCCGCCTCCAGGCCACCAAGTAACTGGGCGATCGCCTGTGGCTGATCACCGGTCGGTTGATAGGCAGAACGAAGCTGAAATGGTATGTGCGTCACGCTCCTTAGTGTAACATAGCGTGGGCCTTAAATCACACTCTGGCGATTCATCTCAGCAAGGAGTTTGTTGTACGTCGCTTGCGGGTCTTTGGCGTGATTGATCGCCCCACCAACGCTAATCACGTCAGCACCACCCTGGGCAATATGAAAGACATTATCTACCGTCACGCCACCATCCCAGCCAATCTCGACCCGAGGGTGGATGGCTCGCACCAGCCGAATCTTCTCCAACTGCATCATCCGCGCCTTGCCACCAAACTCACCCAGCTTACCGCTAACGATCGATACATAGTCAGCCGTCTCGATATACGATGCCACCGTCTCGGGCACTGTGGTACGCTGCAGGGCCACACCAGCATGAATACCAGCTTGCTTGATCTGCTGCAAGACAGGGATCAAATCCTCTTTGACTTCGGCATGAAAAATAATTGTGCTGGGCCGCAGCTTGATCAGTTTCTCAACGTACACGCTAGGGCGCGCCACCATAGCGTGAATGTCAACCGTCCACGACTGAGGCCACCACAGTTGGCCGATCCCTACCGTTTGACGAGGCGCAAATACGCCATCAGAAATATCAATATGAACCCGCTTGGCAAACGGCATAAAATGCTCTACCGCAGCCTTGTATTCATCAGTTTTTGTACTCAAAATAATTGGTGCTATGACAGCCATGCAAGACATTATACGGCGTCTGACGTGTGTTGTAAAGACGGCGACGGCGTTCTTTCACGTTTGCGAGAGCTAAGGAGGGAGTGTTAGACTTATGTACACAAAGAGTAGGTATTTGACACTTCCTTAACATCATTTAAGAAATCGTCATCAAACTTTTCCAAACTTTTCGTTGCATCAACTAACGACTCTAACTCATCCAATTCTTGCTGAGATAGTGCGCTGCGTTTTTCTGCTAAATAATCGGTCAATCTTGCACAAATATATTCGACAGCCACAGCCCATTCACCTGCATCATTATATAGCGTCACTTCTGCTCGGTCAGCTCTTGTTAGGTAAGGGTTTTTATTAGCATAGTCTCGTATCAATTGGGTCAAGTACATAACTACATTATATCATATTCTCAAATATTTGCTGGGCAACTCCCTGCCTGCGGCCGTGCCATGCCAGTAGTGGCGTAGTAGCGAATGTCGGTGAGATGACGGTCGGTGGCTTGAACACAGAATTTGGTAGCATCGGCGCTCAGTGTAACCTGTACAGCTGTGTCGCTTGGTGGACGGTAACCAACTTGCTCAAGGTTAGTGCTATAGCTTGCACCACTAGCGCTGGCATTGGCGTGGTGCGTCTTGATCGCCTCAAGTGCACTGGTAGCTGCCGCACGCGTTGCGACATCGACTGAGCGCCGCCGATAGCCCGAATACGCCGTCATAGATAAGGTTACAAGTAAGCCCAGGATCGCGATGACAATCATCAGCTCCATGAGCGTGAAACCCTTCTGGCTCCGCTGCATCCACCATACTGCCCTGCTTTGCCTCATTATATTTCTCCCTCCATTAGCATAAGCATATTTAAGCATCACTATAGCAGGTGGAATGGTCAAGGGCAATAGCACTTTTCTTCTTAGCAGTATATACTAGGTTTATGGTGACCAAACAAGACGTCCTCACAAAAGCACGCGGTCTCTATAGCGAAGATCAGCTGTATGAAATTGACCATGCGATCGACTTCGCCACCCAGGCGCACCATGGACAAAAGCGCAAAAGTGGTGAACCTTACATTACCCATCCACTGAGTGTTGCAATTATCTTGATCGACTGGGGGATGGACAGCGACACCATCATTGCGGGTATTCTCCACGACACCGTCGAGGATACCGAGACGTCACTAGACGACATTGAGTCGCTTTTCGGACATGATGTATCCTTCCTTGTTGATGGCGTGACGAAGGTGAGTCAAGCCCGGGCTGGTATGCGCGACCTCGACCACTATCTCCCTCAGACAAAAGACAACCTTACCAAGCTGCTTATTGCCGTGGGACAGGACGTGCGCGTCATTATCATCAAGCTGGCTGACCGGCTGCACAATATGCAGACGTTGCAATTCAAGTCGCCCGAAAAGCAGCAAAAGATCGCCCGAGAAACACTCGAGGTCTTCGCCCCCATGGCTGACCAGCTAGGTATGGGGCGCGTACGGATGGAGCTAGAGGAGCTTGCTTTTAGCTACCTTGATCCCAAAGAATACAAGCGGCTCGAGAAGGTCATGAAGCAACGCCTAGGCAAAAGTACCCGCAAGCTTGGCGTCGTCCGCCTCGAGGTCGAGCGGGCACTCAAGGATGAGAAGCTCGAGTTTGAGATCAATGGGCGAGTCAAAAGCCTTTACAGCCTGCACCGCAAGCTCCAAAAGCGCGGTAGTCTCGACAATATTTATGACCTGATGGCACTACGCATCATTGTCCACACCAAGGAAGAGTGCTACTTAGTGCTGGGCATTCTCCACTCGCTCTATCAACCGATGATTGCTCGCATCAAAGATTATATTTCCATCCCCAAGCCAAACGGCTACCAGAGCCTCCATACAACGGTCATCACGCCTAATAAGCAGATCGTCGAGTTCCAGATCCGCACCCGCGATATGCATGAATACGCCGAGCGTGGCCTTGCCGCCAGCTTTCACTACCAGCAACAAAAAGATAGCAAGGAGTATCTCAAGGGCGACTCCAAGCGCGGCGTATCAAATCTGCCGGCCCAGTTGCAGTGGATTACGCAATTGCAAGAAATCGCCGCTCGCCTGCGCGCTGGCGAGGATATCCCTCGCGAGCAGTTATCAATCGACCTCTTTGGCCACCGCATCTTCGTTTTTTCTCCCAAAGGCGATATCTACAACCTCCCCGAAGGGGCGTTGCCGCTGGATTTCGCCTACGCCATCCACTCTGATATCGCCAAGCACGCCTACGGCTTCCGGATCAATGGCAAAATGGAATCATTCGAGCGGCCACTTGAGAATGGTGATGTCATCGAAGTCCTTACCCGCAAACTCTCCTATCCCAAGCCGGGCTGGGCGCAGCTTGTTACCACCAGCCACGCGCGCGATAAGCTCCGTCTTCAGCTCAACAAAATCCGCGTTCAAGCTGTTAATGGTGCGATTAGCCTGACGGATAAAATTATGCCAATTAGTAAGCCTGAGGCTACTTCGAAGAAGTCAAAGAATAAATAACTACCATAAATACAAAATACCCCACTGGGGTATTTTGTATTTGCTTAAGCGTGCTATCTAGCGTTCATTCCAACGCGCAATAGATTCATGAATAATCTCCTTGGCACGCGCGGTGTCACCGAAGCCTTTCACGACAGTAGTGCCAGGCTTCTTGAGGTCTTTGTAGTGGTTGAAGTGGTGCTCGATTTGCTTGAGTGTTGCAGCAGGAAGATCTTCGAGCGAGTTGATTGCATCACCTGTGTTGCGGTCATCTGCTGGTACGACGATCACCTTATCATCCACCTCGTCATCGTCTACAAACTCTAGCACTCCAATCACCTTGCCTTCCAAAACGACGCCAGTCGTCAGTGGTTGGTCGGTGATAATGAGAGCGTCGAGCTCATCACCATCTTCATCTAGGGTTTGTGGAATAAAGCCATAGTTGGTTGGCTTGGCAAAGATTGCTGGCTCGACCCGGTCGAGCTTCATCACTGCGAGGTCGCGATCCCATTCAATCTTGTGGTAACTTCCTTGCGGAATCTCCACCACCACATTGACAATGCCAGCGTCAACGTCGCCAGGCGTCAGTACTTTATTAAAATCTGCCATTTATATTAGCTCCTTTCTGTTACTATCTGTTTTATTTTAGCAAAATCTGCTCGGTAATGGCAAAAGAAGATGCGCTGGCAGTGCAACTTTGCTCTGCAAGCACATTAATCTCATCACCAACCCATTTGATGGTATAATACTGCTAGCATGTTAATCATTGGTCATCGCGGTGCGGCTGGACTCGCACCAGAGAACACTATCGACGCTATGGCAGCGGGTGTTGCGGCAGGCGTAGATATGCTTGAGCTAGATGTGCGATTGACGCGCGACGGTGTTCCTGTGGTGGCACATGATAATCGCCTGCTACGTACCCACCACCGAAATGAATCAATCAGCCACCTGACGTATACCGAGTTGCAGGCCCTCACCAGTGAGCAGCCTATTCCATCGCTCCTCGCAGTGCTAGACCGTTTTTTTGGCGTTGTGCTACTCAATATTGAGCTCAAAGGGCACGGTAGCGCCGAGCCAACGTATCAGCTCCTCACTCGCTACATCACATTGCCAGATGATTGGGATAATGTACTACTCTCGTCATTCTCCGTACGCGAGCTTCGGCAACTTCGGCAGCTTGCGCCTCAGGCCAATCTCGCTCTACTTCACCGCAATAATCCCTTTGCATTCTTGGCCTACCAGCGAAAGCTCGACTTCACCGCAGTAGGGTTTCATCGCTTGTATGCACATCCATTGGCGATAGAGATCGCACGTCGGTCGAATCTCTTTACCTACGTCTATACAGTCAATCGCCCAGGTGCTCTGCAGCAGCTTGCCGAGCGCGGCATCGACGGTATCGTTACTAACTATCCAGATAAGTTTCTTGCTGAGCTACAGCGGTTTAGTTAATAATATATGAAGTTATCTGATAAAACACAGTACGCCTGTCGTGCGAGATTGGAATATTATCTGAATCCAACTAACGTCTCACTTGGGTGATGCGAGACTTCTCCGCTCCTTTCTGTGGACGAATATTACCACTATCCAATTCGATACAGAGGAGTAATGATTAGGTAAGCGCCTAGATGATTTATCGAAAAAGCGACCAAAAAGAGCAGACGATAGCCCTTCAGTGCAGTTGGCAAGCAATCTCTCTAGGTATATCAACTTCGTCTTCATACCAGTAAAAAATCAGCCATTACGACTGATTTTTTACTTTACCAGATAGAAAGGAGATGCTACTCAAGAGCTAAGTTTTGAGATTTAGGCTCTTAGTTATCCCACACCAGCACTATCTATTCTACACTTTGTGCTGCTGAATATACTCACGGATACTCAAAGCAGCCGTTGCACCTTCGCCCACCGCTGTAGCAATCTGCATCGTTGCGCCGCTACGCACATCGCCACTGGCAAAGACGCCAGGCATCGTCGTTTCAAGATGTTCATTGGTAATAATCAACCCCCGCTCATCGAGCTGGACGGGCGTACCCTGCAAAAAGCCCGTGTTTGGCTTAAGACCAACAAAGACAAACACCCCATCACAGGCGAAGGTAGTTGGCTGGCCATTACTGATGGCTGCAATGCCAGTTACCTTGCCATCTTCTGCTATAATTTCGGTCGATTCGGTATGGAGATGGACGCTAATTTGTCCTCGCTCGATAAAGGGCTGCAGGTCGTTCTGGAGGATCTCACTCGCTTTGATCGTGCTCCGCACCAAGAGGTCAATATGCTCCGCAAAGCGAGTCAAGAACATCGCCTCTTGCAAGCCAGAGTTTCCACCACCGATCACCACCAGTCGCTTGCCTTTATAAAACGCACCGTCGCAGGTGGCACAGTAGTGTACGCCGCGACCATACAATGCATCCTCGCCAGGGATACCAAGCTTGTTATATGCACTGCCAGTGGCAATCAACACCGCACGGGCACGCACATCCTGCCCGTCAACTGTCACAATCGTATCATTGCCATCTTTGCGGAGGCTCGATACCTCACCCAGCTCAATCTGCGCCCCAAAGCGCTCTGCCTGACGCTGCAGCTGCTCGGCGAGATCGAGACCTGCTACGCCATCAGCAAAACCTGGGTAGTTATCGATCTTATCGGTAATCGCTGCCAGACCACCAATCACTGCTTTTTCATACAATACCGTCTGCAAGTTCTCACGCGTCGTATATACCGCGGCAGCCAGAGCGCTTGGCCCCGCGCCAATCATGACAACGTCGTAGACTGATGTCTGGGTTGGTTTATTGTTATTGGTAGTGCTGTCCATAGCTGCTCCCTCCTTGGCCTTCTTGGTATGCCTTCAATAGTTCTGAAGTATCGATCGTAGCTGGCTTTGGCACTACCATCACGATGAACTTCAGTGGTGTATTGGCGGGAATATCATTGCCTTGGCCTTTCTCGCCGTATGCTTTGTCGGAGGGGATGGTTAACTCACGTACTCCACCAAGGCGCATCCCCTTGATGCCTTCCTTCCAGCCAGTGATGACACTCGCGCTCTTGAGCCCACCCTCAACGGCAAATGGTGCATCAAGCTTACCGTCTTTAATAGATTGGTCAAATACCTTGCCCTTCGGGTTCCAGCCAATGTAGTAGGCCGCAAATGCCGTATTATCCTTGATTTCCTCACCATCACCAACTACCAAATCTTCGCTAGAGAGCTCCTTCACGCTATCGCGGTCAAACTCACCAACCCGACTCGCATATTGGCTAAAGGTTGGGTAATATTTGTTTGACAGCTCTTGGGCTTGAGCAGCTGTCTTAGCTTGGTAGTCCTTCATGAGTTTCTGGTATTTTTCTTGTGCTTTTTGCGCTTTGGCTTGGTCATTCTTATAATTCTCCGAAGCGAGAAACGTCGCCGCAAATGACCCCAGTGTCCCGACAACCGTCGCGACCAAAATAACAATAATAATCCAGCGTTGTGTCTTGGTTGTTGCCATAACTCCTCTTATTTCACCGACTAATCTATCTTGCCCAGTATAGCACACTTACCAGTATGACTGCTAGATAACAGAGGTCACATCGATAAATGCTGGTTCGTTTGCACTGCAGTTATTTCGCCAGCACTATTATTCATTATCACCTTGCGCTGCGCAGAAACACCACGCGAACAACCATCGGCCAACACGCCTCTTGCAATGACGATTTTTCTCAGTATACTAAGGAACAATGAACCGTCTCCACACCTTATTTTCGCCCCTGCTTGCCCGCCTGGCTATTGGCGGTACGACCGCGCTGCAATCAGCACCAGTCGAGAAGCTTGATGGTGCTCTCACACCCAATATGCGTGCCCTGCGCCTAGCAATGAGCATTGCCGATCAGCTCATTTCAATGGGGACACCAGCCCAAAATGTCGTTCATATGGCGCTCAGTATTACAGACACCTACTGTACTCGCAAAGTACATATCGACGTTATTTCGTCGCAACTTATTTTATCGCAAGATCGAGGCAATGACTATGAGCCACTAACGCTCCTGCGCACCATTCCACCGCGCGAGATCAACTACCAACATATGCAATGCCTCCAGACCCTGGCTGCGACTATTGCCGATGGAGCGCTCACCCTCGATGCTGCCGAGCGCGAGCTCGATGCCATCCTTGCCAAGCCACGACGCTACCCACCCTGGGTAATTTATCTGGCGGGCGGTGGACTCAGTGCTGGCTCGGCCCTGCTCTATACGGCGTCATTGCCGGTGATTTTTGCTACCTTTGTGATGGGCATAGCGATTATGTGGCTATTGGCTCGCTTAAATCGTATTGCCCTACCTGTGTTCTTTACTCAGATCATCGCAGCGAGCGTTATTACACTGGTTGCAACCATCATCACGTGGCTTGCCACCAACCATTATCTCGATATCCTCGGCATCATTAACCCAACCATCATCACCGTGAGCGGTATTGTGCTCTTGGTGGCGGGGATGATGATCGTTGGCGCCTTCCAGGACGCAATCGACGAATATTACGTAACGGCGACAGGCCGGCTACTTAAAGTAGCAATGATGACGATGGGCGTAGTGATCGGTGTAATGATTGGCCTGTATACAGCGCGGCGTTTTGGGATTGAATTTGTTGCCACACCCGATCAGTTGCAGCTGACCGGCACGATGTACCAGTACATCGGAGCAGCTGCTATTGCTGCCACCTTTGCCCTCGGCAACCATACTCAGCCAATTGGCATTATCCTAGCTGGTGCAACTGGCATGCTTGGCTACGATATATACCTCGCCATTACTAGCTGGAGCATGTCTGCTATTGCGGCCAGTGCGGCAGCGGGATTGGTGATTGGCTTTATTGCGACAACCGCTTCCCGTTTGTGGCATATGCCTAGCCTTGCCATCGTCAACGCTGGGATCGTTCCACTCGTGCCAGGTGTCACGCTCTACAATGGGCTCATGGGCGTCGTGACGACTGGCTCGAGCGAGGCAGGTCTGCTAGTGCGCGCTGTCCTCATTGCTATTGCCATTGCAGCTGGTGCGTCATTTGGCGTACTGATTGGTCGGCCCACGCGGCGGAGTTTCCTCCGCCTGCGCAATCGCCTACCACAGCGTCGCTTGCATCAACCTCATTCGCCAAAGTCCACGCCCTGAAACAGCGCATGCTGCTCGGGCGCAAACACTGTCCGGATAATTGAGCGGACGCGCTCAGCGCTCAATGTTGCTTGGCTGCTTGATAGCGTCAAGCGAAATGTCGTGGTTTGGTGCGATGCATCAGGGGTTGCTTTGTAAATACTCAGTGGCGTAAGGTCGCGGATAGTCACATCTGGGTATGTTTCGCTAGCTCGAGTCATAGCGCTCGAGACTGCTTGCACGAGTTCATCATAGGTAATCGCTGTACTTGTTTGGATTGAGATATCGCGGGCGGTGGTAGGGTAGCGACTCATTGGCTGGTAGTACACCACCGTATCGCGCCATACCTGCTCCATCACATCAAGGCGGAGTGATGCCGCTGCAGTATAATCAGGTAGCTTGAAATGCTTCACTACTGCTGGGCGCAGCTCACCAACCACCCCGATGAGCTGCCGCTTGGGCTGGCCAGCCGCCTCGCTACACTCCGCCCAAACGTGGGCCGCGCGATTGATGTCAAAAGGTTCATACATTGGATCATCTTGAGCTGCCGTGACTGGCGTATACACGAGAATCAGGCCGCTATCATGCGCCAGCTGGTCCAGTGTTGCCCGCACCCGGTAAAAGGCGGCGCCAGCCCGAGGCTTTTTGCTACTATACACAAGATCAATCAGTGATTGTTCAGCTGGCAGGCCATCCTCACCCATTTGTGCCTTGGTGTGACCCTTGCCGATTTCGAACAACATGAATTCGCTGTGCCCTGCCTTGATATTAGCATGGACTTTATCGAGTAAACTCGGCAACACACTCAGGCGGTAGTACTGGAGGTCTGGGCTGAGGGCATTTGAAAGTCGGAAGGCCTGGGCCGGATCTTGGCCTGCGCCCTTGAGTACGCGCTCGTGCACAAAGCTGTAGCTGAGCACTTCGTTAGCACCCGCCTTGGCTAGTGCCTCGCGCACAACGCGCTTGAGCTCACGGCGAGGGTTTTTACGCGCTGGCTGAATACGGCGCATGGGCAGCTGGCGCGGCACAGTATCAAAGCCGTGCAGCCGGCCAATTTCCTCAACGATATCCTCTTTCGTTTCTAGGTCTGTCCGCCAGAAAGGAATTGTGACATATAACGCATCATCCTCTTGACACTCTGTGCGTTCATAGCGGATATCGCCAAACTCATTCTCAGACTCAATACTGCTCCGTAGTGTACGTGTAGATGTCTCAATTTCTACATTACCAAGCATTCTTCTTATATCATTATTATTTAGTTGTATATCGCCAAGACGCTCTCGAATAAAGATTGGCCTTATTGCTTGTCGAGCCAGTTGATTCTCGGCAAAAATATTATCATTATGTATATCCACCACCGCACTGGCCTGCTCACCGCCCACCATACCAATCAGCCGGTTCAGTACAGCCGCATTCTGCAGGGGTGACTGGCCTTTGTTAAAGCGGGCTAGCGCATCAGTAAACACGCCGTGGCGCATGGCCATTTTGCGCACCGCATACATGTCGAAGGTAGCGCACTCCAGCACAATCGTGGTGGTTGTGGCTGATACCTCAGTGCGGCTGCCACCCATGATGCCGCCCAGAGCCACCGGGCCCTGCGCATCGGCAATCACAATATCATCTGGTGTCAGCTCAATTGTCTTACCACTCAGTAGCGCCAGCATTTCACCCTGCCGCGCCATACGCACGCCAAGCTGGCCGCCCTGGAGCGTATCGTAATCATACGCATGGGTTGGCTGAGCCGTCATGAGCATCACATAATTGGTTGCATCCACAATGTTATTAATCGGCTTTGCCCCCATCGCCACCAGTTGGCACTGCAGCCAAAACGGGCTGGGCGCCACCTGCACGCCGCGGATCGCCACCGCCATAAAGCGCGGCACAAGCTGCGGAATATCGTTCGAAACCGCGAGCGGCACACTATCGCCATCGCCAAATACCTGCTCCAGGCTATACCACGCCGGGCTCGTAAATTGTTGATGGAGGATGCCAGCAATCTCGCGCGCCACGCCCAGCTGGCCAAAGCAATCTGGCCGGTGGGTAAACATTTTGTTCTCGATATCAAGCACATAGTCATCCAGGCCAAACAGCGCGGCAAAGTCAGCCCCTGGTTGCAGGGTCTTACCCGCTGGCAGGTCGCGTGGCGTCAGCGCTACAATCCCCTCGTGGTCCGTACCAATTGCCAGCTCATCAGCCGCAGCCAGCATACCCTGGCTGAGCACCCCACGGAGCTTGCGTGCATCGAGCGTAAAGGGCTCGCCCTCGAGGATGCTAGCTGGCACCGTACTTGTCGGCGGCAGCCATACGGCCCACATACCAGCTAGCACATTGGGCGCGCCGCACACCACCTGCACCAGGCCGTTTTCATCGCGCGGCACATCGGGCACGGCCATGCCGTCATCAATTTTCGTCACGCTCAGGCGGTCGGCATTGGGGTGCTTGGCACACTCCACCACGCGCACCACGCGTGCGCCGCGGTAACGCTCAGCCAGGTTCTCTACCCGGTCTACCTTACCAAGCTGCTGATTAATACGCTGTACCAGCTCGTCCACCGGCGGTAGTTCAAAGTTAATAAGTTGTTTTATAACATTAAGGCTGACTTTCATACTGGGTTATAGTATATCATCTCGAGGTAAGGCTGCGCTACAAACCGTATTCTCTTTCGTCGTATACCAACACTACCCTACTGCATACAAAAGATACGAGACTATCTACTGTCTTATCTCTCAAATATCCAGATGCTCCACTGGCTGCTCCAGGCTTTGTTGCAAATTTTGCACAGCGCGCTCTGGGATATACGCCACAAGCTCGTCAATCGTATCGACAACCTCCATTCGCCCCCATTGTTTGACCGTCGCTGGATTGTCGTTGGTTTGCGTGCTACGCTGCGTGCCTGTAGGCCAATAGTTCCAGTCGGCGTGGTTGCGCTCATAGTACACATAGCGGCCCTTTTGCGTAAGATACACTCGCTGTTCGCGAAGAGCTGCTTTGTCCTTTGCTATTGTCCTGTATATCTTACGACCCATAAAAATCTTATGCTGATACACGCCATCCTTGCCAACGCGCAGTTGTATTTCATGAAAGCCATCGTGTGTTGCTTGCTGCCGCTCAACTAACAAACGATAGCCCGCCATCAGTGCTGCAGATAGACTCATACTAAGGCCAGGCAAAGTCCCTTCAATATAGCGTTCGTCGTTGTGCGAAAAATAGATTGTTTTATTAGCCATCACACTCCTCCTTATATGTATAGTTATACGTATATAGTATCTATCTTGTATTGGTATTGTCAAGGCTGTTCGGATGTGTAGTGCATTACCTCTGTTATATTGACATAAAATAGCGATACTATCCAGAATATGCTACATTATTCGCCTGCTTATGCTACAATTACACAGGCATACAAGAACATAATCTGGAGGTTTATATGCATACCGGTATTCGACGAATGGGACAGCGTAACTGTATTTATAGCGCGCTCCGCCAAGAATTAATGGACACGATGTTTCAAGACAAGGTTGGGTCATACGACTCTTCTCGCTACGAGGTCGATCTCAATAAACAACACTTCGCCATGGTATCAGACACAGGCAAAGTAACGGCTAAGGCACACCTGCTTGCATCCATCGCCGTCGAGCCACCAACCCTCATGTGGGGCTACGCGGACGAGCTTGCACAGTTTGGCAAAGCGGTCGAGCTTGCCCACAAGGTACGCGAGTATGGCTTAGAGCACAAAGAGAATGATCTTGTTAGTCCAGAAGTTGAATATACCTTCCCGTCTGACATAGACCAGCAGCTTGTGATCGCCAGTGTCGCGCATGATATCGGCTTTGCTGCCATCACTATCTTTGGTACGGAGTATTACTACTACAGCTCACCGATTCGTGGCGGTCGCCGTGTAGTGCTTTTGCTTGAGAACATCTCTGAGCCTGTACCTCCCATTACGCTCGACTACTTCTACTCACGCCTGCCACGCTATCTGCAACAGGTGGACGACATTGCGTGGTCGCTGGAGGGCTTTGTGGAGCTGATGCCAGGCTGGAGCATCGAGATGAACGACGATGACAATGGTGTCCACCACGCCCGCGTCACCGATGATACTGGCACAAGTATCCGCGTCAGCTACCAATTCGATGAGTATGAGCGGCTCAAGCGACTTGAGTTTAATCACGACTAATACTCGCTACCAGTGCTATACCAAAAACCGCATTTGTATACTTAATGCGGTTTTATTGTGGTTTTTACATCAATATGACCTCTGTTGGCACTCTTGCTGCACTGGTGTGCGCTCGCTTCAAGATATATAACCAGTGTTTGCAATTGACGCAACAATCCGGCATACTGGAGAGTACTAAAGGAGGACTGACATGACAAAACTAGACTATATCAGCCTAAAGAGTTGGGTTGTTGCTGGCCTGTTGAGTGTGACAGGGCTTGTGGCAGCAACAACGTTCCTAGCGCCAAGCCAAGCGGCCGCCAGTAGCGATTTACGCTCAGCCAATATGAGCCGCAAGAATTACAACGAGGCAATGAGCAGCATCGACCAGCAAATCAAGCAAGAAGAGAGCGACAGTACCATTCGCCCAGAGTGCCGCACATTCACCAAGACTCACGGCAAGCGCGCCGCAAAGGCCGTCCTCATGATTCACGGCATCAGTGGCTGCAGCAACGTTTACCAAAAGCTGGCAGATGAATTCTACAGCCAAGGCTACAATGTCTATGTGCCACGCGTGCCTAAGCATGGCCACACCAACAATAAGCGCCATGGCGAAATCTCTACCAAAGACATTGCCAACTTCATGAAGACGAGCGCACAGCAAGTGAGCGGCCTGGGCGATGAACTTGGTATCATTGGCCACTCTGGTGGTGGTGATATGGCGACGTGGCTTGCACAGTATGGCAATGGCTTCTTTACGAATGTGTTGCTGCTCGCCCCATTCTACGAGCCAGCAGCCAGCCAAGCCCCCAAGTGGCAACTACCCGTCTTGCGCACGCTGTATGGGCACAATATTTTGCCAGATAAGTTTAGCCCAAGTGGTTTATCGTACCGCGCACTCGGCAAGTATCTCATCGTCAAACAAAACTTCAAGAAAGATCTTGCTGCACCGGGCCTCAAGCGCGTTGCAACAGTGACGAGTGAGAATGATGACGCTGTCGATAATGGCCTAGCGGTGAGTATTCCGCAGCGCATGGCTCAGGCAAGCAATGCATCGTTCCAGCACTACAACCTACCGAAGCGGCTCAACATTGGCCACAATATGGTTAGCCCAACCGATGGCGGTATGGCCACCTACCACCAGGCAGTCTACACGCAGTACCTCAACCTCTACGAGGGCCGCCAAACTGCCGAAATATAATCAGCTCTAGCTACGTACAAAAACATTGCAGCTCAACCAGCTGCAGTGTTTTTATTATTTTTGAGAATGTGAGACTCAAATTTCCTTAGCTATCTTCTCCCCTATTGTTTCTATTACAATAGACTACTGATTGGTCATTCTGCTGAGAGCATCATGTGCGAAATTAGATACTCTCTTAGTACAATCAAGGGGAGTGTGAGGAGAAAACCTCAGAAAGAATAGAGAAGTTTAATATCGCAGGCTCTACCGCTGCTCGGCAATCAGCTCACGCTTCAGCCGGCGCAAGCCACGCCAGCACCGCACGCAAAGATACCCATCAAAGAGCGCAACGAGTACTAGCCCATAAAACTCAGGCTGCTGCAAAACAGCTGGCGATTGTACAAGTTTGTATCCGATATAGGCAAACAGCAGTACAACAAGCATCATTAGCAGCCCCATACGCTGCTTGCTAATGCGCTTCACCATTGCCAGGCGAGACTCGTTATCGCTAAAGATATCGTCTTCTTCAGCTTCGCTACTTGGCCTACGAAAGACATGGAATCCATTGGCGGATGCAACATACTCCCAGCCATAATCGGCATAGAGCTGCTGGTACTGCGCGTTTTCTTCGCGCCGAGTAAGACTCTGAAAGTCGATTTTGTACGTATAGTGCGCCGCTGGGCACGGCTCAAATATATAAAAGAACGGGATGATAAAGCGTTTCAGGGCATACCCTTGCCGATGTTGCTCAGCAAGAAATGCCTCCTCCTGCCCATACTCTGGCAACATGTAGTAGCGACACATGATCCGTGACATTTAGTTATTTCCTTCCTTTGCTATTGTTATACAGCCGCTCGATCCGCCGCAGCTCGCAGGCTAATATCTCTTGGCCAAGTGGTGTGATATGGTAGATTTTGCGCTTATCCTCTTCTCGTACGAAGCGAATTATACCGTCCTTCTCCATCTTGGCGAGCGTGCCATACATTGTGCCAGGGCTAATCTGCACCTGGCCGTCTGTCATCTGCTTGACGCGCTGGCCAATCGTATAGCCATGCATCTCTGCCTGCAGACAGAATAGGATATAGAACCCTGTCTCGGTCATCGGTGAGTAGATTCGTCGTAGCTTTGCTTGGATCATGTGCGCTTTCTCAGATATGTATTATACCTTGTCTAGCCTCGGGTTGCGAGCACAAGGAGTATCGTCGCGAGGCTATTCTGCAGGAGGTGTACACCCATTGAGGCGTAGAGGCTCTTCTTTTGTTCATAGGCTCGGCACAGGAAGAATGCCAGCGGCAAATAGCTAATAATCGCCAGACCATTCTTGATTCCTCCTGTGAGCATGTATGGTGCCACGTGTACAAGTGCAAAGAGTACCATTGATGCTGCATAAGCAAGAACACGAGATTTTTGCAATAAGCGAGCAAAGATAACGCCACGAAAGACAACTTCCTCTACGATCGGCCCAAATACCACCGCCATAAATACCGCATACCATAGCGCTCCACCAAAGAGGCCAACAAGCGCCGTTTGGTTTTGGTTAGTGACTTGCAACGCAACAAGCAGGAGTGTTACTGGGATTGTTGCAAGATATGCAAAGAGAAAATACTTGATGACAAACCAGCTATTCTTGCCCGGTGCTTGCCGTGCAGTGCGCCATACAGCAGCAAGTTCAGCTCGTTTCTTCATTACAATATAGCCAAGCAGAAGCACACTTGCTACAGCATTGATGATGAGCCCAAGCACGCTTGTCGATGATATAGCGGCAAATCGCTCCAGTACATACGACAATGCTGTCATACCTACCATGTAGCCAGCAAAGTATGCCAGCAGAATTTTTACGTCATCCCGTCGTTTCGTTGTTTTATTCATTAACTATCCTTTCTCGATTGGTACATCGAAGTCATATGTATCGTAGTGCGATATATCGTATATCATTATTGTATACCGTAGCTCGATATAATGTCAATAGTGTGTTCTTTTATATGACGGAATAGTCTTGATATGTAAAAACCAGCAGCGTATTCTGCTGGTTTTTACAACTTACTTATCAGCTGCGCTCGTTATTCCTACAGATGCTTCATGCGCCACCGCTCAATCGCCTGCGACCGACCCAGCATAAACGATAGATTGCCAATCAGCAGTAAGCCAACGACAGGTGTTAGTATCAGCGACATGCCAATCACCTGTGGCACAACAACAAAGCTATAGGCTATGCAGAGACCGTTACCAAGGAGTGTGATAAGCGCCGTGACGCTACCAGGTGTCCAGCTTCGATACTTCGCTGCATCAACGAGATGCCCAACCAAGTGCAGCATATTTGCAAGAATAACTGCACATACCAGCGCAAGTGAGTGCAATACAATTGCACCGCCAAGCAGAGCCAGTGCAACGATCGACTCTTCGAGAATGATGATGGCAACCGTCTCTGTTGATGGGTACGCGGTGCGATTCGATATAATCATCTGCCCAGCAAATGCCGGGTCATGCTCATAGCGTCGAATCCACGGCACAAACCGAGCAATCTCCTCCAGTTCATGAATAATAAATAAGCCAAAACCAGCAAAGGCTACTAGTGCCTCCATCGTCATTTCCCTTCGTACACAGTAAGGTAGGTCTGGAATACCTCCTCGCTATGAGCACTCACCCCCGGCGAAGCGCGCCGTGTCATGTCGTGGCCAATATTCATGCTGGCAGGGAATTTTTTGTATTGGAAGGAAGCATTGTTGTTGGTTGCCATTTTTTGTGGGATATCGTGCGCGAGGTCTGGGTCGATATCGTGATCCCCCTCACTCACGACCACACCAACATGCTTGAGACCTGGTGCAGCGAGATTGGCTTTGTAGTTTTCTTTGAGTGTGACGTACTTTGCTAGGGCGCGATATGACAGGCCATTCACCTCATCATTACCACTGTAGCGGTCTGGTAGGATATTATTGCCGTAGAGGTTGCGCATGAGCGGGATCTGCCACTTGGGAGCCTGGCTGGCCGCTGGCTCATAAAATGGCGCAATGAGAAGCACCCGCGAGAAGAGTCCATTACCATACTGCGCAAGCCACGTTGTCATATTGCCGCCGCCAGAGTGGCCCGCCACCCCAACTTCCTCACCAAGGCCGCTGACCTGACGAGCACTCGTGGTCATGTAGTTTACCATATCACTGAAGGAGATCTGACCATGGCGCTTCTTGTCGGCATAACCATGCTGTGGCACGCGCGGTGCATAAACATTGTAGCCCTGCTCGTAGAATACATTAGCAATATCGGCCATATCACTGGTACAGCCACTGATACCGTGGATAAGTAAGATAGCCTTGGCTGTTTTCTTGCCATGCGTCTTGGCAAACGAGCGACATTCGCTGCGCAGGCCAGCCTCTGCTGTATCGTGGGTAATTTGCTGATTGATAGCCGCCATCGAGCTATCATAATCTAGTCGCTTGATATCTGCTGTGCGTAGTTCTGCCTTCTGGGCGGGCCACAAGAAGGCAGCTGCAACGGCGATCGCGCCAACTGCAACAATGCCGCCAATGAGCGTAGCAATTACTTTTATAATTCCGGCTTGAGATGAGGGATAATCTTTCATACGCTATAGTATGGCGAATGTTTGCAAATATAGCAAGACCACTCTACTAAAGAGAGTGGTCTTGGTTTCAATCTGATGCCTGCTGCTTACGATTCTGCTTTGCGGCCCGCCACCAGCAGGTAGAGGTTACCACCAAGTGCAGCACCGATCAAGGTACCAGCAATCACCTCAAGACTTAGGCGGCTATAGCCAGTCTCGCCACGGCTTGCTTGTGCGCCAGTAAAGCTACTGTCTGGTGCCTCTGTTGCAGCGATAGCCACTGCTGGGTTGAGCGTTGCACTTTTTGCGCGCAATTCGTGTGGCAAGTGTTTGATGTCTTGGACTGACGATGTGTCCACCGAAGCCTGCACCTGTGTTAGCAAGCCACCAGCCACGATAGCAGCAACGGCCAAGGATAGGCCAATCCCCACTGCCTGGCCTGTTTGCTTGAGCTCGGCCACGCGCAACACGGCAGCCGCAATGCCAAACATCAGCACCGCTGCGCCGACGAGCTCAACACCAAAGACCGCCCAGCTAAAGGTAGTAAAGTGTTCAAAGCTGAGCTTGAAAGCGCTCCCGCTTAAGCCATTCAGCACAACGACAGCCAGCGCGCCACCAAGCAGCTGGGCGATCCAGTAGAATGGTACCAGCGCTGTCTTGAGCTTGCGCATTGCCCAGAGGCCAAAGGTGACCGCTGGGTTGATATGTGCGCCAGACACTGCACCCACCGCTACAGCAATCACAAGCAGTGTGAGGCCAAGGTAGAGTGGTGCAAATTGAGTTGCCGCACCAATCGCGGCAATGGTGAGCATAAATGTACCAAGCAGCTCAGCAAAAATAATGTTGAGCAAGTTGCTCGGCAGAGCTGGCTCGCGTCGCTTATGGACAACAGTCTTGGTGGCTGATGTGGTCGATGCAGCCTTTACGGTTGGTGCAGCCTGAGGCTGGGAGGCCGAGTCTTTCGCGGCCGATTTTTTGGTCGAAACGGCTTTTTTGGTAGCCATACGTCCCTCCTTCACTAGTTGATACTACGCCTTTAGTATATCACATCACTCTATTCATCGGCGATATCAGATGTCGATTGTGCCAAATAATGCTATACTAAAGACATGGGACAATATATGAAACAAGACCAAACGCGCAGTGAGCTGCAAGAGCGTATTGCGGCCGATCTCCGCGCCAAAGCAGCTGCCAGCAGCCACACCGGTGATGGTGCCGCACCAGCAAGCGGCGACACCGGCGTCGAGCAATCCGAATACCTCAAAGGCACCAAGCAAACAACCACACTAGCTGGGGTATGGCTGGTCGTTGGTTTTCTTGCACTGCTTACCTTTGGCTTTTTTGTTGCGTTAACTATCAATGGGCAGCAATAACGGAGTGGCAATATGACAGACCTTGACGCTATCCAGCAAAAGCTACTCCTGGCCGTGAGCCAATCGACCACCCCGCGCGAAGTGCTACGCCACGAGGAACTGCGCGCACTGTATGGGCATATCACATCACTCCCCCCAGCGGAGCGTGGCCCATTTGGCAAGCGTGTTAATGAGCTCAAGCAAGCTGTGCAAGCCGCCATCGAGCGCCGCCTCGAGGAGCTCGAGACCGTCGAGCGCACACCGATTGACGTCACGGCGCCGATGGATATCAACACGGCTATTCCCCCATTACTACCAACAAACCAGGGCTCAACGCATCCATTAATGCAAGAGATCGAGCGAATTGCTGATATCTTCTACCGCATGGGGTTTGTGGTGGAGGAATCGCGTGAGATCGATGATCAGTTCCATATGTTCGAGAGCCTCAACTTCCCGAAAGGCCACCCCGCCCGCGATGATTACGACACCTTCATGACCGTCGAGACAGACGCGCAGGGCGACCGCCTGATCGCGCCAGCTCACACTAGCACCATGCAAAACCGCGTCCTGACCACCTATCGCCACAATTTAGATGCGGGTGAAGCAATCGCCGCCATCGTACCCGATCGCGTCTTCCGTAATGAAGATCTGGATGCCCGGCACGAGCACACCTTCTACCAAGTGGAGGGCGTGTATGTAGCGAGGGGGGTTAACGTCGGCAACTTGATTGCAACCTTGCAGGAATTTTTGCAAAGCTACTACGGCAAGCAGCTCGATGTGCGGGTCAATCCCTTCTACTTTCCCTTCACCGAGCCAAGCTTTGAGTTTGCCCTGAGCTGCCCCTTCTGCGAAGGCAAAGACCCTAGCTGCAAGGTGTGTAGCGGTGAAGGCTGGGTGGAGCTGATTGGCTGCGGCTTAATCCACCCTAATGTGCTACGGGCGGCTGATATCGACCCCGACACCTACACCGGCTTCGCCTTTGGCTGCGGCATCGACCGCCTCGTGATGATGAAATACGGCATCGAAGACGTGCGGCATTTCGAGAGCGGTAAGCTGGACTTTTTGCGGCAGTTTTAGCCTCATCTATTCGTTTTATAACCAAGGTTCACCATATGCATAACGATAATGAGCTTTTTACCATCGCCCAGACACTTCTCGAGCAGCGACACACACCACCAGTTCACACTGTGGCAGCAGCTTTGCGTTGCCAATCTGGCGAGGTGATCTCTGCAGTCAACATCGATCATTTTCTTGGCTTCGTCTGCGCCGAGACAGCTGCACTGGCAATCGCTATTAATCGAGGCATCTATGATTTCGATTCGATCGTCGCTGTACGTAAAAATGATGACACGGGAAAGATCGAAATTGTCGACATGTGTGGCAAATGCCGTCAGATCTTTCACGATTATGCGCCAGGTATTACTGTCTTGACTACAAACGGCCCGCAGGCAATAGAGCATATCCTCCCTCATGCTTATATTCACCAACGTACGAAAATTCAACGAGCTATCAAGTGATAGTTAGCTATACTTTATTTATGAACCATTCGACACAAGCACTCTTACACAATAACGCCTACGCAAATCTTGCGACTGTCTCTCCGGATGGCCAGCCGTGGAATACGCCAGTGTTTTTTGCGTATGCAGATGGCGCAGTATATTGGTGGTCACCAATAGCTGCTCAGCACTCACAAAATATCGAACATAACCACCGTGTATTTATGACAATTTACGACTCAACTGCCCCAGAAGGTCACGGCGTTGGCTTATACTGTCGCAGTGTTGCTCATCAAGTAGCAGATAGCGAGCTCACTGAAGCAATCGCCATCTATAACAGTAAAGCTCAGCAATTTCAGCTTACTCCTACAGACTGCACGGGCGTAGCACCAACTCGTCTGTATACAATGCCCATCACCGAAGCTTGGACAAACAGCGAAGATTCAATCGATGGTTATTACATTGATACTCGCAAAAAAATTATATTCAAGAGATAGACCCTTCTCATAGAGAATATAAGGCATTCGCCCTGTATTTTCTGTGGAGTACACTGATCTACCGGCTAATCGTCAACGGCCAACTCAGCTCGACACTCTTCAGCTTTTTTAGGCTATTGAGTGGTGTAAGCTCCTTCACCTCGGTGTTTTTGAGAGAAACAAAGGTGAGATTCTTTGCATGTTGAATGCCTTCGAGGTTCTTTATTTTCTCCCACGACTCTGCACCATCGCGCGCGCTGAGGTCAAGCGTGGTTAGCTTTTCGAGATCTGAGGTAAGCATGGGCTGTGCATCACCGCGCTTTGTATGAGTCACTTGGGCGATGGCTTGGTTGAGCTTGTTGCGGAGGCGCCAATCAGGCACGTTCACTACCGCGTCCTGTGGCCTATCAGTAGCAGTCTTTTCTTGGTAGACTCGCACATAGTCGACCTGCATATCTTTCGCGACTTCGTAATCCTTAGGGCTAGCCTTCTTGTATGGCTCATTGAGGCCGCCAACCTGGTGATTCAAGCGAATAAAGAGTTTATTAGCTGCCTTGGCAAAGGGCCAGTTTGCATCATCTGGCGCTACGCGGTGTACCATGCGCCCATCATAGTAGAATTCGATCGTCCCATCCTTCTTATTCAAGACGCCGTAGGTATGGAAGGCATTTTGTGTATTACCAACGATATTCCGATCGAGAACGCGCTGGTGCTGATGCGAACGCTCTTTATTCCCCTGGCGTGGCTGCGTATGGACATTGGCTTGCAGCCAGCTTGGATCGTAGCCACGCGACTCGAAGACATCGAGTTCACCACTGGCTGGCCAGTTGAATGTTGTGCTGGTGAGCCAAAATGACGCCCAGGTTGCTCGAGCACCACTGTTCTTGTTGCCCTCTGGCAGCTTAATAGATGCCTCGTAATAGGTACCTGGTCCCCAGGCATGGGCGACACTTTTGTCTTTCCAATCGCTGAGGTAGTGCGAGTTTACCATCCCTGTCGAGAAGGCAGCATGACCGGCCTGGCATGGCCTGCCATTTTTATCATACTGCGCGAGGAGATGGAGTTTGCCATCGTACTGGCGCACCATGTCTGTCCGGAAGCGCTTTTCCATACCTGATGCAAGGTCAAAGCAACCCGTCGGTACAGCCCATTTTGTTGCGTCAAGCTTATTACCGTCAAATTCATCACCCCACACTTTTTTATAATGCGCCTGCACATCACGCGGCAGATGGTTTGCTGCCGATGCTGACTGTGCTATAGCGAAGCTTGAACCCATCACAGCACATGCCATGGTAAGCCCAAGCGCCAAGCTGGCTTTTGCCTGTTTTGTTGCTCGTGTTGCCAACATATCCCTCCTTGTGTTCGTTAGCTGTTCTTATTTAATCACAGCTACTCTGCTTTGCCAAACACAAGACAATAACTTTATCCATATTTTTTGCAAGCGAGATAGTCTATTTCGATCATACACATCGATCTGCCAGAGGTCATTTTTTGCACGAAGAAGCAATATATGGCGTATGTATTATGCTCCGAAATACATTGTGGTTTTTGCTACGATTATCGCTACCCCTGTTTGACAAATCTCACACGAAGATTTACAATAGCGACACTATATGAAGGTCGTGAGAAAAAAATCATACCCGGAACTATTCGAACAAGTACTTTCAGGCGAAAAAACGTTTGATATGCGTATCGCCGATATTACGATTGAGCCGGGTGATACTCTCGAGCAGGTAGAGGTCACTCATGACGGTGTGCCGACCGGTCGAACTGTTCGTCATACTGTTGGTACTGTGTTACGAACTAAGGAGATCGATTTCTGGCCACCAGAAGAGATTGACCGCTACGGATATCAAGTAATTTCACTTCGAAGTCAGCCTTCACATCGCCACAGATCTAACTCTAACTCATGAGATGTGTCTAGGGCTCTATGTTGTCACCCCGTACCGTGCTTGTGTTGAGTTAAAGCTCCTCAGATCGATCTAGCAGCTACTCATCGCCACGCTGCGGCCGTTCGAGCAACTGCGGCTCGCTCTGGCGTTCATCGCCAGTGATACGTACGACGTCTTTATCCATCTTGCCGAGCTCGCGATAGGTTGTGTTGTAGTGACCAACTGTTGTAGCGAGGCTCTTACCCATTTTGCCTAGCAATTCATCAAACTTCTTGATATGCGTCGCAAGCTGGCCAACCCGTAGCTGAATATCCTTGGCTTGCTCTTCAATCTGGAGGCTACGCAGCCCCTGCAGCACTGTCTGCAAATATGCCAAGAAGCTGGTTGGGCTCACGATAATCACTCGTCGATCGCGAAAGGCATACTCTATCAGATCGCGGCTCGAACCACCCTGCCCGACATTGTTGATAAGCAGATCATAATACAGCGACTCGCTGGGTATAAACATAAAGGCAAAGTCCATTGTGTCTTCATTTGGGCGAATATATTTGCTCGTTTCGTCGATGCGCTGCTTAAGGTCAAGCTTAACGCGGCCGAGTAGCTGCTGGCGCTCGTCTTTATTTGTGGCATTGATCATCCGGTTGTAGTTCTCGAGGCTGAATTTGCTATCGATCGGCAGCACCCGCCCCTTGTCAAGAAAGATCACCGCATCGACCGCCTCGCCATCAGCAAAGCGATATTGCATCTGATACTGGGCTGGTGGCAACACATTCTCAAGCACACTCTGCAGATAATATTCACCAAAGACACCGCGCTGCTTGGGGTTTTGCAGAACGTTTTGCAGTGTCTTGAGCTCATCTGCGACGTCGACGACGCGTCGATTAGTCTCATCTAGCTTGGTGAGGCGCTGCGTCACATCGGCCACCAGCTTGGCACTCTCAGAGAGCTGCTTCTGGACTGACGTTTGCATAGCAGCACCCGAGCGCTCGAGCTTATCCCCAACCGACTGCTGCATAGCGGCAATCGTCCGCGATAGCTCCGTTACATCGCTCTTGAGGAGCGCCACTGATTGCTGATCTTTGAGCTCATTAAGCTTCGCCAGCAGCAAACTCAGCACTACACCGCAGCCAACGAGGACAACAATAAGAATAATTCCAAGCACTAGAGAAAGTTCCATATCTCTAGTATAGCATTTCCCCAGAAATAGCCACTCATGTTGTTTTATTTCACAGAATATCTACAGTGTCGCAAGATACATCAATACAATGATCGCCACCATTGCACCAAGTGTGACTGCTAGGTTGCGCAGGCGCGAGATCCACGAAAACACGCCAATACTCAGTGCCATCAAAATCGTAATAACCGGCACTACGACATACCATGACGATGCTGCCAGCCACGTAAGCACTGGCCAGAGACCGACTGCCGTCGCAAGCATAACAAGAGCAGGACGATACACCCGGCGCTGCACCAAAAATATAAGTCCGACAATCACTGCCACAACCATTGCGCTCAAGACTGTATAGAATGTGGGTGTGCCACAGCTTGCTGGATTGGCGCTACCAAGGCCACAAACCGCACCAAACACCCCGAGATTGGCAACGAGCAGTAGTACTGCACTCGTCACCACGCCAGTAATGGCCGCACCTATCATAATCTGCCCCATATCTGGCCACGATAAGTTCACAAAATGCTCGGTGTCTTCGGATGTATCGAGCACACCGCCCTGAGCAAAGGGGTTGTCGATTGCTCGGCTGTGGTCGAGCCCATCGTCAAGCACCGTCTTGGTGATGGTCGCCGTCTTGGCAGTTTTTGCTTTTTTAGCTTGGCGCGCTGCTTCCGCCACCTCATCTGGGTCAGCGGTGCGTGCGTATATCTGTTCGTCCATATTATCTAGCTCCAATTCCTTACTGGGAGCTATTATATTATGTTTTTGCCGATTTTGCTAGTCTGCGCCAGAATTTTTTGTGATGTGGCACGTACCATACAGCGCCCAGCAGTGCAATGGCCACCCCACCAGCAACATCAAGCGGTGTATGTACCAGTGCTGCCACGCGGCCAAGGCACACCAACACCGTCATAACAAATAGCGCCACGGTGAGCAGCCGCTGGCGCGTCACATACCACACCGCTAAGGTAAGAAACATCGCAAAGAGTGCGTGATCGGACGGAAAGCCGGGATTATTGAGATAGAGCGCACCTGGGTCGGTGCCGAGCTTTTCAAATGGCCGGAGCGTCTCGGGCTGCCAGAGCGCACCAATAACTTTCGCACACCAATAGGACGTCAGGCCTGCCATAAATACGCGCGTGTAACGCTGGTAGCGTTGGGCTTGAGGTGCACGGAAAAACAGTGCAAAAAGAGCTACAGCGACAATCGGGATCATAAGCCCGTCAGCAACCAAGCGAACAATGGCATTCATACCCCTATTATAGCACTGCTTGGGAGTTTCCGTGTGATGGATTTAATACAAAGACTAGCAATTAACCACATCTGAGATCACTTTTGTATCTGTCGAGCAGGCTGCTGATTTGCTTTCGGGACATTAAGTAACTCTCCAACCGCATTGATGATCTGCTGGATGACTGTTGGCTTGGTCGATTGTTCCATCTTCAGGCGCGCTGGTGGAGCTTTGATAACGTTAGCTGGCGGCATGTTGATCGTATTAGCTGGGGGCCTTTGTACTTCAGGAGGTCGCTGTAGTTTTGGCTTGGTTTGCTCCTTCTTCCTGACATTGGCAATCACAACATTGATACGGTCGTCGTCGAGGACTTTTTTGTATGACACTTCTGCGCTGTCGCCACCAGTGTATTCTCCACCAGCTTGCTGAGCAATTTGGTTCGGATTGCAGGCTTCGGGATTCTTAACACTGCAAATGCGGGCAAGTGGGCATGCATTACAGGCCGCTTGGCCAATCCGCTCCTGCGCAATCCGCCGCGCATTTTCTTGCCAGGCTGCAATCTCCTCCGGCGAATGCTTGGTTGGTGCTTTGGCAAGCTGCTCACTCATTCGAAAAACACCTCTGTTGCAATACATTTACTCGCAATACCGCGCGCAGTGAGCCCCTGCCACATCGCTCGCGTAAATGCAACTGAACCACACACTAGGTAGTGTGCCGCTGGGTTGATACACGTATCGAGGTCAATTCGCCCCTGGTGTATCTTGGGCGGGACTGTTGCTTGGCGTGTCACGAAGTGGTGAAGCGACAGCTGTGGGTAGCGCACCTCATATGCAGCAAGGTCGGCCGCAAAGACAATATCGTCGACAGTCCGATTGCTATACATGAGCTGAATATTCCGATGCGGATCACGCGCGCATTCGCTCTTGATAATGCTCCACACCGGACTAATACCGACTCCAGCTGCGATCCCCACGAGTGGGCGATCTGTCAGTGGATTAAAGTACCCATACGCCGCCGAAAACGTTAGTTGGTCGCCCACCCGCCGACTACATAGGTAGTGGGAATACTCACCGCCAATATCCTTCACGGTAATGCTCAGATGTGTTTCGCCGGGCCAACTCGACAGGCTATATGCCTTACCCTCAGGCGTGCGCGACTCTGGCTTGATAACGGTAATGTATTGTCCGGCGGTATAGCGAAATGGTGCGTCGCCTTTGGCATCAAACACCAGCGTTGCTACATCGTGTGTGTGCTGAATCACTTGCTGGATTGTCCCTGTATAGTACTGCATCAGTGCACCACACATTCTGCTACATAGCGCTGCATTATGTGCTGAGCCTGGGCCATCTCCTCGTCGGTAAAGCTCGTTTCATCGCAAAAGCGGCTACTCACCAGCGTATCGCTTGCAATAAAATGCTGCAGGGCAAAGCGCTGTGCGCCGTGCACCATCTGCCCGACCGCATCGAAGTCTGCTGGCTCAAGCTGCCCCCGCACAATCGTCGTGCGAAACTCGTGATCGACCCGGCTTCGGATGAGGTCGATACTTTCCATAATCGCATCGGTGTCAATTGGCCGCGCAGCAATTTCTACGTACTTCTCCAGTGGCCCCTTAATGTCCATTGCTACAAAGTCGAGTAGTTGCTCATCCAGCATCTGGCGCAGCATTGCTGGGTGGGTCCCATTGGTATCGAGTTTGACGAGGAAACCGAGCTGCTTGATAGCCCGAATGAAGTCAGGTAAATCCTCACTCATTGTCGGTTCGCCACCACTGATCGCGACACCATCAAGCAAGCCAACCCGCCGCGCAAGAAAATCAAGAATCTCCGCCTCAGGGATACAGCCAATATACTGCTCAGGCAAGACGAGTTCTGGATTATGGCAGTAACCGCAGCGCATATTGCAGCCAACCAAGAAAACTGCCGCACAGGTGTGACCTGGGTAGTCAACTGTGCTGAACTTTTGGATACCACCGATCTGGACCATCACCATCCTCCCTTCTTCCTATTATTTAAGCATCGATTGTATCGGCTGCTTTGTCGTAGTGGTAGCGCAGCGCAAACTCTGCTTGCTTGCCCTTATTCCACTGCTGCACCGGCCGCAAATAGCCCACCACCCGCGAATATATCTCACACGGCTCCTGGCACTGCGGGCACGCTTCATGTTCTCCACGCAGATAGCCATGATTCTTACAGACACTAAAGCTCGGACTGATCGTAAAGTATGGCAAGCGGTAATTATGACAGATCGTTCGCACGAGCCCTTTGAGTGTTGTGGGGTCATCCATTCGCTCACCAAGGAAGAAGTGGATGACAGTACCGCCAGTATATTTGGTCTGCAACTCGTCTTGGAGATCAAGTAGCTCGAAGAGGTCGTCGGTATAATTAACTGGCAAGTGAGTGCTGTTGGTGTAGAACGGCGCTGGCACCGCGGCACCCGTGCCATTGGCAAAATGCGCTGTTTCTGGGTAGTCGCGCTGGTCGATCTGCGCCAGGCGGTAGGTCGTGCCTTCGGCTGGCGTTGCCTCAAGATTGTAGTTATTGCCAGTTTCTTCTTGGAATTTCACGAGCGTCTCGCGCATTAGATCGAGCGTCCGCTCGGCAAATTCCCGCCCTGCAGCCTGACCAATATCCGCGCCAAGGAGATTAAGCGCCGCCTCATTCATGCCAATGAGGCCAATTGTCGAGAAATGATTCTTCCAGTATTCACCAAAGCGCTGCTTGATATCGCGCAGATAAAACTTGGTATAGGGGTAGAGGTTGGCATCGGTTAGGCGCTCGAGTGTTTTGCGCTTAACTTCGAGACTATCACGCGCCTGCTCCATAAGGTGGACGAGACCAGCCCGAAATGCTGCTTCGTCACTCGACTTCAGTGCCAAGCGAGGCAGGTTAATCGTCACCACACCAACTGACCCCGTCATTGGGTTGCTCCCAAACAGGCCACCACCACGATACTCCAGTTGACGATTATCAATCCTCAGGCGGCAGCACATACTACGCGCGTCTTCTGGGCTCATATCACTATTCACAAAGTTGCTAAAGTATGGAATGCCGTATTTTGCACTGGCTTCCCACAGGTTGTCAATCACAGGATTATCCCAGTCGAAATCAGCCGTGATATTATACGTCGGAATCGAAAAAGTAAAGACCCGTCCGTTGGCATCACCCTCCGTCATTACCTCAAGCAGTGCCCGATTGAAGGTATTCATCTCATCCTGGTAGTCGCCGTAGTTGCTCTCTTGCATCTCTCCGCCAATGATCACAGGTGTGCCTGCCATATGCTTAGGACATTCGAGGTCAAGCGTGATGTTCGTAAACGGCGTTTGGAAGCCAACACGTGTTGGCACATTAACATTAAAGATGAATTCTTGCAGTATCTGCTTCACCTCATCGTACGCTAGTTCATCTGCTCGAATAAACGGTGCGAGCAAGGTGTCGAAATTACTAAAGGCTTGAGCACCAGCTGCCTCGCCCTGCAGTGTGTAGAAGTAGTTCACGACCTGGCCGAGTGCCGTGCGAAAATGTCGGGCTGGCTTACACGAAATCTTGTTTGGCACACCAGTGAAACCCTGCCGGAGCAGATCCATTAAGTCCCAGCCCACACAATACACACTCACAAGGTTAAGATCGTGAATGTGAAGATCACCCGACCGATGAAGGCGACCAATCTCTGGGCTGTAGATTTTGTTTAGCCAGTAGGTTTTGCTCACCTCACTTGAAATGTAATTATTCAGCCCCTGGAGGCTGTAGCCCATGTTGGAATTCTCATTAACCCGCCAGTCGAGCTTGAGCAAATATTGGTCAATCAGGTCAACATGTGCACTCGCAGCAATCTCGCGCAGCTTCTGATGCTGATCGCGATAAATAATGTACGCCTTGGCGGTCTTTTTATATGGCGAGCGAAGCAAGGTATCCTCCACCGCATCTTGCATCTGCTCCACGGTGAGTGTATCATCCGCTATAGTCTGCTGCGCCTGGGCAATCGCCGCCTGAGCTAACTGATAAGCCTCTTCCTCAGCAAACTCGCCCGTCTCCAGGCCAGCTCGTTCAATTGCTGCCATAATTTTTGTGTCGTCAAATGCCACGATGCGCCCATCGCGTTTGGTAATTGTGTGATACATATCCCTCCCTTTACTTGCCGTGACGGCATGCGCGCCACGGTATGAGTGTTTATCCTTGTTTTTATGATTGTGCAAGCATTGGTTACTAGTGTCATAGACACCATATATAGCGCTTACTATGAACTATACTACTCTATATACTGTGGGTCAAGCGTGATATTCACAACGGGTATGCTGACACGACCTCTGTTATGCGAAACATGTGACTGTGGTCGGAGCAATTTGTTGTTATTTTTATCCAGCAGCTACATGCCGGCATCACAAATCACTGAGCCGATCAACTACTAGGTGCAGACCTCTAGGCAGGCCACGCTATGCGCTATTGATCCACCTTCGCAAGCATGGTACAATACAGGGGTGCCACGCGATGATGGGCCGTCGCCAAGTGGTAAGGCACCAGGTTTTGGTCCTGGCATTCGGGGGTTCGAATCCCTCCGGCCCAGCCATATAGCACATGCATCAACCCACCTTTTTGGAGGGTTGTTTTTATATAAAAGAAAGCCAAATAAACCAGAAACGTCTTTGCTTTATATGCTCGCAGCACGTGAGAAAAGCGCGAAGCTTTATTGCTCGAGTGTTATATCACATTCGAGCAGAGTAGGGGTCAACAACAATAATCAAATAAACCTGTAGGGTATTATTTTACATTATGCTTCGTTTGCTTCGCGTACCACAAGCACCGCCGCCAGGCCAACCAGGCCCGTAAATGCTACCGTCCACCAGCCATTGAGTAGTGGTAAGGTCGCTCCAAAGAGGCCCGATTCACTCATTGGCACAGCTAAAAAGCACCATAGTGCCACACCAAACCACACTGCGCTCACGACAAGTAAACATGTCTGCGAAACACGGCGTGACCCTCGCGACATATCCATCGAGAGCAAAAATGGCAAACTACCGAGCTCAAGCAGCGGCAATAAGCCAGCCAAGAGAGCAGCCATTATACCCCCACCAGCCACATGCCACCCACTCGTGATATCGACAAACTTCTCAAAAGTAAAGAGCTGTGTGATGATCAAGAACGTTACGACAATACCAAGCGCGAGACGCCGCCAATACGCAGGATCGCGCCGCAAATGCTCTGGAAAAATCGCCTGAAATAACCCAAGCCAAAATCTAATCATACGCTGCTTCATAGCCTTATCATATCAGATATTACCCTGTTTTACACGCATTTCCTTGCACTTGTGCCACATGTTCGCTACTATAGAGGGAGCGAACGTTACAAACATAAACATTTTTATACATACTTGTATCAGTCGCTCTCCGATATATCCACCACAACAGAACGCCCGAGTGCTCATGGTATGCTCGGGTGTTTCTTTTGTATGGACAGGGCTAGTCATCTACTGGGAGCGAATGCTCTGCACGCCAAGCCGCAATTTTGCCGTGGTGACCACTGAGCAATACCTCGGGCACTGCCATCCCCTGCCACACCTCTGGGCGTGTATATTGCGGGAACTCCAGCGTCTGACCATCACTAAAGCTCTCAATCGCTGCGCTCATCTCACCACCAAGGACGCCAGGGATCAGTCGCACAATTGAGTCGATAATCGTCATCGCGGGCAGCTCACCACCAGTCAGGACATAGTCCCCCACTCGGAGCGCTTGGTCAACCACCTGCATAATTCGCTCGTCGTACCCCTCATAGCGCCCACAGATGAAGATGTACCCATGGTCGGTCTGGCTATACTGCTGCGCAAGCGCCTGATTCCACCGTTGGCCCCGCGGCGTCATGATGAGTACTTTGGCAGTCGGGTCGCGCTCTTTGGCGTGCCGCACCGCCCGCCAGAGTGGCTCAACACGTAGTAGCATACCATCGCCACCGCCATATGGCGTGTCGTCAACCGTGCGGCGAGGGCCAAGCCCAAATTGGCGCAGATCAATCGTCGTCAGCTCCGCTAAGCCTCGCTGCTGCGCCTTCCACAGCATCGAAGCTTCAAACACCCCAGCAAACATCTCCGGAAACAGGCTAATCACTTGGAATTTTTTCATCTCTCCTAGTGTAGCAAATTACCGCAGCAGCGTCTAACAGATACTGCAAGGGGTTCAGGTCTTTACGCTTATGTTTTTTATTTGTTATACTGGTTATGCTATGGACTTTGGATCAGAGACAGGCAATACTACCGCGCAGCGCCTCGAGCTATCGAGCCGGCGTACAACCATCACGCCGCTCAACGAGAATATTACCCTCGAGCAGTTCGACGGTGAGGCAGCGGTAGCTCGGCACCTTGTGGAGCCAGCGATTGCCAATATTTCGATTGATACCGAAGTCACCCGCCACGATCCGCACCGCACTCAGAGCTATAATCCACCGAGGTACCAACCCCATTATGGTTTACTGATTGTGATCATCGGCGTTTTACTCTTACTTATTGCCGGTATTGCTGGCCTGACGAATATTTTGAGCCGGTTGCGATAACGTCTCTTTGACCCGTTCGCTTTCACGAAATATGCCAATCCGTTATTACGACAACTCAATGAAGTACGTATTTTTACAGGATATTCGGCTTAGACCGCCATGAATGCAATTGCAATCATTGGACCCACGCCAAGTGCAATATTGACAATCCAGTGAGCAATTACCATCGGTGCTAAACGCCGCTGCCGATGAACAATAATGCCTGCCGTTACACCCCATGCCAAGAACATAAAGGCGTACGAAATCATACCGCGAACGTCTCCAGCAAACATCATGTGTTGCAAGCCAAAGAGCACACCCTGAATAAGAATGGCGATTACAGCACCAAAGCGCTTCGCTAGACCGCGCTGCAACCAACCTCGATAAATAATCTCCTCAATTGGCGCATTAACAAGAAATACAACTGCGCTAAAGATACTAATGACCGACAAAAAACTTGACGGCAGCTGCGGAGCAGACTTGGCAAATACCTGCTCGAAATGCGAAAACATTTCCGCACCAAACATGAGATACATCGCTGCCATAAGCATAATTATCATCGGAATATAAGTAACAAAGAGCCATAGTACACCCCAAGCAATGTCTTTCCCAAGGCGCCGCTTCTCAAACCCAAGATACTTCCACACCGAGACATGACACCGCCGGAATTCACGCCAAATGACAATACCACAGATAATATTAACAAATGGAAAATAAATCATATCAAGTGGTGGAAAATCACTGCTGATACCTGTAAATTTGAGTACAGCATACGTGATAGCTGCTAAGATTGCCATAGCGACCAAGCGAACGCCGACGAGACGGAATGGCTGAGCTTGTTGAGTAGTAATAATATCTTTCATAATACGAGGCATTGTAGCATAAGACTACAGTTATGCAAATATACGCCTCCTTTGGGTAACTGTTACGATAACTGACAATGAGGTAGTTACTCAATACATCCAACAAAAAAACTGCCTCCACAGCAGTTTTCTTGTACAAATAAGGCTCTCAAACCTTGTTGGTTTGCTCGCAAAGAGCGTTTATTTTTCTCGCAGTTCGTTTCTGAACTGATCGTATTATATATCAAGGTCGTCGAGTTCTGCAAGCTCTTGGCGAGACTTTTTTGCAAAATCCGATTCGCTCTCATCATCGTTATCCACTGTATCAGTGGTTAAGTTATCCACAGACTGGGATGCTGCGGTGTGTGGCTCATCATTATTCACCACCTTAAGGTTGTAGCGAGCACTGTTCTTTGTGCCAAGCGCGCGCAGCAAGGTACGTAAACTCTGCGCCGTACTGCCCCGCCGGCCAATCACACGGCCGAGATCTTCCGGGTTGACGGTGAGTGTCAGTAAAACACCCTTCTCGTCGATCACCCGATCGACCACCACGTCGTCTGGATGTTCCACCAGCGACTTTACGACATATTCGACAAACTGTTGATCAATTGTCGCCATAGCTTTCTTCTTTCCCTCCTTATGCTGTCATTCAGATTTATTGTGATTGTGCTTTCATTGTAGCATACCGACTGGATTCTACCAAAATACGACGCATGGCTCGGTGTTGAGTTGTCTGATCCTTCTACTAGTCTTGTTCTGGAGCACGCGCAAAATATTACTGATAATTACAAAACTGCCCCACAATACGTGGAGCAGTTGGTGTACTTGTACTAAGAGAATCGCTCTAGGCTTCTGCCTCTTCCTGAGGTTGGTGCTTGCGCAACTTCTCTGGGTTGCGGACTGCCTTGTGCTTGTCGCCAGCAGGCTGCTTAACCCACTTTGGCAATGATACACCAGCAGCAGCCAGTAGTTTTACCACACGTGGCGTTGGTTGGGCACCATTATCAAGATACTTCTGAGCAAGCTCGGTATTGATGTGAGCTTCTTTGGTGTGCGGGTTGTAGTTGCCAACATAGGCCACCACACGGCCGCTTGATGGATGGCGCTGAGCCTCTTGTACGGCGAGCCGGTACACTGGGTAGGCTTTGCGGCCAAGACGTTGCAAACGAATTGCGAGCATAAATAAAACTTCCTTTTCTTGACTTATATTTGCGTTAGTTCGTTCTGTACAAGTCTACACTGTTTGGCTGGCGATGTCAATTTGTTGCGTGCCGAAATCTCAAAACTTAGCCTAGCCCTTAGCTGGCTCTTCTGCCTTCTCCGTCTGAGCCTCTTGCTGCTGATAAGCTGCCAGGGCGGCGCGAGCGGCCTTTTGCTGAGCAGTTTGCTTGCTAGGGCCAGTGCCGCGGCCCATCAGCCGATCATTGACAAAGACACCAAGCGTAAAGGTTTTGTCGTGGTCAGGGCCATCCTCTGCCAAGACACGGTACACCGGCGTAGCACTGTCGATCCGTTGGCTCACCTCTTGCAGATGACTCTTGGGGTCGCGCCACGAGCCATCGGCCAGGATAGCATCAAGCTTGCTAATGGTATGCTTGGCAATAAACTCAGCTGCTGCCCCGTAGCCCCGCTCCAAATAGATTGAGCCAATCACGGCTTCATACGCATTAGCCAGAATCTGTCGGTGCGCTCGCTTGCTGCCATGCTTCTCACCTCGGCTCATCCGGATGAGCGAGCCATAGCCAAGCGCTTCGCCTGAGTCGGCATTACTCTCTGTATTGACCAGCGCTGCGCGCCAGCTCGTCAGGATACCCTCTGGCTCGGCATAGTGTCGGTAGAGATAGTCGGTTACCGCAAGCTCCAGCACGGCATCGCCCAAGAATTCGAGGCGCTCGTTGTGCTCAGTAACGGATTTTTTGTGCTCATTGACATAGCTGCGGTGGGTGAGTGCAGTGACTAAGAGCTGAATATCGCGATATTCAAACCCGAGTGCTTGCTGTGCCCACGCTTGATACGGGCCAGTTGGCATGCCAGACATAGTAACTCCTTTCGTTTCTGTCGTTATAGACGCTCCTCTCGGATGCGTTTTTTGGCTTTGAGCATAAGCTTGGCAATATCTTCGTACTCGATGAGGTCAAGTGCTTTACTAAAGGGAAACCACTTGATACCATTCATCCATTCTTCTTTTTGAATCTCATTGCCGCTGGTGCGGACGCGAGCAAGGTAGATCTGTGTCGTCATCAGGACAAGCTTTTCCATTCGGCGGTAGCGAAAGTGAATCTTGCCCAGCCAGCCCAGCATATCAAGGTCGTGCAGCCCAGCCTCTTCGCCGATCTCGCGGCGAGCTGTTTGCACTGCAGTCTCCCCTTTCTCAATATGCCCTTTGGGGATCGTCCAGCGATCCTTGGCATCCTGAATCAGGAGGATTTCGAGTTTGTTGTCGCTATTGTAGCGGAATACAATGCCGCCAGCCGTCGGTTCACGAACAATTTCCTGAATAGACGGCTTGCGACGGCCAAAATATTTTTTAAACCGATTGAAGTGTCGGTCAAAGTGTGACGGTGTTGGCATCGTCTGGTGTCTCCCCAGGCAAGTTGCGATAGGCGGTGCCGAGTACACCGTTGATAAACTTGCTTGAATTATCCGAACCAAACGCTTTAGCAAGCTCCACTGCTTCGTTAATCGCCACCTTGGGTGGAACAGTTGCGCGGCAGTGCAGCAATTCATAGAGGCCAAGTCGCAAGATATTGCGGTCGACACGAGCAATCTGATCAAGCGGCCACTCTGGCGCAATTGGCTGCAAGTGAGCGTCAAGCGCGGCCTGCGTCTCGATCACCCCAGCAACGAGCGTATCGACAAAGGCTCGATCGCCAATGATCGACTCATAACGCTCAAGATTGCGCGCCAGAATCTCTCGTGGCACGGCCTGCGGATCATTCGCCTGCTGGCGGAATTCATATTCGTACAATGTTTGGAGTGCAACTATACGCCCAAGATGACGGTTCGAAGCCATTTGGTTGGTTCTTTCTTTTGTTAAAATTCTTTGCTATCGGCGACAAGCTAGCGAGCTGCCTTGGCAGCGCCAGTCTCGCGTTTGGTCGTCTTGACCTTGACTGGTGAGGTCTTATTAACCATGCGAGCAAGCTTGAGGCGTAGGTGGCTGCGGCGCAGACCGGTTTTGCGTGGGCTACTCTGTTTTTTTGGTTGAGCCATAGTAAAAATCTCCTTCTCTTTAGGCTGACGTAAAACTTGTAGCTATTATACGCTAAAAGCGCAAAATTCTCTAGTGTTTGCGCTGTTTTGTATAGAAAAATATATTTGTAGCCAATTGCCAAGCGAGCTATTGCACCTTGCTGCCCCATCAAGAATACGCTCACTATGACGTCTGGGTTATGGCTTTGATATGACAGATATCTGTCATATATTGTATGATATGGTACATACTATTAGTCTCAGCAAGGAGTACCTATGGCAATAAAAATAGATGGAGATATTAATCAATATATCAAATTGGTCGGAAGAAGCGACAAATCAGTTAAGACTGAAGTGCAACACATCATCGATGAATTAGGCTGCACTCCTATTATCCAAGAAATTGATGAGGAATTTCTTGCATGCGATGAAACGAAAACAAATTGGTTGCTACGTGACTCTGGAGTGGACTTTGCGTGGGAGAACGATCGACTGGAAGCAATTTTTTTGTACACGCAGCATCTATACGCCGAATACTCCGTTTATTCAGGTTCTTTATTTAGTCAATTTTCTAACACCGCGACACACGACGACATAGTGCAGTGTCTCGGAAAACCAGAAGGTCAAGGAAAATGGAATCAGTCCTGGATTCGCTATAATAATCCGAACGGAACTTGGACAAATTTTGAATTTGATGATGATCTTCGGCTGCGGATGGTGACGATTTGCACGCCCGTAGTTTAAACGTAAGAAAACTGATCCACTAGCACAGTTACATCGCTGCTTTGACAGACTTGTAGATACATGCATACATAGTACGAGACTGTGACTGCGCAACCTAAAACAGGGCGCGCCGTGAGACGCCCTGTTTTTTACGGCACGATTAGTGAAGGTGGCTATTTCTAGACAACGATACTGACGAGCTTGCGCTTGACATAGATAACCTTCTTAGGCGGCCCGGTGAGGTATTTTGCGACGCGATCATCTACTAAGGCCCGGGCGGTGATGTCGGCTTCGCTAGCGTCTGGCGCGGTGGTGAGCTTAGCGCGAACTTTGCCATTAACTTGCACAACGATAGTTATCGTATCGCGGACAATCTTGGCTTCGTCCCACTCTGGCCAGGCTGCAAAATCGAGCTGGTCACCATAGCCAAGCTGCTGCCATAGCTCAGCGGCCATGTGCGGCGCAAAGGGCTGCACCAGCTGGATCAGCGTCTTGAGCGCTGGCTGCCACTGATCAGTAAAGCCAGTTGTCTTGAGCTTGTAGAGGTCGTTGACGCACTCCATGAGCCCAGCAATAGCCGTGTTGAAGCTCAGGCGGTAGATATCACTTGTGACCTTCTTGGTTGTGGCGTGGATGATCGACTCAAGCTGTGCGACGTCGACCTGCCCAGGCGCTCCACCCTGCTGCTGCCAATCATCAAACTCTTGCACCAATGTCCAGAGACGATTCAAGAAGCGATACACGCCAGCAATTCCTCGGCTACTCCAGCTTGAGTTTTCGTCGATCGGCCCAAGGAAGAGTTCAAAGGTACGCAGTGCATCTGCCCCATACCCCGCATCGATCACCTCCAGCGGGTCTACGACATTGCCAAGGCTTTTGCTCATCTTGCGGCCATCCTCAGCTTGAATGAGGCCATGGTAGACGAGCTTCCGCACTGGCTCGGCAAAGCTTGTGAGGCCAAGATCGCGGAAGACGTGCATCCAGAAGCGCACATAGAGCAAGTGAGCCGTCGCATGGTCACCACCAACATACATATCAAGCGGTGCCCAGTGGTTAGCCAGTGCTGGGTCCCAGGCCTGCATAGCATTGTGTGGATCGGTGTAGCGCAGAAGATACCAGCTACTGCAGGCATAGCCATCCATCGTGTCGGTTTCGCGCTGAGCTGGGCCACCACAGGTCGGGCAGGTCGTCGCCACCCATTCTTCTTGGGCAGCAAGGACGGATTTGCCATCACCACGCGGCTGGAAGTCTTGCACTGCCGGCAAGACGACGGGTAGATCTGTCGCTGGCACTGGCACAGCACCATGCTCGGGGCAGTGGATGATCGGGATGGGTGCGCCCCAGTAGCGTTGGCGGCTAATCAGCCAGTCACGCATCTTGTAGGTTACCTTGGCGTGGCCACGACCTTCCTGCTCGAGCCAGGCCACGATCTGCTCACGGGCATCCTCGCTGCGCATACCATCAAATGCACCAGAATTAACGAGCACGCCTTCGCCATGATAGCACTGGTCGGTGTCTGGATCATCGTCGGGCCGCTCAATGACGGTGACGATGGGCAACTCGTATTTCTCGGCAAAGGCGGCATCGCGCTCATCATGAGCCGGGACAGCCATCACTGCACCAGTGCCATAGCCGCCAAGGACATAATCGGCCACCCAGATGGGTATTCGCTCGCCCGTCGCTGGATTTATGGCATAACTTCCAGTAAAGACTCCTGTCTTATCCTTCGTGTCATTAGTGCGCTCAATCTCCGATTTCTTGACTGCCTCGGCAATATAGGCCAAGACTGTCTCTTGGGCATCACCACGCGCGAGCTGCTGCGCGAGAGGATGTTCGGGCGCAAGCACCAAGAAGGTCGCACCAAAGAGCGTATCGGGGCGCGTCGAAAAGACGGTGATATCGGCGGCGTCACTTTCTGCATCTGCCGCGGGCTTATCAAGGGCGAAGCGGATCTCTGCTCCCTCGCTTCGGCCAATCCAGTTGGTCTGAGCTTGCTTAATCTTATCTGGCCAGTCGAGCGCGGGGATGTCGGCCAGGAGCTGGTCGGCATACTCTGTAATCTTGAAGAACCATTGCTTCATTGGCTTCTTCACCACCACTTCTTCACAGCGCCAGCACCGGCCATTGATCACCTGCTCATTTGCCAGCACGGTCTTGTCTTTCGGACACCACCACTGGAGTGAGTCCTTTTGGTATGCCAGGCCCCGCTCAAAGAGCTGCGTAAAGATCCACTGCGTCCAGCGATAGTACTCTGGGTCGCTCGTGTTGATCTCGCGACTCCAATCGATACTCGCACCAACGCGGCGAAGCTGAGTAGTAAAGTTAGCAATATTGGTCGCGGTCGTCTCTTGTGGCGTCTTGCCTGTCTTGATGGCGTAATTCTCTGCAGGGAGACCAAAGCTATCCCAGCCCATCGGGTAGAGCACCTCGTGACCAAGGCTGCGCCGGAAGCGCGCCACTGCATCGACAATGGAATGCTCCATAAAGTGCCCTGCGTGCATCCCTGCTCCACTTGGGTACGGGAACATGCCGGTCACATAATACTTTGGTTTGGGAGAGGCGTCATCCGCCCGGTAGCGCTGGTCTTCTGCCCAGTGCTGTTGCCATTTTGGCTCGATTTCTGCAGGATTGTATCGTTTCATGTCCTTCATATTCTACCATAGTGGGCGAGGGCAAAGACAATCCCGCTTCTTTTCTCGAAAGCGGGGTTGGGTTTATGTGCGGCGTTTTGCCTACGCTTCGCCGGTGCTTGTTGATGATGTATCGCTGTCGTTATCTTTACTGGTGCTACTGCCTCGCATGAGCTCGCTATACGGGATGCTCTCGCTTGGCTTGCGCAAGTCAACCTTTGTGTCATTGACGTTGATCGTCACTGGCTGCTGAGACGACTGGCTAGTTGGCTTCATGACAATGCGCTTCACATCGTGCGAGAATGGCGACACCCAGAGTTCAAGATCCGTCTGGCTCAAGTCTGGTCCTGAGATAGCAGAGCGCCGCTCGGTCTTGATGGTCCGACCATTTTGGCGTGTTGTCACACGAGTTGACGTCGCATTGCTGCAGCGGCGAAGTAGCTCCCCGATACGGGTGTTGCCAAGATCACGGCTAAGCAAGCGTGCTTCGTGGCTCGACGGGCTCGCTACTGTGACCTTGTAGCCCACTGCGCCGTTATCGAGCGCTGGCTTATTCATCTTCTCTACTGTAAAGACATCGCCGTGCTTACGCAGTACCGCAGCGACTTCGTTTCGGGCTTTGGCGTCGTATAGGCTATCAACTGCCTCTGTGCACTGCTTGGTCGTCGTGCGGTTTGAGCTCATCTTAAGCATCTCATCTTGCGTCATCTTGACCCATTTGCCATCGATTTTTTCGATGATAGGCAGTGCTTGCTTGGTATACTGCTCGCGCATCTTGCTCCGCGCAGTATCTTTCTCCTCATCGGTCATACTCGAGGTGCTATAGCGCTTCATCGACTGGTCGATCATGGTATCAATATATTTTTCATATACTTTTTTGATGCCATTGACGCGGAAGTAGGTTGCTTCGCGATCCACATAGATCTCGGCCTTGACAGTAATCTGGCCAACCTGCGGGAGGTCCATCGTTACCTCACCATTACCACCAGCAACTTGGTTGGCATACTGCAGATTCACTCTGTAGGTGACCTTCGATGGGCCTGAAGTGCTAGTGCTGCTTGGTGTAACATCACCGCCCATGCTATACGACGCTTGCCGTGCAGTTACTAGATTTGCCACGCCATCTGTGACTACCTTGTGTGGGTTCTGATACCAGAAGAAGTACAACAGCACACCAGCAATAAGTGCTAGCAGAGCTACACCACCACCGACAAGACCAAGAATAAGCCCAAGATGGGACTTCTTAGCTGGCTGAGCACGCAAAGCTCCTGGAGCCATGTGTGGTTGATATTGAGGCTGGGGCTGAGCTGGTTGCATGGCCGGAGCAGCTGGCTGCTCTGGCACTGGCTGGCTAGCAGGCTCAGCTGCTGGGGCTGGCTGTGCTGCTGGAGCTGCTGACTCACTAGCCTTGGCTGAGGCTTGCACCGATTCATTTTTTGGCGACGTCTTGCGCGTTGTACTGCGCTTGGTTGCCTTTGGTTTTTTCTCTGTTGGCATAGATAGTTCTCCGCTTAATGCACTAGTCTCATACGTACGAATATACCATAAATTGCGTATTAACGCTACTGGCTTGGCCCGTCAAAGAAGTTCTCGTACTCCGAAAAATACGGTGCTTTGATAGCCTGCCAAGCAAGTGATTGACGCACCAGCTCGGTATCTTCGCTCAGGACACAGAGGATCTTAACCGCTTCTTCAAGGAATATCCCACCTTGTGACCCCTTAGCAAGAATCACTGCACCAGGCCGTGCCACCGAACGGACAAACTGCCCTGCCTCGATCGCATTGCGGCATACCTTCACCTGGCAGCCACGCCGGCGGGCAGCAGGCGCAAGATACTTCTCTGTCTCGCCGCCAACCGTCACTACCCAATCAAGCAAATGCGAGTCGCACGCCATGCCCAGCTTCTCGTGCTCAGCCTGGCTCGAGGCACCCAGCTCATTCATGTCACCAAGGATGGCGATCCGCTGCGGTGCCTGCGCAAAGCTATAGAGTGTCTGCAAAGCAGCCAACGCCGCAGCTGGGCTGGAGTTGTATGTATCGTCGATAATTGTTGTATCACCAAGGCCTAGCAGCGGGTTCATCCGCCCGGGGACAGGCTTGATCAGTGCAAGACCCTTCACTACTTCATCTGGTGTGCAGCCATAGAGCAAGGCCGCTGCGACGGCACCAACGATCGGCCGTAGGCTGTGCTCACCCACCACGTTAATGGCTGCCGCAAATGGCTGAGCGATATTTGGTGGAGCAATAATCCCCCCACGGTAGCCTACCTCAGCATCAAAGTTCTGCTGCTCAAAGCGATACTCAGCAAGACCAGTTGTGCCATATGTACTAAAGTGTGGAGTAGCAATCAGGTCAGCAAAGCGCCCCTCAATATCATCACGGTTAATCAGCACTCGGCGTGCATACTGCGTCACGGAGAGCTCCTCTTGCGCCACCGCCTCAATCGAGCCAAAGAACTCCATATGCTCTGGCGTTACTGCCGTCACCAAGGCGAGGTCAGGCCGGAGATAGCGGCCAAAGTCGGCAATCTCCCCTGGCCGATCAGTACCAAGCTCCTGGACAATCACATCGACATCAGCTGGCTGAGTAACCCGCCGCCGAGCCGCTGCAAACACCTTAAGCCAGGCACCAATGCTGTGTACCTTGCTAGGGTATGTTACGCCGAGAATACCACACGGCGCCGAGAGATTGGTATTGTGGTTATTATCAAGCATGCGCACACGGTAGCGCTGCGATAGCAAGGTAGCCACCGCTCGCTTGGTGCTCGTCTTGCCCACGCTCCCCACCACGACGATCAACTTAACCTCTGGATGGGCTTGAAAATACCGGCTCACATACGTCTCGAGCCGCTTTTGGATAAACTTTTTGAACATATCCTTATTTTATCAGAAACAAGCGGGAATGCTACTAGTTGATTCTCCCGCTCGTTTGTGCTTGAATAGAGGGAGTCGTGGGGATATAGCTCAGTTGATAGAGCGCAGCATTCGCATTGCTGAGGTCGAGGGTTTGAATCCCTCTATCTCCACCAGGTATTATTATTTCTTTTGCAGCAATCTCGCATTTGCAAGCCCATCACTCAATGAGGCCGGAATGCTCGAGTCCTTGCCTTCAACCCATTCGCACACTGACGCAAAATATCTGTTGTATGCAACGCGAAAGACCGAGTTATCCAGTGGATGAGAAGGATGCATGTGCACTGCAGATGCATCCTGGTCGGTGTACAACACCTCACTACCATTCTCGTGGAATAGTCGCAGAGTACCAGATCCATTACGATAGCAGAATTCTGCCGCACCTTCTGTCCCTTCGACGCGAAATTCGAGAGAGCGCGTTGCCCTGCTGATCGATGTCGTGCGTATC
>ERZ772807.22-NODE-22-length-110746-cov-10.384900_pt1 | contig 110746 bp, 95 predicted proteins | sample MGYA00511472_ERZ772807 | MGnify/ENA primary metagenome ERZ772807 (study PRJEB29015, sample SAMEA2737947) | human oral metagenome | biome: human oral; feature: human-associated habitat; material: dental | place: China | collected 2039 ... | reverse complement strand
TGTGTGTTACACTTTTATTTGGTTCTGCCAAATAAAAGATGTTAAAACTTACACTATATTTTGTTGCTATTCTATTCATTCTTGTTGCTTTGAAAACGAACATCGGGCGCAAAGGTATAAACTTTTGCTGAAAGTGCAAAATCTTGGATAGAAAAAGTGATTGTAGCTATAATTTCATCGCTACCGCTACCTACTCCGGTTGGCACGAATGTAACCAAACACCGGTGACCATCGGCACTGCGCCATCGGAGAAAATGGGGAAGACGATAAAAACAACAACAACGATGACCGAAAATGCGGCGGCATGGCCTCCAATGACCGTCGCCAGCATAATTTTTACGTTTAAGATGAGTTAAACCATTAACGAAAAGTGTTAAATGCGAATAAAGATTTAAGGAAATCAACTTTGATAAATGATTTTGGTTGTATATTTGCAACCAAATAAAAACAAAACAAAATATTGAAACATTAAACTTACATTGTTATGAGAATGAATAGTAAATATCTTTTCAGCGCCCTGTGCGTAGCGGCTTTAGGCCTCTCTGCAGGTGCATTTATCAAAGCAAATGCAGCACCCGAGGTTGCAGCTGTAGCCCAAGGGCAGCCCATCGATTTAACTTATGCGGCCGAGAAAGCACTTCCCGCAGTGGTGCACATCAAGTTTGTGCAAAATTCGAAAGTGCAAACCGTTGAGGCCGACGACGACCCCTTTGGAGGTTTCTTCGATCCCTTCGGCTTCTTTGGCAATCCCAATCAAGGCGGAGGTTCGCAGCGCCGCAAAGTGCAGACACCTAAAAAGGAGGCTACGGGCAGCGGTGTCATCATCAGCAGCGACGGCTATATCGTGACCAATAACCACGTGGTGAATGGTGCCGACGAGCTCACCGTGACGCTCAACGACAACCGCGAATATTCGGCACGCATCATCGGCACCGATCCGCAGACCGATTTAGCGCTCATCAAAATCAACGGTAAGAACCTGCCCACGCTTCCCATTGGCGACAGCGACAAACTGAAGGTGGGCGAATGGGTGCTGGCTGTGGGCAACCCCTACAACCTCAGCTCCACTGTCACAGCAGGTATCGTGAGTGCCAAGGCACGCTCCATGGGCGGCGACGGCAGTAACGGTCCGCAGATTTCGAGCTTCATTCAAACCGATGCGGCCATCAACCCCGGCAACTCGGGCGGCGCCTTGGTTAATGCGCAAGGCGAATTGGTGGGCATCAACGCCATGCTCTATTCGCAAACGGGCGCTTACAGCGGCTACGGTTTCGCTATTCCCACAACCATCATGACCAAAGTGGTGGAAGACCTCAAGCAATATGGCACCGTACAACGTGCTGTGCTGGGCATCCGCGGCGGCGATGTGCTGAACTACATCAACGCGCAGAAGGAAGAAAAGAAAGAGGTTGACTTGGGTACCAACGAAGGAGTTTATGTGGCCGAAGTGGTTGAAGGCAGTTCGGCCGAAGCTGCCGGCATCAAGAAAGGCGACGTGATTGTGGCTGTTGATGGCAAGAAGGTGACGAAGATGTCTGAGTTGCAGGAACTGCTGTCGAAGAAACGTCCGGGCGAACAAGTAAATCTCACCTACTTGCACAACAAGGCCAAGCACAGCAAGTCGGTCGTATTGAAAAATGCACAAGGCAACACCAAAGTGATTAAGACAGCCGACCTTGATGTGTTAGGCGCAAGTTTCCGTCCCGTGACCGAGCAACAAAAGAAGGAATTCAACATCAACGTTGGGTTGGAAGTGACGAAAGTGGGTAAAGGTGCAATCAAGGACAGTGGCATCGACACCGGTTTCATCATGCAATATGCCAACGACACGCCCCTCAAGACCCTCAACGATTTGCAGGAGCTTGTGAAGAGCGCGTCAACCAGCCAAGATCCCGTGCTGATTGTGAAAGGAATTTGGCCTACGGGCAAACGCGATTATAAAGTAGTGAAGATTTCGGAATAACGCAATTTGCCGCTATCCATATCAAAAGGCAGTCCAAGCGGACTGCCTTTTTCTTGTATGCTTGGCGTAAGCATGGTTCTAATCACAGGATTATCCTCCTCCCAACCATCACCCATGGCTGCCAGGAAACAACAATCGTTTATCGACTGCAATGGCCCGTTCAGCCCACGCTTTGGGCACAAATTGCCAGTTGTTGTGGGGTTCTGGCACTATTGTACCTTTTGCGTGGATGTAATCCATAATGATTTGGCGCTGGTCTTTACTACTCATCCACACAATGCGCCGTGGAAGTTCTTCGAAAGAAATGCCCGCACCGCGTGTCAGCAACTCGCCTCCACCATTGCCGCGATAGCTGTTCATCGCCACACGATAGCTTTGATTGAGCATGAAAGGAGCCCCATTACTCAACCGAAGGATGTTGATTTTCTGTCCGATAGGCTGCCGCACGTCGACTTCATAATCAATGCCGGCCACCGTGTCAAAATTAAATGCTAAGTTCTGCCACCGCCAATGCCCATCATTCCCCTGCTCCACGCGCATGAGATGGTCTGTAGGCTCATACATCGTTTGTGTCCAAAGGGCGTAACTGTACTCCAAAAATTGCTTGATTTCTTGCCCCGTTAAGCGCAACACATACAGTTGGTTTTCGTAAGTGTAAAGATTAAACAGGTCGTAAACATGAATGTCACCCGGTGCAATGACTGCGTCAAACTTCAGTGGCGCATTGAATGAGAGTGTGGCCGGAGCGACAGCCAGCTGTACATCGTGAATAAAATCGCTGAAGCGTGACGAACAGAAGAAGCTGTCTCGCGTGCGCAAAGCATGGGTGGTGCGGCCAACGACTTGCTGCGTATAGCTTTCCACCTGTTGCTTATCGGCAGCAAAATGTTGCATAAAGCCATTGTCGAGCGGTTGTTTTTCGAGCGAAACAAGCTGCGCCGTGCAATCAACTTTCTGCACTTTCCCTTCACTAATTTCTATGTCAAGCGTAGCTTCAGCTATCAGATGAGCATTGCTCGAAGGGTTGAGCAGCGTGGTGAACGAACCATCTGCATGACCAACTACTTCCTGCTTTTGCTGGTGGTCGTGCCCGAAGAGGATGAGATCTATTCCCATCGTCTGCTGTGCAACAGCTTTCACTTCATTCTCGGGATAATGTGCATCCGCTATTCCACCCGCATATCCCGAATGAAATAGCCCTACGACAAAATCTGCCTGCTCGCAGCTACGCACATGATGAACCCATCTTGGCAAACATGATGCAATGCTTTTAAACTGCATGCCCTGCCACAAACTCTCGTGTAACCAATAGGGAATTGCAGCTGTGAGCATACCGATAACCGCAATGCGCACGCCATCAACAAAAAATAGCGTGTAAGGTTTAAAATAAGGTTCGCCAGTCTGTGCATCCACAACATTAGCCGCTAACACAGCATAGTTTGCCTCACGGATATATTTATCGTAAACCGCATGGCCCGTTTCAATATCGTGATTGCCTATGGCCTGCGCATCATATCCCAATTCGTTGAGCACGCGCGCTGCCATGTTGGGCTGCTCGGGTGCCACGAAATTGCTGTAATAACAGGTGGGCTGACCTTGCAACACATCTCCCCCATCGAGCAACAACAACCGTTCCCCGTAGCGTGCACGTTGGGCTTTGATGTAGCTTGCAGCCCGCGCAAGACTGCCTGTGCACGGCTTTCGCTCAATGAAATCATAAGAAAAAAAACTGCCGTGAATGTCGGTTGTGTAGAGAATCTTAATTGTGGAGTGCCTGCTCATAACAATGAAGATATTGCTGCGCCACCTTTATATAATCATGGTGAGCTTTTACATAATCTATACTTTGCTGTTTCAACGCATTGAGTCGTTCGGGACGCTGGATAAATGGCATGAGCTGTTGATAGCAATTTTCCTCGTCGGGCTGCACATTGATTACCGGGCGCAACAGCTTTTCACCTAATAGCTCATAACTTTCAGGTTCGCCCCCGCCCACGCAAACCACACCATAACTCATGGCCTCCAAGGCATTCATGGCAGGTGTGTAGCTATAAAGTTGATCGAAAAGCAAATCGCATGGCTGCATGGCTGCCACATATTGTGCAAAAGGCATATCACGCACCACACGCAGACTGAATTGCTGTGGAAAGTCACGCTGCAATTGCTCGGCTACGCGCAACATGCGGTCGGTTCCTTTGTAAGCACTGCGCGCCTGATTAATGCCGATAAAAGCCTTCAAAGCGCCCGAGACAGGAGCTGGGCAAACTGCTTTTGGAACGATAGGCAATGGACAGAAAACCGTTTTTCGAGGATAAAGCGGTTGATAGCACGCCCAATATTCATAAAGCCCTGCAATGATCAGATCGCAATCCTGGGCAATATATTGGTTGAGTGCAGCTTTCGCCGTTCCGCTCCATTCCGCAATATGACGTTGCGCCTCAGCATCCTTGCGAAGTGCATTCCCGATATTAAAATCGCTATAGCGCAACGGAAAGCGCGTGATATTTTCGTGCACCCAATAATAATCCATGCCGAATGCGCCCAAGATAACACGCCTATTGTGGCGGCGCAAATAACGATAGAAGAAAAAAAGGCGCTCGGCTTTCAACTCAAAAAACATGGGATTGATGAGCTGCACAATGTCAAATCCGCGCCACTGAGGCAACAACCTTAAAAGTTTTGCATAAAGTCGCAAGCCGCTCAAAGCCCCGGGATGCCGGCTCACATCCACATCGCGTGGATAGTTTTTCCAGAAATCTCCATTCGAGACCACCACCACCTGATGCCCCAAAGCACGCAGACCTAAGGCCAGCGTGTGGTGCACATTGCTATATTCGCCCAATAATAAAATCTTCATTTCAACATTGTTGCAAGGATCACCTTTCGCCCCCAACTATAATTGATGAGGTTTCTGAAAAGCGAATATTTCTTGGTGTAATGCTTGTTGGGCAGCGGAAAGAGTCCATATTTGCGCATCCGCTCACAAGCATCGGTGAGCCGTTCATAGCTATGGGTGAGGCATGCTGTGAGATAAAGATAATCCATCGTGAGTTGCAAGATACGCCGTTCCAACGCCTTTTGTTCAGAAAGCGTGAGCGTTTTCTTTTTCTCCAATAGCGCAAGAATCACATCCTCGGTGTCTTGCAATCGAAGCAACTTATTTTTAGGCTGCTTTTGATGTAAGGCAGAGGCTGCATGTTGCCGATAGAAATAGGCTTTGGCCGAGGTGGAGAACAAATGCTTCGATTGTAAAATAAGCTGTGCTGTGAACTCTTCATCTTCAGCATAATGCCGCATGGTTGTGAAACGAAGGCCATGCAACAAATGCTTGCTAAACAGATAGCCACAAGCTGTGCCTCGCAAATTGTGCGTCTGCATATATTCAACACCCGTGCAAGGCCCCTCATAGTCATCTGCAAGGGGCACCTTGGGCGAAGTCGACAGCTGGAACAAAACCAAATCGGGCTGATGATAGCGCACTAAATCCAAGCAATGTTCATAGGTGGATTGCAACAAATAGTCGTCGCCATCAACAAATTGCAAATACTTGCCCTGCGCCATGCTGATGCCACGATTACGCGCCATGCTCAGTCGCTGGTTGGGCTGCCGCACATAAATCAGCTCATCGCAAAAGTCGAGCAGCACATTGATGGCAGGATCGCGACTTCCATCATCAATCACTATCAGCTCACGGTCATTGCGGCTCAACGAGAGTTTAAGAACGCTTTCAACACATGCACGCAGCTGCCGCGCGTCGGTGTTGCAAGTGGTAATGATGAAACTCACCAACGGTTTGGCAGCAGGGTTTTGTAGATTTTGTGAATGAAGCATAGACGTTGTATTCCGATTAATGAATAAATGTAGAGTTTAAACGTGCCGCGAAAAGGCGGCCGATGGGGCAAGAGAATGGGACCGCCTTGCCGATAAACATCTAATTGCACATTTAAGATGCACACAAAGTAGGCTTTGTCGCAAACCTTTTTCATCGTGTTTACATGCCAATGCAGCAGACTTTCTAACTGAAAAGATGATGCATTGGCCGACAAACCATGCGGATTTTGCTGGTAGTGATAGCAGCCCTCGTTCACGGTGGCGATGCACGGGCAAGATGGGAGCAAGCGCATCAAAAATTCGATATCCTCGAATGCTGCACCCATTTTAAACGGATGACACATCACCTGCTCGCGGCGGTAGATTTTATTCCAAGCATAGCCATGAGCATAGGCTCGCGTACGCAGCCAATAATGCCGCCAATCGGTGTAAAGCCGTGGCGCGAAAGCCAACCGATGCGCTTGCGCACTCCCCTCGCCCACAAGGACGGGAAACTCTAAAAGTGCTATCTCCGGATGCCGCTTCAACATTGCAAACGCTGCAGCATAAGTGCCCGGTGCCACAGTGTCATCGCTATCCACAAAAGTAATATATTGCCCTTTTGCCACTGCAACACCCGCATTTCGAGCACTACTCAACCCCTGATTGTCTTGGCTGACGCAGCGCACATTCTCATGCCCCGCAACGATGTCAGAGGTAATCTGCTGCGCATCGGCCGGCGCACCATCATCAACCAAGATAATTTCCATCTCATCCACCTGCTGCGCCAGCACAGAGGCCACACTTTGACGAAGCGTGGTGGCCGACTGATAGAACGGGATGACGACGGAGAGTAACATGGTTGCAAAAGTAATAAAAAACCCATGAAGAGGAAAGGCTTGCCCGCATATTTTGTGCTGCCAACCCAAATGCACAAGGAATGTGCCCTTGCGACCCTCGGGTGGCACGGGATTTTTTTTCGCGTGCAAACAACCCTGTTGCCGTAAAAAGATTAAGAAAGCAATAAACAAAGCAAGTGTTTTGTCTATTGCCTGAAAATTGCTACTTTTGCAGCAAAAGAAAAAGAGATATGAAAGAGGTGAAAATGGATGATAAGGTGTTGCAGATGGCGGCCGAAAAAGGTTATGGCGAGTTTGTTTCAACCATCACGCAGGCCATATTAGATGCTATTGGTGGCGAGCTGAATGGCGAAAACATGGCACAACTCAACGCCGATCAAATCACCTTGTTGGCCTATCATTATTTGCACGAAGAGGTGATGGAGGGCGGTTTTGTGCAGCTCATTCATAATGGTTTGGGCAGTTTCATCTTCCTTAACCCCACAGGCAAGGCCTTTCGTGAATGGGGCTTGCAAGAACTCTTTAAAATCTTGGGCAGAACGCATCGCCTTTATTCAAAATATCACGCCGAGATAGAGCGCGATTGCGATGACGAAACGTTTATGGCAATGTATGAGCAATTTGCCGAGTTCGACGAATTCGACGAACAGTTTGTTGAAAATGAAGAGCTTTTCACGCGGCAAATTGCGCATTATGTTGACCATCATTTAGATCATTTTGTAGTGATAGCACATGAGTAAGCAAAATAAAAGTGGCAGCAAAGGCGGCCCCGTTCAGATAAGGAATAAGAAAGCTTCGTTTGAATATTTTTTCACGGACACCTACACCGCGGGCATCGTGCTCACGGGAACCGAAATCAAAAGCATTCGGGCGGGCAAGGCTTCGCTGGTAGATTCGTTTTGTGTGGTCTACAAAGGTGAGTTATGGGTGAAGGGCATGAACATCAGTCCCTATTTTTATGGTTCGTATAGCAACCACGAAGCGAAACGCGACCGCAAATTGTTGCTCACCAAACAAGAATTGCGTCGCTTGGCCGATGCTGCGGCGCAAATAGGTTTTACCATCGTCCCCACGTTGCTCTTTATCGACGAACATGGGCGAGCTAAAGTCAAGATTGCCGTGGCAAAGGGTAAAAAGGAATTTGACAAACGGCAGACCTTGCGAGAAAAGCAAGACCGAAGAGAAATGGATCGTATGATGAAACACTATTAAATGTTTCGCACCATCCGCTCACGATGCATTTAAATTTATGAAGAAATTACAAGATGTTATTCAGGATAGAATCTTAATCCTCGATGGCGCTTTGGGAACAATGTTCCAGACTTATGCACTTTCCGAGGAGGATTATCGCGGAACGCTGTTCCAAAACTGCCCGCAAAAGCAGTTAAAAGGTAATCACGATTTGCTAAACCTCACCCGACCTGATGTGGTGCTTGATGTGCACCGCCGCTATCTGAAGGCCGGCGCCGACATCATTGAAACCAACACTTTTTCTGCACAACGCATCTCGCAAGCCGATTATGGCTTGGAAGCGGATAGCTATAAAATAGCACTCGAAGGCGCTCGCTTGGCCAAAACGGCTGCAATGGAATTCGCTACCGAAGAGAAACCACGCTTTGTCGCAGGCTCCATTGGTCCGACAAACAAAACCTGCTCGATGAGCCCCGATGTCAATAGCCCGGCCGCACGCAACCTCACGTATGACGAATTATATGATGCTTATGCCGAAGAGATACGAGGATTATTAGATGGCGGTGTGGATGCCATTCTCATTGAAACGATTTTCGACACGCTTAATGCAAAGGTCGCGATTGATGCAGCTATCGCAATGATGACCGAATACAAAAGAGAACTCCCCATTATGATTAGTGCTACGATTAGCGATTTAGCTGGTCGAACGCTGAGTGGCCAAACGTTAGAAGGCTTCTTGGGTAGCCTCAGCGGCTATCCCATCTTCTCCGTGGGACTGAACTGCTCGTTTGGTGCGCGGCAAATGAAACCTTTCTTAGCCTCATTAGCCCACAAAGCTCCCTATTATATCTCGGTTTATCCCAATGCTGGTCTGCCCAATTCGTTGGGACAATATGACGAATCGGCCGACAGCATGGCACAACAAATTGAGGAATACTTAGACGAAGGCTTGGTGAACATTGTGGGAGGATGTTGCGGCACAACCGATGAATTCATTGCTAAGTTTGTCCAATTAGCTAAAGACAGGAAGCCTCACCGAATAAACGCGAAACCCGACGTGATGTGGCTGAGTGGCTTAGAGCTGTTGGAACTCACACCCGATATACGCTTTGTAAACGTGGGCGAGCGATGCAATGTTGCCGGCAGCCGCAAGTTTCTGCGTCTCATTGAAAACAAACAATATGATGAGGCGCTTGCCATTGCGCGCAAGCAAGTGGCCGATGGTGCTATGGTGATTGATGTCAATATGGACGATGGCTTGTTAGATGCAAAGAGCGAGATGGTGAACTTCCTAAACTTAGTGGCTTCTGACCCCGACGTGTCGCGCGTGCCCATCATGATTGATTCCAGCAAATGGGATGTAATCCTTGCTGGATTAAAATGTATTCAAGGCAAAAGCATCGTGAATTCCATTTCACTCAAAAACGGTGAAGAGGTGTTCCTTCGTGAGGCGCGGGATGTAAAACGCTATGGTGCTGCCGTGGTAGTGATGTGTTTCGACGAGCAGGGACAAGCTACATCCTATGAACGCAAGATTGAAATTGCCGCACGTTCCTATCGTTTGCTGACAGAGAAAGTCGGTATTAATCCGCAAGACATCATCTTCGACCCCAATATTCTATCAATAGCTACGGGTATTGAAGAGCATAACAACTATGCCGTAGATTTTATTAAAGCTGTCGGTTGGATAAAGAAGAACCTTCCAGGAGCCCACGTCAGTGGCGGTGTAAGCAATCTTTCGTTCTCTTTCCGTGGCAACAATGATATCCGCGAGGCCATGCATGCGGTGTTTCTCTACCACGCCATCCAGCAAGGAATGGATTTCGGCATCGTTAATCCTGCTACCAAAATGGTTTACGCTGATCTGCCCAAAGATTGGCTTAAAACCATCGAAGACGTGGTGCTCAATAAAGATGCAGAGGCCAGCGAGCGCTTGATTGACTTAGCCAATCGGGTGAAAGCTGAGCAAGATCAACGAAAAAATGGTGCTCAGACTATTGCAGAACAACATGAAGCATGGCGAGAGACAGACGTAGCACAGCGATTGGCCCATGCCTTGCGAAAAGGAATCAGTGATTATTTAGAAGTCGATTTGGCCGAAGCACGCCAACAATATCCACATGCAGTAGACATCATCGAAGGGCCATTGATGGCTGGCATGAATGAAGTGGGAGAACTCTTTGGCGCGGGTAAGATGTTCTTACCCCAAGTGGTAAAGACCGCTCGCACCATGAAACAGGCTGTGGCTATTTTGCAACCTTTCATTGAGGCCGAGAAAGCCGAAGGAAACTATGTGGCAGGCAAAATCTTGTTGGCTACTGTCAAGGGCGACGTGCACGACATTGGTAAGAATATTGTAGGCGTGGTAATGGCTTGCAACAACTACGAAGTGATTGATTTGGGCGTAATGGTTCCGGCAGAACAAATCGTGGCCGAAGCCATTGCACACCGTGTCGACATGATAGGACTGAGCGGTTTGATTACCCCCTCGTTAGAAGAAATGGTGCATGTGGCACAAGAAATGGAGAAAGCCGGTCTGCATATTCCTATCATGATTGGTGGCGCCACCACCAGTCAACTGCACGTGGCACTAAAGATTGCTCCCGCATATAGCGGTCCTGTAGTTTGGATGAAAGATGCCTCACAAAACGCATTGGTTGCCGCACACTTGCTAAACGATGAAGCGCGCGAGCGGCTGAAACGCGAGTTAAACGCGAAATATGATGAGTTGCGCCAGCGTTTTGAACAGCGCCAAACCAAAACAATTTCACTCGAGGAAGCTCGCGCCAATAAATTGAATCTGTTTCCTACGCCCAATGCATAAATTCACATCACCCATAACTATTCAAACAAAATGATTGATTCTTCAGCTTTTCAAGGAAAGAAAGCAAAATACTATACGCTGGGCTGCAAACTAAATTTCTCAGAGACCTCCACTTTCGGCAAGATGCTGTCTGACATGGGTGTGCTCACGGCTGAGAAAGATGAGCAGGCTGACATCTGCCTCATCAATACCTGCAGCGTGACCGAAGTGGCCGACCATAAATGTCGACAAGCCATCCACAAAATGGTGCGCGAGAATCCTGGGGCATTCATCATCGTCACAGGCTGTTATGCACAGTTGGAGAGTGAAAAAGTGAGCCAAATTCAAGGCGTCGATTTGGTGTTGGGGTCGAATGAAAAAGCCAACCTCATTCAATATCTCAACGATGCGTTCTTGCACAAAGATGACGATGCCCTGCATCAATACCACCGTGTCAAGACAAAAGATATTAAAAGTTTCCAACCATCGTGCTCACGAGGCAACCGAACGCGCTATTTTCTAAAAGTGCAAGACGGCTGCAACTACTTTTGCACCTACTGCACCATCCCCTATGCTCGTGGCTTTTCGCGCAATCCTACTATCGCCTCTCTCGTGCGGCAGGCTGAAGAAGCTGCTGCCGAGGGCGGAAAAGAGATTGTGCTCACGGGGGTAAACATTGGCAATTTTGGTGAAACTACCCATGAAAGCTTCCTTGATTTGGTAAAAGCACTCGACGAAGTAGATGGCATTCAGCGCTATCGCATCAGCAGTTTGGAGCCCGACTTGATTGATGATGCGCTCATTGATTATTGCAGTCGCAGCCAAAAGTTCATGCCCCACTTTCATATTCCTTTGCAAAGTGGCAGCGACGAAGTGCTCAAGCTTATGCATCGGCGCTATGATACAAAGCTTTTTGCGGAAAAGGTGATGCGCATCAAACAGCAAATGCCCGAAGCTTTCATCGGCGTTGATGTGATGGTGGGTAGCCGTGGCGAGCGTCCAGAATACTTTGAAGCCTGCTACGACTTTCTCAACGGCCTGCCCGTGACCCAGCTCCATGTGTTTCCTTACAGCGAACGCCCAGGCACACAAGCGCTCAACATTCCTTATGTGGTGGACGAAAAAGAAAAGAAACGCCGCGCCAAACGTCTGCTCACCTTGAGCGATGAGAAAACACAAGCCTTCTATGCACAATTCATTGGTCAAGAAAAACAAGTGCTTTTCGAAAAGGCGCCACGCGGAAAAGCCATGCATGGGTTTACGGACAATTACATTCGCGTGGAACTTGCCCCTGCGATGGCGCGTGAAGAATATGATAACCAGCTCATGACTGTCCGGTTGGGCGAATTCAACCACGACCACACGGCACTCAGAGTACAAAATATTGTTGAGGAATGAAGACTGTAGCCATTGTTATTTTAAACTGGAATGGGCGGAAAATGCTCGAACGATATCTGCCCGCACTCGTGCGTAACACCCCACAACAAGCCCAAATCATAGTGGCCGATAATGCCTCGACCGACGACTCGATGGCTTTTCTCGCTACCCACTATCCCGACATCCGTTGCATCGAACTCTATCAGAACTTAGGCTTTGCCGAGGGGTATAATCGCGCATTGCAGCAGGTGGAGAGCGAATATTACGTGCTGCTCAATTCAGATGTCGAAGTAACCGAGAATTGGCTCCGGCCCCTACTCGACTACATGGAGCATCATCCCGACGTGGCTGCATGCCAACCCAAACTGCACGCTGTGGCACAACCCACGCAATTCGAATATGCCGGTGCAGCCGGCGGTTTCATGGATCGATGGGGATACCCCTTTTGCCGTGGGCGCATGTTTGAAACGGTGGAAACCGATCATGGCCAATACAACCGGCCTGCTCACACATTTTGGGCTACGGGCGCCTGTTTGTTCATTCGCGCCGCAGACTATTGGGGCGCAGGAGGTTTGGACCAACGCTTCTTTGCCCACAGCGAAGAGATCGACCTTTGCTGGCGGCTCAACATTCAAGGGCGCAAAATAGCGTGTGTGCCCGGCAGCACGGTTTACCATGTTGGAGGCGGAACGCTGCCCAAAGGCAATGCACGGAAGACCTATTTAAATTTTCGCAACAACCTCACCATGCTCTATAAAAACCTTCCATCAAACCAGCTTCGGCCCGTCATGGCCATGCGCTGGCTGCTGGACTATGTGGCAGCTTGGCAGACACTCATTACCCGAGGGAACATAGCCGACTTCAAAGCTATCTATAAGGCGCGGCACGATTTTTGGGCTTGGCGAAACGAGTTTAAGGACGACCGCCGGAGGATTCAGTCGTGGCGCAGTGAGAAAAGTTGCGATAAGCGCTATCGGCACGCCATCTTGTGGCAATATTATATTCGCCATCGCAGGACATTCGCCTCACTTCCTCAACACAATTAAGCCCCAACAGGCCGTAACAGAGCTGCTGCTTTCCAACTTCTTGAGAGGCGATTCTTACTAAAAATAAGGCTTCGGAGAATTCCGACGGGTCATTTTAATCAAAAACAAGGTTGCGGAAAATTCCGACGAGCCATTTTAAGCAAAAACAGGGCTTCGGGAAATCCCGACGGGGCATTTTTATCAAAAACAAACGTTCGGGGACTCCCGACGAGGCATTTTTAGCAAAAACAAGCGTTCGGGGACTCCCGACGAGGTATTTTTAGCAAAAACAAGCGTTCGGGGACTCCCGACGGGGCATTTTTAGCAAAAACAAGCGTTCGGGGACTCCCGACGAGGCATTTTTAGCAAAAACAAGTGTTCGGGGACTCCCGACGGGGCGTTTTTAGCAAAAACAAGAGAATGGACTATGCTATCGGTTCCATGCGCCACAATTCGGGCATCGCCCCTTACGACGCATGGGTTTCCCACAATTTCCACAGATGAAAAGCGTTCGGTTTTTCGTGCTATACCGATAGAGCGCAAAATAAACATAGGCCACCAGCAGCAAATAGCCCACATAGTAGAGGCTCAAAATGCTAAACACGATGTAGTTGACGGCGCAGATGCCCATCAGACCGCAAGTGTAGAGGATGGCCTCGGCGACGGGCAGTTTATGGAAAATGTCGTCGACAGCTGCCATTCCCACGATGAGCATCGCCCAAACCGACGAAAGGAAGATGGCCAAAAGGGGCGGAACGGAGAAGGGATTGAGCGTGGGATGGAAATAGAAGTGCCGCCACACGTCGGGCGCGAACAGCTGAATGCTGGCATAAAAGGCGGCCGAGGTGGCCACGATGATGGCCAGCAAGGTGGGATAAAACGAATCGATATCTTTGAAATGCACCAAGTGGGCGTGTTTACGCATGAGTTTGCGCACCATGTAAAACGCAAAGATGAGCACAAGCGCTATGAACGACAGCAGCAGATGCACGTCGGAGAAAAGCGAGATAAATTGTGAGATGGGATCATCGGGTACCACGTTTTTTAGCAAATTGCGCTCGTGCGTCCAACCAAAAGTGGCCTGATCACGCGCCACCTGTATCCAAACTGAATCGACCTGATCGCTGGGAACAATACGAATGTCGGCCACCACCAGATGGTTGTTGCGATACACGTAGATGGTGTCCAACGGCAAATCGGCATGTGCTTCCTCGGGTTGCTGACGCACCAACGGGAAAGAGTCGACCTTCACCAAGAAATTATAGTTGTTGGTGTAGTGGTGTTTCGCCTGGAAAGAGAGCGAATCACGCTGCTTCGCATCATACATGGTCCACGCATCGGCCTTTGAGGGTTGTGCATGATGGCAAGCCGTTGTGATGAGCAGGCAGGCAAGCAAAATAAGCAATGGCCAGAAACCAAATGGGGCAATTCTCTTCATGTTGTTCTCCTTCTATTGATAGGAATTATGTTTCAGCGTAAATGTTCATCTGACAAGCCGTGCAATCGAAATCCAAAGTAAACCGACGGCCATCGCCCAAACGCAATGTCAACGGCTCTTTCCACGTGGGGCGCTGCCCTCCCCGTTTCACACAAAAACCTAACTCGTAGCGAAGGCAATGGCGACATTGCATGATGAGCGGCTTTGTCGGCGGCGCAAGCTCAAAAGCTGGCTGCAAATGGTCTAACCCTTCGGCCGCATAGAAATCGCGGGCTGCGGCGTTGGCTATATTATAAAGGTAGGGATGTTGCTGATAAGTGGCAGGGAAAAGCGTTGAGATTGGCTGTTGAAATGGCTTGGTTTTGGGGGTAATGAGCAACTGATTGCGCAAAGGTTTCAGCGCTTTTAATTGTGTCACAACACCACGACGCAGTTGTGTCAACAAGCTCGAAGGCAAGAACAGCTGCTCGACGCCATCTGAAAAAGTAAGCTGCCGGCACACAAATTCTGTTCCACCCAGCTTTGTGAGTTGCATTCTCATGTTGTCTGCCTGTAAGCTTTTTGCCTTCTCGTGGGCAAAAATAATGGTACAACTTACCGCCTCTTCCATTCCATCGTGCTTGGCTTGCAAAAAGAATCCATCCGCGGTGGTGCCCAACAGCATGTCAAGCGCCATGTGACGTTCGGCCGTAGGCTTAGCCAAAATCTTATCAAACGCGACATCTTGATTGCGATAGAGGCGCATCCCCTCACGCAGTTGTTGCGGCATGCGCTGAGGATAGAGCTTGTTGCCCTCAACTCTGTTCACCCTAAACCCTTCTAACTCACGTTGTGCATTAACGAAACAGAGTCCGTCGCCATTAGAGAACGAGGCCACACCCGCCACAATCAAGGCATGCCCACGAATGGCTTTCACGGTGCCCACAAACTCACCCATAGCTTTGGGCGTGTCGAAGTTGGCGATGTGAGACACGCGTCCGTCAAGAAAATAATGGGTGTAACCACGATTGAACGTTTTGTTTAAATCGGGCGTAAAATGATAATCCACCTCGCCCCATGAAGCACGACGATAGCGTTGCGGATGCCGTTTTACAATAGCATTGAGTTGCTGGCTGTAAGCACTCACGACATTCTTCACATAGTCGGCTTCTTTCAATCGGCCTTCAATCTTAAAAGAGCAGGCCCCTGCCGTCACCAACTGCTCGATTTGGTTCAACTGGTTGAGATCTTTCAGCGAAAGTAGATGGCGTTGGTGCTCGATTTCTTTTCCTGTAGCATCGACCAAATCAAATTTCATGCGGCAAAATTGTGCACAAGCTCCACGGTTAGCGCTACGGCCAAAACAATGTTGCGAAGCATAGCACACCCCCGAATAGCTTACGCATAGCGCCCCATGCACAAAAACTTCTAACTCCATCCCTGGTACTTGGGCATGAATGGCTGCAATCTCCTCGACCGAGAGCTCACGTGCCAACACCGCACGCTGAAAGCCTAAAGCCTGCAACCAAGCCACTTTGTTTGCCGACCGATTGTCGGTTTGTGTAGAAGCATGCAGTTGAAAATGCCACTTTTCAGCAGTAGTCCACCGCTTAATCAGTGCATATACGCCCATATCCTGCAACAACAGCGCATCGACTTCTATCGCGTCCAAAGCACAGAGTAATTGCTTCAGTGCTGCGATTTCGTGCTCATAAACCAAGGTGTTGATGGTAACATAAACGCGAGCACCAAAGGTGTGTGCATATCGGCAAAGTTGCGCTATATCCGCAATGCTGTTTCCTGCCGCAGAACGGGCACCAAAGCTCTCTGCACCAATATACACCGCATCGGCACCATGCCGAATGGCTTCGATGCCTATTGCGGCTGTTTTGGCGGGTGCTAATAATTCTAACGTCTGCATTTACTTAATATCATTGACATTATAGGGCGTCGCCTGATAAACATAGTAGTTGATCCAGTTGCTATAAAACAAATGGGCATGTGCACGCCAACGCACCATGGGCGCTGCATTACAGTCATCATGGGTATAGTAATTCTGCGGCATATCGACATCGTTGCGCACACCCAAATCACGTTTATATTCAGCATCAAGCGTTGTTGGGGAGTATTCCAAATGGCCCGTGATGAAAAATTCGCGGCCATCACGCGCCATAACCATGCCCACGCCGCTGACCGATGACTCGGCTATCATCTGCAACTCGGGATGTTGCAACAGGTCACTGCGCCATAATTCGGTATGGCGACTTTGCGGCATAAAGAATGTGTCATCGAAACCACGGAAAATGGGAAGTAGCGGCATCAGCGCCTTTTGCGCATAAACGCCAAACATTTTCCGCGCTAACGCATGTTTTGGAATGCCATAGAAATGATAAAGCCCGGCCATAGCCGCCCAACAGAGATAGAGTGTACTCGTGACATGCGTGCGTGCCCAGTCGAAAATCTGCACGATTTCATTCCAATAGCCCACAGCCTCATAATCCATTGTTTCAACGGGTGCGCCCGTAACAATCATGCCATCAAATTTTTGCTGCGACAGTTCTGCAAAGTCTTTATAGAACATCATCATGTGCTCAATGGGCGTATGCTTGGGCGTATGGCTCTTCAGCCGCATAAAAACAATCTCGATCTGCAAAGGTGTATTCGAAAGCAAGCGGATAAGATCGGTCTCTGTTGTGATTTTAAGCGGCATCAGGTTCAAAATCACAATCCTTAGCGGACGAATATCTTGGCCTTGCGCACGCGTTTCGCCGATGACAAAGATATTCTCCTGTTTCAAAATATCGATGGCCGGCAATTTATCGGACAGCTTCAGCGGCATAACGTTACTGCATTTTTAATCATGCCCACAAAGTTAGCGCTTTTTGCTGAAACGGAGAAATTATCGAATTTCGAATGCAAACCGCACACTGTTTAGCATTACATCGCCGGCGAAGCCTTGTTTGCGACTATACATGGAGGAATATCGCCGACGAAGCCTTGTTTACGACTATAACTTGCTGCATCCTACTTGAAAGGCCACGGTTTCGTGCAGGCATCAAAAAAAGAGCACCCGAAAAAGGGCGCTCCCTGATAAAACTTAAATTGATAACAGAAAAACAGTTGGATTCTTCGTCTAACTTAAAATGGTAAATCTTCATTATCAGCATTTGCTTCGGCTGATGGTTGCTCGAATGGCGCTTGTGCAGCGGGTGCAGCAGGATTGGCAGTTGCCGCAGGTGCAGGAGCAGGCGCTGCACCAAAACCTGCGGGTACAGCACCGGCGCCTAAGGTAGCAGGATCGATTTGCCGCACATCGAAAGCGCGGATGCTGTTAAACCAACGACCTTGATATTCGTGTGCATCGATGTCGAAAGATACGTTCACCTCCTGGCCTATCTGTATGTTGAAACGTTGAAGGCGATCTTCTCCGAAAACAGTAAACGACATTTTGTGTGGATAGTTTTCATGCGTCTCAATTACAAAATCTTGCGCTTTCCATTCTCCACGTGCAGATGTTCCGGTTCGCACATCAAGCGCTGCAATAACTTTTCCTTGTAACTCCATAATTTGAATGTATTTTTTTATTATTTTATTGATGCATTATGCTTAAGGCCCTACAACCTTACTTTTGCCTTGCGAAATTAATAAAATTGTTCTAACAAATGCAATATTTCAGTCTTTTTTTTGTGAGGCACACAAGAAATTTGTATTTTTGTGTTCAAAAATAAATATAAATAACTATTAAACAGGGAATACTGATGAGATTTACATTATCAAGTAGTGCACTTAATGCACGCCTCCAGTCACTCGCAAAAGTAATTAACAGCAAAAATGCACTGCCCATTCTTGACAGCTTTCTCTTTGATGTAAGAAATGGACAGTTGAAGTTAACAGCCTCTGACAGCGAGAACGTTATGACAACCGTAATGACGCTCGATGAACACGATGGAGAAGGCAGTTTCGCTGTGCCCAATCGCACAATCTTAGATGCCGTAAAAGAGCTTCCGGAACAGCCGCTGACATTCGAAATCGACCTCGCTGCGCTCACCATTACGATTAGCTATCAGAATGGTGCATATAATTTTACGGCTCAGAATGCAGAAGAGTATCCACGTGCGCAAGTTGTACCCGACAGCGCAACCACGATTGTCATCAATGCAACCACATTAATAAATAATGTGAGCCGCACTTTGTTTGCTACGGCTACTGATGAATTGCGTCCGGTGATGAATGGCATTTATTTTGATTTAAGGCCCGACTATTTGGCCATCGTAGCCACAGACGGACACAAATTGGTGCGCAATCAAATTCTCAACATCAAAAGTGATACGCCGGCGTCGTTCATCCTACCCAAGAAACCTGCGAACTTAATCAAGAGTGTACTCACGAAAGGCGATAGTGATGTAACCATTAAATTCGATGACAGGAGTGCAGAGATAAAGTTCAAGAATGGGCAACTCATTTGTCGACTGCTTGAAGGTAGCTATCCAAATTATAATAGTGTTATCCCCGAGAACCCCAATAATATGAGCATTGATCGCAAGAGTCTGATTGCAATCCTGCGCCGTATACTCCCCTTTGCCAGCGAAAGCAGTCAGCTCGTCCGTCTTCATATTGAACCAGGGAAGTTGGAAGCATTGTCTGAAGATATTGACTTTGCTACAAGTGCCCATGAACAAATCGTATGTGACTATACTGGTCCCACGATGAACATTGGCTTCAAAGGTAGTTCATTGCAAGAAATATTAAATAATATAGATTGTGATGAAGTAATTTTCCAATTAGCCGATCCAAGCAGAGCAGGTGTTATTGTTCCTGCTGTTCAGCCAGAGAATGAAAATGTTTTAGCGCTCATTATGCCGATGTTACTCAGCGACTAAAGTCAATGTATCATTTATATGAAACTAAATTTAACAAAGCCCCTCGTTGTTTTCGACCTCGAAACAACGGGGCTTGACATTATAACAGACCGCATTATTCAGCTCTCTTATATTAAAGTAACTCCTGATGGAACAGAGGTTAGAGGTAATCACCTCATTAATCCTGAAAGAGCTATCCCTGCTTTTGTGACAGACCTAACAGGGATTAGTGACGAGACAGTAGCTGATCAGCCGACATTTAAGGAAATGGCTCCCCGATTAGCTGAGAGTTTTAAAGGTTGTGATTTTGCAGGATTCAATTCAAATCGATTTGACGTTCCCATTTTAGCTGAAGAATTCTTAAGAGCAGGTGTTGATTTTGACTTTACAAAATGCAGATTGATAGACGCGCAAACGATTTTTCACAAGATGGAACGACGGAATCTTGCTGCGGCGTATAAGTTCTATTGCGGGCGCGAAATGGATGAAGATTTTGAAGCTCATCGTGCAGATCAAGATACAGAAGCTACTTATCGCGTATTGTTGGGCGAGTTAGAGATGTATAGTGAGGCGAATCAAGATGATCCGGAACGTGTGCTACCCAACGATGTGAGTGAGTTAGCAGCCTTTTCAAAGCAAAATGACAACGTTGATTTCGCCGGAAGAATGATTTGGGCTCCCATAGTCGATAAAGATGGGACGCCACTATCTAACGCCGATGGAACCCCGCAACTGCAAGAAGTATTTAACTTTGGTAAATATAAGGACATGCCAGTGTCAGAAGTCTTGCACAAAGATCCCGGCTACTATTCTTGGATGCTCGGAGCCGAATTCCCTAACAACACCAAGCAAGTTCTCACTCGCATCCGGCTTAGGGAGTTCAATAAGCACTAATGGGCATAACAGCTCCAGCAATCACATGTACAAGACAGCAGCGGTAATGCTTACAGGAAAGAATATTGTTTTAGGAATTACAGGCTCTATCGCGGCCTACAAAGCATGCTCTCTCATCCGGGAGCTGGTTAAGTGCGGTGCCGAAGTACAGGTCGTCATTACCCCTGCCGGGAAGGAATTCATCACACCTGTAACACTTTCGACACTTTCCCACCGTCCCGTTATTAGCGAATTCTTTACACAGTCCGATGGTACATGGCACTCGCATGTTGATTTAGGTCTTTGGGCCGACCTCATGCTTATTGCTCCGTGTACTGCCGGCACCATTGCAAAGTTGGCTCATGGTGTGGCTGATAACATGCTCATAACGACTTACCTGAGCATGAAAGCACCTGTGTTCATAGCACCAGCGATGGATTTAGACATGTTTCAACATCCTACAACGCAAGCCAATCTTCAATTGCTCCAGTCCTTTGGTAATCACATCATCCAACCAGCATCAGGCTTCTTGGCCAGCGGTTTGGAGGGGAAGGGGCGTATGGAGGAGCCGCAACGTATCGTTGCAACCCTCAAAGACTTCTTCTTTCAGGCTCACGAGCAGGAAGAGGTCGGAGCAAACCACCATCAACTATATCACAAGCAAGAAGAGATTGGAGCAAACCACCATCAAGAGGCGCACGATTTAGCAGGCAAACGCGTGCTCATCACGGCAGGACCTACCTATGAGAAGATTGATCCCGTGCGCTTCATCGGTAATTACTCCAGTGGAAAGATGGGTTTTGCCATCGCCGAAGAATGCCTGCGTCGGGGAGCCGATGTGACACTCATCGCAGGTCCGGTAGCCCTATCGTGTTCATCTGCTATCCATCGTATCAATGTCGAAAGTAGCGATGAAATGTATGCCGCAGCCGTTAGCCATTTCACCACGGCCGATGCAGCCATCCTCTGCGCTGCCGTTGCCGACTTTCAGCCTCTCCATGTGGCAGAGGAAAAGATCAAGCGCCACCAAGACGACCTCGTGATACGACTGCGTCCCACGCACGACATTGCAGCAGCCTTAGGTGAAATGAAACAGCCCCATCAACGTTTGGTGGCCTTTGCCTTAGAAACGCATGATGAGGAGCAACACGCTATCGACAAGCTACACCGAAAGCATGCCGACTTTATCGTACTCAACTCCATGTGCAACCCGGGTACAACGTTCATCAGTGACGACAACCAAATCACCATCATTCATCAACAAGGGAAGAAAGATTATGCGAAAAAGCCCAAAGTTCAAGTGGCGCATGACATTATTGACGAGCTTGCTTTGCTGCTTTAGCACTTCCATCCTATCGCAAGAACTGCAAGCTACGGTTCACATCAATCATTCTAAGATTCAAGGCGTTGAGGCAACGCGCTTCGACCACTTACAAACCGCACTCACACAGTTTCTCAATGACCAGAAATGGACGCCGCTCCACTTCCTGACGGTCGAACGTATCCCGTGTAGCTTCAGCATCACGGTGAACGATTACGACCATGCCAATGGTTTCAAGTGTAGCGCCATAGTGCAAGCCAACCGTCCCGTCTATCGCACCACCTACAGCACAATCATTTACAAAAATGTGGATGAACACTTTGATTTCGACTACGCCGATCTGTCACAGCTCACTTTCAGCGAAGATCACGTCGTCCAACAGCTAAGTGCGCTCTGTGCCTACTATGCTTATCTCATCATCGGCATCAACTTGGACAGTTTTGCCCCACTTGGCGGAACCGACGTGCTGCAACGTTGTCTCAACACCGCACATGCCGCACAAGCTCTTCCTTATAAAGGCTGGGAAAGCTTTGCGAACGACAAGAGTCGTTTTGCCTTCATCAATGATTACATGGATGAGCGGCTACGCCCGTTTCGCCAGCTGCAATATGCCTATTATCGCACGGGATTAGACCAAATGAGCCAACAGGTTGAGAAGGCTCGCGTCAACATCTCGGCCGCCCTTACAAACCTTCTGTCGTCAGCCCACCAAAACCGTCCCAACAGTCTGCTGCCCCAACTGTGGACCGACTATAAGAGAGACGAATTGGCTGCCATTTACGACGGAAAAGGCACAACCAAAGAGAAAGAACAACTATATAGCATCCTCTTCTCCATCAACGCCAGCCAAAGTGGCGCATGGGAGAGCATCAAACGATAAACAATATGCTCAAACAGTTATACATTAAGAACTTCACGCTCATCGACGAGCTCAACATCACGTTCAATAGCGGGTTCTCCGTCATTACCGGAGAGACCGGTGCGGGCAAAAGCATCATCCTCGGCGCAATCAATCTCCTCCTGGGGCAACGTGCCGACAGCAAAGCCATCAAGACAGGCGAAAACAAGTGCATTATCGAGGCCCATTTCAAAATCAAAGGCTACGGCATGGAAGCTTTCTTCGAGCTCAACGAGATTGACTACGCCCCCGAGGACTGCATCCTTCGGCGCGAGATCAGCAGCAATGGTAAATCGCGCGCTTTCATCAACGATACCCCTGTATCACTCACAACCCTGCGCGAGTTAGGCGAGACTCTCGTCGACATTCACAGCCAACATCAGAACCTTTTGCTACAGAAAGAGGATTTCCAGCTCAATGTCGTCGACATTATGGCACACAACGAAGCGCAGCGGAAGCAATTTGCCCAACGTTTCGAAGCCCTCCGCGCTGCACAACAAGCACTTGAGCAACTCAAGGAACGCATCAGCCAAGACAAAACGCAACAAGACTTCATGGCCTTTCAGTTTGATGAGCTCACACAAGCAAACCTCCAGCCCGACGAACTTGCTACCCTCGAACGCGAGACAGAACTGCTCTCGCATGCCGAAGATATTAAGGCCGCACTTTTCGAAGCCGACCGCCAACTCAATGGTGACAACGAAGGTGCACTCACCCTGCTGAAACGTTCTATCGGCGAATTGCAAAGCATTGTCAAAGTCTTCCCGCGGGCCAACGAGCTCGGCAGTCGTTTGGAGGAATGTCACATCGAACTCAAAGACATCGGGCAAGAGATAAACCAACAAATGGAGGCCGTCGACTATGACCCCGACCAGCTCAATCGCTTCAATGAGCGCTTAGACCTGCTCTACAGTCTGCAACAAAAGTATCATGTCGATGGGGTGGAAGCGCTGATAGCCATACGCGATGACTTAGGCGAGAAGCTCAACGTCATCGAGAATGCCGACGAGCAACTGGCCGAACTGACCACACGCTTCCAGCAGTTGGAAAGCGAATGTAAGGCCTTGGCCGCCGTGCTCACACAATCGCGTGTGAAAGCAGCCAAAGCCATCGAAACGGATATGGCCAAACGTCTGGCGCCCTTGGGCATTCCCAACGTGAAGTTCCAGGTTGACTTTTCCAACAAGTCGCTTGCTAACGACGGTTCCGACCGCATCGCCTTCCTTTTCAGCGCCAATAAGAGCATGCCCCTGCAACCCATTACGCAAGTTGCCTCAGGGGGTGAGATTGCGCGCGTCATGCTTTCGCTAAAAGCGATGATCAGCGGCACTGTGCAGCTGCCCACCATCATCTTCGATGAGATTGATACCGGTGTGAGCGGTCGTGTTGCCGAAATGATGGCGCAGATAATGCACGAGATGGGTGCGCATCATCGCCAAGTCATCAGCATTACGCATCTGCCACAGATTGCCGCACGGGGAGCCTTCCACTATAAAGTATCAAAGACAGAGACGAGCAAAGGCACCAACAGCCAGATGCAGTTGCTCAACGAGGACGAGCGCATTCAAGAGATTGCCCAGATGCTAAGTGGCAGCAGCGTCACACCCGAAGCCATCAGCAATGCCAAATCGCTGCTCAGCCACACATAGGCATCCCTGCCCCACTCTCCTTTTACGTCCATTCAGAACAAAACAAAACGATCACATAATGAGAAACAAAATTGTATTGACACTATTCGCGGTGCTCATGGTTATCACCGTGAGCGCGCAATCAGCGGCCACACAGAAAGCCGCTAAAGCAGTGTTTTCACTAACCACTTTCAACGCTGCGGGCGACATCATTGCCTCCGCCCATGGCACGTTCGTCAGTCCGCAAGGCGAGGCCATCGCGCCTTGGAAGCCCTTTGTCGGGGCTGCCCGTGCCGTGGTAATCGATGCCACGGGAACCGAACACCCCGTCGTGGCGATGATAGGTGCCAACGAGCTCTATGATGTGTGCAAATTCACCATCGAGCACAGCACGCCAACCATTCCGCTTGCGCCACAGGCCGCAACGAAGACAGCCTGGCTACTGCCTTATAGTGTGCAGAAAGCCAAACCGTTGCCGCTGACCATTCAACGCATTGAGCAGTTCAACGAGCGGTTCAACTATTACGTGTTCAACCCCTCAACCCTTTCCGCGCAGCAAGTGGGTTGCCCTGTCGTCAATGCGCAAGGACAACTTTGCGGACTCTTACAGACAACCTCCGATGGCACTTTTACAGCGGTCGACGCCCGTTTCGCTGCCGAGATGCAAGCCAACAGCCTTGCCCTCAGCAATGCCACGTTGCGCACCTGCGCCATTCGCCCTGCCCTGCCCGCTTCGCTTGACGACGCGACGGTGGCATTGCTCATGTCGGCCAATCTCACAGACTCCTTGACCCACCAATCGCTCATCGACGCCTTCATCCATCAGTTTCCCGCCGCCAAGGAGGGTTACACCAACAAGGCGCTGAGCCTCGTCGATGCCGGGAAGGACGAAGAAGCCGAAAAGGTGATGCAAACAGCTCACGAGAAGGTAGAGAGAAAGGACGAGGCCTACAGCGAATACGCCAAGGTCATCTTGCAAAAGCAAATCCACTATCCCAACCGCGCCTTTGCGCCATGGTCGTTAGACAAAGCACTGCAAGCAGCTGAAAAGGCTGCCACCATTCAGCCACTACCGCAATATATCCATCAGCAGGCACAAATCTACTACGCTAAGCAAGACTATCAAAAAGCCTGCGACCTCTTTATGCAACTCACCCACACACCGCTGCGCAGTGGCGAGTTGTTCTATGAGGCATCTCAATGCAAGCGAATGCTGCGCGCCCCCATCACTGAAGCACTGGCACTCTTAGACAGCGCAGTGGCCGTTTGTCCGAGACCACTGAATAGCATAGCCTCCACCTACCTGTTGGCACGCGGTGCAACCTATCAGGAGATGGGCCAATACCGCTTGGCCGTGAAGGACTACAATACCTATGACAGTATTGTTCAAGGGCCGTCACGCTACCGCGACTTCTACTATCAACGTTACCAATGTGAGTTAAAGATCAAGCAGTTCCAACAGGCACTCAATGACTTGGCGCGCACCATTCTTCTCAACCCAGAGGAACCCGTCTACTATGCTGAGATGGCTTCGCTCTGCCTACGGGTGAAACGCAATGAAGATGCCGAACAGGCAGCCCTACGCTGTACGGAAATAGCAACCGATTATGCCGACGGATTCCTGCTCTTAGGCATCGCACGGCAAGAATTGGGCAAACCTGAAGAAGCACGCAAGGCACTGCTCCGTGCAAAGGAACTCGGTGACAAGCGCGCCGATGAATACCTTAAGAAGAAATAACCGGCTCTGCTATTATCTCCACCATAAAGGCGCACCTCTCGTGCGCCTTTTTTTGTAGCATATTGTTCATTGCGCCGTGTTGGTAGTGTTCTCATAGAAACACAATCACCTTTGCTCCGTGTTGCAACAGCTTATATTTCATCTGTTTTATTATTATACATGGTTTAATCTATATGATTAATAGTTTTTGCAACATTGCACAATGTTTGAACACATCTTATAAAACATCTATCAACATGGTGCAGTGTTTCAATACATTCTATAATATATCTATCAACATTGTGTCATGTTTTGACAACTTTTATAAAATGTCTATCAATATGGTGCCATGTTTTAAGATATTCTATAATGTATCTCTCAACATGGCACAACATTTTATAATATACCATTGAACGCATAACGACCATGTAACAATGTTGAAATAGATAAAACGTACAGACATGCAACAATGAGAATATATGTGACGGATGCCTTGAAAGCAAAGACGGATGCACACCATGTGCATCCGTCGAATAGATAATGAGCGTTATCGTCCTACGACGATACGACAGCGCTCGTTTAAAGAGCTTCACAACTTTGCAACCACAACGCTGCGGTAGCATCCGACGGCATGCGCCAGTCGCCACGAGGGCTTAGGCTGATGCCCCCCACTTTCGGCCCGTCGGGCATGCAGCTGCGCTTGAACTGTTGCGCAAAGAACCTTCGATAGAAAGAGCAGAGCCAATGCTTGAGCACTTCGTCCGTGTAGCGGTTATTGAATGCCTTTTGAGCCAGTAAGAAGATTTTCGCAGGCGTGAAGCCAAAGCGCATGACGTAATAAAGGTAGAAGTCGTGGAGTTCGTAAGGTCCAATCAGTTCCTCAGTGCGTTGACTGATACATCCTGTATTGTCGGCAGGCGTAAGCTCAGGACTAATGGGCGTGTTGAGGATGTCCTTCAACACGAGCGAGAGTTCCTGGCTGCTGTGCAGCGCTTCATGCTGCACGAGGCATTGCACCAAGGTCTTGGGCACGCTGGCATTCACTCCATACATGCTCATCTGGTCGCCGTTGTAGGTGGCCCATCCCAAAGCCAGTTCAGACAGGTCGCCTGTTCCGATGACAATGCCACCCACCTGGTTGCTGATGTCCATGAGTATCTGCGTGCGTTCGCGCGCCTGACTGTTTTCATAGACCACATCGTGCACGGCGCCATCATGCCCAATGTCTTTGAAGTGCTGTGTCACACTTGCTGCGATGGGCACCTCGCGCATCGTGACACCGAGTAGCTGCATCAGCCGATGTGCATTCTGATGCGTCTGGTCGGTGGTGCCAAAGCCCGGCATCGTCACACCGATAATGCCTTGCCGATTGAGCTTTAGAAGGTCGAACGTACGCACACATACAAGCAATGCCAGCGTTGAGTCCAAGCCACCACTGATGCCAAGGACAACCTTTTCGGCGTGAATATGCCGAAGCCGTTTGGCCAAGCCCATGGTTTGGATGTGGAACACTTCCTCACAAGCCGATTCCGTTGCCATGGCTTCGGGGATAAAGGGTGCTGACGGGATGCTGCGCTCCAAGTGGAAAGGCTTAAAGTTTTTTAATGGGCAACACGGCACAATGGCGGTTTCGCTCACCTCGTGGAACTGGGCTGTGGCAAACGTGGTGTTGTTGCAACGGTCGTAGCGGATGCGTTCGACATCAATTTGTGCCGTCACCAACTGCGGCGACAAGGCAAAACGTTGTCCTTCGCTCAATAGTGTGCCATTTTCATAAATCAACGCGTTGCCACCATAGACGACATCCTGCGTGCTCTCGCCGAAACCGCAACTGCTATACACGTAACCACTGATGGTGCGGGCGCTCTGTTGCGCGAGGAGGCTTTTGAGATAGGCGTGCTTACCCACTAACTCGTCGGTGGCCGAGAGATTGAAGATGAGATCAGCGCCGGCCAGGGTCAGATGATTGCTTGGTGGCGTTGGCGCCCAGACGTCCTCGCAAATTTCTATGCCGAATTTCACGCCCTGAGCGGTTTCGAACAGCTTGGGTTGCGCAGATACCTCTATAGCCGTGCCGGCCAGGCGAATGGTTGTCGGTCGTAGCGACTGCGACGAGGTGAACCATCGCTTTTCATAGAATTCGTTGTAGTTGGGCAGATAGGTCTTGGGGACGATGCCCAAGAGCTTGCCCTGTTGCACGATAATGGCGCAGTTGAGTAGCAAGTTGCCCACCTCGAGCGGTGCGCCCACGATGGCAATAACATCTTTCTGCAGGGTGGATTGCAGCAAATGGGTGACAGCGGCATCGATGGTCTCGAGCAATGACCGCTGTCGGAACAAGTCCTGGCAAGTGTAGCCGGTGAGGGACAGCTCGGGGAAGACAATGATTTCAATGCCCGCTTCTTCGGCCTGTGTCAACAGCGCCTCGATTTGTTCGGTGTTGTATTGGACATCGCCAACACGAACGGCAGGAATGGCTGTTCCCACCTTGATAAAACCATATTCCATAACTAATGAATGGTGACTTGTGTTGCGCCATAGCCATACTCGCGGAATGACGCATCTTGATAGGTGAATTTCTTATATTGATAGTTCAAAGCATGGATGAGCGCACGCCGCAGCACGCCCTCCCCTTTGCCGTGGATGAAGACAATTTTCTGTCCCCGATGCTTGCGGTTGGCCTCGAGGGTGTCTTTGAAGACTTGCAGTTGATAGTCTAAGATGTCTTTTGAGGTCATGCCCTGTATGCTATCCAACAGGGTGTCGATGTGCAAGTCAACCACCAACGGGTCGTTGCCTCTCGGCGCTGTGGCAGCTCTGCCAGCCGTGACATGACGGTCGGCCTGTCGCTTGGTCTGCATTGCTTTTGCCAAATGCCCGGCATCCACTTGCAATGCTTTGACGGGTTCATCGTCGACCACGATGGCATGGAGCCAGGCCGGCGTGTCGAAGAAGTCGCTGTCGCGAAACGTGCTCTGCTTATAGCACTTCGTCGCGTCGAGCTTGATGCAGACCGAGAGGGTTGGCTTGAGCAAGAAGCTTTTCTCGCGCTTATAGGCAATGCCTTGCACGGCCAAACGGTTGAGCTCGGCCAAATCGGCGTAGGTGAGCGTGGCGACAAGCTCCATCGTGTTGGGCGCGAGCTCACCTTGAAAGGCCAACGTCCAACTGTCGTTCTCCCCTGTCATGTAGCTCAACTGCAAGAAGTAGTTGCAATCGTTCACGAGGTAGATGTCGAACGTTGTGTCTGCGGGCAATGTCGAATCGGAGGGAACAAACGCCACATAAGCCGTGAGCCGATTGCCCCCTTTGCGCTCTTCAACCGGCGCTTGAAAGGTCACTTCGCGCGTGTCGTCGGGTGTGTCGAAAGACTCGTTGCCGTCGGTCCCATCGAAAGCCGGTTCGTTTTGCTCTGCGTTGAGCATTGCCTTAATGCTGCGTTGGCCGTTGTGAATGGCATTTTCCTCTTTGTCCATGGCAGCCTGATTGATGTTCAACGCAGCCATTTTGGCCAAACCATGGTCGTTGCTGTCAATCACCACGACTTCATTGATGCGAAATGGTATCTCGAAGCCATCCTGATCCTCAACGAGGACGATGTCCTTTCCCGAGAAGCCCGTAATCTTTCCGCCCCCCGTTTCGTTCAGGAAGCGCACTGTATCTCCTTTTTTCATTGCTTAATTAATGGTTTTATGGGTTGTATCGGCTAAGGTATGAGCAACGAGCTGTCGCCATAGCTTAGGAAACGGAAATCATGCGACAGAGCATAATCATAGATCCTTCGCCAATCTCCGTGCACAAAAGCACTCACTAAGAGTAGCAAGGTGCTTTGTGGTTGATGGAAGTTGGTGATTAACATCTTCACGATTTTATAGTGATACCCCGGTGCGATGATGATCTGTGTGCTGCTATGCAAGGCTTCTAAATTGTTGCGCTGCAACCAGTCCAACACGTTGCGAATGGCCTGCTCGGACGAGATGCCATCTACCCACGTGCCGTCACGCCCCGCTTCGTAGGGCTCCCATTGTGTGACATGGAGCATTTCTTCTGTCGCATCCGGATTTGCGGCAAGTTTCACACCCATGTAATAGAGACTCTCGAGCGTGCGCACACTGGTGGTTCCGACGGCGATGGCTTCGCCATGGAAGTGCAAAAGGTTCTCAAGGGTGTGACGGTGCACGACGATATACTCGGAGTGCATCTCATGTTCGTCAATGCTTTCGCTCTTCACAGGTTTAAAAGTGCCCGCTCCTACATGTAAGGTGACCTCTTCCTCTACTATCCCGCGCTGCTGAATGGCTTGCAACACTTCATGGGTGAAATGAAGGCCCGCTGTGGGAGCAGCCACACTGCCTTTGATCTTGCTATACACCGTTTGGTAGGTAATCTTATCGCGCTCCTCAGTTTCGCGATTGAGATAGGGCGGAATGGGTAGCTCGCCTACCGCTTCCAAAATGTCGACAAAATTGATTTGTGTATTGTCCCATCGGAAGTCTACCCAGTAATTGGTGCCTTTTCCTAAGGTCTGCACAGTGTCTTCGCGCCGCTCTACCGTGAGTGTGAACGTTTGACCATTGATGTCAAAGTTGCGTTTCAACACGCCTTCTTTCCATTTCTTTAGGTTCCCGATCATGCAAAGCCACGCACAATGCCCCTTGGACTGGAACATGCGCTCATAGTCGACAGGGTGTGCAGGCTCCATTAAGAAGACCTCGATCAATGCTCCCGTTGCCTTTCGGAAGTGCATGCGCGCCTGGATGACGCGTGTGTTGTTGTACACCATCAAGGAGTGTCGTGGTAGGAACGTGGGGAGATTAAAGAACTGCGACTCAGAGATTTCCCCTTTGCGGTAAACGAGTAACTTGCTATGATCGCGTTGCGCCAAGGGGAACTTTGCGATGCGCGCATCCGGGAGGCAATACTGATAGTCGCTTATTTTAATATGCTTTGTGTCCATACGTTTAAATATTATCTGCATTAGAAATCAATCGCCAGCGAAACAATGACATCTGCCAAGGCTGATAACACTAAGACGCTCAGCACCCTGTCAACATCTTGGCAGTTGTAGCCGGCTGAAGTGTATTGCGTTGAGACATAGCGCTGGGAAGGATTGGTGCGGCGGTAGATAAAATGGTAAAGGCTGTAGGCTAAATAGCCACTGAGGATGCCCCATGCCGTCCCGACAACGACATCGGAGGGATAGTGCATGCCGAGATAGATACGTGTGAACCCATTCATCAGCGCCCAGAGAAAGAGACCGACGGTGAGGCGTGGACTGCGCACCAAGAAGGCGAAAAACGTTGCAATGGCGCAGGTGTTGGCAGCGTGAGCAGAGAAGAAACTATAATCGTTCTTACTAATCCAAACAACGGTGTTAACCATGTATTTTATCGTGTCGTCGTTGCACGGGCGCAAACGTGCGACCCAAGGCTTCACGACTAAGTTATCGATTCCCCCCGAGAGTCCCACTGCCAACAAGCAACCGAAAACGACTAATGCAATCTGTTGCATTGTCTCATGGTTCTTGATAACCATATAGAACAGACACAAATAAAGCGGAACCCACGTCCATGCGGTCGTGAACGCCGACATGATACCGGTTAACATGAGGTTGTCGCAACTGTTAATGGCCAACAACAGCTGTCGGTCTAAAGTGAAGAGCGTTGTAAGGTCAAACATGTGTCTATCCCCTTATATGTGTTCGACGGTGCTACGGAGCAGCCATCCTTCCCTTCCGTCGGGTGCAACTACCCCCCACCAAAGCGGTATGCTCCGGTCCTTGATATGCACTTTCGTACCTTCGTGGATGACGAAATCGTCGGCTCCGCCACGGACGGGCGTCTTTTTCACTCCCACTGCAGGCGCAATGACGATGGCATCGTCTTGGTGAGCAAAGGAAACCTGCTGCTGATAGGCCATTGCTACAGCCAGCACAAAGAAGACAAAGCCCACGATGGTTGTAAAGAAGCCTGTTTTCTTTAGCCACAAGGGAGGGGTAAACAAGTAAATCAACAGGGCGAAGAGTGCTACAACCACACAAATGATGCTGAGCACCGCCCAACCATCGACACCCAAGAGGTTGACAACGGCGTGATACCAAGTGATGAAAAACATCTCTTCGCCGTCGGCATATTTATCGATGGTCTTGCTCCGCGCCAACTGGAGATTGAAGCGAATGTCACTGTTCCCAGGACTGAGACGCAGTGCACGTTCATAATTCAAAATGGCTTGCGTAATGTTATCCGTGCGATAATAAGCATTTCCCAAGTTATAATACAAGGCAACACTGCGCCCTTGATGCAGTAATGCTTCGTAATCTTTTATGGCCTGCTGATAGTTTCGCTCTGTGTAGGCCTTATTAGCTTCTTGCATGGTCATGGCTCGTGCGGAGGAAAGTGATAGCCATTGCATCGCGATAGCTATCAAAACGGCGAACAATGTAGCCGTGTTTCGTCGGCGACTTGTAGCACTTTTCTTTGCTTTAAAAGTGCATTCAATTTCCGTAATGGCCAACATGGCCGATTCCAAAGTCTTATTCATGTTCCCTTTTGCATCTCCGGGTGCATAACGTTCAAACTCACATTCGTCGAGTGCACCTATAAAGAGGTCGATTACATGCGGCGCGACGGCCTGTTGTTGGAGCCGCTCTACGATGTTTTCGCGCGACAGCAATTCTACCGACATGTTGAGCTTATCACTCACATACCCCCACAAGGTGCGCAATATTTCATCATAGAAGAGTGCCTCATCGCCGGCCAGCAACAACTGGTGCGCCTTTCTTAAACGCTTCGTAGCGACCTTATTGGCTTTCTTTCCGCGCAATGCCACCCTATCATTCATCGCGATTGCACGCTTCCTAAACACAATAAGCAAAACTGCGAAGAGGAATAGCGGTAGGCACAGGGCGATGACGTATGCCGCGGAACCAAAGAAGAAGTCATTCGATGTGCTGTATAACCGACTGTCTCGCATTAAGGGACGGATATCGTTGTCTTTAGTGGCATAATCGTCAACCGAAGTCTCTCCTCCAGCCCCCGGAAGCACATGCACACGCAAGGGTTGTGTTTTCACCGTGCGATAGGAATGCGTTCCCAAATGATAGTAGGTAAGTTCGACAGGTGGAATAGTGAAATCACCTTGATGGCGTGGCACTGCTACGAAATCATAAAGCATGTTTCCTTGCAAGCCTGTCGCTGTGAGTTGTGTCTTATCCGTAACCTTTGCATCGTATTGCTCGAAATCTTTCGGAAAAGCGACAACCGGTTGCTTGATTAGCTTTAAGTTCCCTGTACCACTCACTACCACTCGCAGGTTTACCGGATCGCCAACTTTCACACTTGCTTTCGTCAGCTGTGCCGAGATGGTGAATGCGCCAACACCACCAGAGAAGTTGGCCGGACGATGTGGTAACGGTAGAACATTAATCGACAAGCTCGGTGCCTGAATGTTTTTATTCACCTCAACATAGCCCGACCCACCATTAAAGAATGCTTCAAACGGATCAACGCTGCGGTCTTGCTGCACCACAACGCCTTGGAAGGTAATACTGGGAATCGTGAGCTTTCCCGTCATCTGTGGATACATCACATATTGACTCCAGGTGACGCAACGATAAGGGCGCCCGTTCACACGTTCAATATGGAAACTCTTTTGTTGTGGTAGCTTGATCTCTTGGGTGTGGAAGCCTGTTAAATCGGGCATGTCACCCTTTAGTTGTGTCAACTCTACCAACGTATAAACCTTATAAGTGAGTAGGATTGGCTCCTGTTCATATACTTGCTTTTTATTCGCACTGACACGAATAAAAAGGTCATTACCTGATATTCTTGATCCGGCAGAACGAATGTTTGCTCCGCCAGTTTCCGCAGCTCCATTGCCATTACTCCCTTTTGCATGCCCTGCCACAGAGACTTTAACGGCCTTTGCATAAATCTTTCGTCCCCCGATGATAGCACAGGCTGGCGCGATGGTATAGACACCAGGCTTAGCAATATAGAGTGTGTAAGTGTAAGTGACAGACGAAGTGCTGGATGTATGGCCATTAATCATCTGGTAGCTCGACTGTCTGGAGGTATAGGGACCAGCAATAACCTCTATAGCAGAAGGCATTGTGCCCGCCTTAAACTCTTCTACATTCTGTGTATCGACTGTATAGGAAAGACGGAAATTCTCACCTGCTGCAACACTCGATGGAACGGTCACCGTTATATGTTGTGCAGAGGCTGACACCGTGCTCAACAGGAGGAGCACCAAAAGTAAACTATATTTGATGAATATGCGCATTGTTCAATGTTAACTATTACCAGTTCTTCTGTAACCTTCTGCTTCCACGTTGCTGCAATGCCCTTGAAATGCGCTGCTGCGTAGCCTTTTCATTTTGCAACGCTGCATTCAATAGCTGTTCGGCATTGTCCTTACTCATGCCATTCTTCGGGTCTTTTTGTGGCTGTTTGTCCTGCTTGTTGTTTTGTTCTTGCTTACGATCATTTTTCTTTTCGTCCTGTTTTTTCTGTTTGTCCTTCTGTTTATCTTTCGCCTGGGGGTTGGACTTCTGCGGGTTGTTCTTCAGTAACTTTTGACACAGTGCCAAATTGTAACGCGTTGCCTGGTTAGAAGGGTCGTTGCGTAGCGCCTCTTCATAAGCTTTGATGGCATCAGCATACATCTGGTGACGTTGACAGATATACCCCATGTTGTGGTAGCTCTTTGCCTTCCTCAATTTACTTGTCTCTGCCTTTCCCGCACGTTCAAAACAGGTGGTTGCTGCTGAATCTTTTTGCTGCGCCAACAGTGCCGTCCCCAAATTATACAGTGCCTGTGTGTTGCTGACATTCTTCACTAAAGCCTTACGGTATTCAGTCTCTGCCTTGACATAGTTTTGTTGGTGGAAATAGCGATTTCCACTACGTATCAACTGTCGATCGGTCTGTGCTTTTGCAACAAACCACAACATACTCATGAGGAGCAAGAGGACACTTTTCAAATAACTCATGCTTTCTGTCTCCTAAAAAAGTTAACTCCTTTAAATAAAGGACTCTTCGATTCTTGTATCAAGCTCTCCACAATCAATAGCAACGACAGGAGTATACCAAAAGCTTGAAACTGCTCGCTGTATTCACTATAGACCACACTATCGGTCGTGCCGGTTTGCAGCTTATCTAATGCGTCATTGAGCTTTTCTTGCGCTTCATTCGTATTATCCACGTGAATATACGTTCCATTTCCTGCTGCTGCTAACTGTCTGCACATCTGCTCATTCAATGCAGACATAACTGTTTCGCCGCGTTCATCTTTCAGATAGCCACCATGCCCGTCAGGAATGGGTGCTCCTTTCGTATCACCAACACCAAGTATAAAGACATTCCTTCCACGTTGGTGAGCAGCTTTAACAGCCTCCAAGGCTCCACCTTCGTGGTCTTCCCCATCCGTAATAATGATGATTGCTTTACCTATGTCTTTCTGTTGCGTGAAACTTTGTTCACTTAACTCGACAGCGCGAGCTATATCTGTTCCTTGTGTCGCAATCAGAGAGGGATCGATGTTCTGCAGAAACATTTTGGCCGAAACATAATCATTTGTGATAGGAAGCTGCACAAAAGCATCGCCTGCAAAGACGATTAATCCGACCTTATCATTCGTAAAATGGTCAAAGAGACTTTCTACTAACAACTTACTTTTTGCAAGACGTGAAGGAACAACATCAGCTGCACGCATCGAATTACTAATATCCATTGCAATTACAGCTTCTATTCCATTACGTTTATCGTGGGATAGCTTCATGCCAGCTTGAGGACGAGCTAACACTATAATCAATAATGCCACAGCCCCTTGTAACAGCCAGAACTTAACCGTCGGGCGATACTTTGAAACATCGGGCATCATCTGCTGTAGCAAAGCGGGATCTCCAAAACGTAAGAACTTAGCCTTGCGCTGCCTCCACACCACGAAACGCACACAAGCCATGATGGGGATGATTAACAAAAGCCATAAATATATGGGGTCTTCAAATCTCAACATAATTCTTCTTACTTTAAGGAATTCTACGTAGGACAGTTGTTCGCAAAATCAACTCCAACAAAAGTAACACGAATGCAACCAAAGCAAAAGGTTGATAAGCCTCATACCATTTGGAGAACTTCTTCACATCCATTTTTGTTTTCTCTAACTTATCGATGTCATTATAGATTTGTTGCAACTGTTTGTTGTTCGTTGCACGATAGAAATTACCATCTGTAAGCTGTGCAATCTCACGTAACGTTTTACTATCTATTTCCACAGGGATGTTCACATACTGCGTACCTCCTGCAACAGGCATCGGATAGGGAGCCACTTTATTTGTTCCAACACCAATCGTATAAACTCGAATTCCCATACGTTTTGCTATTTCAGCACTTGTCATAGGGGAAATATCCCCCATATTATTACTGCCATCTGTGAGCAGAATGACGACTTTGCTCTTTCCTTTGACATCTTTCAAACGGCTCACTGCATTGGCCAACCCCATACCTATAGCTGTACCATCGGCAATAAGCCCATGCGAAGCGATGTCTGTACGCACACTCTGCAACATGTTAATAAGCGAAGTGTGGTCGGTAGTCATCGGACATTGCGTGAAGGCCTCACCGGCAAAAATCGTTAATCCGATGTTATCATTGGGACGATCGGCAATAAATTCTGCTGCAACTTTTTTGGCCGCTTCTAACCGGTTGGGCTTTAAATCTTCTGCAAGCATAGAGGTCGATACATCCATCGCTAACATGATGTTGATGCCCTCAACTTGTTTCTCACCCCATGAATTATGTGTCTGTGGACGAGCCATGACAACCACGATAAGGAAAAAAGTCAAGCAGCGCAATAACATAGGCAAATGAATGATGCACATGCGCCAGCTTTTAGGAGCATATTGAAAAGCATAGGTGTCGCTCATACGCATGCTGGGCTCACGCTTAGCACGATAAAAGAAATACCAAACGATGTAAGGTATCAACAAAAGCAACAACAAAAAATATTCTTTACTTGCAAATTCCATCTTTTATCCTATCAATTCAATCCACTGATACGCAATATAAGCGAGTAATGCCATAAGCACAACGCTTAACACATAGAGCAAGGCCTTTAAAGTAAAACGATTCTTACGCGTTTTTTCTTCATCTTCACTCAACTGCTCAACAACTTTTTCTACTGTTTCCTGCACATCAGTCTTGGTTTCATCAATAAATTTTGCTGCATGGAGCAGATTTAAATCGTTCTCATTAATCAGCGCACTGTGTTTTGCGAACTTCACCAAATCTGCTGTTCTAAAGAGTTCCCGCAGTTCCTCCAATCCTTTTTGGTCGTCGGCCTGCTGTAGCCTTGCAATGATTTCACTGCTGGTCATCTCCATGGCATTAAATCCAAAACGCTCCTGAATATATTGCCTGACAGCATCGGTGAGCTGTGTATAATACGTCTTTTGGTCTTCCGAACGCACCAACTGATTGGCCTTAATTTCATCTATAGCATGCAACGCCTTGCGATGAGCAGGAATACGCTTCACAATGCGCACACGAGCTATGATGGGTTTATTGCGTTTAAGACATATAAAGATATAAACAGCACTTATGCCCAACACAAGGAAGAGCAAACTCAACCAAAAAATTCCTCGCCAATCGTTCCAAGAAAAAGGATTATACTGCACATCTGCCGGCGGAAAAAACTTATTGGGGTGAAGTGTGTCGACAGGGACGGTCAAAACTTTCAAAGCTAAAGCTGCGCCTTGATAGGGCTTACCATTCACACGAACGACCAAGGGAGGTAGAGCGTAAAGCTGTTCATGGAAACTGGTTAAAGTATAAACGCGCTGTTCAACAGACATACCATCAACAACCGTTGGAGATTTTTTCTCAACAGAAAGAACTTCAACCCCAGGAAAAAGCTGTCCCGGAGCGTGTAACTTCGGCCATTGCAGACGTGCACCTTGGGGAGCTGTCACTTGCAAAGAAAGATGTGCCTGCTGACCAATGAGAATCGATACAGAATCTATTTTCTGCTCCACTTGCACGCGTTGTGCCCATAATGGCACAGCAAACAAAGCGGCAACAACAGCAAACAGTAATTTCGTTATCTTCATTATATCCGTTTCTTAAAAAGTAAGAGCAAAGCCTTTGTGAAATTCTCGTTTGTTGCTACAGAAGTCCAATCAACCTTACTTTTTGCAAAAGTACGGTTCAAAAGGTCTTCCCGCTCAATCCAATAGCGTGCATGCGCCTGCCGCAATTTAGCCGAACTCGTATCAATAATCATTTCATGCCCTGTTTCGGCATCGCGCACTTTCATCAAACCGATGTCAGGAAGCGACTTCGCCCGTGGGTCGTAGACCTGAATAGCGACAACATCGTGCTTTGAATTAGCAATCTGGATGGGTTTGCTAAAATCAGAACGCGAATAGAAGTCGCTCAACAAAAAGGCTGTGCACCTGCGCTTCATCACCCGAGTGAGATAGGATACGGCCATGCCTATATCGGTTCTTACACCTGCAGGTTTGAAATTAAGCAATTCATGAATGATATAAAGAATGTGCTTGCGCCCTTTCTTGGGTGGAATATACTTTTCAATTCGATCGGTGAAAAGGATTACGCCAATCTTATCATTGTTTTGAATGGCACTGAAAGCTAAGGTCGATGCAATCTCTGTCACCAAGTCGCGTTTGGTTTGTTGCACACTACCAAAGTCTAAAGAGCCACTCAAGTCGACGAGCAACATCACCGTCAGCTCCCGTTCTTCTTCGTAGACTTTAACGTAAGGACGATGGAAGCGGGCCGTAACATTCCAATCAATATCGCGCACATCATCGCCATATTGATATTCACGCACTTCGCTAAAGGCCATACCGCGACCTTTAAAGGCCGAATGATATTGCCCCGCAAAGATGTTTTGACTCAAGCCACGTGTCTTGATTTCAATCTTTCTTACCTTCTTTATAATCTCTGATGCTTCCATCAAGGCACCTCTACCTTATTAATAATCTTTGAGACAATCTCCTCAGAAGAGATGTTGCTGGCTTCAGCTTCATAAGAAAGGCCTATGCGATGCCGCATGACATCATGTGCAACAGCGCGCACATCTTCGGGAATGACGTAGCCGCGATGCTTGATAAAGGCATAAGCGCGACCCGCTTTTGCCAAATTAATGCTGGCACGCGGACTTCCGCCATAGGTGATCATATCTTTCAATTCTGCCAGTCCATAACGCTCAGGATAGCGACTGGCAAAGACGATGTCGGCAATATATTGTGCAATTTTATCGTCAATATAGACCTGATTAACGATTTCCCGTGCCTTTAAAATCTCTTCAGAAGAGGTTACGGCAGACACCGTTGGAAATGCACCTGTTATGTTCTCACGAATAATGAGTTTCTCTTCCTCCAACGTGGGGTAATCAATCACCACTTTCAGCATGAAGCGATCCACTTGCGCCTCGGGCAGTTGATAAGTTCCCTCCTGCTCTATCGGATTCTGCGTAGCCAGCACCAAGAAAGGTTTTGGCAACGGGAAAGTTGATTCGCCAATGGTCACTTGATGCTCTTGCATCGCCTCTAAAAGTGCACTCTGCACCTTAGCTGGTGCGCGATTAATTTCATCGGCAAGAATAAAGTGTGCGAAAACAGGTCCTTTTTTGACATGGAAACGCTCATCCTTTTGCGAATAAATCTGCGTTCCAATCACGTCGGCAGGCAACAAATCGGGCGTAAATTGAATGCGACTAAAGTCGGCATCTATCAGCTGCGCCAATGTTTTTATGGCTAAAGTCTTAGCCAAGCCGGGCACACCTTCTAAGAGGATATGCCCATCACTAAGTAAAGAAATCAACAACGACTCCACCAAATGCTTTTGCCCCACGATCACTTTGTCCATGCCCGAAACAAGGTTGGTTACAAAACCACTTTGTTGCTCAATCATAATATTGAGGGCACGAATATCTATTGCTTCTGCCATAATATGAATTTTATTGATATTTTTTATGTGTGGCAAAATTACAACAAATCGCAAAGGTGAAGGCCATCTACACGCCTAAATAATATTAAAAAGCCTATGAATTGAATTAATTTAAGACCTTTCTTTACGGGCGGTTCCTGCATGCTGGAAAACGTTTGAGATACGGGTGTTTCTCAACTGTTTTTGAGAAAAGCATGCGAGACACAGGTGTTTTTCAAACGTTTTTGAGAAAAATGAGCGAGAATAGCCTTTCTCATAAAACCCTACCCATCGTAAAAGTGTTATTTCGCCACCAACTGAAAGATTTAACATGCGCGAGGGACTACCTTTTATATATTTTAATTATATTTGCACCAACTTAGTCAAATCGGGGTTCATCCCCACAACCTATTCTTAAAATTTCAGTTAAAACTATGCAAAAGAAATTGCATCTCCTATTGAGCCTGATGCTGTTGTGCGCAACGACGGTCATGGCACAAGTTACCACCTCCTCCATGAGTGGTAAGGTTAGTCTGCAAGGCACGGGCGAAGATATCGTCGGCGCCACCGTGCAAGCCATCCACGAACCGTCGGGCACACGCTATGCTGCTGTGACCAATGCCGATGGCCGGTTCAACATTCAAGGCATGCGCACGGGCGGTCCCTACAAAGTCACCGTGAGTTACATCGGCTACCAATCGAAAAGCTACAAAGGCATTCAGTTGCAGTTGGGCGAAGTCTACAACCTCAACGTGCAGCTCTCCGAAGACGCTACCGTGCTGGGCGAAGTGGTGGTGAGCGCAACGGCCTCCAAATTTGCCGCCGAAAAAACCGGTGCTTCAACCAACATCAACAACAGTCAGATTGTGAACCTGCCCACCGTGAGCCGCAGCATCACCGATGTAACGCGCCTCTCGCCCTATGGTGGCAACGGCATGTTCTTTGCCGGATCTGACGGCCGAACAGCTAATTTCACCGTTGATGGTGCCAACTTCAACAACAACTTCGGCTTGAGTTCGAAACTTCCCGGCGGCGGCAACCCCATCTCGATTGATGCCATCGACGAACTGCAAGTGGTAATCTCGCCCTTTGATGTGCGCCAGACAAACTTCATCGGCGGAGGCGTGAATGCCATCACCAAATCGGGAACAAACACCTTCAAAGGCAGTGCCTACATCTACCACCGCAACGAAAACCTGCGCGGCGATGCTGTCGACAAACTGGCCATCGACGGTGCACGCAACACCGACCGCAGCACCACCTACGGTTTCACCCTCGGCGGTCCAATCATTCAAAACAAGTTGTTCTTCTTCGTCAACGGCGAAACCATTCAAACGCCAACTATTGCCAACCGCTGGCGTGCATCGGCCGACGGAGTGGCCAACGCTAACAACTATATCTCGCGCACAAAGATTGCCGACATGGAGCGCGTCTCCCAATATGTTGCCACACGCTATGGCTACGACACAGGGTCGTACACCAACTTCCCGGCCGACGAAACCAACTACAAAATCCTGGCACGTTTAGACTGGAACATCACCAACAAGCACCACTTGGCATTGCGCTATAACTACACCAAGAACCGCGGTTGGAATGCACCCAACATGTCGTCGATGGATGGTGGTCCGTCATCGGCTTTTGCCCGCACATCCGACCACTCCATGGCTTTTGCCAACTCGATGTATGCCATGGACAACCTCGTGCACTCGTTTACATTCGACTTGAACAGCCGTATCAGCGAGAAACTTTCCAACCAATTCCTGGCGACTTATTCGAAACTCGACGACCAGCGTTTCACCAACTCTTCCCCATTCCCCTTCATCGACATCTTAGACGGAACGGGCACCACCAGCAACTACATGTCGCTCGGCGAAGAACTCTTCACCCACAACAATGCGGTGCACAACAAGATTTGGAATATCAAGGACGATGTGACCTATTTCACCGGCAACCACAAAATCACAGCAGGCATGAAGTTCGAACATCAAATGGCCGACAACTCCTACATGCGCAACGGAACAGGCTATTATCGTTATGCCAGCGTCAACGACTTCCTCACGGGTGCCGCACCCGAAATCGTCTGCCTCACCTATGGTTACAACGGTGAAAAGAATCCCACCTCGCGCGTGCAGTTCAACACCTTGGGCATCTATGGACAAGACGAATGGCAAGTAAACAACAAGCTGAAACTCACTTATGGTGTGCGTTTCGATGGCCTCTTCTTCAACAATAGCGACTTGATGCGCAACAACGCCATCTACAATCTCGACTACAATGGCCGCCACATCGACACGGGCAAATGGCCCTCGTCAAGTCTCACGGTGTCGCCACGCATTGGGTTCACCTACGATGTCTTAGGCAATAAAACTCTCAAACTGCGCGGAGGAACGGGCTTCTTCTCTGGTCGTCTACCCTTGGTGTTCTTCACCAACATGCCCACCAACAGCGGCATGGTGCAGTATCAGGCACAACTCAATGCGCGCAATGGTAGCCGACTCGGTTACTCGATGAACGATTTTGCAGGCGGCCTGGTGACCGATGCCAACGGCAAAGCTACCATCGAAGCCCTCTACAATAAGCTCGTCAACATGACCAATGCCAGCGGACAAAAGATTTTCCCATCTACCATCTCGCCCGAAACGGGTTCGGTACCCTCGCAGATTGCTGCCGTCGACCCCAAGTTCAAGATGCCGCAAGTGTGGAAAACCTCGTTGGCTGTAGACTATCAGGTGCCGGTTTCGTTCCCCCTCACTGTGACAGCTGAAGGCATTTATAACAAAACCATCAACGCCGTTAAGATTGCAGACTGGAGCATTCCCAACGTGGGTGGCTTCGCTCGTTTCAACGGCGTAGACAATCGTCCCATTTACCCCGCCGGCGCGTCGACCAATCCCAGCGCTTTTGTGCTCGAAAACACCAGCAAGGGCTACGGATGGTCGTTCAATCTTTCGTTCAATGCACAGCCTGTCGAATGGCTCAACCTCATGGGCGCCTATACACACACCGTTTCAAAGGAAATCACGGGGATGCCGGGCTCTAATGCGAAATCGGCCTTCACCTATATTCCGACCGTAGAGGGTGCGAACTACATCAAGCTCCACAATTCGCAATATGTGACCCCAGACCGCTTCGTAGCTTCGGCGTCTATCCACGACAAGAGCGGCAACCACTATAGTTTCATCTATGAAACATGGCGCGGCGGCTACAACTACAGCTACATGGCTACCAACGATGTCAACGGCGATGGCTATCTCTATGATGCCATCTACATTCCAACCGACGAGCAAGTGGCCAATGGCGACTTCCGTTTCAAAACCGCCGACGACCGCAAACGTTTCATGGACTTCGTGCACGCCAACAAGTCGCTCAAAAATCATCAAGGCGAATATGCCGAGCCCTACAGTGTTTACACCCCATGGGTTCACCGCATCGACTTCAGCTACAAGCACGATTTCAAACTCAACCTTCGCAGCACCAAGCACACCTTGCAGTTGAGTTTCGACATCAAAAACCTCATGAACCTGTTCAACTCAAGTTGGGGCGTGATGAAATACCTCAACCCTCAAATCGGTCAAGAGCTGAAGGTGCTGAAATACGAAGGAGTCGACGCCAGCGGATATGCCACTTGGTCTACGCCGGCTTCCATCAACGGCTCAACCCAGCTGTTTGTACCGCAACACACCATCGGCCAGTGCTGGAACGCTTCGATTGGCATAAAATATTTCTTCAACTAAACGAAATTGATAATAATGAAAAGAATAATAAGCATTGTCACCGCCGTGTGCGCTTCGATTGCGCTCTTCACGGCCTGCAGCAAAGACAATTCAATCACCGAACTCGACGGCCTGCACGTCTCCTCGTCGTATGTTTCGATTGCCGAAAAGGGGGCAACCGCAACCATCACACTCCATGCGGCGGGCGACTGGAAACTCGAAAAGGTGACCACCAAAAAGAATAAGGTGGAATGGCTCACCGTTTCGCCTACCACGGGCCACGCCGGCGAGACCCAAATCTCGTTCACCGCACCGGCGTCGTTAGACGGTCGCACGGCCGAAGTGATTGTTACATCGAACGGCGAGACGCAACACATCAACGTCATTCAAGGTCTGCCTACCGTTTCGAAAGCCACCTGTGCCCAAGTCCTCTCGGGCGTCGACAACAAGAGCTATCGCGTCACCGGAACCTGCGTTTCCATCAACAACACTACCTATGGCAACTTCTATCTCAACGACGGCACCGGCCAGCTCTACGTCTATGGCACGAAAGATGCGGGCGGCAACTATGCCTGGAAGTCGTTTAACATCGAAGTGGGCGACGAAGTGACCGTCGAAGGGCCACGCTCCACCTACAACGGTGTGGGACAGCTCAAAGATGCCACCTTCATCAGCGTGAAAAAGTCGCTCATCAAGGTCGATGCCGTTGAAAACGACACGCTCCCCGTGGCCGGCGGCACTTTCACTGCCCACTTGGTTTGCAAGGGGCAAGGCGTTTCGGTTGATATTCCCAACGATGCCAAAAGCTGGCTCGCCATCAGTGGTATCCAGTCCACCGCAACCAAAACGACCGTGCAGTTCACCGCACTGCCCAATACCGGCGGCGACCGAAGCACCACCCTTACGTTCCGCACTACCGAAGGCGGCAAAACCTATACCGCACAAACCCAGTTGGTGCAAACGGGAGCCATGGTTGCAGCCACTATCGATGCATTCAACAAAGCGGCTGTGGGCAGCACGCAATATCGCATCGCAGGCATTGTGACCGATGTTAAAGATGCTACGAAGGGCAATTTCACCCTCAAAGACCACTCGGGCAGCATCTTTGTTTATAAGGCAAAAGACTTCCAAACCAAGGGTGTGAAAGTGGGCGACATCGTCACCCTCGTGGGCGAGCGCGGCCAATATAACGCCACCCCGCAAATGGTGAAAGCCACCATCGAAGAGCATAAAAAGGTGGAACAAGTGTCGATTGCCGACTTCCGCGCAAAGCCCGATAGCAAAGAAACCTACTACATGATTAAGGGAACGGTGGGCAAGTCGACCGAGGCCAACACTAAGTTCGACCTCACCCAATATGGCAACTTCGCCCTCACCGATGCCACCGGCAACGTCTATGTCTATGGTGTGGCCACGGGCTGGGGCGGAAAGAAAGGCGAGTTTGGCACGCTCCACGTGTCCGAAGGTGATCAGCTCACACTCATCGCTGCAAAAACCACCTACAAAGGGCTCGTCGAAGCCATCTCCATTTTCTATTCGAAATAATAATTCACCCTAACTTTATAACTCTCTTAATGATGATGGGGGCATGCGTTTGATGCATGCCTCCTGATTTTTTTGCGCAAAGCAAATCTGGCCGGCACGACTATAATATAATAAGGTGAACTCGCCCACCGTTCTCATCCGTTTTCACCAAAAACAAGCGAACTCGCCCACCGTTCTCACCTGTTTTCATCAAAAACAAGCGAAACCGCCCACCGTTCTCATCCATTTTCACCAAAAACAAGCGAAACCACCCACCGTTCTCATCCATTTTGGAGAAAAACAAACGTTCCAAGGGGTTGGAACAACCATTTTCGAGAAAAACAAATGTTCCAAGGGGTTGGAACAGCCTTTTTCGAGAAAAACAATGCGTTGCCCACGGACGAAGCATACATCCAACCCTTTTTCAAGGTATCGTATTACCCCACCCCGCATTTTTTTATTACCTTTGCTCCCACAAATTCAAATACAGATAAGATATTATGGTGATTGATTTCGATAAAATAACGGTGCAGACCATCAATGGCTTCAAGGGTGGACAGGGCGAGCTCGACATGGCCGGCTTTGCCGACGACCGGGTGAAAATCATGCGCAATGTGCTCAAGCCTCAGGCTTCGGCCGGCACACACCTGCACGGCAGCAACAGCGAGATGATTTATGTGATTCAAGGTGAACTCACTGTGACTTGCGACGGGCAGAAAGAGATTGTCCGTGCCGGCCAACTGCACTATTGTCCCATGGGCCATCAGCACAACTATAAAAATCTCACCGCCGAAGACGTTGTGTTCTTAGGCATAGTGCCCGAACATCATGCATAATGCCACAGAACACCCCCATACGGGTATCGTCATCGGTATTGATGTGGGCATCAGCACCACCAAAATCGTGGGTATCAACACCGAAGGAACCGTGCTCAATCCGTTCAGAATCAGAGCCACCGACCCCATCACGTCGCTTTATGGCGCCTTCGGAAAATATCTGCACAACAATGGCATCCAACTGGACGATGTGGCGCAAGTGATGGTCACGGGAGTGGGTGCGGCCTATATTGACGAAGATATCTACGGGCTGCCCACGGCCAAAGCACAGGAATTTGTCGCCGACGGATTGGGGGCACGCTACGAAAGCGGGTTGGGGAAGATGATTGTCGTGAGCATGGGCACGGGCACCAGTCTCGTGAAGTGCGACGGCGATAACATCCGCCACATCGGTGGCACGGGCATTGGCGGCGGCACCTTGCAGGGGCTGAGTCGCATCATGCTCAAGACCGACGATATCAAGCAAGTGGCCGAACTGGCTAAGTCCGGCGATATCTCGAAAATCAATCTGCTCATTGGCGACATCAGCGCCCATCCGCTTCCCGGACTGCCGATGAGCGCTACAGCGAGCCTCTTCAGCAATGCCAAAACCAATGCCTCGCGCGAAGACATCGCCATCGGACTCATCTACATGGTGCTGCAGGCCGTAGGCTCGAGCACCATCCTGAGCAGTTTGGAAAGCGGCATCAAAGATTTTGTGCTCATTGGCAACCTCACGTTGCTGCCCCAATGTCGTGAGGTCTATGATGCCATGGAGAAGCTCTACAACGTGCGCTTCCACATTCCCAAACACAGCGAGTTTTGCACAGCCATCGGTGCCGCGCTGAGCTATCGCAACAACAGTTTTGCTATACGCTACCCCCCCCACCTCACATTTTGAAAACAATGATTAGAAGATTTTGGTGCACGCTTGTTTTAAGCATGCTTATCGGGCTTTCCATTCAAGCACAACCCAAACGCGAGGTGCGCGCCGTGTGGCTTACCACTATCGGCGGATTAGACTGGCCCCACAACTATGCGCAGGGCGAGCGGTCGAGGGCGAAGCAGCAAGCCGAACTCCAAACGATGCTCGACCAACTCCAAGCGGCGGGTGTCAATACCATTTTGTTGCAGACGCGCATCCGCGGAACGGTGATTTATCCCTCGGACTACGAGCCTTTGGATGGTTGCCTCAGTGGTGTTCCGGGCACATCACCCGGTTACGACGCCTTGCAATTTGCCATCGATGAATGCCACAAACGCGGCATGGCGGTGCAAGCATGGCTCGTGTCGATTCCCGTGGGGAAATGGAACGGATTGGGCTGCAAACGACTACGACAGCGCTATCCGCAACTCATTGTGAAGATTGGCGACGAGGGTTATATGAATCCCGAAAAGCCGCAAACGGCCAGCCACATTGCCAAGTTGTGCCAAGAAATCGTCAGCAAATATGATGTCGACGGCATCCACTTAGACTACATCCGCTATCCCGAGACCTGGAACATCAAGGTGAAGCCCGACCAAGGCCGCACGTTCATCACGAACATCGTCACAGCCGCATCCAACGCCGTAAAAGCCCTCAAGCCATGGGTGCGCATGAGCTGTTCGCCCATCGGCAAGGCCAACGACTTACCCCGCTATTGGAGTCATGGTTGGAATGCCTACGCACGCGTGCTGCAGAATGCACAACAGTGGCTCGCCGACGGACTTATGGCCGAGCTCTATCCCATGATGTATTTCAAAGGCAACCATTTTTATCCCTTCGCCCTCGACTGGCAAGAACAGGCGCAAGGCAAAATTGTTGTGCCGGGTTTGGGCATCTACATGATGGCACCGCAGGAGAAGAATTGGCCTTTAACCGACATCACCCGCGAAATGCTGGTGGCACGCCACATCGGTATGGGGCATGCCTACTTCCGCAGCAAGTTTTTCACCGACAATACTAAGGGTATCTACACCACCACTGCCGACGACATCGATGCAACACCTGCCCTACAGCCCGCACTGACATGGTGCACGCAGCAACAGCCCGCTGCACCCTCAGACGTACACACAACGGCCACGCAAATCACATGGCAGGCGCAACCAGGCTGCACCTATAATCTATATAGCAGCGAGCAATGGCCGGTCGACACAGAGAAGGCCGAAAACCTGATGCTCATGCGTCACGCAAGTGCGCAGCTCAATATTCCTGCAGGCAATCAACGCTACTACGCCCTCACGGCAATGGACCGATATGGCAACGAGAGCCAGCCCACGCAATGCAACGAAAAGAGAACTCCGCCTGCCAGCGATGCGCTGTTGTGCACAGGCAACACACTGCGTATGCCCGACAACTACGATGCAAACGAAGGACTGCTCACGCTCTCTGCCCTCGACGGCACGTTGCTTCAAACGCTCAGCGTGCGCAACAATGTCATCAACATGCAAGGCATCGCCAACGGCGTCTATCAGCTGCGCACCCTTAATGCAGCCGATGTGAGCCACCACATTGCCTTCGTCATCGTGAAAAGATTCTAAGCTTTTGTTTGCAGTTTCCGCGAAAAAACTTACCTTTGCATACAACAAAATCGACAACAATTTTAAACAAGAAAGATATAGGGGTTGTGCCGATTCGATTGGGATACTCATCAAATATATTGAAAACCGAGCACGTTTTGCTTGCTAATGGCGGGCCACATAAAGCTTCTTTGAAGTGAAGTCTCTCGCAGACCGGTGGATTACAAAGGCGGTAAACACTCAAATAATGATTTACTCGGAGTTTCATCACATCATCGGGCAACCCCTTTTTTCTTTTTTAAATCCTCAAAATAAAACAACAATGTTTAGCGGCATCATCGAAGAAATGGCTACCGTCGTAGCCATAGAGCAAGAACAAGACAATATGCACTTCACGCTGCGCTGCTCGTTTGCGCAAGACTTGAAAATCGACCAAAGCGTGGCACACAACGGCGTTTGCTTAACTGTGGTTCGCATCAGTGGCGACACCTACACCGTAACAGCCATGAAAGAAACGCTGATTCGTTCGAATTTGCAGCAACTCAACGTTGGAGACAAAGTGAACATCGAGCGCTCGATGCTGATGAACGGCCGATTGGATGGGCACATTGTGCAGGGACATGTTGACGAAACCGCCACCTGCATTGCCGTGCACGATGCCAATGGCAGCACCTACTACACCTTTGAATATGCAGCAAACAGGGAACTGGCACAGCGTGGTTATTTCACCGTCGATAAAGGTTCGGTTACGGTAAACGGTGTTTCGCTCACCGTATGCGAACCCACGGCCAACACATTCACCGTGGCCATCATTCCTTACACCAAGGAGCACACAAACTTCTGCGACATGCACAAAGGCAGCCTGGTGAATATCGAGTTCGACATCCTCGGCAAATACATTGCGCGCCTGCAAAGCCTTTCCCGATAGGAGCGGAACTAAATAAGAAAGCGGAAACTAAAAGATGTTAAGAAATTAAAGGTCCACTAAACCTTTTTGACCTGTTCACCATCTAATCAACGAATGAATAATAACCAAATAATAGTTTATCGAATGGGAAAAAAATGGAAACTACTCAGCTTAGGCGTTGCGCTTGCCACAATCCCCATGGAGCTGTCGGCCAAAACATGGTCTCTGCAAGCCTGCATCGATTATGCGCTGCAAAACAACATCAACATGCTGAAAACGCAGCTCAACGTTAAAAACGCGCACGAAAACATCAAAGAGAGTCAGGCAGCACTGCTTCCTTCGTTAGCTTTCAACACCTCGCACAACGTCTCCTACACGCCATGGCCCGAAGTGGGCAGCTATATGGTAGCCGGAAGCCGCGTGCAAACCAGCGTCGACAAGACATTCTACAACGGCAGCTATGGTGTGAACGCCAATCTGATGCTTTGGAACGGCAACCGCAACCGCAACCAAATCAAACTCAACCAATATGCCGAGAAGCAAGCCAAGCTCGACTCGGCCACCACAGCCAACGCGCTCATCGAGCAAATTGCACAACTCTATGTGCAAATCCTCTACTCCACCGAGGCCATCAAAGTGAATCAAGAGAGCCTCGCCACAAGCATTAAAAACGAGGAGCGAGGGCAAGAGATGGTCAACGTGGGGAAAATGAGCAAAGCCAATTTGGCGCAGCTCACGTCGCAACGCGCGCAGGATGAATATGCCGTGGTGCAGGCCGAAAGTGCATTGAAAGACTATAAACGCCAGCTCAAACAGCTGTTGCAACTCACCAACAACGAGCCTTTCGAAGTTGTCACCCCCCAAACCACCGACGACATGGCACTGGCACTCATCCCTCAACTCAACAATGTCTATCAGCAGGCTGTGGCCCATCGTCCCGAGATTAAGAATGCCGAATTGGGCATTGAGAGCAGCAACCTGAGCATCAAGATAGCCAAAGCCATGCGGCAGCCCACCATTAGCTTGAATGCCGGAGCCAATGCCAACACCACCACGATGAGCCACAAAGCCTGGGGAACGCAGCTCAAAAACAACTTTGGCCTCGGCGCCGGTGTGAGCATCAGCGTGCCACTGTTTGACAATCGCCAAACGACCACCGCCATCAACAAAGCCCGATTGCAGCAACTCAACTATCAGCTCGAGCTCAAAGACAAGCAAACGGCGCTCTACGCAACGATAGAAAACTATTGGTTGCAGGCCAACAACAACCAAAACATGTTCAAAGCGGCGCAGATCACCGCGCAGAGCGCCAAGACAAGCTATGACTTGCTGAACGAACAATTCAGTTTGGGGTTAAAAAATATCGTGGATCTCATGACGGGCAAAGACAACCTGCTCAAAGCGCAGCAAAACGAGCTACAGAGCAAATATTTAGCCATCCTCAACATCAAACTGCTGCAATTCTATCAGGAGGGCACCCTCAAATAATCATTTTTACGCAAAGATTTATCAGCGAGCCGCTCGCTAACACGTTTCCACTCAGAAACAAGTTAGCGAGCGGCTCACTAATGATTTTTTGCTCGAAAACAAGTTAGCGAGCGGCTCACTAATGATTTTTTACTCGAAAACAAGTTAGCGAGCGGCTCACTGATGAATTTTTTCTCGAAAACAAGTTAGCGAGCCGCTCACTGATGAATTTTTTCTCGAAAACAAGTTAGCGAGCCGCTCACTAACGCGTTTTTACTCGAAAACGAATTAGATACGCTGTAACTAACGCATTTTTTCTCGAAAACAGATTAGATACGCTGTAACTAACGCGTTTTTTCTTGAAAACGGATTAGATACGCTGTAACTAACGCATTTTTTCTCGGAAACGGATTAGATACACTGTAACTAACATGTTTTTTCTCAAAAACGGATTAGATACACTATAACTAACATGTTTTTTCTCGAAAACAGATTAGATACACTGTAACTAACGCATTTCTCCTGCTCCTTACGAAGATTTCGTTCATGCCATACGGCAAACTCAGCCGTCAGATATCCAAAATCTCTTCCGGGCGTGCCACCAAGGTTGTAGCCCCCTTGGCCAACAGAAACTCCTTGTCGCGAAATCCCCAAAGTACGCTGATGCAAGGCAAATGGGTGTTGCGCGCAGTGAGAATATCGACGTCGCTATCGCCCACATACACCGCTCCTTCACGCGACACGCCCAACTGCCGCAGCGCCTCCTCCACCGTGTCGGGTGCCGGCTTTTTCCTGATTTGCTCGCGTTCGCCAATGGCCACGCTGATGGTGTCGCCAAAGAAATGTTTCACCAAAGCTTGTGTCGCCGCATAAAATTTATTGCTCACCACCGCCAACTGCTTGCCATTGGCCTTCAACGCCTGCAACATCGCGGAGATGCCCGCATAAGGCTGAGTGTGATCTAAATTGTGCAACAAATAATGCGCACGAAAGTCTTCATAAACCTGGTTAAACACCTCTGCGGGCGTATCGGCCGGAACAGCGCGTTCCATCAGCTTCTTCACCCCATTGCCCACAAACATTCGCACCTCCTCGTAGCTGCGCTCGGGCAAACCATGCTGCTTGAGCGCCACATTGCAACTTAAATAAAGGTCGGTGAGCGAATCTAAAAGTGTGCCATCTAAATCAAAAATATACGTTTGATAGTTCATCGTTATTCCTGTAATACTCCCTGTTTTAACGGCAAGCAAAGTTAGCAAAAAAAGGTCAATTATGTGGCGTAGATGAAAAAAAGGTGTAACTTTGCAACCGATTTTCAAATGAAGAATATGAAAAAAGAATTGAAAAAGAAGTACCTTCTGTCCGCCTTGGTCTGCGTGGCAGTCGTCACCGGTATCATCTATTATTATTTCTTTGAAGGATTTTCCACTAAGGACAAAACGGAATATGTTTGCATCGACAACAACGACAACATAGACTCTGTGTATAGCAAACTCAGTCCATTTGCTTCAAAACATGGCATGTGCGCCTTTAGAACCTTGGCGCGCCACATGCAATATGCCGACAAAATTCGCACTGGTCGTTATGCCATTACCCCCGGAGATGGTGCTTTCAGCGTGTTTCGCCACATGCGCAACGGGCAGCAAGCACCCGTGAGTCTCACCATTCCAAGCGTGAGAACCATGGATAAATTGGCTGGCGAAATCTCAAAACGCCTTCTCATGGACAGCACTACGCTCTATCGTGCACTGACCGATGAAGCGACTTGCCAGAAATTGGGCTACGACACGGCAACGATTGCTTGCCTTTTCATCCCCAACACTTATGATGTTTATTGGAACATTCCCGTGGACAAGTTTTTGGAGAAAATGCAAAAGGAGAACAACAGATTTTGGAATCCCACGCGCAGTCAAAAGGCTTCGCAATTAGGATTGACCCACAACGAGGTGATAATCTTGGCCAGCATTGTTGATGAGGAAACGGCCAACAACAGCGAGAAACCCATGATTGCAGGTATGTACTACAACCGCTTGAAATTGCGCAATGCCGAGTATCCCAAAGGTATGCCGCTGCAAGCTGACCCCACGATAAAATTTGCTTGGAAGCGTTTCGAACTCAAACGCATCTACAACAACCTGCTCTCCATCAAGAGCCCCTACAACACCTACAAAAACCCCGGGCTCCCTCCCGGCCCTATCCGCATCCCTTCCATCGCGGGTATCGATGCTGTGCTCAATCGCATTCATCACAACTATCTCTACATGTGCGCCAAGGAGGATTTCAGCGGTACCCACAACTTCGCCGAAACCTACAAGGAACACATGGACAATGCCGCTAAATATGCAAAGGCACTCAATGAACGCGGCATAAAATAAACAACGCGCAGAGGCCTTCTCAATGTAAAAAGTCACAGCCATTAGCGCGCAAACTTGCACCATTTACCCCAAATCTCTTATAGAGCTTTGGGGTAAATGCTTTTTTATCCATAACAACTATTCCATCGAAACAAAGGAATAGTAAAGACCAGATGCCGCTATCTTGTGTTTGTAACACCATTCTGAAATAGAGGAATGGTGAAGTTTAACACTGTTCTCCATTGTTTTATTAGCTATCAAACGATAGCAGGAGCGCTGAGAATATCAATCATATTAGTGAATAAAGTGTGCGTCTTTATGATGCAATACATCACACATTACAGAGAAAAGCAATACACATGGATGAATAAGTCCATGGCACAGACATTGCGCTTCTATAATTGTACAATTAAAAATGCCGCCCTCTTCACAGAGTGCGGCATCAATCTCAATAGGTATTAGCTTCTTTAAGGTAAAAAGATTGTATTCAGGATAACACTTGCAAAGTTAGGGCATTTTTCTATACCTAACAAATCTTTTTTTATGTTTATAAACATGTTTTTGAGCATAAATCGCACTTTTTCATGTATTTCTTACTCTATCAGAATGTTTTTAACTCAAAAATAACATATAAAAATGAAAAAGGCTGCATAAGATTTCCGCAAGCATCATATCCTAATCAATCGGCATTCATTATCCATTTGATTATCAGTTTTTGTAGGAACACATTGATTGAAATGCAAAAAGCATGCAAATGCCATTAGCTCTTGATAGCTGCATTTGCATGCCTTGAGTACAATCGTATTAGAAAACTTCTAAAACGATATCCTTTAAAACTTATATCCCATGGTCAACAACAACTGATGCTGCTTGTTATTAACCTGCGTTGGATTTGCAATATTATCTTCCACAGAAGGGGCAGAACCCTCATGATAATTCATGAATGGATAGAAAGTGCCGTTTTGTTGACTATATTGATAAGCCAAATCAATATTGAATCGCCAAACATTCCACCCCAAACCGAAAGTAAATCGATTGGTGTCTTTCCAATTCACATAACTCGTTGAACTGGCATAATAAGTGCCCGGCGAATTAAGGCTCCCATCCTTCACTGCCGCATCTTTATATAAAGCACTGAGATAATTATAGCCAGCACGCAAAGAGAAATGGTCGGTGATTCTCGCCTCTGCACCCAACTTTAACGTATGCTGCCCTTTCAGAGCATCCTCCGTGTGATTATTCATCGCACGATCGTTGTGGCTGCTCTCGTAATAGGTTCCATAATACCAATCGTATGTTTCACCATCTTTAATGCGTGTCTGCATCGCATTGTAAGCTGCATATTCATAAGTTGCACCCAAAGCTATTCTATCAGCAAGTGTTGTTCCCGCACTTAAACCAAATTTCCAAGGTGTATTGACACGGAAATCATAGGACTCCCCGATACTTGGGCGTAATGTCCCATCTGTCAACTCAGTATAATTGCTGGTTGTTAAATCATACCAAACAGGCGTATGGATATAAGCACCTAAACGGAAAGGACTTTCTGCCATAGGACGAACGATTGCACCAAACTTCACATCGAAGCCCGTTCCTGTAATTTCTCGCCAATCATTCAGGGTCAAGCCTCTAATATTATAAATATTATTACGGAGAAAATTTTCTGTATATTCAGCATAACTCTTATAATGTACATCATGAATACCCATCGTGAGACCTAAATAAACACGATCATTTAAGTTTGCACTGAGGTTCATATCATATTCTCCAATATAGCCTTTATTCTCTTGGTTGTAGAGGTAGCCTGTGGCCGCAAGCGGCTTAAAAACCTTTAATGTTGGATCAGCAGGGTCTAAATTAGTTGTCTGCGGTAGACTATTCATATATAAATAGTCTACTTGATTGAATGAGAAATTATCGCTAGCCAACTTTGGAGTTCCATCATTCTTGAGTACTACATTGCCTTGACTATCTTTCAATTTATGTAAATAATACACGTTATTACGATACTTCTGATACGTTAACTTATTCTGCGAAGCATTGTTCAGCGTGTTCGCCGCATTGAGCAACTGGTCGAAGTTGCGACTCTTGTGGTAGTTAAAACCAATATTGATTGAAGCATTGGGAGTCTTACTCAAATTAAAGACCACTCCAATTTGGTCAAAACTCATATTGGTTTTGCTGATCGAGTTAAACTTGTTCATGCCCGTTTGATTCACTAAACCAAACGAGAGGTCGGCTTTCCCTTTGCGGAACAATCCTAAACCAGCAGGGTTTGTACCAATCGTAGAGAGGTCTGCACCTAAAGCTTCCATCGCACCACCCATTCCAACATAGCGAGCTGTTCCATTGAGGTCATTGTCTATAAGCTTTGTATTCTCATAGGTTTCCTGCGCCACCGCAACAAAGCTGGTGAACGCTAAGGAAGCCACCGTTAAATATATTCTTTTCATCATTGCCTAATTTATTTTGTTTACAAATGTTTAGCGACGGTTACCAAAGGTTCCACCTGAATGGAATCCGCCACCGCCAGTACTTCCTCCTCCAAAAGAACCGCCTGAATGGACACCACTACCAAAGGTTGAACTGCCACCACCAAAGCTGCCTGAACTAAAAGAACGCGTTGGTGCTTGATAACTACCTTGCGAAGGATTGTTATTATAAGAACGGGAAGGTATGCGCTCAGAAGCGTAGCCAGCATCACGATTGTCATAAGTTGCCCGCGAACCACCAAAAGTTGGATTAGAATTACCTACTCGAACGCGAGAATTGCCAAAGGTAGCACTGCGAGAACTGGGCACTGTAGCGCGAGAACCACCAAAGGTTCCTGATGGGAACGCAGAAGATGCACCATCATAACTATGATTGCGCGTGCCCACAGGGCGACTATAGCTCACATAATAACTACCGCCATAATAGGGATAGCCATAATAAGGATAACCATAGTAGCGTGGTCCGTACCAGCCTGCATAACCATAATAAGGTACTCCATAGTAGCCGCCATAATAGCCATCAAACCATGGATCGAACCAAGGGTCGTAATAACCACCATACCAACCAAAATTCCAACGCGAGCCATAGTTCCAATAAGAACCGTAATTCCAATAAGGACCATAACCCCATGCGTAACGAGCATACCATGGATCGTAGAAACCATCCCAACGACTCATGCGCTGGCTATAACGGAAATCATCTTCATCGAGCACTCTGTCGTAGTATTTTCCAACAAAGGTAGTGTCCATATAAGTCGAGTCCGGATAAACTCCCCACCCTTTCTGCATTTGAATGATATCATTTCCTTTCGCATCCTTTCCGACAACTTGATAATGACTCCAATATTTTCCACGACGATTATATTCGTCGACATCACGATTGCTACCCGAGTAGCTACGCGTATCTACTTGTTCACTGCGATCTCTCACAACCTTTTTAGGCTTGAAATAAAGATCATCGTCTTGTGCAACCATTGTAAACGGCAGCAACCCCAAGCTAATTGATAGAAGTATAAACTTTTTCATATCCTTGTTTGTTTTAAGACTTTCCATTTTTCTGTTAGCAAAAATACAATAACTTGTGCTGCAAATATACGGTTTTTCCCTAAGTAGGGGTAGGTTTTTCCCTAATTTTTATATATTTGCACTACAAATTAACAATGATATGAAATACTTAGAAATAGACTTTTTCATTGACATTGATGCCGCGCTGATGGATGATGCGCGCGCCTTGTTGGCCGAAGCTGCGGGCGAAGCCGGTTGCGAATCGTTTGAAGATAGCGAGCAGGGGCTGAAGGCCTATGTGCAAGTGGATTTATGGGATGAAGCGCTATTGCAACAAGAGCTTGCAAGTTTTGCTTTCCCTGAGGCACACATTCGTTACACCATTCGCGAGGCTGAAGATAAAGATTGGAATGCCGAGTGGGAAGCAAACGGATTTGAACCGATTGAGGTTGACGGGAAATTAGTCATCTGCGATGCGAAGAACGCGAGCATAACAACGGAAAAGAAAACCAAGATGCACATTTTGATTGATGCTAAATTGGCATTTGGAACGGGCACGCACGAAACAACACAAATGATTGTCTCCATCCTGCTACAAATGGAGTTATCAGGAAAGCGAGTGTTGGATTGTGGCTGTGGAACAGGCATCTTGGGCATCGTTACGTCTAAATTGGGGGCAGCACATGTGGTGGGTTATGATATTGACGAATGGAGCGTGAAGAATGCGCTGCACAACGCCGAGCTTAATGAGGTTGCGAACATGGAGGTTTATCATGGCAATGCGCAAGTGTTGCAATCCATCGACGGTACATTTGACGTGGTGTTGGCCAACATCAATCGCAACATCCTTTTAGGCGATTTGCCAACCTTCGCACGGCTCATGCACCCTGAAAGTATGCTCATTTTGAGCGGTTTTTACACCGAAGATGTGCCCCTACTCACAGAAAAGGCACAATCCTTGAGCCTGATAAAGACCGAACAAAGGCAAAACGGGGACTGGTGCAGTTTGGTGTTCCGAAAAGGATAGTGCCCGAAAAACATCATGCCTTTGTAGCCTTGCTGGAACCCCAGCAAGCCTGAAAAATCAAAAAGACGGGCTGCTGGAACCCCAGCAAGCCTGAAAAATCAAAAAGACGGGCTGCTGGAACTCCAGCAAGCCCGAAAAATCAAAAAGACAGGCTGCTGGAACTCCAGCAAGCCCGAAAAATCAAAAAGACGGCCTGCTGGAACTCTAGCAAGCTCAAAAAATCAAAAAGACGGCCTGCTGGAACTCCAGCAAGCCTTCGCGCATGGAAAGCGTTGCAGCACTTTGAACACAATCATAAAAAATCGCACGAACTTAAAAGCTCGTGCGATTTTTCTATGATTCTCACGCGGTGAAGCCTATTCTTCAACCACGCTAAAGTCGCTCTTTGTTACGCCACAAACGGGGCAAACCCAATCTTCAGGGATATCCTCGAAAGCGGTTCCTGCTGCGATGCCGCTATCGGGATCGCCTACTGCGGGGTCGTAAATGTACCCGCAAACGTCACATACATACTTCTTCATAATTGTTTTTGTTTTAAAATTAAACTTCTATTTTGTTTTCAGTGCAAAATCTTTACCATATTCTCGGCACGCTGCCAAGGCCGCCTCGTCGGGCACCCACAGCATTTTAATGCCATCGTTCACCAACTCAAAGCCAGCTTCTACAAGATGCTCGCTAATCATTTTGGGGGCATCCCCACTCCATCCGTAAGAACCGAATGCGGCGGCCTTTTTGTTTTTCAGTTTCAAGCCACGGGTCATCTCTAAAATGCCTGCAATGGCATAGGAGAAACCATAGTTGATGGTGGGCGAGCCAACCAATACGGCTTTCGAATGAAACAGCTCGGTGAGAATATCGTTTTTATCTTCTTTGGCCGCGTTAAAGAGCTTCACAGTAACTTCTTTATCGGCTTCGAGAATGCCCTCGGCAATGGCTTCGGCCATCTTGCGCGTAGCATTCCACATGGTGTCGTAGACCAATGTGATTTGATTTTCCTGATAGCCCTGCGACCATTCCAAATATTTATCAATGATTTGCTGTGGATTCTTTTTCCACATCACACCGTGGCTGGGGCAAATCATCTTCAGCGGAAGGTTCATGCCCATCAATTCTTTCACCTTGCGGTTAGCCATGGGGCTATACATATTGATGATGTTGGCATAATATTTCTCGGCCTCCCACATCAGGTCGTCTTGCTTCACGAGGTCGTTATAGAGCGACTCGGTAGCGAAATGCTGCCCAAAAACGTCGTTGGAGAACAATATCTCGTCGCCCGATAGATAGGTCATCATCGTGTCGGGCCAGTGCAACATCGGTGCTTCAATGAACGTTAGTGTCTGACGACCGAGGCTCAAGGTGTCGCCCGTTTTCACGTTTACAAAGTTCCAATCCTGATGATAGTGCCCACGCAAAATAGCCTCACCCTTCTTGGTGCAATAGATGGGCGTTCCGGGAATTTCACGCAACAACTCGGGCAGTGCCCCACTGTGATCCACTTCATTATGTTGCATCACAATATAATCAATCTGCTTGAGGTCGATTTCACGTTTCAGCCGTGCCACAAACTCCTTGTCAAAAGGCTGCCAAACGGTATCGAGCAGCGCCACCTTCTCATCGCGCACAAGATATGCGTTGTAACTTGAACCATGCTCGGTAGAATATTCATCACCATGGAACTTAACCAGTTCCCAATCGATTTTTCCTACCCACGTTACACTGTCTGTTATTTTTTTTGCCATAAACTTAATTGCTGATTACGTTATCGTGGGCAAAGATAGCAATAAAAATTGAGTTCCTTGCGCATGAAATATTCTTTTTTCGATAGACCTTATTTATGGTCATATTGATAAAACCGAATGAACTGCAAAATGATGCTTCGCGGGAGAAGGTCGCCATCGTAGCCTACAAGACGGACAAAACGCGAAATTATCGCAATCTACTGCGAGCGATTGAGATGCTTAGGACTTGCGAAAGAGAAGGGCTCAAAAAAAGGCGTGACTCGCTGACCGAGCCACACCCCTTATGCGAATTGCGCACAGCATGCGCTTTCATTTATAGCATTGCAATAGAAGCACTGTCTATCCACCCGTAGACCACGCTGCACACACCAAAGAGCAACAACCCCGTGGTGCAGATGGCCAGCGCCAACTTAGTGCTCTTAGCACTCGTGAAGGTGGGCAAAGGTTGGTCGTTGTGCTTGATGTACATGGCCTTCACAATCAGCAAATAGTAGTAAAGGCTCACCACGGTGTTGACCAAAGCGATGAACACCACAAGATAGGCCAACTGACCACTCAGATTTCCGATGGTTGCCCCTTTCACGGCCGCCATGAACACAAAGAATTTGCTAAACATGCCGGCAAATGGGGGGATACCACCTAAAGAGAACAAGGCCAACGTCATGAGGAAGGCCAAGCGCGGATTGGTTTTATACAATCCGTTATAGCTTTCCATGTCGACAACGCCGTTGTTGTGTTCCTCAACGCTGCTAATCACGGTAAACACCGCCATATTGGCAACCACATAAATCAACACATAGAAGCTGAGCGAGGTGAAGCTCATGACATTATTGCCCACAATAGCCAACACAATGTAGCCGGCTTGCGAGATAGAACTGAAGGCCATGAAACGTTTCAAATCGCGCTGACGGATGGCGAAAAGGTTAGCAATGGTAATGGACAGCACAATGACAATGAACAACAGATATTGCCAATATTCAACCATGGGCGCAAACACTTTCATCAAGATGGCACACAACGCAAAGGCTGCTGCGCCCTTGCTCACCACTGAGAGATAGCCCGTGACGGTGGTTGGCGCACCCTGATAGGTGTCGGCCGTCCAGAAATGGAACGGCACCAACGAGAGCTTGAAGCCCAGACCGCTGAAGAAAAACACCATGCCCACAATGGTTAAGGGGCTGGTGGTGATTTTCACTGCCATGTCGTCGAAATAGAGGGGGCCCACTGCTGCATAGAGCAACGAAATGCCATAGAGCATCACGCCGCTCGAGAAAGTGGCTGTGAGGATGAACTTCGCTGCAGCCTCTGCCGAATTGTGGCGATATTTGTCTAAACCAACTAAGCAGGCCATGGGTACGGATGCCATTTCCAAACCTAAGAAGAACAATAAAAAGTGGTTGGCACTAATCATCATGTTCATGCCCAAAAGAGTTGAAATAATGAGCAGATAGAACTCGCCTTCCTTGAATTGCGTGTCAGGACGGCGTATCCACTCGCGACTCTGAATAAGCACGATGAAAGCACCCAACGCCAAAATTGTTTTCATCACGCCAATAGCGGCATTGGTGCAATACATTCCGCCAAAGGCTGTTGCTGTCGCCGTGGGGAAAATGTTCACCACAATGTGCACGGCCATCAACAGACAGACCAATGGATTAAACCATTTGCGGGGCGACGCACTACTCGTTTGTCCCGCAGCAGGAAGCACCACACGAGGTGCTATGAGGAAATCGGCAATGAAAACGATAACCAAAAGTGCCATCAAAGTCACCTCGGGTATCATATTTAAAAACTGACTATAATTGATATTCATCTTGAATGTTTCTTTATCGATTCAACTGATATTACAAAGCGGCAACCGAACCATTAAGAATGTGGTGGATAATGGGACCTACTGCACTGCTAATGATATCGTTCGCCCACAAGGGAAACATGCCTAAACCTGCAACACAGAAAATCAAGCCGCCAATGGCGAAACGCTCGTCCCAAGTAGCATCGTGAAGCTCATAAAATTTGGGATTAGCAACCTTCTGAAACAGAATCTTACCCACAACACGCAAAATATAAACGGCGGTCACAACTATTGAGGTGCAAGCAATGATGGTGCACACACGATGGAAGGTGTCGCCATTCTGGAATGCTCCTACAAAAATGGTCATCTCGGCTACGAAACCCGAGAAACCTGGTAAACCAAGGTTGGCTAAACCCGCAACAACATAGGAGACGGAAAGGAATGGAATGACTTTCATCAAACCTCCCAAATAGCGCACATCACGCGTACCTGCACGGTGATAAATCATACCGATGCAAGCGAAGAAAAGCGCCGTCATCAATCCATGTGATAACATCTGCAACACAGCACCCGTGATGGCTGTTTGCGTCATCATGCACAATGCAAAGAGCACCATGCCGCAGTGCGACACTGAAGAATAAGCATTGATATACTTCAAATCGGTTTGCACGCAAGCTGAAAGAGCACCATAAATAACAGAGCAGGTAGTCAGTATCAAGAATATCCAAGAAAGCTGTTGAGCAGCCTCAGGCAACAGATACATCGCTATGCGGAAACAACCATAACCACCTAATTTCATCAACACACCTGCATGAAGCATCGAAACGGCTGTTGGCGCCGAAGCATGACCATCGGGAGACCATGTGTGGAAAGGAAACAAGGCGCCAAGCACACCAAATCCAATAAAAATCAAGGGGAAGAACACCTTTTGCACGGCAACGGGAATGTTGTGCATAGCCGCAATCTCGTTGATATCCATCGTGGTCGCTCCACTGAAATAATAAATACCCAAAATACCTATAATCAACAAAGCACTACCACCCATCAGCATTAAGGTGAGCTTCATTGCTGCATATTCCTTAGGACCTGTACCCCAAACACCTATCAACAGATACATGGGGATGAGCGCAACCTCATAAAACATGAACATTGTAAATAGGTCGGTTGAAATGAAGAAGCCAAACACACCGATACTTAGCAACACAAACCATAAGAAATATTCTTTCTTCATGGGTTCCAACTGCCACGAAGCAAAGGTGCCTGTGAAGACAATAACGGCTGACAACAATATCATTACAACCGAAATACCATCTACACCAATACTATAAGCTATATGCAAAGGTGCAAACCAAGGCACACTATAGGTGAAAAGCATGAGATCGGTATTCCCTGCATGGCGCAACTGGATAAAAGATATCGTGAGCCATATCGCTAACCCCAACAGAGCTGAAGCACCTACAACCATTACACCACGCACCTGATTATCGTTTTTGGACAACCATAGACCGATAAGCATCAGGACGGGAATAACAACGAATAATGTTAATATATTCATATCTTTATTTGTCTTTTTTTTCTATTCATTATTCACTAACAATAGATGCATAGCAGCACTAAAGCTAACGCTATAGTGCCCGTGAGGAACCACGATGCATAAGCACGGACATCACCACTCTGCCAAGGACGGATAGTCTCACCGGCCTCTTGTGCGCCCCATGCCATGAAGTTAAATGTGCCATCAATGACATGGCGATCAAACCAAGCAATAGGTTTCGAGAAACAACCAAACACAATCTTATGAGTGATAAACTGCCAAATATTGTCAATGTAGAAACGATTTAAAGCTGCCTTATGCAACACGGGCATTCGCTTTGCCAACATATCGGGAGCGGGGTTGCGCTTAGGAAGATACATCCAAGTGGCTAAACCAATACCAATTGCTGCAGCCAAAAGACTGAACCATGCCACACTTGAGAACTCAAAGTGCTGCAAATGAATCTCCATCGATTGACCTGTTGCTGAAACAAAATGCCCAAAAGGAATCCAACCAGCAAAGATTGAGATGATGGCAAGGAACACTAAAGGCCCCCACATCACGAATGGAACTTCGGCCGGACGCTTGCGATGTTCGGGATCTACTTCATAATAGCTTTGCCCCCAGAATATCACATAATATAAACGGAACATGTAGAATGCTGTCATCCCTGAAACTAAGGTCATAAACCAACCTAAGAAAGGTGAGTATTCAAAGCATGCTGAAACAATCTCGTCTTTTGAAAAAAAGCCTGCAAAAGGCCAAACACCACTGATTGCAATACAGCCAATCAGGAAACAAGCATTCGTAATGGGCATATATTTATGCAAACCACCCATATACTCTTTAAAGTTACTACCTATAATAACGATGATTGCACCAGAACATAAGAATAAGAGTGCCTTAAACATAGCATGCGTAAACAAATGAAACATGCTGGCCATATAGCCTAAACCACCTTCATGATTGTCAATCGCATAGCATACACCCAATGCAACCAGCATATAAGCTATTTGCGAAATGGTCGAGAATGCTAAGCCTCGCTTAATATCGCGCTGACAACAAGCAACGGCGGCTGCATAGAAAGCGGTGAACGCAGCAATATAAGCTACCCAATGTAATTGGTTGGGAGCATATTCAACCCAAATGGGAAACAAGCTGGCCACTTGGTAAACACCAGCAACAACCATTGTTGCGGCATGAATTAAAGCCGAAACAGGAGTTGGACCTTCCATCGCATCGGGCAACCAAATGTGCAAAGGGAACATTGCACTCTTACCAGCACCGCCGATAAACATCAAGAACAATGCTGTTGGCAATACCCATGCATATTGTGAAGCAACACTCGCCAACTTACCAACTAATTCAGGATTAGCGTTTAAATCATAGTTGAATGTCCCCACATAGAAACTAAAGAATAAGATTCCGATGAGGAAAAATAAGTCGGCAAATCGCGTTACGATAAATGCTTTCTTTGAAGCGTGGACCGCTGCATGCTTAGGATAATAAAAGCCTATGAGCAGATAAGAGCATACACCAACTAACTCCCAAAACATATACATTTGAAAGATGTTTGTCGCAACAACTAAGCCTAACATGCTCATCGTGAAAAGCGACAAATAAGCGTAGAAACGCTGGAAGCCATGCTCGTATTCTTCAAACTTATATTTAGAATCGCGTTCTGCCATATAGCCAAATGAATAGATATGAACCATAAAACTAACTGTGGTTATAACTATCAACATCATCACGCTAATGGGCGTTAAACGGAAACCTATATTAAAAGTTAGCAACTCGGTAAACCTAAGCCAAGTAAAATTAAAGACTGTGACCGTTGGATATAACCCCGTCGTTGCATCGCGGCCTACAACAAAGAAATATTCATAGGCCGTGTAAACCGACATTGCAAAAAGTACACCCAATACGGTCGTGCCAATAAAGCCTGCAAGGGGTTTCTTCATCTTCATTCCGAGAAGTCCTAACACGAGGAAACTCAAGAAAGGAAGGAGAAGTATTAAAAATGCATAACTATATTCCATCTCTTTAGAATTTCATGTTTTCAATACTATTTACCTGATCGCTATGGAAGTTCCGATAAACATTAATTATAATGGCTAAGGCAACAGCTGTTTCTGCAGCACTCACCCCAATTGAAAATAATGTAAAGAAGAAGCCTTCTAACTGACCAGGAAAAAGAATACGATTAAATACGGCAAAGTTCAAATCTACGGCATTTAATATCAGCTCAACAGAAATCAACATTGCAATCAAATTACGTCTTGTAACAAAACCAAATACACCGATAAAAAATAAAAGTGCACTCAGAATGAAATAACATGCTACTGGAATATTCATTTTTTATCCTCCTTTCTTGCTATCATTACACCACCAATAATGCATGCCAATAAGAATACCGAAATAAATTCAAATGGCAACACATATTGATATTTATCACTCCCCAACAGGGCAGTTCCAATTTGTTGCATCGGCAATTCTGTATCGGTAGTAGAAAGCATCGCCGACATTAAGTTGCTTTTCAACAACACTGCCGCCATCACTACAAAGCCAACGATACTCAATAGACAGCCTTTTAAGACGCGGCTGCCTTTTATCTGCTCAACAAGACCTTGTAGGGTACGCTTAGAAACTAATTGGATAGCAAAAATATAAACCATTGTCACACCACCTGCGTAGATAGAAATTTGCACAGCACCCAAGAATGTATAATCCAAAAGGAAGTAAATACCTGCGATGCCAAACAAAACAAACAAAAGGAATGTGGCTGAACGCATAATACGCTTTGTCAGCACGCTCATGATGGCCGAACCAAGAATGACTACAGCCAAAATACAAAATACAATTAAATTCGCCATAATCTTTATTACTTGGTTTTTGTATTAAACTTACCAATCTCAATGGGAGCTCCACCCTCTATAAGATTAGGTAGACTTCCGCCCTCATAAATCTCTTTATCCAAATGAAGACGCAACGTGTCTTTATCAAATACAGAGTTCTCAAAATCGTTAGTAAACTCTATCGCATCAAAATTGCAAGAGTTGACACATAATTGGCAAAACATACAATCGCCCAAATCATATTGATAATCATCAAGAACCTTTTTCTTGCGCCCCGTCTCAGGATTTTCTTCCATGTGCGCAAGAATCTTAATCGTGTCATTCGGACAAGCCTTCTCACACATCGTGCAAGCCGTGCACTTATAAGTTTTATCATCGTTGCGCTTGAAAACAAGACGTCCGCGATGGCGCTTTGCAACATGGAGCGTTGTCTTTCTATTCTCGGGATACTGCTCTGTCGTTTTGGGTGTAAAGTATTCCTTCAAGGTTACCTTCAACCCTATGCCCAATGTCTTGAGCGCAGAAGCCACTTCTCCAAAATATGATTTTTTATTTTCCATTATAAAAAAATCGTTTATTATTTTCAAACAAGAATTAAACTAAAGCAATCCACACCGTCGTCAGTGCTAAAACAACCAACATGAACGGCATGATATACTTCCATTCTAAGGTAAGAATCTGATCAATACGCAAACGTGGAAAAGTCCAACGTATCCACATCAAAATCCAAACGATGGCAAAAGTCTTACCCATAAACCAAATAATTCCTGGGATATAGTCCATCGCAGTATTAAAACCATCCAAGCCTACGACATGTAGCGGCATCCAGCCACCTAAGAACACCGTTGCAGCAATTCCTGAGATGACAAAGAGATTTAAATACTCTGCTAAATAATAAAAACCAAATCCCATACCCGAATATTCGGTATGATAACCTGCGGTTAATTCGCTTTCAGCTTCGGCCAAGTCGAAAGGCCCACGATTGGCCTCTGCATTTCCGGCAATCAAGAACACCAGGAAGGCTATCCAAGTAAAAGGCGATTGGAAAATGAGCCATGCACTACCTTGTGCACCAACAATTCCACTGATCTGCATGGTTCCGGTCAAAAGCACAGCGCTGATGATGCAAAGCCCTAACGATATTTCGTAAGAAATCATTTGCACAGCACCACGCATGGCACTCACAACGGAATACTTATTATTACTGCCCCAACCTGCTAAGAAGATGCCCAAGACACCGATACTCGAGATAGCGGTCAGCAAGAAAATCCCCACGTTGAAGTCTAACACTTGTGCGCCATTATTCCAAGGCAAGAAAGAGAAGGTGCCAACAGAAGCAACTATCACCAACACCGGTGCAAGATAATAAAGAAACTTATCAGCTTTGTCTACCACAAAGATTTCTTTAATCAACATCTTCAACACATCGGCAAACACCTGAAATATACCCCAAGGACCAACGCGCATCGGACCTAAACGACACTGGAAATAAGCACAAACCTTACGTTCCATGAAGATAAGTACAATGGCAATCAAAGCATAGGCGGTCAAAATAGCAACGCCTACGAGCACACACTCGATTAATATCGATAAAAAGTCGCCTAAACCTAATGTTTGGCGCAACAAGTTATCAATCCAAGTTGTTACTATACTAAAATCAAACATAATTTATCTATCAATATCGGGAATAACAAAATCGATTGCTGCACCTGTCGCAACAAGATCGGCCAGCTTCTGTCCTTTCAACATTGTGTCGAAAGCCCCAGTTAAGGTCAATCCCATAGGACGCATTTTCAATCGATAAGGACTCTTATCACCTTTCGAATCTAAATAAACACCAAACTCACCAGCACCGCCTTCTACAGAGAAGTACCACTGTCCCTCGGGCAGTTTGATAATGGGTTTCTGTTTGATGTAATATTCGCCTTCAGGAATATTATCGATGAGCTGCTCTATAATATCCAAGCTCTGATAAAGCTCTTGTATGTGAACCATATAACGCGCATAAGAATCGGCTCCATCCAAGGTAACTACATTAAAGTTAACCTTATCATACATCGCATAAGGATGATTCTTGCGCACATCATTTTTCCATCCGGCAGCACGACCTGCAGGACCTGTCACTGCATAGTTAATACAATCTTCCAAGCCCATTGGACCAACGCCGATTAAACGTTGCTGCGTGATGACATTATCGCCAAATACATCTAAATATTCTTGAACTTTCGGACGAAGGTATTTGCAGAGTGCTTTCACATTCTGAACGAAATTAGGATCGATATCATCCTGCAAACCGCCAATGCGATAATAATTCTGAATTAAGCGGCCGCCAGTGGTTTCCTCCATCACGTTGAGCACCTGCTCACGGTCGCGCATGCAATAAAGAAAAGCCGTCAAGGCGCTCAAATCCTGTGCACAGGTACCCAAGAAAAGCAAGTGATTATCGATACGCTGCAACTCGTCCATAATCGTGCGGATATATTGAATACGCTCGGAGAGTTCCACGCCTAAAGCCTCTTCCATCACACCCACCATGGCATGGCGATGCATCATGGCACAAAGATAATTCAAACGGTCGGCAAAGGCCAACGTTTGCGGATAGGTCATGCTTTCGCACATCTTCTCCATGCCGCGATGAATGTAACCCAAATGCGGATAAACATGCTTCACCACCTCACCATTCAAAACGGTTTGCAAACGAAGCACACCGTGCATGCTGGGGTGGTTGGGGCCTAAGTTCACCACAAAATCGTCGTCATCAAACAAACGATGTTGTGTCGCAACCAAATTACCGTTTTTATCTAAGTTCCACTCGGTCGTAAAATCCGTTTCAGGCTCATCCGTCGTGGGGAAAGGATTGGCTTCAGGACTTGCATCGAAACTCTTACGCAAAGGGTAACCCTTGAAATCGTTGCGCATGAAAAGGCGACGCATATCGGGATGACCCAAGAACTTGATGCCCAAGAAATCGAACACCTCACGTTCTAACAGATTGGCTGCATTCCACAAACGCAAAACAGAGGGAATGACATAATCCTCGCCAACTTGCTTTGCAATGGTTTTCACCGAACAGCGCTCGTGGTTCTCGGTATTCTCAAGAATATAAATACAACCCAAGCCCTCTTCGCCAAAATCTTCGCCAATAATGGTAACAAGATAATCGAAATGCTTCTCGCCTTTCAGCTTCGCCATTTCCTCGGCAAAGCCATCAAATTGGAGTTCTATATTTTCTAATTTCATCTTCTCACACGTTATTCTTCTGTTAAACCTTTCTGCGGATCGAAATCAGCAGGGACATCGGTCACAATAATCGGAGCCCGTTTGCCCAACTTCTCGGTTGCGGCAAGCGTCTCGTTGCTCAATCCGTGCAAACCGCCTTTTGCCAAAGACTCAGCTCTCTCCTCGGAAGTCATTTTGTGGTTAGCGCCACCAAAGAATTTTTCGACCTTCACTTTGCGCTGCAACTGCATCATGCCATACAAAATGGCTTCGGGACGTGGTGGACAACCGGGAATATACACATCAACGGGCACCAATTCATCAATGCCGCGTACCACGTTATAGCTCTTCTTAAACGGACCTCCACTGATGGTGCAACCACCCACAGCCACAACATATTTGGGCTCGGCAATCTCGTCATAAAGACGCTTAAACACCGGTGCCATCTTGTTGGTAATGGTTCCGGCACACATAATTAAGTCGGCCTGACGAGGCGAATTTCGCGTTACCTCAAAACCGAAGCGCGAGAAATCGTAGCGAGAACAACCCACGGCCATAAACTCAATTCCGCAGCACGACGTACCAAAAGTGAGCGACCACAGCGAGTTGCTGCGCCCCCAGTTAATCGCCTGATCGAGCGAACCCACAATCACATTTGCGCCGCCCTCATTAAGCTCCTTCGTTATCTTCTCTAAATTCTCATTATCCTTAAACTCCTGATAAGGAATGCTCTTGATGTGCGGTTTTCTTACTTCCATTCCAAAGCTCCTTTCCGCCAAGCATAAGCAAGGCCCAAAACTAACACAACCAAGAAGAAACCGATGCTAACCAAAGCAAAATGGCCTAATTCTTTCGCAACAACGGCCCATGGATAAAGAAAAACCGTCTCGATGTCGAACACCAGAAAAAGGATGGCAAAAAGATAGTAGCCCACATGCATCGGAAGCCAAGAGCTGCCGCGCGTGGGAATACCACATTCGAAAGGCTCACCCTTTACCGGATTATAAGACCGAGGACCGATTAACTTCGCAATGACATAGGCTGCCACTACCAAGACCACAGCCGTTATTAAAACGGTAATGAATAAAGTGAAATTCATAAATTTTATAACGTTATTAATAATTCGCCTCACAAGGTAGATAGCTAATCTACCTCAAATCGCTGCAAAGGTAACAATAATATTATAACTATAACGCGATTTAAATAAAAAAATGCAAGGTGGAGTTTACAAAAGACGATTACCCAAATGCTTCCACGCCGCTCCATCCTGCTTTCGCACGCCCCCCACTCCACATCATGCCATCGGCTACCACTTTTCACTTCGCCAACAATTCCGACACCATCAATATTCCCCAGAAAGGCCTTATCGGAAAATGCATCACGTTTGCGGAACTTCCGCAAATATTGCACAAAAACGCATTTTACTTGCGGAACTTCCGCAAATATTACACAAAAGTGCATTTTGCTTGCGGAACTTCCGCAAATGTTACACAAAGGTGCATTTTGCTTGCGGAATTTCCGCAAATATGATACAAAAACGCATATTACTTGCGGAATTTCCGCAAATATTGTGCAAAAGTGTATTTTGTTTGCGGAATTTCCGCAAATATAATACAAAAACGTTTCTTGCTTGCGGAACTTCCGCAAATAGCATGCAATTTAAGAATACACCTTATTATATTATAACACCTTTCGCACGATAGGCAACGGCAAGCTATCGTAGAAAAGCGAAGTCGGCACAAAAAAGAAACAAGGAGCATCTCAAAACGAGATACCCCTTGCCCACAAATGAAAAAAAATGTCTTATGCTTCTGCTGTTGCTTCAGTAGCGGGCGCTTCTGCAGCCGGTGCTTCTTCAGTTGCCTTAGCAGCAGCTTCGGTTGCTTCTACTGTTGTTTCAGTTGCCTCGGCAGCAGCTTCATTCGCCTCTGCAGTTGCTTCAGCCTGTGCAGCTTCGGCAGCAGCCTTTTTCTCAGCTACCTTCTTTGCAATAGCTTCGTTCATTTTCTTCTCAGCTTCGAGCTCAGCCTTCACAGCTGCGGCCTTAGCCTTAGCTTCTCCTTCGCGAATAGCCTCGAAACCTTTCAGCTTGTTTTCTTTCCAAGCGTCGAATTTCTGTTGAAGAGTGGCCTCGTCAAAAGCGCCTTTCTTCACGCCACCACGAAGGTGCTTCATCATGTAAACGCCTTCTCGCTTGAGAATGTTACGAACGGTGTCAGTAGGCTGTGCACCGGTTTCTACCCAATAAAGAGCGCGTTCGAAATTCAAATCTACGGTAGCAGGATTGGTGTTAGGATTGAACGTACCAATCTTCTCAGTAAATTTACCATCACGTGGAGCTCTAACGTCGGCGATAACAATGCTATAAAAAGCATAGTGCTTTCTACCGCCACGTTGCAATCTGATTTTTGTTGCCATTTGTTTTTATTGATTTAATTTGAATTGAATGCTGCCATCACGTGGCAGCGCGTGCAAAGTTAATTAAAATATCATCGAAAGCTGCAACCGCAAGGGTTACAGCTTTATTATTTTTAATCTTTTAACAGAATGTATTTGTGCATAGAAGGCGTTTTAGCGCTCGTCTTCGCGCACATTGTCGTTGTTCTCGGTCAACTTCTCAACGTCGGGAAGATGGAACTCGTAGTTGCGATTGAACACCTCTTTCACCTTATTGATTTCTAAGAACGTGGTGCCACTGTCTTCGCTCAGATTTCCGCTGAGATAAGCAATCTTGTCTTCGTCTTGAATGTAGCCTTTTTGACGCAGCATGCGCAACGCAGCCAAGAACATGTATTGCGCACTCACTTGCGCACGCTGATAGATGGGGATGACGCCATAGCTGAGGTTGAGCCAGCGCTGCGTTTTTTCTTTATAGCAAATGGCCAGCACGGGAACAGGACCGCGGAATGCGGCCAAATTGCGCGCCGTTTGTCCGGTTGCGCTGTCGGTAATAATGCCGGCTACGCCTAATTTGCGTGTGGCATCAATGGCTGTGTGCGAAAGGAATGTGCGCAGGTCGTGCTCGTCGGCCTCCCACGGTGCTTCTATTTCGTGTATTCTCGATTTGTCCTTTTCGGCTTGTTCGGCAATGCGAGCCATGGTTTGCACCGCCTCGACAGGATATTTTCCGCTGGCCGTTTCGCCGCTCAGCATCAACGCATCGGTGCGATAATAAATGGCATTGGCAATGTCGGTCACTTCGGCGCGCGTCGGCCGTGGATTGTTGATCATCGTGTGCAACATCTGCGTAGCCACTATCACCGGACGACGCATCTCAACACACTTGCGAATGATATTGCGCTGAATGCCCGGAATGCGCTCAATGGGCACTTCGATGCCCAAATCGCCGCGCGCAATCATGATGCCGTAGGAGGCTTCGATGATTTCGTCGATATTGTCGACGCCTTCCTGGTTTTCAATCTTGGAAATGATTTTAATGTCGCTATGATGCTCATCCAAGATCTTTTGCACGGCTTTCACGTCGTCGGCATTGCGTACGAAAGAATGGGCAATGAAATCAATGTCCAGCTCGATAGCCAGCAAGATGTTCTTTTTATCCTTTTCGGTGAGCGCAGGCAAATCGATGTGCTCGCCCGGAATGTTCACACTTTTATGCGAACCCAGCACACCGTCGTTTTGCGCCTGTGCCACCACCATGGGGCCGTCGCATTCGATAACCTTCATGTCGAGCTCGCCATCGTCGAAGAGCATGTCGTCGCCCACTTTCACATCTTTGGCAATATCGCGATAAGAAACGTTGATGATGTCGTGCGAAGAGTCCATTTCGGGGCGACCAAAGATTTTAACGATGTCGCCAGCTTTGTAGCTCAAGGGTTCATCGACACCGGTTGTGCGCACTTCGGGACCTTTCGTATCAATCATAATCCCAATATGCGGCGACACAGCCCGCACATTCTTCACAATGGTTCGAATGCCTTCTTGTGTAGCGTGCGCCGTGTTCATGCGCACCACATTCATGCCCGTAAAAAATAATTTTCTGATGAAATCCTGATCACATCTGCGGTCGCTAATCGAAGCTACAATTTTTGTTTGTTTCATATCGCTGTTAAAATTTGCCTACAAAGTTAGCGCAATTCTACCATACAACAAAGCTTTTGCTTGTTTTTTAAACGGTTGGAAAACAGAGACGCCCTAAGCGCCATGCAAATAATACAGAGCGATTAAAATGGCGGCTACAGCCAGTGCCACAATCACTTTAAAGACACAACCGGTGATTTTTTTTATCACGAAAATGCCCACGACGAGGGCAATGAGAATGAAAATATAATACAAGAAATTATCCATACTTTATTTGTTGATTTTATTTAAATACTGTTCTGAATGCGGGTGGAATGGGCGTGGCAAATTCCATTCGGCGATGCGTGACGGGATGATAGAAACACAGGATGTAGGCATGCAGGCAAAGCCGGCCGATGATGTCGTCGCCGTTGCCATATTTCACATCGCCACAGACGGGATGCCCCATGTCGGCCGAATGCACGCGAATTTGGTTCTTGCGCCCTGTCTCCAAACGGTATTCTACCAAAGAATAGCGTGGCGACCGTGCTAAAACGTGGAAATGCGTAACGGCATATTTTCCGCCATTATCCACGGGAGATGAGTAGGTGAAATAGGCTTTATTGTCCTTCAACCAATTAGCGATTACGCCATCCGTCTCGCCCATTTCGCCCGACACAACGGCCACATAGCGCCGGTCGTAGACAATGTTGTGCCAATCTTCTTCCAGCAGCAGCTCGGTGCGTTTGTCTTTGGCGTAGACCATCAGCCCACTGGTGTCGCGGTCGAGTCTGTGCACCACATGCGCCGTGCATTTCTGGCGCGTCTGCTTGAAATAATCATCCAGGATGGCTTTCACATTGAGCGACGAATGGCCGGCAGCCATCGACAGCACACCCACATTCTTTTCGATTACCACGAGATACTGGTCTTCATAGACAATCTTCACATAGCGATTTTTAAAGATGCTGTTGTTCTGTTTGGTACGGCTCACGGTCACTTTCTGCCCAGCTTTCAACGGATAATCAAACTGCGTCACCACTTTTCCATCCACGCGGATGCCGCGCCCTTGCAACGTGGCTTTCACCTTCGAGCGGCTCAGATGATGCACATTCTGCAACAGCCAATCCAACAAGGGAGCAGGCTGCTCCACACGGAAATGGTCGTAATCGCCCGGCCGCTGATAAAGGTTCTGCATCACAAACTAATTTTTTTCTTCACGGCCTTGCTTTCGTTGCTCATGCGATCGACCGCCGTCACAATGTAAACCCACTTGTGCCGGCCGTCTTCGTAGGGCAATTTATAGTAGCAATCGGTGGTGATGGCGGCGATTTTTGAAGCATCATCCAACGCCACCTTCTCGCCCTTTTCAAAGCGATAAACCACATAGCGCACGGCCTCATCACCCCATTTCTTGGCCTTGGGCGCCTGCCAAAACAGCACATAACCATCGTTGGTCCACACGGGCTTCACCCGCTTGGGCTTCTTGGGCGCTTTGTCGTCGAGGAAAGGCATGCGCGGCTGCAACGCAGGATATTTCCAATAGTTTTCGCGCATGAGCGTGGCATAATTACCCACGTTGTCGCAGAAATTCTTTGCATACCACAACACCGTGCCGCAAACATTGCGCATTTGTCCTTGCAACTTGCGTTTCAACGGCAACTGATGGCTGTTAGGATTTTGCGGATCGGCATTGCGCACGGTGTTGTCCACGCTTTCGCCGATATACAAAGGCCGATGGCCCGCATTGCGGTTCCACCACGTAATGAGCTCTTTGTAATCGGCCACGGGATGACCCACCTGCCAATACAACTGCGGCACGCAATAGTCCACCCAGCCATTGTTCACCCACAACAGCACGTCGGCATAGAGGTCGTCATAGTTTTGCAGGCCCTTCGTGGCACTGCCGCCGGCCCAACTCGTCTGGTTGCGATAGATGCCAAAGGGCGAAACGCCGAATTTCACCCACGGCTTCACGGCATGAATGCTGTCAGCGAGCTCCTTGATAAACAAATTCACGTTGTAGCGCCGCCAATCGCCGCGATCTTTAATGCCGTTGCCATAGGCCGCATACGCATTGTCGTCGGGAATGGCGAGCCCTGCCACAGGATAGGGATAGAAATAATCATCGATATGAAAACCATCCACATCATAGCGCCGCACAATGTCGGCCGCCACTTTGCAAATATACGTGCGGTTGGCGGGCTGTCCGGGGTTCATGATGAGCTGCTCGCCATAGGCAAACATGCCGCCGGGGTTTTTGATGGCCACGTGATTGGCCGCCAGTTCCTGCGTGCCCTTGGTTTTGGCGCGGAACGGATTAATCCACGCGTGCAACTCCATGCCGCGCCGATGGCATTCGGTCACCATCCATTGCAAAGGGTCCCAAAACGGATTGGGAGCCACGCCCTGTTGCCCCGTCAAATAGCGGCTCCATGGCTCGAGCGGGCTGTCGTAGAGCGCATCGCACTCGGCCCGCACCTGAAAGATGATGGCATTCACGCCGTCACGCTGCAACTCGTTCAACTGCTGAGTGAGCTGGCGTTGCATTTCGTCGCGGCCAAGTCCTTTAAACTGTCCGTTGACACACTGAATCCACGCGCCGCGGAACTCACGTTTTTGTTGTGCGCCGAGCGTCAGCACCTGCAGCAACAAGCAAAATAGGAGGAATAATTTTGTTCGATTCATATCGGTTTGATTTTTTCAGCCGCAAAAATAATAAAAAAATGTAGGATTTCGCAATCCAAACGCCAAGAAAGCTATCTTCTTAGCATATTCAGCCGAAAACCCACGCCGGAAATACGCATTTTGGGATGTGTTTTCCGTTTTTGTCCGTCGGCGAGCACCTCGCCGGCATACATTTCTCATGTTTGTCCATCGGCGAGCACCTCGCCGGCAATCATTTCTTGTGTTTGTCCGTCGGCGAGCACCTCGCCGGCAATCATTTCTCATGTTTGTCCGTCGGCGAGCACCTCGCCGGCAACCTTTTCTCGTTTTAGTCCATCGGCGAGCACCTCGCCAGCAACCTCAATCCGGAATGACGACCGTTTCGCTACCACACCCAAATAAATTTGTGCAGACAAGGGCTTTTTGTTAACTTTGCGAGGCTAAGAATGGCAAATGGAAACACTGGCTAAGCATCAAAACATCGTAAGAATGCTGCTCGTCGGCCTTTCGCTATGGGCAACGACGGCCATGCAAGGCGCACAGAAGGGAGCGCGCCGCACAACGCTGCTGCAACGCATCTATACCTATGCTGCACAAACGGACGCGCTGCCCGACAGTGCGCGGCAGCATGCCGTTTACACCAAATTCTCGCTCCACATCCTGAAGAGGAACGCCATTTTGCTCACCATTCCCACGATGTGGAACATTGCCCGCGGCCGCGAACGCCATTTCTTAGGCGAATACATCGACAGCGTTTTCACTGGGTCTCAGTCCATCGAGAGCCGCCGGTGGCTCACCCACTCCACCATGCGCAGCCAGCAAACGGGCTTGACGGCGGCCATGAAATATCTTGCGCCGCAACTCTATGGCGAGACCATCTTTCGGCGCGACATCCTCTCGCCGTTCCACCCGGCCAATGCCCGTTTCTACCGCTACCAAATCAGCTACCAACACGACGCGCGGGCTCGCATTAAATTTCGTCCGCGCGTGAACAACACGCAATTGGTTTATGGCGAGGCCGTGGCCGATTTCAACTCGGGCCGCCTCATCAGCGCACAGCTGCAAGGCGAATACGACATGATACGCTTCACCTTGCGCCTGCAAATGGGCGCTGCCGGGCGCGAGAGTCTGCAAGCCACAACGGTCGACCTCGCCTGCCATTTTAAATTCATGGGCAACAGCATGCAAGGCACTTTCCACAGCACCCGACTGAAGGATGCCGCCAAGCCTGCGGCGCTGCCCACCGATGCGCAGGCCGCCATCGCCCAGCTGCGCCCCACGCCGCTACAGGATGACGAGCAGCAACAATATGCCCGCGACTCCATACAACGCCGGCAGGCATCGCTGCAACCTGCCGATTCGCTCCGCAAGACCACGAATTGGTGGGAACAAATTGGGTGGAACCTCATTGGCCGGCACATGGTGAAACATCTGACGGGCAATTTCGGCAAGAACAATGAGGGAATGGTGCGCATCAGCCCCATCCTCAATCCGCTTTACATGGGCTACGACTATCGGCGCGGCATCACCTATAAGGCCAACGTAAACCTGACTTATGCGCACAGCCAAAATCGGTCGTTCAACGCACAATTCGGCGCGGGCTATGCCTTCAATCAGCATCAGTTGTATGTCGACGCCCATTTTTCCTATCATTATCAGCCCCGGCGAAACGGTTATTTCAGCATCAATGCGGGCAGCGGCAACCAAATTGCCAATGGCGAGGTTATCGAGCAGGCGCCCATCCCTGTGAGTGCCGCGCTAAAGGCCGGCTATCCCAAGCTCACATGGTTTAAAGACCATTACGCCGAGGTGGCGCATCATTATGATTTCAGTCCGCATTGGGGCATGCGCGCGGGCATGATGTTCCACCGTCGCACGGCTATGGAAAAGCACATCTACCTGCAGCATCATCTGCCTGCGCATTTCACCTCGGCCGCCCCTTTCATCGAAATGCAGTGGCGTCCGTCGGGCTATCAAGGTCCCATCGTCACGCTCGATTATGAACGAGCCGTCAAAGACTTCCTGCGCAGCAACATCGGCTACGAGCGGTGGGAAAGCGATGCGCAATGGAAGCTCAACCTCAGCAGCCTGCAATCCTTGCAAATGCGATTGGGCGCAGGAGGATATACCCGCCAAGACCGCAGCGCCTATTTCTTAGACTACGCCAACTTCCACGAAAACCATATCCCCGGCGGCTGGAACGACGATTGGAGCGGCACGTTCGAATTGCTCGATGCCTATCAATACAATGCTTCGCGCTGGTACGTGCGCACCAACATCACCTATGAAAGTCCATTGCTGCTTTGCTCGCGCCTGCCGATGGTCGGTCAGTTCGTCGAGATGGAACGCTTTTACTTTAGCATGCTCTCCTCAAGGCTGTGTCGTCCCCACCTCGAAATCGGCTATGGCTTCACCACACGTTTTTTCTCCATGGGCGCATTTCTCGGCAGTGAAAAAGGAAGAATTAAAGATTTTAGTTGTAAATTTGGCTTCGAATTATTTCGTCATTGGTAAATGGAAAACTTAACTGTATACAAAGCAAGTGCTGGGTCGGGGAAAACATTCACCCTCGCCGTTGAATATATTAAACTCTTGGTTGCCGACCCTTTTGCGTTTCGAAAGACCTTGGCTGTAACCTTTACCAACAAGGCTACCGAAGAAATGAAAATGCGCATCTTGAGCCAACTCTATGGCATCGCTCATCAACTGCCTTCCAGCCAACCCTATCTGAAGAAAATAAAGGAAGAAACTACGCTCTCTGATGCACAAATCCGTGAGAATGCGGCTTTGGCACTCCGCCTGCTCATCCACAATTACAGTTATTTCAGGGTTGAAACCATCGATGCCTTCTTCCAAACCGTATTGCGCAATTTGGCCAAGGAGTTAGATTTAACCGCCAACCTGCGTCTTGAACTCAACGATAACCAGGTGGAAGAAGAAGCCGTCAATATGCTCATCGAGGAGCTCAACAAGACGTCACGCCTCTTGCATTGGATTTTAGAATATATTCAAGACAACATGGCCGACGACAAGTCGTGGAATGTCATTGCACAAATTAAGAAGTTTGGCATGAATATCTTCAAAGACTATTATAAAGACCATCGCAAACAACTCGCAGTCGTCTTCCAAGAGAAAGACTTCTTTAAAAACTACACCGCTCACTTGCGCACCATCAGGAAAATGGCCGAAGAGACGATGAAGAAGCGTGGAGAGGCGTTTTTCGAAATCATTGAGGCGCACGGAGTCAGCGTCGACGATTTCAAATCCAAGAAAAGTGGCGTTTGCGGCTATTTTAGAAAGCTCATGGAAGGCGACTTTGTTGACAGCGAAAAGGTGTACAACGCCACGGCAGCCAAAGCTACGGAAAGCGTCGATGCATGGCTGACCAAAGCCAATGCCGTTGCGGGAAACCCTATGTATGACTTAGTGGAAACGCAACTCATGCCGCTGTTGCAATCCACAGAGAACGAACGAAAACAGCAAGCCCTGTTGTATGCGACCGCCGACTTAACCCTGCAGCATCTCAATCAACTGCGGTTGCTCGATGGCATAGAAAATAAGGTACAAGCCATCAACCGCGAAGTCAACCGTTTTATGCTCAGCGACACGCAAGCACTGCTGCAAGCCATGATTGACCACCAAGACTCGCCCTTCATCTTTGAGAAAATCGGCACCCAGCTCGAGAACATCATGATTGATGAATTCCAAGACACCAGCACGGTGCAGTGGAAAAACTTCAAAGTGTTGCTGCTCGAAACCATGAGCCGAAAAGGCATGAACATGATTGTGGGCGATGTGAAACAAAGCATTTACCGATGGCGTGCAGGCGATTGGCGGCTCCTAAACAACATCGAGGCACAGTTTAATCCGCAAATGGTTACAGAGAAATCGCTCAAAACCAACTACCGCTCACAACGCAATATCATAGCCTTCAACAACACCTTCTTTCAGAAAGCCAATCAGCAGCTCCACGCGCAGCTGCAAGAGTTGGACGAGACACAGGCGCAGCAAGTAGAACGCGCCTATCAGGATGTGGTGCAGGAAATTCCTGCACACAAGGAAGCATTGGGCATGGTAGAAGTTACCCTGTTTCCCAAAAGCGAAGACTACGAGGCGCAGACGTTAGCAAGTATCGTCGACAAAGTTGATGCACTGCTGCAAATGGGGGTGCAAGAAAAAGATATTGCCATCTTAGTGCGCAAGAACGATACTATTCAAACCATCGGCGACTACTTTCTGCAACACCGTCCCGACATTCATTTGGTTTCCAACGAAGCTTTCCACCTAAGCACCTCTCAAGCTGTAAATATCATCATTCAGGCTTTGTCTGTCCTCGACAATCCCGATGATATTTTAGCAAAAGCCTCGCTATCGAAGAGTTATCAAGTATACATCCAAGGCGCAACGTTCGAAGCTTTTAACGCCATGTTGCAAGAATCTGCATTAGATAAGCTCCTTCCCAAAACTTTCATCGCGCAAAAAGAGCAACTCCTTGGACTTCCCATTTCTGAAATGGTTGAAACCATCTATCGCATCTTCGAGTTGCAAACCATCAAAGGACAAGATGCCTATATCTGCGCCTTCTACGACAAGCTCAACGAATACACGCAAGACAACATTGCCGACATTCACAACTTCCTGCAACTGTGGGAGAATAGCCTGTACAAAGTATCGATTCAAAGTAGCAACAATGAAGGAATCAAACTCGTAACCATTCATAAGAGCAAGGGATTGGAATACGCCCATGTGCTACTTCCCTTTTGCGATTGGGATTTAGAACGAAATGATAGTATCGTGTGGTGCGAGCCTCAACAACCGCCTTTCAGCGCTCTGCCAGTAGTTCCCATCAGCTACAACAAGACAAAGATGCTCCATTCATTTTATGCAAAGGATTACATTCAAGAGTATGTGCAAAACAGTGTCGACAATCTCAATCTGCTCTACGTGGCGTTTACACGTGCAGAGCAGGGCTTATATGTCTTCTCTAAAAAAGGTGACAAAATCAACAGCCGTTCAAAACTGATTGAAACCTGCCTCGGAGAAGTCGCAAAAGAATTAGGTACAGCGCAAATCACAGGAGAAGATGATGCTCAAGAGGCCACCTACTTTAAATTTGGTGATAAGCTCCCCGCAGCAAAAACGGAGGTAAAACAGAAGGTGGACAACATCTTCTTCACACCGGCCGAGAATATTCCAGTAACCATTGCCCACAACGATGCGCAGGTTTCGTTCAAACAAAGCAACAGCAGCGAAGCCTTCTTGCAAAAGGGGCAGGAAACAGAACCCGACAAACAAAAGGGCTATATCCAACTGGGTAGCATTCTACATGCTATTTTTTCCAAGATTCGCACGCAGGAAGATGTCCCCAACGCGTTAAGAACGCTTGAAGAAACAGGCGTGCTCTATGACAATATCATTACCAAAGAAAAACTTCTTGCCTTGCTCCATCAACGTTTGACCGACCCACGCATAGCACCATGGTTTACAAACCGGTGGACCATTCTGAATGAGTGCACCATCTTGCGCTACAACCCCGATACACAGCGCACAGAAGAACGGCGTCCTGACCGCGTCATGATGGACGAGCAAAAGATAGTTGTCGTCGATTTCAAATTCGGCACTCCACACGCTGAACACCAACAGCAAGTGCGCGACTACAGACAACTGCTCTCCGAGATGCATCCGCAACCCATCGAAGGCTATCTTTGGTATATTTTCTCTAATCAAATTATTCCTGTGAAATGAACACCTTTTTACACTACGTAGCACAAGATATTCTCGACAAATATGGCTATAATCTCTCAAGAATAGCTGTTGTTTTTCCCAACAAACGCGCGGCTCTTTTTCTCAACGAGGAATTGGCACAGTTGGCTCATCGCCCGTTGTGGAGTCCATCTTACATCACAATCAGCGAACTTTTCACACGCCATTCTGAGAGGATTTTAGGCGACCCCATCAAGCTCATCTGCGATTTACACAAAGTGTTTGTCCGTTGCACGGGTATGAACGAAACGTTAGACCATTTCTATGGCTGGGGGCAAGTGCTGCTCAACGATTTCGACGACATCGACAAAAATATGGCCGACGCCCATCAAGTGTTTGCCAACCTCTCGAATGTGCACGAATTAGACGACATCTCCTATCTCACCGACGAGCAAAAAGAAATGCTCAAGCGTTTCTTTAGCAACTTCTCCGACCAATCCGAGACAGCACTGAAAGAGAAGTTTCTGAAGCTCTGGAGCAATCTCGAAAACATCTATACCACCTATAGAGCGCACCTCTCGGCACAGCAACTGGCCTACGAAGGAGCTCTCTACCGTGAGGTCGTGGAAAATCCGTCTATCGATTTTCAATATGATGCCTATCTGTTCGTTGGTTTCAACATGATGCAAGTGGTTGAGCAACAACTCTGCACCCGTCTTCAAAAAGAAGGTAAAGCCTTTTTCTATTGGGATTACGACGACTATTACATGCGCCGCAATGGGGCATTAGAAAATGAAGCAGGCACATTCATCCGCCAATACCTGAAATACTTTCCCAATGCGCTCGATGGCAACAACAAGGCCATTTACAACGCATTCGAACAGCCAAAATCGATTACATTTATCAGCGCGACCACAGAAAATATCCAAGCGCAATACATCAACCAATGGCTCAGCGAAAACAATCGCATTGCCGATGGGCACAAAACGGCTATCGTCTTGGCCAACGAAACCCTGCTTCAGGATGTTATCCACGCCATTCCGGAAAGCGTGGAAAATGTAAACATCACCACGGGGTTCCCGCTTGCGCAAGCACCGGCGGCCGCATTTGTGAAGCTGCTCATCGGCCTGCGCACCATGGGTTACCGCAAAACCAACCACACGTTTCGCAAGAAATGGGTCGACATGCTGCAACGCCACCACTTCATGCGCTACATCCCACAGCCCGAAATGCTGTTCCAAATCGAGACATTCGATGCCGTCAACACCAACCGCTGGATACGCAATGTGCTGCAAACCATTGCCGAGCAATATGCCAAGGACGCCCACCACGACCCTTTCATGCAAGAGTCGCTCTTTCGCATCTACACCATTTTCAATCGGTTGGACGACCTCATGCAGACAGGCGATTTGCAGGCCGACATGAACATCTACACCAAACTCATTCAGCAGATTATTTCGACCAGCAGCATCCCCTTCCACGGCGAGCCCATCGTGGGCACACAAATCATGGGTGTGTTGGAGACGCGCAACCTCGATTTCGACCATCTCTTAGTGCTCTCGTGCAACGAAGGCAACATGCCCAAAGGCGTCAACGACACCTCGTTCATTCCCCACGCCGTGCGCAAGGCTTTCAACCTCACCACCATCGACAACAAGGTGGCCATTTATGCCTACTACTTTCACCGGTTGTTGCAACGCGCCAGCGACATCACGCTCACCTACAACCAGGCGACGAGCAACACCACGACGGGCGAAATGAGCCGCTTCATGCTGCAACTCATGGTGGAGAGCCCCCACACCATTGCACGGAAGAATCTCAACGCACAACAGTTGCCGCTGCGACAGCAACGCCATGCCGTGCCCAAAAACGATTTCATCATACAAACGCTCATGCAAGCGCGAGGCCTCTCGCCCACAGCGCTCAGCAACTACCTGCGCTGCCCGCTGCGGTTCTATTATCGTTTCGTCCTCAAGCTCCAAGAGCCCGACGCCGTGGACGATGAAATCGACAACCGAATCTTTGGCAACATCTTCCACCGCGCCGCCGAACTCATCTACCAACCTTGGAATGGCGGCGGAATGGTGCAGGAAGACGACCTCGCCCAACTGTTGAAAGACGAAGCCCGTTTGAACCGCATTTTAGACCAGGCGTTTCAAGAAAATCTGTTCGGCAAAGCCGGACAAAAGACCCCAGAATACAACGGCCTGCAGCTCATCAACCGGCAGGTTATCTTCGATTATCTCAAGCGTCTTTTGCAAACCGACAAGCTGCTCACCCCCTTTAAAATCGTGGGATTGGAGCACACCGTCAACCATCCGTTAGACATTGAAACAGCCGATGGACGCCACAGCATCTCGCTCTTTGGCAACATCGACCGCATTGACGAAATCAGGCGCAACGGGCAATCGCTGCTGCGCGTCGTCGATTACAAAACGGGGCGCAACACCAAGAAGCCGCTGCAAACCATCGACGAGGTGTTTGATGCTGACAAACTGCAACAACATGCCGACTATTATTTGCAAGTGATGCTCTACGCGGCCAATTTGCGCATTGATGCCAAGCTCAATCCCCGGCAACTGCCCGTCAGTCCGGCGCTGCTGTTCATTCAGCATGCCACAGCGCAAGATTACGACCCCACGCTGTTATTAGGAAAAGAAAAGGTGGACGACATCCAGCGTTACGAAGCCGACTTTCTAAATTTGTTGAAAGAATTGATTGAAGAGATTTTCAACCCCAATATTGATTTCAATCCCACCGAAGATAAAGCACAATGCGCGTCGTGCCCCTACCGTTCCATCTGCTTATAACACATGGTTGGAATGTTGGGGAAACAACCGTTCGGCCACAGCGGAAGGGTCGTTTCAACGATGCAACAGAGGTTTGCACGCGTACGAAATTGTGTTGCAACCATGTAAAACTCCATTCTGCCCACCGAATAGGTTGTTGCAACAATGTAAAAGCCCATTCTGCCCACCGAATGGGTTGTTGCAACATGTAAAAGACCGTTCTGCCCACCGAATAGGTTGTTGCAACATGCAAAAGACCATTCAGACCCTCTGAATGGGCGTCTAATTTCGAAAATAACCCTCGCAGACCCTCCGAATGGGTATCTAATTTCGAAAACAACCCTCGCAGACCCTCTGATTGGGTATCTAATTTCGAAAACAACCCTTGCAGACCCTCTGATTGGGCGTCTAATTTCGAAAGCGACCCTCGCAGACCCTCTGATTGGGCACTTTTACATCTTCAAGAACAAGAAACGACTGTGAGCACCTGTTCGTTGACACAGAAACGAACATCGACACCATAGAACAGCATGCCATAGACCTTCTGCGCATCGTGCTGATAAGGCGGGCGGGGATCTTCGGCCAGCACAGCCACCAACTCGTCCAATTGTTGGGCATCCAACCCTCGCGTCTGCAACTGCTTGCGCAGAACATCGGGCAACACCACCGTCAGACGTTGCCACGCATGATCGTCGACAAAGCCGCTGCGTGCCTGGGGATGGGCATCGGCATAGGTCACATAGGGCTTGATGTCGAGAATGGGCGTGCCATCCATCAAGTCGGCTCCACGCACATGCAGCACCGGTCCTTGTGGGCTCTCCCATTCCACGCGCTCCAACTGCACCGACGACAGCCCCAACGGATTGGGGCGGAAAGGGCTGCGCGAAGCAAACACGCCCACACGCTGATTGCCACCCAAACGCGGCGGACGCACCATGGGACTGTGAGCGGCGTGCCTGTTGGCATGGAAAGCCCAAATGAGCCACAGAAAATCAAACGCGTCAATGCCACGCAGCGCATCGGCATTGCGATAGGCGGGCGCGAACACAATCGTTCCGCGCAACGCTTCGACAATGCCGCTTTGTTTGGGCACGCCAAACTTTGTGGCAAAGGGCGAATGGAAATGGGCTATGGGTTCGAGCGTCATGGACGATAAAAGATGGCCGTGACAAAGAGAATGAGAAAGGTGGCGCCACCCACAAAAAGGGGCACCTTCAACCCTTGCAGCTGATGGGTTGGGCAGACGATGTGGCGTTTGCGCAACACCAAAGCCATGATACCGCCGCCTAAGAAAGCTAAAGAAAATCCGCCCAACAAATCGCTGAAATAATGCACACCGAGATACATACGGCTATAACACATCGAAATGGCCCAAAAGACCAAGAAACCCACGATGCGCCGACTGCGAAGAAAATAGGCCATGACAAAAACCAAGGCCCACGCGTTGCCCGCATGTGAAGATGGGAAGCCATAAGGGCCGCTACGATAGCCATCGATAATATGTATCGAAGCACTCAGCGGATTGGCCAAGTTGCAAGGGCGCAGGCGTGCCATCTCGGGGCGCAGAAAGTGGGACGTATAGAAGTCGGTGAGCAACAACAACAGACCGATGGAGACAAACACCACGCAGCAGGCCTTCCACGAATAATTTTTCCACACCACAAAGAGCAAGGAAACATAAAAAGGTAGCCACACACATTTCTCGCTCACCAGCCACATCACCGCGTCCCAAAAGGGCGTGTGGGCGTGGTTGATAGCCAAGAGAATGCTGACGTCTGTCGTTTGTAATGTTTGTAAAAGCGTTGTAAACCATTCATTCATCGTTTCGCAATGTCATTATAGAGTTCTTGTAAATAGGCTTTTCCAGAGGTTTCAAACGGCTCTGCGGCACCGCTCCCCGCACGATAAACCACACGCTGCGCCGCATTGTCATAGACCATTTGCTGCTCGGCTGTCACCATGCCCCAGATATCAGGCGAGGTGAAGAAGGCAAAATGAGGGGCACGCGCGTCGAACAAATCTTTGCTGAAAAGAAATGGTTCGTGCGACAAACCTAATTGTCCTAAGAGCGTGGCGGCCAAATCGTGCTGCGAACCATATTGCAACACCACCTGCGCCCGCTTCACCGCTCCGCCGAGCCACAACATCGGGATGTGATATCGTTGCGGCGTGGTGCTGCTGATGTTCTCGGGATAGCAGCCCAAATGGTCGGGCAAGATGATGACCAAAGTGTTGCGCCATTGCGGCAGCTTCTTCAGCGCGGCAATGAAGCGTCCCACCCACGCGTCGGTGTAGGCAAAGGCGTTGAGGATTTTGTTGGGCAAACGATGGTAAGGCACATCGAAGGGTTCGTGCGAACTGCTCGTTTGAATCACGTTCAGCTGGGGTGGCAACGCTTGTGCCCGAGCAGCCTTCTTCGCATCATCCAGCGCACGCTGAAACACCAGATGGTCGGGCACTCCCCACTTGCTGAGCCGCGCAGAAAGTGGAAAATCGCCATCGGACACAATGTGGGTAAAGCCCATGCCCGTGAGATAGGAGCGCATGTTGGTGAAGTTGGCATCGCCACCATAATAATAATGCAAGGCGTAGCCCTGCTGCTGCAACATTTTGCCGATGGACGGCAGCTTGTCGGTCTTGGCAGGATAGCGCATGAGACTTGTCGTGGGCTGGGCCGGATAGCCACTCAAAATGGAGAGAATGCCACGATCGGTGCGAAAGCTGTTTGCATAGAAATTATCGAAAAAGAGCCCTTCCTTGCGCAGCGCATTTAAATGGGGCGTGGCATCGGTCTCCATCACCTTGCGGGAGAAGCTCTCCAAAATCACAATATAGATATTGGGGCGCCGCGTGCAGAGCAAAGTGTCGCTATTCGCACGCCGCGTGCAAACCATCGAGCGAAAAATGTGGCGCGCCTGCTTCTCGGGCATAAACCGATATTGAGCCGCGAAATCAACCTGCTTTGAATAGCTTTCCAACAAACTGAAAACGGGATTGATGGCCGCATGATTGAGCCGCATGTTAGCACTGAAATAAGCCTCGCCGGTATTCATCACCGAAACGGTGAGCCCGCCACGCATGGGAAGAATGAGCAGACCGACACAGAGCAGCAGCACAACGCTGTAGCCCAAACGCCGCTGCAACGGATACCACGGGAGTCGCGCGCCACCAACAAGGCTCATCATCAACCGCCACACGAGAACCGCCAGCACCAACGCCGCGCCAATGCCCAACGCCACAAACCAGCCACTCACACTGGCCAAAGCGTCGGCGGGCGAAGAGAGGAAATAATAAAAAGGTGTGGTGTCTAAAGGGAAACCCCAGTAACGGTATAAAACGAGATTAAGCAGAAACGTGACGGCATAGATGCTCGCTGCCAGCGCAAAATAAATGCGCCAAGGCCAACGCGACATGCGTGTGAACCACAGCTGCGCAATGAGCAACAAACCCGGAAAAGCAGTGAAATAGGCTGCAACAGAAAGGTCTAAAGGCAATCCGTGGCGCATCACTTGAAACATGATGTCCACACGCTCGCCGCGAAACAGGTCGCGATAAACCACCATGAAGCATGGCTTTTGCAAAAGGAACAGAAGCAACCAAGCCAAATAGAAAGTTACCAATTTCAGTATGCTTTTTTTCATTATCGCTTTGCTATAAATCGTTTTATCGATAGTTTTCTCAAAGTCGTCGCAAAGGTAGTTGATTTCGCAGGATTAAACAAATCGTCATTCTTATTTTTAACAACTTAACACTTCCCGACACCCTTTCCCCGTTTAGGTTGACCCTGTCGAGAGTTCCCGACACTCTTTCCCCGTTTCGGTTGGACCTGTCGGGAGTTCCCGACACCATTTCCCCGTTTAGGTTGACCCTGTCGGGAGTTCCCGACACCCTTTCCCCGTTTAGGTTGACCCTGTCGGGAGTTCCCGACACCCTTTCCCTGTTTCGGATGATCCTGTCGGGAGTTCCCGACACCCTTTCCTCGTTTCGGATGACCCTGTCGGGAGTTCCCGACACCCTTTCCCCGTTTCGGATGGCCCTGTCGGGAGTTCCCGACACCACTTCCCCGTTTCGGATGACCCTGTCGGGAGTTCCCGCCAGCTCATTCGACCACAAGACGCCATAAAAAGCACGGATGATTTATGAAACCCCGACGGCCGAGAAGCAAGAAATATAGCATTTTCCTTTGCTTTTCCACGTCTTTCGTTTATCTTTGCACCCTGTAACAAAACAATGCAGACAACATTATGGCGATAAAAACAGAAAATAACGACGAGAAGAAAAGCATCAGTTTCGTAGAACAGTTGGTTGAAGACGATTTGGCTGCCGGCAAAAACGGCGGTCGCATTCAAACACGCTTTCCGCCAGAGCCCAACGGATATTTGCACATCGGCCACGCAAAAGCAATTTGCATGGACTTTGGAGTAGCCGAGAAATATCATGGCGTTTGCAACCTACGCTTCGACGACACCAACCCCAGCAAAGAGAATAACGAATATGTGGAGAACATCCTGAGCGACATCCGATGGCTGGGCTTCCAATGGGGAGAGATTTTCTACGCATCAGACTATTTCGAAAAACTTTGGGACTTTGCCATTTGGCTTATTAAGAAAGGGCTGGCTTATGTCGATGAGCAAAGCAGCGAAGCCATTGCGCAACAGAAAGGAACTCCCACCACACCGGGCACAGAGAGCCCCTATCGCAATCGCCCGATAGAAGAAAACCTGGCTTTGTTTCACCAAATGAATACACCCGAAGCGGTGGAAGGCAGCATGGTGCTGCGCGCCAAACTCGACATGGCCAACGACAACATGCACTTTCGCGACCCCATCATCTATCGTATCATTCAGACACCCCACCATCGCACCGGAACAAAATGGCATTGCTACCCGATGTATGATTTTGCCCACGGACAGAGCGACTACTTCGAGGGCGTGACCCATTCGATTTGCACCTTGGAGTTTGTGCCCCATCGCCCACTCTATGATAAGTTGGTCGATTTCTTGAAAGAGATGGACGGAACGGCCGACAAATTGCACGACAACCGGCCGCGACAGATTGAGTTCAATCGTTTGAACCTCACCTATACCGTGATGAGCAAACGCAAACTCCACACCTTGGTCGATGAGCATTTGGTGAGCGGATGGGACGATCCACGCATGCCGACACTCACGGGCATGCGCCGTCGCGGCTATAGCCCTGAGAGCATCCGCATGTTTATCAACTCAATTGGCTACACCAAATTCGACGCACTCAACGACATGGCATTACTCGAAGCCAGCGTGCGTGAGGATTTAAATAAAAAAGCCATTCGCGTGAGCGCCGTGCTCGACCCGGTGAAATTGGTCATCACCAACTATCCCGACAACCAAACCGAGGAGATGGAGGCCATCGATAATCCCGAAGACGAGCACAGCAAGAGCCACACCATCACCTTTGCTAAGGAATTGTGGATTGAGCGTGCCGACTTTATGGAGGATGCGCCGAAGAAGTTCTTCCGCATGACACCCGGCAAGGAAGTGAGACTAAAAAACGCCTACATCGTGAAGTGCACAGGCTGCACGAAAGATGCCGATGGCAACATCGCTGAAATCCAGGCCGAATACGACCCCAACAGTAAGAGCGGCATGGAAGGTGCCAACCGAAAGGTGAAAGGCACGCTGCATTGGGTGGCTGTCAACCATTGCCAACCTGCCGAAGTGAGAGAGTACGACCGCCTGTTCAGCGTGGAAAATCCTTCGGCCGACGAACGCGATTTCCGCGAATTGCTCAACCCCGAGAGTCTCACGGTGCGTACAAATTGCTATGTTGAAAACTACGCTGCCGCACGCAAGCCGGGCGAATATTTGCAATTCCAACGTACTGGTTATTTCATGGCCGACTTAGACACAACTCCAGAACATCTTGTGTTCAACAAAACCGTGGGATTGAAAGACACCTGGGCGAAACAAAGCAGCAAGAACTGATTCATCAAAACATCCATACACCATGTCCTCAAATCCACTTGACTTGAGCGATGAGGCGACCTTGCAACAGGCATTATCGCAATATGAAAACGCCCTGAAAATGGGCAAGACTGTGTATATCGACTCGACACTGCTTTGGGACATCGCCCTTGAGCATTTCGAATACATTTGGAGCATCAACACCCCTACGACAGCTATTTCTGCATGTGCCGTGTGGTTGAGTCGGGCGACCGAGATGCCATTGACGTGCTGGTGTACAACATCGAACCCGTGCCCTTGGGTGCAGACCCCGGCAAATACTATGTCAATCTGAAATATCTCTTAGACAAATATGGTTATTCCGTCGACTACTACGAAGACGAAAATGAAAACGAAGAAACATGAATTGGATTACAAGCCTCTTAGGCAACCTCAACTACGGCACGATTTGGCTGCTCATGCTCTTAGAGAGCACTGTCATCCCCGTCCCCTCTGAACTCGTTGTTTCGCCCGCTGCCTATCATGCCGCTGGTGGAAATCTCAACATTTGGTTGGTGATTTTGTTTGCCACCATCGGGGCCGACTGCGGTGCCACCATCAACTATCTTGCAGGCTACTATTTGGGTCGCCCTCTCATCTATCGTTTCGCCAACAGCAAATGGGGAAAACTCTGTCTGCTCAATCAGCAAAAGGTGGAACACAGCGAAAAGTATTTCTACGATCACGGCATGGTGGCCACCATCACAGGGCGCCTCATTCCAGGCATCCGACATCTTATTTCCATCCCCGCTGGCCTGTCGAAGATGAAATATTGGCAATTCCTGCTCTACACCACCCTCGGTGCCGGTGCATGGAACTGCATCCTGGCCGCCTTGGGATGGTATCTGCACACGGTGGTGCCCGAGAGCCAGCTGCAAGCCGAAATCGAACGCTATGGCGAATACATCAAGTTCGTCATTATCGGGCTTGTCATCATCGGGCTCCTCTATCTGCTCTTCAAGCGCATGCGCAAGAGTAAAAAGGGCAAAGCACAATAAGGAACAGACATCGACAAACTGAAAAGAGGTACACGCAGCGTGCACCTCTTTTTTCATGCAGTGCGTCGCGTCACAAAACCACTGCACGGAGCCAAAATGCAGTGCAAACGATAGCGCGAACCACTGCACGGAGGAAAAATGCAGTGCAATCGATAGCACAAACCACTGCACGGAGGCAAAATGCAGTGCAAACGATAGCACAAACCACTGCACGGAGGCGAAATGTAGTGCAATCGATAGCACAAACCACTGCACGGAGACAAAATGCAGTGCAATCGATAGCACAAACCACTGCACTTTTCTTGTGTATATCGTTAAAAAACAGTAGTTTTGCAGTCACACACGAAACATCATTGACATTTATAACAAAGAACACGAGCAAATGAATGACTACCAACTGGGCTTCATCTCGAATGAGGCGATTTTCGAACACGTGCAAAACACTGTGGAGCAATATCGTAGAGTCATCGACCTGAAAGCCTTCAACCACAACATCATCGACCCCATCAAGCTCACGTTTGATGCAAAAATCTATGGGCAAAGTATTCGGCAGACCATTGAGTCGGAATGTATCCGTCAAATCGACAAAACCAACAACAACAAGATTGGCTATTTCCATCAATACATTTTTAAATATGCGGGCGGCGAATGGCAGGTGCCCGACAACGGCGAGCGCGGTGGGTTTGACGTGATCAACGATGCACTGGGCATTTATGCTGAGGTGAAAAATAAGCACAACACGATGAATTCGTCCAGCGCGTCGGCCACCTATCTCAAGATGTTGGACAAGATTATGCGGTCGGGCAACCAAGCCAGTTGCTATCTCGTCGAAGCCATTGCCAAGCAGTCACAAGACTTGGTGTGGGAACCCACTATCGTGCAAAACGGACATAAGGAGAGATACAGCTGGCCGAGTATTCACAAGATTTCTATGGATCGCTTCTATGGCGTGGTTTTCGGCGACAACCATGCGTTTTTCAAACTTTGTAAAGCATTGCCACAGATACTCGACGATGTGATTGCAGCCAGCCACACGGCAACGTTGCACAACTCGGTTTACGATGAACTGGATAAAACCAACTTCTATCGTAGCCTCTACTTGCTTGCATTCCAAACCTATGAAGGATTTGAAAACTTTTGATGATGGCAACATTCTTATCTGCAAATAATTTGGCCGACCTCGTGGGTACCTCACTCGCCACCACGCAACGTTGGGGCGAAAAGGGCGTTTACCCCTATCACACGGACAGCCACGGACGACGAGGCTTCTATATGGAGGAACTAACCGCTATTGAGCCTGTGCAGCGTATGTTGCAAAGCCAATGGGACGAAGAACTGCAGGTGGCGCCGCTGCGCCCCTACACAGCCGTAGAACTGTTTGCCGGCGCGGGTGGATTGGCCTTGGGCATGCACGAGGCGGGCTTCGGCCATGTGCTGCTCAACGAAATGGATGCCACAGCCTGCCAAACACTCCGCCGCAACCGCCCTGAATGGAATGTACTCGAAGGCGATGTGCACCGTGTAGACTTCTCGCCCTTGGCAGGCAAGATTGATTTTCTCTCGGGTGGTTTCCCCTGCCAGGCCTTCTCTTATGCGGGCAAGAAAATGGGGCTCGACGATGCGCGTGGCACCTTGTTTTTCGAATTGGCACGTGCGGTGCAGACATTGCAACCCAAAGTGTTTCTTTGCGAGAATGTGAAAGGGCTGCTCTCCCACGATAAGGGGAAAACGCTGAAGGTCATCCACCATACCATTGATGAGTTGGGCTATAGGCTCGTCAAACCGCGTGTGCTGAAAGCCATCATGTATCAGGTGCCGCAAAAGCGCGAGCGCCTTTTCCTCGTGGCCATTCGCAAAGACTTGACCGGGCACGTCACCTTTAAATGGCCCGATCCCTACCAGCGTGTGATGACCTTGCACGATGCCTTTTATAAAGGTCAGCTTTTCAACACCGATGTTCCACCTTCTGAGGGTCAACACTATCCGCCCAAGAAAGCGCGGGTGATGGCTATGGTGCCCGAAGGGGGCGATTGGAGAGATTTGCCTGTTGAAGAACAAAAACAATATATGGGTGGCAGCTTTTATTTGGGCGGCGGAAAAACGGGTATGGCGCGTCGTTTAGCCATGGATGAGCCTTCGCTAACACTCACCTGTGCACCAGCACAAAAACAAACGGAGCGGTGTCATCCCACAGAGACGCGCCCACTCACAGTGCGCGAGTATGCACGCATTCAAACCTTCCCCGACGACTGGAAATTCATGGGAAGCCTAACACAGCAATATAAGCAAATTGGTAATGCCGTGCCCGTGAATTTGGCCTACGCCATGGGGCGAGCACTCATGCGATTGATGAATGACATCGAAAGGTTTCAGCCGGAAGAAAGTTGCGTGCAAGAGGCGCAACGCATCGCACGCCACATGCTACCACAATCACTATCCTTCACAAACAATCAATGAGCGTTGGCTGCGCACACTAAAAGCATCGAGCGCCCACCTTACGGCGGACGCTCGACAATCTGCTATACATTTAGAAGGATGATTACACTACATATAGCCCAGCCAGCGCAGCACATCGTTGAGGTTGGCCACAACGAGCAACACGATGAGCAGGGCAAAGCCCGCATACTCGGCGCGGATGAGAAATTTCTCGGAAGGTTTGCGCCGCGTGATCATCTCATAGAGTAGGAACAGCACGTGGCCGCCGTCTAATGCCGGGATGGGCAGGATGTTCATAAAGGCGAGCATGATGCTCAGGAAAGCGGTCATCTTCCAAAACACATACCAGTCCCACGACGAGGGAAAGAGGCTGGCAATGGCGCCGAAACCGCCTAAGCTCTTCGCACCGTCGCTGGTGAAGATATAGCGCAGATCGCTGACGTAGCCTTTCAGCACGTGGATGCCATAGCTCACGCCGGCAGGGATGCTGGCCAGGAGGCTGTAGCGTTGGTGCACGGGCTGATAGAGTGTGGCCATGGAGGGGAAGGCGATGGCCAATTTCAAGTCGGGCGTGAGCACCACACGGTTTGTGTCGAGCTGCCCGCTGCGCTGCCACACCAACTGCACCGTGCGCACCTTCAGACTATCCTTTGCTGTGCTGGCCGCAGCCATCTCGTCGGCCAAGCGGCTCATTTCGTCGAGAAACTGGTTGGCCGAAGCCACCGTGCGCCCATTCACCGCCACGAGCTTGTCGCCCGCCTGCAAACCAATCTTGGCGGCGGGGCCACCCTGAATGACCGAGTCGATGCGCGCCGGCAGATAGGGCCGACAGAACACGGGCACTGATTTGATCATGTCCAAGAGGTTGAGATCGCCGGGCAGGGCCAACTGCATGGGCTTGCCATCGCGGATGATGCTTACCTGACGGGCCTCGGAGAGGTCGCGGAACATGTCGGCACTGAAATCCTTAAACGCACCCTTCTCGGTGCCCACGAGGATGTCGTGATCGCGAAAGCCATAGTGCCGGGCGGTGGCATTGAACTCCATGCCTTGCGACATGGCGCGCGTGGGGATGTAGGTTTCGCCCCAAACAAACATGATCATCGCGTAGATGACGAGTGCCAACAGAAAGTTGACCGTCACACCGCCAATCATCACCAGCAGGCGCTGCCATGCAGGCTTCGAACGGAACTCCCAAGGTTCGGCCGGCTTCTCAAGTTGCTTGGTATCGAAACTTTCGTCCACCATGCCGGCAATCTTGCAATAGCCACCAAAAGGCAGCCACCCGATGCCATACTCGGTGTCGCTATGCTTGGGTTTGAATCGGAACAGGCTGCCTGTCCACTTGCCAATGCCCACGTCGAAGAACACGTAGAACTTGTCTACCTTTATGCCGAAAAGTTTTGCGAAGAACATGTGGCCGCCTTCGTGCAACAGCACTAACAGCGAGATAGCCATCATGAATTGCAAGGCTCTAATCAATATTATTTCCATACTCTGAATAGGGTTTGTATTATGTTATTTGTTATATGTTGCTACTTCGTTGTTCCCAGCAGTCCGCGCGCTATGGCACGTGCCTCGGCGTCGGTCTGCAGGAGCGCCTCGAGCGATGGCAGTGCATCGAAGGTGGTTGTCGCCATCGTCGCCTCAATGGTGCGCGCCATGTCGGGGAATGCGCATCGGTTGTTGCGAAAGGCTTCGTTCACCACTTCGTTGGCGGCATTGAGGGCACATGGCATGTTGCCGCCGCGCTGGATGGCCTCGTAGGCCAGACCCAAACAGGGGAACCGCTGCATGTCGGGCTTGAAAAACTCTAACTTCTGTTGTGCAAAGAGGTTTAGGTGGTCGCCTTTGAGCGACAGACGCTCGGGGAAGGAAAAGGCGTATTGAATGGGCAGCCGCATGTCGGGCACGCCCAACTGGGCCTTCACGCTGCCATCGACGAACTGCACGCCGCTGTGAACGATGCTCTGTGGGTGGATGAGCACTTCAATCTGCGAGGCCTCCACGCCAAACAGCCATTTTGCCTCAATCACCTCGAAGCCTTTATTCATCAGCGTTGCCGAGTCGATAGTGATTTTATCGCCCATGCTCCAAGTGGGATGTTTCAGGGCGTCGGCAGCAGTGACGTGTTGCAGTTGCCCGGGGGTGAAGTGGCGAAAGGGCCCGCCCGAGCACGTGAGCAGGATCTTCTCGATGCTCGCATCGGCATCGCCCACAAGGCTCTGGAAGATGGCGCTGTGCTCGCTGTCGACGGGAAGGATGGGCACATGGTGCTGCCGGGCGAGGTCGCAGATGAGCTGGCCAGCGACAACCAAGGTTTCTTTATTGGCCAAGCATATCTTTTTCCTGGCCTTGATGGCATTGATGGTGGGCAACAGGCCCGCAAATCCTACCATTGCGGCCAACACCATATCGATGGGGTCGGCTGTGACAATCTGCTCCAATGCGTCGGCTCCGGCATACACCTTGATGTCGGGTGCGTCGGCCAGCAGCGCCTTCAAGGCCTCGTAGCGTGTCTCGTCGGCGATGACCACGGCGGCAGGCTGAAACTCGCGTGCTTGCTGCGCCAACAGTTCCACCTGTCGATGAGCGGTGAGACAATAGATTTCGTAGCGGTCGCGATGCTGACGGACAACGTCGAGCGCCTGCGTGCCAATGCTACCGGTGCTACCAAGAATACATATTTGTTGTTTCTTCATTTCCAACTTTATAAATCGAGAAGTCCGTGGGGTATTTCCATCTGCAAGGTGCGTGCAGCCATATCGGCATGATGAATGAGATCGCTATGTGCCGGCAGCAGCAACGTCTCGCCGGTGTCGGTTCTGATTTCAAACAGCAGGTTGGCTGTCGTGGCATCGATATGTTCAAGGATTCCGAGCGGTAGCCGGGTTGCTTTGTCGATTACCGTGAAGCCTAAGATTTCGTTCCACGAGACATGGTCGCTGCTGCCATCCGAGAGGGCGCGGGGGAAAAACACCTCGTGCCCTACCAACGACTGCGCTTTCTCGGCGGTATCGATACCCTCGAACGTTACCAGGGCGCTTTCATTGCTGCGGAACCGACAGGCCTCCATGAAAAAGGGCACCAAGATGCCCTCCATATCGACTACCAAAAAGTCGGCTCCAACCCGGTCGAAGACATCGTCTTCCACTTGAAAGGTGAGTTCGCCTTTCACGCCGTGGGCCTTGCCCAAGCGGCCGATGCGGTAAACTTCGTCTTGCTTAATCATTCACACGTATGATGGAAGCGCCCAGGTCGTTGAGACGCTGCTCGATGTTTTCATAACCTCGGTCGATCTGCTCGATGTTGGCGATGCGGCTGATACCCTCGGCGCTCATGGCGGCAATGAGCAGAGCAATGCCTGCCCGAATGTCGGGGCTGCTCATCCGTCCCGCCCGCAAGCGCAGCTGGTGGTCGTGCCCTACCACGACCGCACGGTGAGGGTCGCATAGGATGATTTGCGCACCCATGTCGATGAGCTTGTCGACAAAGAACAAACGGCTCTCGAACATCTTCTGATGGATGAGCACCGAACCGCGCGCTTGTGTGGCCACCACCAGCAACACCGAAATCAAATCGGGTGTCAGTCCCGGCCAAGGCGCATCGGCCAGGGTCATAATGGTGCCGTCGATAAACGACTCCACCACGTAGTGCGCCTGCTTGGGGATATACAGATCGTCGCCGTCCACGTCGATGCGAACGCCCAAGCGGCGGAAAGCATTCAGCGTGAGGCCCAAATTGCTGATCGAGACATCCTTGATGCGGACGCCATCGCCCACCATGGCAGCCATACCGATAAACGAACCTACCTCTATCATGTCGGGCAGTATGGTGTGGGTTGCGCCATGCAAAGCCGCAACGCCCTCGATAACGAGCAAGTTACTGGCCACCCCCGCAATCTTTGCGCCCATGCGGTTAAGCAGGCGGCACAGCTGCTGGATGTAGGGCTCGCAGGCAGCATTGTAAATGGTTGTGGTGCCTTGCGCCGTCACAGCGGCCATGATAATGTTGGCGGTTCCGGTGACCGAAGCCTCATCCAACAGCATATAGCATCCCTTCAGCTGCTCGGCTTGCAACTGATAGGTGTCACGTTGAGGGTCTTTCACGAAGGCGGCACCCAACGATTTAAATCCCAAGAAGTGGGTATCTAAGCGGCGACGGCCAATCTTATCGCCCCCGGGCTTGGCAATGGTCGCGCGATGAAAGCGCCCCAACAAAGGGCCTATCATGAGCACACTGCCGCGCAACGACGAGCACTTCCGCACAAACTCGGTGCTGTCCAAATAGGCTAAGTTCAGCGCATCGGCTTGAAAGGTGTAGTCGCCTTGCCCGTGTCGCGTAATGTTCACCCCCATCTCAGCCAGCAGCTTGATGAGGTTGTTCACGTCTAAGATGTCGGGGATGTTCTGGATGCGCACCGGCTCGGCCGTCAACAACGTCGCGCTGATTACCTCAAGCGCTTCGTTCTTAGCTCCTTGCGGCGTGATGGTTCCCTTTAAACGGCGCCCCCCTTCAATGATAAACGACTCCATAATGGCGCTATTTTCTCTTGCGCTTAGACATTGTCCCCGAGGGTCTCTCGGTGATTTTATCGAAAACGAATGTGTTTAAGTCGAGCTGTATCTGCCCGTCGGTGTACTTTGCCAAGTCCGAAGCCACCTTTTCATCATCGCAAGAGCCATGGCTCCAGGCCATCAAATCGAGCTTCATCTGATTGGCTGTGAGTCTCACCAATGCATTGCGCTCTTCACCGGGCTCCATTGTCTTCAGCTTATCGAAGATTTCAAAGATAATCTTTCCATAATGACGCACGGGAATATCGCGGTTGGTATAGGCGATAGGGGCCGGTTTCACATCCATTTTCCGCGCCTCACTGATATCATACGGCCAATCAATGTCCAACTGAAAGCGGCTCATGATGGCTAAATGATCCCACAACCGCTGCTGATAGTCAGCATCTTCACGGTTCTGCGGAAACATTCTGTCCATGATAGTGACAATGGTCTCGGCACAAGCCTGACGCTCTTCACGATTTTCTAACCCCACGCACAGGTCAACCATGCTTTGAATCTCACGCCCATACTCGGGCAAAACGAGTTGTTCGCGCTGCGTATTATAATCTAATCCGTCGATATTCATAGTTAAATCAATTTCTTTGGTGTCTTTGCCACGAAGTCTTTCAAATAGAAAGGCACAAAATAAGCCACATCTTCCACGCGCCCTTCGGCCAACCGCTTCTCGGCCAAGGGGAACATGTTTTTGGCTAATGGCGTTATATTTTCAATGAGATGTGCATGCGGGTGGGCGATGGTATCCATACATTTGGCGGCACCGTTGCCGAAAAAGTAAACCTCGTGTGCATCTAAAAACACACGATAGGTGTCGGCAGTCACCACATCAGCCTGTATGCCACGCACTTCTTTCAAGGCCCTATCCAACACTTGCGCATACACTTCCATGCGGCGTGCATCGAGCATCGGCACCAACAACGCATCGTCTTCAGCCACCATTTCGCCCAACAGTACGGGCACGGCCAGCAGCTCTAACGTGGGAACCGCAATGAGTTTTGCATCGCGTCCGTAGCAAATGCCTTTCGCCATCGACGTGCCAATGCGCAAGCCTGTGTAGGAGCCCGGCCCACTGCTCACCACTACAGCATCTAACGTTATGTTGCGTGTATCGATAAATGTCAACGCCTCATCGATAAAAGTTCCTAAGATTTCATTATGATTGGGGCCTTGATGGTTTTCCTGATTGAAGATACATTCGCCATCATGGCTCATGGCCACCGAGCAGATATTTGTGCTCGTTTCAATGCTCAAAATACACGACATAATGATAAATATATTCTAAATAGGCTGCAAATTTACGTTTTTACGCGCTAAAATTGCTACTTTTGCAGAAATTTAACGCGTAGCATTATGATATTATCAATGACGGGGTACGGCAAGTCTGTGCGAACCTATGGGGAGAAAAAAATAAATGTTGAAATCAAATCGCTTAACAGTAAGAATTTAGATTTGTCAACAAGGATAGCACCTTTATACCGAGAGAAGGAGATGGAAATCCGCCAACTGGTAGCGCAACAATTAGAGCGTGGCAAGATCGATTTTGCCATTTGGATTGAGAAAGATGCGGCTATCGATGCCAGTGCCATCAATGGGGCGTTGGTGGAGAACTATTATCAGCAGATCAAGCAAATTGCACAACAGAGCCACATCCCAGAGCCCACCGATTGGTTTGGCACGTTGTTGAGCCTTCCCGATGTGACTGCGAAAACCGAAAACGAGCAGTTGGAACGCGAAGAGTGGGCAGCCGCCGAGCAAGCCATTCGCGAAGCGCTCGACAATTTGATTGCTTTTCGCCAGCAAGAAGGGCGTGCTTTGCAACAAAAGTTTCATGAAAAAGTTGATAATATCGAGCAATTATTGCTGAGCATTGAGCCTTATGAAAAGAGCCGTATAGAGAAAATACGCCAAAATCTCATCAAAGGTTTGGAGCAAATCCCTGGTGTCGACTACGACCAAAACCGCTTAGAGCAAGAGCTTATCTATTACATCGAGAAGTTGGACATCAGCGAAGAGAAGCAGCGTTTGACCAATCATCTGCACTATTTCCGCGAGACCATGCGCGAAGAAGGTCACGGCGTGGGCAAGAAATTGGGGTTCATTGCGCAGGAAATGGGGCGCGAAATCAACACCACCGGCAGCAAAAGCAACCAGGCCGAAATGCAAAACATCGTGGTGAAGATGAAAGACGAATTGGAACAAATTAAAGAGCAGGTGCTCAACGTACTCTAAACAGCCCAACATGACCGAAGCAAACCACAACGCCCCCTGCCACAACCGCCCACAGAAAGGCAAGCTCATCATCTTCAGTGCACCGTCGGGCTCGGGCAAAAGCACCATCGTGCAATGGCTCATGCACGCGCATCCTGAGCTCAATCTGCATTTCTCTATCTCGTGCACCAGCCGTCCTCCGCGCGGAACCGAGCGGCACGGTGTAGAATATTTCTTCCTGTCGCCCGACGAATTCAAAGCCAAAATCGCTGCTAACGCCTTTTTAGAATACGAAGAGGTCTATGCCAACCGCTTCTATGGCACGTTGAAATCGCAGGTAGAGCAGCAACTCGCCGCAGGGCAGAACGTGGTGTTCGATGTCGATGTGAAAGGCGGTTGCAACATCAAGCAGTGCTATGGCTCGCAGGCTTTAAGCCTCTTTGTGCAGCCCCCTTCGATAGCCGCATTGCGAAAACGGTTGGAAGGACGTGCCACCGATGCGCCCGAAGTAATCGAACAGCGGTTGCAGAAAGCCGAATACGAACTGACCTTCGCGCCCCGATTCGATGCCATCATCGTGAATGACGATTTAGAAACGGCCAAAGAAGAGACCTATCAACGCCTCAAAACCTTCCTCGCAACCCCATGAAGCCATCCTCCACGCCACCCCAAACCCACCACATCGGCATCTTCGGCGGCTCGTTCAATCCCGTTCATCTCGGCCACATCGCCTTAGCCAAACAGCTGTTGGAGCAAACTTATTTAGAGGAGATATGGTTTGTGGTGTCGCCCTTAAATCCTTTTAAGAAGGAGGCTTGCGACCTCTTGGACAACGAAAAACGATTAGAACTCACACGCCTTTCGCTCGAAAACGAACCCGGGCTCATCGTCTCGGATTTCGAATTCCACCTGCCCAAACCATCCTACACCTACCGAACGCTGTGCGAACTGTCGAAAACCTATCCCGAAAAAGATTTCACACTCATCATGGGTGCCGACAACTGGCTGTCGTTCGCCCATTGGGATCACCACGAAGACATTCTGCGCCGCTACCCCATCATGGTGTATCCGCGCCCCCATCACATCGTCGACCCCGCCACACTTCCGCCCCATGTGACCCTCACCAACACCCCACTCTATCCCTTCAATAGCACCGACATTCGCCATTGCATCCGTCAGGGCATGCCCATTCGGAGCATGGTGAAGCCTCAAATCGAGGCAAAAGTGGTGGATTATTATCGCCAGTTGTTTCAACAGCAGAGCCAATAGCCCCTCCGGTGCCGCCACATTGTCCTCAACAACGTTTCGCTTACGCAAGCCATCATTTGGCAGCAGTGCGCAACATTTGCTGCCAATCGAGGGACGTTTCCACAAATGTTTATTACATTCGTTGTAATCGAAGGGCGTTTGCACAAATGTTTATTACATTCGTTGTAACCGAGAGGCGTTTCCACAAATGTTTAGTTACATTCGTTGTAATTGAGGGATATTCCCACAAATGTTTAGTTACATGCGTGCAAAACGAGGGCGTGCGTTGACAGAAACGCTGCCTTTTCGGATGTCGCTACAAAAGCCGTTTAACGCGAATAGGGTGTGGATGTATCAGTAGCTGTAAACCATAATTCCAACACGGTGAGGATGGCACCCCACAAAGTGTTGGTGGTTTGCTCGGAAACGGGCTTGGCAGGGAAATCAACTTTCAAGCCAACCGAAAAGGCTGTGCGCGGCGTTGAGGTGTCATACTGCAGCAACTGTCCCATGTAAGGCCCGTCGATGAACCGCAAATCGGCACGATGATAGCCACCCAACGCCCAGCGTATGTCCCAGTCCATGGTCAAAGCTACCGACGTAAAAAGATAGAGATCGAAGCCCACCCGCGGCGCAAATTGCAGCGTGGGGTTGCGCAAGGCATAGTCGACATTGAGCTTGCGCCAATGGTTTTGATGGAATACACTATAGATTTTGCTGCCACTTTGCCCCCAAAAGCTAAATGGGTTGACCATGACATTGCCGCCGATGAAAGGCTGCACGAGCCATTTATTGGGAAGGGGATAGAGCTTTGCACCGCCGATGAAGTCGAGCCGATGGCTCTTTTTCAGCCCCAAACCACTACCTAAATTAGTGAGCAATCCCTCGCGGCCATAGGCCAATCCGGCCGTCAGGGCAATGTGTTTGTTGAGATAATAGTCGCCCATGAGCGTATAAGCCTCCCCTTCGTCGTCGCCAATATAAATCGATTGTCCGGCAGGTGAGTCGTCTTCGAGCGTCGTTTTGCTCCAAGTGGCTTGCAACGACCATTGCTGTGGCTTTTTATTTTCGGTTGATTGTGCGGTGGCCAAGGCGGCAAAGGCACAAGCCAAGACCGTGAGCGAGCATCGTTTGCGGCAAATCGTCATGTGGTTTTGCAATTTATTTTGCGTTTAAATATAAGTTGACGAATTGGTAATAGCTCTGCGCCTTCGTAGCCAAATCTTTGTTGTACTGCTTTAACAACAGCTCTTCGTGGGTGCCATTGGCCAACGCCTTGACGCGATATTGGCGGATGTTGCGCACGGGCGAGAGCACAGTGAGCGTGTCGTTCTCCAAGTAACCCAAGTCTTGATAGGTGGCCATGAAAGCACGTGGCCGATAAGTGGACGCATAAATGTTTTGCCCTGCACAATGAACGGCGGTCTTGAGGTGCAGCAAAGCCAGCAACGTGGGCAACACATCTATCTGCGAGCACACCTTTTCCTCGTAGCCGGGGCGGATGAGCTGCGGCGCGTAGACAATGCAAGGAATGTGATATTGGTCAACGGGCAACGACGTTTTGCCTGCACTTGAGGCACAATGGTCGGCAATCACCACAAACACTGTGTTGCTGAACCAAGGCTGTTTGGCCGCCGCTTGCAGGAAATGATGAATGGCATAGTCGGTATATTTCACCGCTGCTTCGCGACAATGTGGGTCGCCATCAAATTGAATGCGGCCTTCGGGATAGGTATAAGGGCGGTGATTGCTCGTGGTCATGATCTGCGCAAAGAACGGTTCGCCTTGCGTTGCATTACGATTGAACACCGAAAGCGCCTTGTTGAACATATCCTCGTCGGACACTCCCCAAATGTTTGCAAAGTTGATGTCGCGCGGATCGATTTGGCTGCGGTCAATCACTTCGTAACCGTTGTGCGAGAAAAAGTCGCCCATATTGTCGAAATAGCTGTAGCCACCATAGAGGTATTGACAACGATAGCCCAACCCTTTCATCACCTCGGCAATGGAAAGATTGCCCATGCGGTTGGCTTTGCGCTTAATAATGCTCTCGCCTGCACTCGGCGGAATGCACAAAGAGAGCGCCTCAAGCCCACGCACCGTGCGATTACCGGTGGCATAAAGACGGTCGAACACCAAGCTCTGCCCCATCAAACGGTCTAAATGAGGCGTGATGTGCTGCGTGTTTCCGTAACGTGAAAGAAACTCGGCGCTGAGGCTTTCCACCGTGATAAGCACAATATTGGGACGATTGTTGCCCAACTCATAGCCCACAACTTTGCTGCCTTGGGCATTCAAGCCCGTTAATCGGCGATAGTTTTCAACGACCGTTTGCCGAGGCAACATCGCATAGAACTGTGCATAGTCGAGCTTGTTGTTGACAAAGGCGTTCACAAAATCATAGGCACCATTTTGCGAAAGCTGGTCAACATATTGGTTGTCGGTTTGCAAACGGTGCAGGCTGCGGCTCAGAAAATAGCCACCCACCGCCAAAAGCAGATAGAGCAGGGTGTGAATGGCAAAGAGTTTGCCCGTGTAGAGCTTCGTGAGCTTAAACCGATTGCGGCGCGATTGCAGATAGACGATGCCCACACTCAGCGCCACTGCCACCACCATCAGCGGCACAATGGCATAGGACTCCATGATGTTGCCCAACACTTCGTGGGTGTAAACCAAATAATCTACGGCGATGAAGTTGTAGCGAACGCCAAACTCTTGCCAGAAAAAATATTCGCCCATCGACACCACAAGCAGCAGCAACACATAAATGACCCACGTGAAATAGAGCGAAAAGCGGCGCCAGGCATCGCGCAACGGCCACACAGCAAAACGCAGACTGAAGCTCACAAATTTCCATGTCAGGAAGATTTTGGCTATCTTAGGCGCCCCACCACCGTATTCATCGAAAATAGAATGGAAACCATAAACATAAATCAGGCTGCCCAACAGCAATACTTCGATGCACCATCCCACCCAACGGTTGTATTTCAACTCGTTGAGACCGGGATAGATAACCAGCAGGGGTGCACAGCACAACAGCCCCACACCGAGGTCAGTGGCAAGGCCTATGCCCAACAAACGCAAGGTTTCGACAAAACTAAACTGTGCATCTTGCGGTGCAGTGCACATCAAAACCACGCGGAGCAACAAGCCCACGAGCAAATAAAGCTTTAGGAAACGGCTCCCTATTAAAAACAAGGGATTACGGTAATTTAGGTTTCTCCTTCTATTCATGAGTTCATTTGTTTTCTGCTTTGCAAAGTTAATGAATTATTTGAGCTAAGCCTTTATTTTACGAAAAAACATCAACAAAATTGGCCTTTTTGTGTCAAGAAAGCATCATTTTCAGAGAGAAAATAGCCTATAAACCTTAAACCACATGTTTTTTTCGATTGTTTATGCTATTTTTGTAGCACAGGAAACAGTTTGTAGATGTTAAGAACAACAAAGGAAAACAGATGAGAACGAAAAGAATAGTGCTGCTGGTGGTTTGCGGACTAATGGCCATTTGCAGCCATGCACAGACCACACGCGCGCAAATGAGCGGTCCGTTTTGCGCCTATGTTCCCCCACAAGTGGCCGACACCCTGCCTGCTCCCGAAGGCGCTGTGCCATTTTATATCTCGCATTATGGCCGGCATGGCAGCCGTTGGCTCATGCACCAAGCGCAATATGATGGCGTGTTGTCGTTTTTCTTCAACCGCAACAACCTCACAAAGTTAGGGCGTTCGGTGGCAAAACGCCTGGCAAAGGTGGCACAGGCAGCCCGTGGAAAGGCCGGCCTGCTCACCCCTTTAGGCGAGCGACAGCAACGCGAAATCGCACAACGCATGCGGCAAAACTACCCCACTGTGTTTCGCTCTTCGGCCACGGTTCATGTTTATGCGTCGCCTGCAGAGCGCTGTCAGCAAAGTAAAATGGCCTTCATTGCCGGGTTAAATGCTGCAAATCGTGCGCCAATCGCTTTGCTTTTGCACAACGATTCGATAGCTTTTTCGTGGTTAGCCCCTACGAATGCCGAATTTAAAGCGTGGAAAGCGCGTCCCCACAAGCTACTCACCTTGCCCACAGCCCATTTTCTTACTGCGCTATTTCGCGACACAACACAAGTGAATCGAGGCGAACGCTTGATGCACGAATTCTATAAATTGGCTGCCGATATGCAGAATGTGCCGCTGAAAATTCGTTTCGATGATGCTTTCGATGACGACGAATGGCGCGCCTGTTACGAGCGAAACAACTGGGGCATGTGGCTGCTTCACGGACAGGCGCCCGACAATCAGGGCGTCACACAACGCGTGGTGGCACCCCTGTGGCAACAAATTGTCGACGAGGCTGCTCAAGCGTTGCAAGGCAAAGTGGCGGCCACCTTGCGCTTTGGCCACGACACCTCGCTCTATCATCTCTTGGCCTTGCTCGGCACAGACAAGCTCTCTGACGAGCATGCGGATGCTTTAGAACAGATTATTCCCATGGCAGCCAATCTGCAAATCGTGTTTTATTGCCGTCGCGAACAGATGGGGAAGCCGCTCGGCCCCGACGATGTGGTGGTGAAATTTCTGCTCAACGAGCGCCCCATGCGATTGTCGAAAGTGGGTTCGGAGGATGTTGCTCCCGATGGAAAGACGGGCTATTATTACCAATGGAGTCGTGTGTTGGCCTACGTAGCAAAGCGGTTGGCCGCGGCCAATGCGCAGGGTCGGTGGACCATGGCCTACCCTTTGGTGGGCACTGCCGGGCAGTTGCAACACTGAAACCATCCATAAACGGCACAGCATCGTAGGGAAAACGTTGTTCCCAAGGTTGGGAACGGGTGGATTTCACAAAAACAAGTGTTCCCAAAGTCGGGAACAGCGAAATTTAATAAAAATGGTTGTTCCCGACTTTGGGAACAACTGAAAACGAAAAAAATGAGCATTCCCGACCTCGGGAACGAGGATTTTTAAGAAAACCAGGTGCTCCCGAGGTCGGGAACACCTGTTTTTACATGTAGCATAATCCCCATACTCTTGATTTTCCTATCAAAATTTTCCTACTTGTAATGCCCTCATCGTGCCCACATGTCGTCCAGAAAATGAGGCTCTGTCTGCCCAACTGCCAAGCGAAGCGATGAGAAAAGAGGGCGGTTAATAGGTGAGATGCAGCACCTTTTTCCACTCGTCGTTGGCCTTTATCACCAAATCGCTCTCGGGATCTTCCTCTTTCTTGGGGAAGAATTTCCCCGTGTAGCAGGTGAGTGTGCGCATCACTACAGGAATTTCTGTAAAGGTGCGCTTTGAAATGACTTCGTTTTTATCGTTCAGCGCCTCCACTTCGAGCTTGATTGTGCCGCCCTCTGAGGTGCGAGGAAAGGTGTAGAGGTCGTAGGTTGAGGCCTCGGTGTGTGCTAAAGCGGCTACCACACGGTCCTCGGTCTGATGGGATTTCACTACGCCTACGCCGTCAACGACATCGAGGGTGCTGCTCCCACCCGTATAACTGAACTTGAGATGGGTGACTTCGGCAGGGATAGGGTCTTCGATGGTAAAGGCTATTTTGGAGACACAATGCTCCATCGTTGCCTGGATGTCTACGGCTCCCTCGAGGGTTATCTCACGCGCAAAAACGTAGGTGTCGGTCACTTTGCCGCCAAAAGAAATCTTTCGAAATTCGGCTAACGAGGCGTTTTCATTGCCATTATGCCCCACAATCACCAAATAATATTTGCCGGCAGGAAGACGGAAACTTAACTTCCCGAAGTCTTTGTCGCTGCTGGTTTGATTAACCGACAACACCTTTTTCCCCGTTCGGTAGGCAGCTACATGGAGACGCGTGCACACTTCACGGGCAGGTACCACGGCACGACTGAGGGTGTCATAACGCACATGGTCGAAATTCTTGACCAATACGTGCACTTCATAGCCTTCGCCTTTGAGTGGTTGCGAGGCTATGTCGGCCTTTTCGCAAGCAGAAAGGGTCAACAACAAGAGAATGGATGTCATCAATAGGTTTATGATATGTTTCATAAGGAATTTATTTGATGTGAGATAATTATTTCGTGTTGTTGTTAATAGTGAAGACCAGCAGCCTTTTTTGATTGAATGGAGAATGGTTATTCGTGCAAAAGGCACATGCTGTCTAAGTCGGTTCAAAAATAGGAAATAATCAAATAGGTTCCAAGTAAAATGCACTCTTTTTGCAAAAATCGGTGTTTTTTCTGCAAGACAATGTGTTTTTCTATGGATCCTAAAGCCGTTTTGTATAGAATTTGTATTTTTGTTGACATCAAAATCAATATACTGACAATGAAAAAATATTTGCTTTTAGGGCTGCTTTGTTGCGGTTTGCAGGCAACAATGGCGCAAAGCGCGTTGCAAGGAACATGGACGGGGAAACTGAAAACCAGTGCATTTGAGCTGACGGTGGTGCTTCATGCTACACCAACAGAAGGGAAATCGATGGAATTCACCTTGGATAGTCCCGACCAAAACGTGAAGGGAATTCCGATGACAACAGACTTTCTGTCGGCTGACTCGCTGGCGTTGAGCATTAACCAAATGGATATTCACCTGAGAGGGCATTACCAAGCAGATGAAATCTCAGGCACGTTCCTGCAAAACCATTTCATTTTTCCGCTGAAAATGACGCGCCACGAAGAGAAGATTTCGCGACCACAAACACCGCAACCACCTTTCCCTTACACGCAACAAGAGATTGTTTTCGAGAATAAAAAAGCGGGAGCTTCGTTGGCGGGGACGCTCACCTACCCTGTCAATTTCAAGAAAGGAAAGACGCCTGTGGTGTTGATGGTGACAGGAAGTGGGCAACAAAACAGAGATGAGGAGGTGTTTGAACACAAACCTTTTGCCGTCATTGCCGACTATTTTGCACGCCATGGTATCGCAACACTGCGTTACGACGACCGCAATTTCGGACAATCAAAAGGGGGAGATGTGGCGCATGCGACGACACAAGACTTCGCACAAGATGCCGAAGCGGGCATTGACTACTTGAGGAAACGACATGAATTTGGAAAGATTGGCGTGTTGGGACATAGCGAGGGTGGCAATATCGCCTTCATCTTGGGTGCACAGCAGCAAGTGGATTTCATCATTAGCATGGCCGCTGTGGGCGTGAAAGGGGATGGAGCGCTGACAGAACAAGCGAACAAATGTATGGAAATCGCGGGTGAAAAAACGCGGATGACGGTGGCTGAATATCGAAAACTAAACGTAGGAGAGCATGCACCATGGCTCGATTATTTCTTAGATTACGACCCAACCCGTGACCTTCGCCATACGACTTGCCCTGTTTTTGCCCTCAATGGTGACAAAGATTGTCAGGTGATTGCGACGCAAAACCTCACGGCCATCAAAGAGAAATTACATAGAAACCAAGCATCGCAAACAAAAATCTATCCACAGCTAAACCATCTTTTCCAGCATTGTCAGAGTGGATTGCCTGCGGAATATCGACAAACAGCAGAGACTATCGCGCCCGAAGTGCTGACGGATATGGCAAAATGGATTAACGACCTTGCCAAATAAAGGGCTTTTATGTTGCAGGAATCCAGATAGCTTGAGGCACAATGGATGCCCAAAAAGAAAAGCGTGACGAGAAATTCGCCACGCTTTTTCTTTTTATATTGACTAAGCTTATTCAGCCTTTGGTGCTTCTTCTGCTGCCGGTGCTTCTGCAACGGGTGCTTCAGGAGCAGCTTCTGCCTTTGTAGTTTTACGGCTACGACGTGTCTTCTTGGCAGCCTTTGGTGCTTTTGCCATGTTCTCATCGAAGTCAACTAACTCGATAAAAGCTATTGGAGCAGCATCACCTTGACGTGTGCCTAACTTGATTACACGTGTATAACCACCGGGACGATCAGCCACCTTTGCAGCCACCTCACCGAAAAGTTCCTTAATAGCTTCTTTCTTTTGAAGATAACGGAAAACCACACGACGTGAATTCGTAGTGTCTTCTTTAGAACGAGTGATAAGCGGTTCTACATATTTCTTTAAGGCTTTTGCCTTAGCGAGCGTCGTAGTGATTCTTTTGTGCATAATCAATGACACGGCCATGTTGGCTAACATCGCGTCACGATGAGATGCAGTACGACCCAGATGGTTGAATTTTTTATTATGTCTCATTTTATTTTTTCGTTTAAGTGGAAAAAGAAGATAACTTACTCCTTATCCAATTTATACTTTGAAATATCGGTTCCAAACGAAAGATTCAGACTCTCGAGCAAATCATCAAGCTCAGAAAGCGATTTCTTACCAAAGTTGCGGAACTTCAACAAGTCGGTCTTGTTGTACTGAACTAAATCACCAAGCGTTTCAACATCAGCAGCCTTCAGACAATTCAAGGCACGAACACTGAGATTCATGTCCACTAACTTGGTCTTCAACAACTGCCGCATGTGCAAAATCTCCTCATCAAACTCTTGGTTGCCATCTTGATCAGGAACCTCTAAGGTTATCTTCTCATCAGAGAACAACATGAAGTGATAAATGAGAATCTTGGCTGCTTCTTTCAGCGCATCCTTTGGATGAATGGAACCATCCGTAGTCACTTCGAGAACTAACTTATCGTAATCGGTCTTTTGCTCGACACGATAAGGTTCTACAGCGTAGCGAACATTACGGATAGGGGTGTAGATAGAATCGATTGGAATAACGTTGACATCAGTGCAGAACTCACGGTTTTCATCAGCCGGAACATAGCCACGACCTTTGTTGATTGTGAGATCAATCTGCATTGAAGCCTTTGAATCTAAATCGGAGGACCAAAGCGTGGTTGCCGTTCAATGGCATCCTGAACTATTAATTGAAGATAGTAATGTGATGCAAGGGTTATTTGATAACTTTGTGGAACGCGTTAATCGCTCAAAGCAAAATGCAAAATAAAAAACTACGAATTCTCACTCGTTGAGAACTCGTAGTTTTCTTTTTTTATCTTTATTTCACTTCACATTGTTCACATGGAAGGTCTTCATCTAGTAAAGCATTGAATGCTGCTTCGTCTACTCCAGTTAGGCGTAGAATCCAGTTTTTCTCTTCTGCTAATTCATTTAAGAATTCTGGATTCTCTTCTAAATCGTCATGGAAAACAACGACTGTTCCGCTAAGTGGCGATAACAGTTCAGTCACTGCTTTAGCCGCTTCTACGCTAATAATGGAATCTTCTGTCGTTACTTCTTTATTTTTAAGCAATTCAACAAAGCTCACATCGCCAAGATCATCTTGCCCTTTAGGAGAAAGACCGATTACATATTCTTCTCCTTCTTTTTTAATCCAAAGGCCATTGTCAAAAGATTTTTTTTCTTCTCCATTTGAGTAAGAGATACTACCTTTGTAAGTTCCTACAAAAAGGTCATTGTCTGCTGGGTCATCATTCTTGCTACAAGAAATAGACGAAAATGCTACTAGTGATATACAAATCAAAGTAACTAAAGTGAATAACTTTTTCATGTCTGATAAAATTTAAAAATGTTTCTATTAATATTAACTGAAT